>Ga0187848_10001340_pt1 | contig 21214 bp, 24 predicted proteins | sample June2016WEW_4_40_FD_132424 | JGI IMG/M metagenome (GOLD analysis project Ga0187848, IMG submission 132424) | Peatland microbial communities from SPRUCE experiment site at the Marcell Experimental Forest, Minnesota, USA - June2016WEW_4_40 | ecosystem: Environmental > Terrestrial > Soil >... | reverse complement strand
GGATGGCTCAAAGGCAAAATAGGCGAATACAGAGACTGGTTTAACAATTTACGCTTTCACAGAGGCGTAAAAGCGTTCCCAGCAGACCTCTACGAGTGTAACGTTGGAAAGTTGACATGACATCAATCTACTAAAATAGCTGACCAAAACGATGGGATCTATCGGTTTCCATACTTTTTTCTCATGCAAACTTGGCAGAAATTTTTTTTGTACCGCCTTATTCTTTTAGGCTGAAAAAGTTTGCCGCAGGAACTGCACTTAATTTGTGCTGTCTGTGTAGGATCAAGCAGTTTTAGTCTTCTTTCAATTTCAGCTTTAATTTCAGCGTCATTTTCGACCTTCAAAGCTCCAGTCAACAATACTTTAGCTTGCTCTAAACTTCTATTCCCGTAAACCTTCAAGAAAACGCTATCTGGTTTGCCCACGCCTAATTTTAACGGTAACATGCAAACGAAGTTTGAGGGGTAACTCTTAGACTTACTGTAGTCAACAACAGCGAAGCGAAAGCTTCTACGAAAAGGGTTATCATCCTTACCGTTGTGCTCGAAAATTTGCAGCTTAACACTCATTTTAATCCACACTTCAAGAACAAAAGTAAACCAAGGTTAATATCTATACCTAAAAATTTTGTGCCTTTAAATGTGCCGCTTGGCTTTTCACATTACTTACCTATTTTGCACTGATGCGTAGTTGATTATCTGCCCTTTAAACGGTCTAAACTATAAGCTTGAACAACAAGTGATTGCATAAGTAAGAGGATCTTAAGAGACTTCACCCACGGATTTTCTCATTGCTAAAACTGACTAATAATATTATTTAGAAGCGTGCCCAATTCGTTTTTTTACAGTTTTCCTTTTGAGTAATCTAGGAGCACGGCTGGGCTGGAACCTTGAAATGCCACTTGGTTAGGTGTCTTGCAGGCGCCATAACCGTTTAAACTATTGGGTCAGGCCAGTGTTCGTGAAGAAAATGTGATCGTGCAGTTGTTTTTGTTTCAATTTTGAAACTTTCTGTTTCGTATGCTAGTTTAAGAGTTGTGTTGTTTGATGAATTTGGCGCGGTTTATGATTTCGAGATCCCCTTTGCATTTGGGGCAGGTTTTTTGGATTTCGGTTGCTTGAGCGCCGATTTTCAGCGGTACCCCACAGTGGCAGCAATAGTATATTAGGGTTTTTCCTTTCTTAGAGAGGGCTTTGACGAGGGCAACTGCTTCTTTTTGCTCCTCAGTTAATTCCTTAACTTTCTTTTTACCAGAGCTTGCCTTTTTCTCAGTCGAGTAATCTTTGCAGGTTTCCGCCTCAACAAAATACGTGTTAAACCCAACCTTCACAGGCACCAAGGCTACGCGAGTCTTCTCGCAGCGCTCCTCATCGAAGTGGCCACAGTCTTCACAGGTCTTCTTCTTATCATATTCCTTCCGAAGCTTCCAAAAACAATCCGCGCAATACATCTGCTGCTCCCTCCCTTTTGAAGTCACGACTAAGCCTGAACCAGAGAAGGATTTCTTGCAACCACAACATTCAAACCGCATAGCATTCACGTGAAAAATACTATTTCATTAGCTATTATTTATTGTTTGATTAAGCATTACTAGAAATAGCTTGCTCCTAAGCACAACCTAAAGTTTACAGCAAGGCATTCTGCCCAAGAATTTAAGATGCCCTTAAAGTGAGATCAGATTATGGAAGTTTGGGTTACTGCAAGGGTCAACTAACGGCTCTTCTGTGTTTCGTTACTACGTGGTGCTTCGCCGCTGTTTAAGTTGATTTCAGGCAAAGACGCGTTTTCAGAGGAGAGCGGACAAGCCGAGGATTCCGCCCGCTACAATCATGATTGATGCTATCACGAAAGCTGCTATTTCGTATTTGTTGTATTGGTATCCATTCATTACTTTTTTATCTGAGACAAGTTTCCCCAGAAAGTAGAGAGATGGTATAATCACTATTGGATAGATAACCATTAGACTTAGCATGAGTTGGATGTAACCTGTTATTGTGGCTACGAGGATTATGGCTGGAAGACTTTCTAGCAGGTACACTGTTATGAAGGAGGTTTGTGATGTTTTGCCTGTTGCTTCGAGGACCCCCCAAGCTGAGCCAAGGGATATAACGATAAGTGCAAGGAACCCTGCAAAGAGAAACAGCGCCCCCATAATGGGCATTGCATATGGTCCAAAGAATGAAAGCACTTTTGACAGGGCTAACGCACTGATCACGCTGCCTCCATTGGAAAGACGTATTCCTGGAAAAATCAGTATGACCATTAGAACTTCTGATACTATAGCTCCGAGTAGCGTTTCGACGCGTTCGTTCTTAAGGTCCTTTGGCTGTTTCTTTCTGCGGGCATCGGCGCCAGAATGATAGTAGAGCATCCATGGCATGATTACTGCGCCTACGCTAGCTGCGAGAAGGAAGTCAAAGGATGGTTTAGTATATGGCTGTAAAGGGGAAAGCCCTACCGAAATGAATTCTTTCAGGTTGACGGGAAATATGAATGCAGATGCCACTATAGCTGCGACTAACATGAAGCTTAAGGGTATGAGCACCATCTCTGCTTTACGGTACTGCTTGCCAACCACTACAGCTGTGTGTACCAAGAAAATTAGTATAAGTCCAAGAAGGATAGGAAAGCCAAGTAAGTACAGGCCAATGGCCATACCCGCGTATTCGGCTAGGTACTCGAGGAAATCGCTTATGCCCATGGGAATAGCGGCAAGTATTGCCTTGCGGCTTCCGAATTGTTTTCTGGTTGCCTCTCCTAGTCCAAGCCCTGCGCATGTTCCTAGTCTGCCCGCTGCATCTTGGATAATGAAGAGGGGAAAGATCAATAAAAGAAGAATGAATGCCATTCTGTAGCCGTAGCTTGCGCCGGATTGTAGTGCGGTGATAATTGAGGCTATGTCTATGTCTGCTATCATTACGATCCAGGCCGGACCGAAGTTTCTAAGCCAGTCGCCTACTTTGGAATTCATGTTGATACCTCTTGTTTTATGTTGCAGGTCAAATCGCGTACACTTAGGTCAACCTAAGTGACACAGACTATATTAACGTTTAGGCAAACCTAAATCATTTCCTCCATATACAACAAACGCTTAAACTTCAAAACTTATATCCAAAATCAACAATTAACTAACTGAGAACACAACTCATGCCAACCTCCGAAAGCGTCGAAGAATACCTAGAAGCACTTTGGATATCAGAAGAAAGAGGCGAAAAATTAGCCCACCTCACATGGGTCGCAGATCACCTAGGAATAGCAGCGCCAAGCGCCTTAGAAATGCTTAAGAAACTAGAAAAAGAAGGCTACGTAATTTACAAGGCAAGACAAGGCATCGAACTTACTGAAAAGGGAAGAAAAATAGCCAAAAGAATTATCCGCGCCCACAGACTAACTGAAGTATTGATGAAAGAAACGCTAAAAACAGACATCCAAGAAAAAAGCGTTTGCGGCATGGAACACCACATGAACGAAGAATTCATGGATGCCCTATGCACACAACTTAACCACCCAAGAAAATGCCCCCATGGACGCCCAATCCCAAAAGGCAAATGTTGCCCATAAACCCCAATTAGCAGAAAAATGCTAAACCTCGAAATTCTTAAGACAATGATACAAACTGAAAGAACAACATTGCATTTGTTCCCAGCTGACGCATGCCCCTTTCTTATTATCCATCCTAAAAAGCCAAAAGACGCATAAACCAAAAAGAAGAAGCAACCGCACTGAAAAACGCAGCCTTTAACCAAAAATTGCTCGCTAACTGTATAGACAGATTATATAAACGAAAGCCCCCTGCCTAACCGCCTATGCACGCTAAGAACGTAACTTAACAATTTTCTCATAAGAAGGAACGAGAAATCCAAAGTAGCCCGGGATAGCTTCAAACTCTCGTTCAAACATTTTTTAAGTACTATCAATTTGCGAGCAAAAGGTAGCTGAAATGCTATTGAAAACGTTACGTTTCTATCGCGTTTTGATAGTATACCCGAGAGTTCGACAATTTCCAGAGGTCATGTTATGTGCATGTTATGACATCCCAGAAAACCAAAAGTCCAAAGGCACTATTTTCAAAAATGCGGCTTAACTCAACGTCAATTTGTGGAAATGAGCTCTTGGTGGACCGCTGGGATTTGAATCATAGGGCAAGTGGAGATATCTCCCGCACAATCCCTCCTTTTTGTTATCTCACTACGGAAAAGGTAAAGAAATCCACTACTCAAAGGAAACTAAACGGCAAATCAGCAGTCAGGTTGTTGTTTCTTAGATTGTGTCAGTCGCCGCTTGTGAGGAGAAAAACGGTAAATCTTGTATTTCTGCCTAGAAGACGAAGGGAATCAGACGCTTCGTCCTGCTCATGTACTGCAAGTATTCTTCGCCAAGCTCTCTCACCAAAGCAGGTTCCCTCCACGTGTATCCTGTAGCCGTAGACGATTCCACAAACCACGGCTAGAATCAGCACGGCGACCGCCGATTGCGTGGCGAGTCCTAAGCCGACCATCGTGAGGATGCTTCCGCTGTAAGCAGGGTGCCGCACGAGGCGGTATGGTCCGTTTTCGATGACTTTGTGGTCCTGCCGAACACCCACTGTGAACAAGAAAAATCCTCTGAGTGTGGTGACGGCCCATTCTCTTACGAAGATGCCCAGCATCATAAGACAGATGCCTACGATGAAGACCAATTCTGGGAGGGGCATAATGTTGGCGCCTGCGAACTGGAAAGCAACGATTATGGATGCGAACACGCTGAGGTAAATCAGTAAGCCCGACCCCTTATCTTCTCGCGTTTTGGCAGTCTTTCTGGCTGTGTTTCGGGTTATGACGGGTTCGATTAGGAATGTGAAAGCAAGCCATATGGCGAAGGCGGCGTAGAAAACGACTTGAGTCACAATTGTCGGAAGGAAAGTCACGTCCTATCAGCCTACTATGCTATTTGGTCAGTTTTGTTATTTATGCGCGCGCTGGCGTGCGCACCCGGCTCTAATCTTAAACCCCTACAGACTTCTCTGAACGGGAGAAAAAGCAGGGAAGCTCATGAAGCCTGTTCAGCGATCAATCGTTGCTGTCTGCACAGTGGGATAAGTCGTGCCGTCCAGGTAGGCGAACTGATTGCTGTGGCGGTAGAGTTTGAAGCCGACGACGATGAACCACAAGCCGATGAGGGGTGGAGCAAGGATCTGGAGCCAACTGAGAATGCTTGACGAGACCACGGGAGCCGCTGCGCCAATGATTCCGACGAGGTTGACGACAACGCCGAACACGGCAGTCGGTCGACCGAAGAAGCTCTTCGCCATGGGCACACACCATAGGAGCCATCCAACGGAACCGACTCCGAAACTTAGGACTGTCTGGAGGGGAAGCGCTGCATAGCCGTATGTAGCTGCTCCGACGTAGGATGCCCTCAGAGCGTCGGTGGTGGCACTGGCGTATCCGTGGGAGAGGCTGACGAGCGTCAGTGAGTTCAACTCCGTGACGCTGATGTCGTAGAAGATGTAAAGCCCAGCAATTAGGGTGCCTACCAGAGCCATTGTTCTGTTGTAGTGGCGCAAGATAAGATAGGCCGCAACGGTAGGCGCGACCAGCAGGAAGTCACCGAGAATCCAGAGGCTCCAAAGGCCATTTGCCAGCCCCTGGTGTTGTGATACGAGCTGTAGGTAAGCGGTAGGATTGCTTGGATAGCCTGACTTGTAGAGATCTAACCCTCCTATCATCAGGAAAAACCCGAGGATGCCGACGATGATTAATAGTACTGCACTGACGCGGTACAGTCCTTTCCAGCTCGGTTGATAGGAAGGCATAGTTTTTTGAGGTTTGCTTATTGTCTTTCACCTCCTGTTTTTCTTGTAAACTGCTTGTCAAGCAATATTCCTCCAAACGCCAAAGGATATGCTTCTCGGGCAACTACAATTTTTTTATTATCTGCTCTAAGGAGAAAACGGCATTTGCCTGCTTTGTCTTTGTCCACTTGAAATTTCGGCAAGCAGTAAAGCCTCAAGTTGTTATTCGACTCAAGTTGTAGAAAAGCTTTGCTCTGTGTTGTGGTTTAATGCGCCGCATGGTTTGGAAGAGCTCCAAATTCCTTTGACCTTTTCTAGGTTCAAGTTCGTTTTAATTATTGATTTTGCTGATTCATATTCTTGAGATATTTCATTGATAGATCTGGTTGTTTCGCAAGAGATGCTGTGGTCTTGATAAATCAAGGAGTAACCTCTTGTTTGTAGTGCTTTTAGCAAACATAAGGTTTTTTCGAAGCATTGCAAATTTACTTCGTCGTTTTCCGTTGAGAGCTTTATAATTATCTCAATGAAAAAAGAAAGCGAATCTGGTGAGGTGGCCCTAGCTCCGACGCCTATCCGATATGATGGAGTATTTTCCAGCAGTTTGAAGGCTTCTTTGTCTCTGGAGGTTTTTGCCTCTTTCGCCAGTGCCTTCATATCTAACGGTTTCTTTTGATTCATTTCTTGCTTACCAACTAGTATAGTGCAGCTTAGACTTTGTAGTATTTCGAGTATAGCGCTATGCCTACAGCTAATATAGCCAAGCATGAAACGGACACTACAGCAAAGTCAAGCAGTATGGCTGGGCTGGTGATTGCAGCACCCCTGAGCAACAGTGAAGTTAACGCATTGGTAACGTAGTAGCTGGGTACGAATTTGCCTACAATTTGAGTGCTTGAAGAAAGCGATGCTCCGACGAATGTGCCGAGGAACAGTTGAGGCAGCACGAAGAGGAAGCTTAAGCCTGTTGCTGCACCCGCGGATTTTGAGATTGTCGCCGTGATTAAGCCAAAGCCAACGTTTGACACTGAGAATATCAATACCAGCGCGAAAGCGAACACGTAAGTGGATATGCCAATGCTCGGTCTAAAGCCTAAAGCATACGTCATTGCGAATACTAAAGCAGCTTGGATTAGTGCTATGCCCATGTATGAGATTACTTGGCTAGTCATAAACTCTGTAGGTGTTGTTGGCGTTATGCGAATGCGTTTCATCATGCCGTTTTCCTTGTCCTGAGTGAATGATTGGGCAACCATCATTATGAGAAATATCGATGCAAATGTGAACATGCCTGGAGCAATGAAATTCAGAGCAGGATTAGTCTTCACTTCTACTAGCGACGCAGTTTGCACTTTGAATGGGCTAAGAGTTTGCTGACTCTGGCCAGCCATTGCCGTTAGGGTTTGTTGTATGATGGGGGGTATGGCTTGGGTGGCAACTAAAGAACCTTGATCCAAGTACAGTGAAACAGTAGTGTTTATCCATTGGGCTGGGTTTTCAGGTGCTGCTTGATATGAAGCTAGGCTTTGGCTAAAGTCCGAGGGAATTACCATCACTGCTTGTACGTTGCCTTGTGAGAGGGCATTTTGCGCCGTTTGATTGTCAACATAGGCATGAATGTTTATTATTTTCGTATCGGTCAATGCGGCAAGGACTGTTTGCGAAGCATTTACTGAGCTTCCTAGATCCATGTTGACTACGCCAATATGGTAGGTAACTGTTTGGCTACCGCCGACTCCACCGAAAGAAGCCCCAAAAGCGAAGACGAAGACAATTGGAAACAGGAAAATCATGAAAAGCACGGCGGGTTCACGAATTGTTTTCTTTAGTTCTTTCTTAGTTAGGGCAGCTATTCTTTGCATTTTCATTTATGCTTCCTCCCGGATGGTTCTTCCTGTCAGTTTGAGGAACAACTCTTCTAAATTATTCACATGATTTTTGGAAATCAGTTCTTTGGGAGTACCGAGAGCGATGAGTTTTCCATGGTCGATTATGCCCACTCGGTCGCAGAGTTCTTCTGCTTCTTCCATGTAATGTGTTGTCAGGATGATGGTTTTCTCTTCTCTTTTCAGCTCTTTTAGGAAATCCCAAACCGCGTGGCGGGACTGTGGATCCATGGCAACTGTAGGCTCATCAAGAAAGGCGATTTGGGGGTCGCTGATTAGGGCGAGTATTAAGCTTAGTCGTCGTTTCATGCCGCCGCTGTACTTACCCGCTCTTCTCTTTGCGTCTTCAGCGAGACCCATTTTTGTGAGGAGCATGTTGCGTCTTGTGTTAAACTCGGCTTTGCCCATTGCATGGAGGTTTCCGAAGAGCTCAACGTTTTCTGCTCCAGTCAGGTAGGGGTAAATGGCGGTTTCTTGGGTGCAGACGCCGATTAATTCTTTGACCTTTGCGGATTCCTTTACTGCATCGTAGCCGCAAACAGCGGCGGTGCCAGTTGTGGGTTTTACGAGTCCGCAGAGAATGTTTATGGTGGTGGTTTTGCCTGCTCCGTTTGGTCCCAGTAGTCCGAAGAGTTCGCCTTTTCCAACCTGTAGGGTAAGGTCGTCTACGGCGGTTGCATCTTGGTATTTTTTGCCAAGATGCTCGATTACTATTGATGATTCGTTCATGTTTAATCGCTTCCCATTTTGATTTGTGAATGTAATTGGCGTGGAAGAATTTAGTTTCATGTCAACGTGTGCGTGCAAAAAAGAGAACAAAAGAAGCTGCAGAAGGACCTTTCATCACATGGGTGGTTGAAGAAGTGGAACTAATGTTCTTCGATCAGTTGGTCTCGCCATGTATTGAACATGTAGCCTGTGTACAGTATGTTGGGCACGATGGAAGCGACGCTTGGTTCTTTCTCGAGGTTTTCACGTAGGATCTGAAGTTCATTCATGTTGTTGGTCCAAACCGTGTAAGTTACAACGTTTGGGATGTTGACGAAGCACCAGTAAAACAGCATGTTCGGAGCATACTTGCGAAGAATCTGGTAGGGCACGATGCCTAAGTCGGCGACGGGTTTCAGGTGAAGGTCGAGAAGTGTTATGATGTCGTTTGATTTGTCGGGGTACCATTCTAAGCCAAGTTCTATCATGTTATTCTTCGTCATCCGCATGAGCCGTCGGCGAACGGTTTTTGCCGAAGCACCTACTTCAGTTGCTACGTTAGAAAGGGCTTTGCGCGAATCATCCTTGAGTGATTGTATGATTTTGTAGTCTAGGTCGCAGAGAGTCAAGGCAGTCTGCTTAGGATTTGGCGTTACTTGAAAGGGTGCAGACGCCATGATACTTAATATCGTTGGTTCAGGAAGTCCGGCTTCCTTCTTCACGAATTCGAGTAGGTCACTAAGCTCATTTAAGGTCCTGAGGTAAGCGCCGATGTAGAGGAATTTCCCGCCGCCCTCGGCAAGCCAGTAAATGGAATTATACGCTTTGAGCTTTGTTGGCAATTCTTGAAAAGACCCAAGTTGGGAAGTACCGGAAATAAAAACTACAATTGCGGTCGCGCTAAGCAGGCTGACTTTCGCTGTGAATTTGCGGATTACGCCTGTCTCGATGAGCAGTTGGATTCTCTTGTGGATAGCATTTACAGACAGGTTGAGTTTTTCAGCCAGTTCTGCGTAGGATAATCTGGAATTAGCTGACAAAAGCATGATTAAACTCATGTCTGTCTTGTCCATTTTTCTTCTGAATGATCATTATGCCAGGAACCTGCTTAAAGATTTTAAGTCTATGGTCCGCACGCGCACATCAATTTGTGAAAAATTCTTTAAGCCAAATAACACATAAGCGCAGGTCTGCTCTTTCTGTTTCTCAATTTGATATTGAATTGTTGTCCTTTTGTAGCTAAAATATGATTGATTTGATAGTGTTTTGAGGATTTGATGTAGCCCGGGAGAGATTCGAACTCTCGTCGGAGGCTCCAGAGGCCCCTATGCTTGACCACTACACCACCGGGCTTCAACCAACACCAAAACATGCTTCACCATTATAACTTTAACGTTGCGTTGTTTCGTTGCTATTTTTCTTCTTTAATGCTTCCCGGACGCAGTAGCATTCCTGGCTAATCTTATTCCAGTGATTGCAGTGCCACAAGGTTTCAACTATTGGGTTTTTGTTTTGAGCATGGCGGGTCGAGCAGAAAATTTTGGTGGGGTAATCGTATGAGTTGTGGCTGTCGCAGTTGCCGCAGTATTTTTCAGCGTCGTTGTTGCTCATGGTTTTAGTTTCCTTTGCTTGCTGGTTTTTCAAGTTGTAGAACAGGGTTGCGCTTGAAGTTTTCGCCTAATCGTTCGGTTACGGAAGCAACGAGAAACGGGAAAACCATCAGTGCTTCGCCGATAACCATTACGTGGTCTGCTTCGCTTTTCATTTTTCCCCAACTCACAGTTTCCTCCAACGTTGAGCCAGATAAGCCTCCTGTTTCAGGCCGGTCCAGGGTGATTACCACCGCGTAATCTAAGCCTTTCTTAGAGGCTAAGACGGATGATTGGATGGTGTTGCGTGGTACTCCGCCGCCGATTACTATCATGCCATTTTTGGGTGATTTCGCACTGATGCCGCATATAGTTGGTACATCCTTGAAAGCGTCAACCTGAAGCAAAGGCTTGGGGTTTTGCTGGGCTGCGTGAAGCCAATGGATGAAGCCAAATTCTGAGTCACGCACGGCTGGGATAAAAATTGGAACGTTCTCTTCGTACGCCGCTCGCAGTATGGAGTTTGGGTCGGTTAGTCGCTTGCCGATTTCCCAGGAAAACTCGTTTGAAGCTAAGCTTTCTCCCTTGCGTTTTAATGCGATGTCATCGTACATTTCTGACAGCTTGAAGTCCAATTTAACGAAGTCTTCTTCAGGAACAAAAATATCGTAAATACGGAAAACATGATACCTGTACAGTTCATTGTCATTCACTGCCCAGCTTCCTTTGTAATGATGCCCACCTACAGCTTCGATGGCGTCATGAACCATACAAGCTCCTGTACTGACAATCACGTCCACAAACCTTTTTCTTATCAAGTCAGTGATTAACGTACGCATCCCAGCGGGTACAACGGCGCCTGAAAGCGCTAAGAAGATAGTGCAGTCTTTGTCTTTGAGCATTTTCTCATAGATATCGCATGCCATAGCTAAACGCCCAGCACCTAAAGAGCCTGAATTTTTGAATTCCTGCATTAACTGGTCAACGGTTAATGGCCCGTTTATTTTTATGTGCTTGACTGGAGTTTCGAGGTAATCTTTTCTTTCCATACAAGTTGCGCCTAGATTGTTATTAATAGCTGGAATATGAAAACAGCTTTCTATATTTAAAGAGTAACAAACTGTAAGCGCAAAAGTGTAGGAATCAAAATCTTCAGGAAGAAATTCTTTCCTCAAACCAATTAACCAGCCGCTACCAATAAAGATGCTCAACATGAGAATCATTAATTAAGGGAACGAAGAATGTGTTAATTGAGGTAAAAATGAAATGCCTGTAGTTCAGGTTTCTGTTTGGGAGGGCATGAGCCCTGAGAATAAGAAAAAAACTGTCGAAGGAATAACGAAAGTTTTTGAAGACTTAGGAGTTCCCAGAGAAGCAGTCACCATTGTCATTTACGAAGCGCCAAAGAGCAATTGGGCAACGGGTGGACAACTGCATTCAGAAAGACACGCAAACCGCTAAACCCTAACCTAAAGCAAAGGACTGACAAGTAGTGTCCGAGAAAAAATTCAAGCTATCTGCAAGAGTAAGCAGTGCCACTCCATCAGCTATAAAACCAGTGTTAGAACGAATGATTGGCACCAACGGGTCTATCAAAACAACCGATGACGGGTTTGAAGTCAATGCTGAATTTAAAGGCGAAAGCACCAGAGACTTAAATCGCATGTTGCTCACCGAGATGCGTAAGGCTGAAAAGAAAACTAGAATTCGTTCTGAATGGACCTATGAAGATACGACTGAAAAGTTCTTTGACTATGCGCTCAAACAAACAAAAAAGGCAAACAAAGAATAAGGCTCGCTCTTAATTGGCGGATGTTGCTACCTCTTAAGATTTCTTGGGCTTGTAAATGCAGTACGGTTCTTCTTCTAAGTAGTCTTAGTGTATGGATAATGCCCTTGCACGGCAACCACCACACAACAGCTTATATCCGCATCTGCCGCATTTTCCTTTAAGCGATTCGTGATTCCGTAGCTGAACGAACAAGCGAGATTGCTGATAGATTTCCTTAAATTTTTGTTGCCGAATGTCGCCGACTGGAATTGGAAGGAAGCCGCAGCCATAGACTTCTCCGATATGCGAGATGAAGCAAAACCCATGCCAGCCATGCATCCTCTGACGCCGGTGAGGGGCTGGTGGGGTTCTTTTTGTTGCTGGGCGATAGCTCTCATGTATTGAGGTGCGCAAGTCATTTTAATCGGAATAGGCGACGTGAAATTAATTATTTATAATAAAAAACCTGAAATTTCAGGACATTTGAAAAGTGAATTACTCGCCGCTACTGCGGTAGGTATTCTGCTAGGTTTTTTGTAAAGGTGTTGTGAATAGTGAATCCATCAAAATTAACGTATAAATTTCGCCCAAAAATTAGAAAAAATTTTGCGCAATCTGCCGTGGTTTTTCGACTTTTGGTTCAGAAAAGTTATTACGATCAGCATCTAACATAATTGCAATTAAGGAAAGACAATGATATCTGCTGACATTACCAACCCAAATGCTTTCGGAGCAGAGGAAAAAAGAAAAATCGTCAGTATTGGGCTTATTCAAGCGACTGTTTCAGATGACATAGCTATCAACATGGCAAAAACTATAGAAGGAATCGAAGAAGTTTCGCGAAAGGGGGCACAAATTGTCTGCCTCCAAGAACTGTATAGAACCAAATATTTTCCGCAAGAAAAACAACAGGACGTCAGTAACTTAGCTGAAACGATTCCTGGAGAATCCACAAGAGCTTTCTCGGCGCTGGCGAAAAAGAATAAGATAGTTATAATTGCGCCTATATTTGAAAAACATTCAAACGGAAAATACTACAACTCAGCAGTTACAATTGATGCAGACGGGAAAATTTTAGGCGTCTACCGCAAAGTACACGTACCAAATGACCCGTTTTTCTATGAAAAAAACTATTTTGAAGCAGGCGACTCAGGTTACTCTGTGCACAAAACCCATTACGCCAATGTAGGGGTACTCATCTGCTATGACCAATGGTTCCCTGAACCTGCAAGAATCAACGCGTTAAAGGGTGCAGAAATCATATTCTATCCCACAGCGATTGGCTGGATTAAAGGCTATACTTCATCTGACGGAGACTGGCATGACGCTTGGAAAACAGTGCAACGTGCCCAAGCCATAATAAACGGAGTCCATGTTGCTGCTGTGAATAGGGTAGGCGAGGAAGGGCAACTGAAGTTTTGGGGCGGTTCATTCGTGTGTGACTCCTTTGGAAAAGTGCTCAAAGAAGCCAGCGATACGAATGAGGAAGTACTGGTTGTCAAAGTGGATCTTAGTAAAAACAAAGAAATCCAAGAAGGCTGGGGGTTCCTTAAAAATCGTCGACCAGACACTTACGATAAATTAATCGACGATGAGTACCTGAGGAAAAATAAAGATGACTGAAAATTCATGTTCAAACAAAACTCCCCGCGAACTTGGGTACTGTATGCCCGCAGAATGGTGTAAGCATGAGGCGGTCTGGTTAGCATGGCCGCATGACCCTACAACCTTTATTTCTGGTGTGGAGAAAGTGGAGGAAACTTATCTGCAAATTATCAAGTTACTCCACAAAGACGAATACGTTAACCTGTTTGTTAAAGATGAGTGCATGAAACAAAAGATAGCTAGTTTGTTTAAGAAAAGAGAAATTGATTTAAAGAGAATACGTTTTTTTGAATTTGATTACGCTGATGTATGGTTTCGGGACTATGGTCCAATATTTGTAAGGAAAAGAAATAAAGAGTTAGCGATGGTGCGTTGGATTTTTAATTCGTGGGGAGAAAAATACGACGAACTTCTAAAAGACAGGCAGGTTCCTGACGTAATAAACCGACGAATGCGCTTAAACTGTTTTGAACCGGGCATAGTTCTAGAAGGCGGGTCAATAGATGTTAATGGAAAAGGAACCCTTCTCACGACTGAGCAGTGCCTGCTAAACAAGAATAGGAATCCTCACTTAAACAAAGAAGAAATCGGGAAGTTCTTGCAAGACTATTTGGGCGTTTCCCACATAATTTGGTTGAAAAGCGGCATCGCTGGAGATGATACAGACGGTCATGTGGACGATCTTGCACGATTTGTTAACCCGACAACAGTTGTGTGCGCTATTGAAGAAGGAAACGATGAGAATGCAGATGCCTTAAGAAAAAATTATGAAATACTGTGCCAATCCACTGACCAAGATGACAAGAAACTAAACATTGTCAAGCTGCCCATGCCAGGAAACATCGAGTGCAACAAAAAAAGACTCCCCGCAAGCTACACAAACTTCTACATAGGCAACAAAACAGTTTTAGTTCCAACCTTTGAACATGATAACGACAAGATAGCATTATCTATTCTGCAAAAACTATTCCCCAAAAGAAAAGTTGCTGGCATAAATTGTGTTGACTTGATATGTGGGTTTGGGGCAATTCACTGCATCTCACAACAACAACCAAAGTCCAAATCATAAGCAATCATCGGTACGAATGGGGACACTTTTAATTTAAAGCACTAATTTTCTTAATGCTTTGACGCATTTTAGATTTTGGGTTTCAATGGATTCAACACACGACTTTTGGCTCTCTTTATTTCTCTACAGAAAACTTGGTTTAGACGACGAATTCAACGCCTTCTAATCCTTTGAACCATTTATCTCCAGTGAGAAATCTTACGTTAAACTTTAGTGCAAGATAGTATCCAAGGGCATCGGCGTAAGATATGTCCCGGCCATTTTTCTTTAGCTTCAACCGAAGTTTCATCGAACCTTCAATATCAGCTACTCCAAAGTCCATTAAATATCTAGCAAACACTTTGACTACTTGAGAAGCGGCTTTCGCTCCGTGAACTTCAAGAGCGCGGTAACATATTTCCATTAAATTGAGTTTAGTTAAGAAACCATCATTTTCTTCAAAGAAAGTCCCATATTTCGGGTTATCACTAAGGTATGCCAGAACAGCATAGCTATCATAGAAGAGCCTTGTAGTTTTCTGCAAATCATTCCCAGCCGCGTTTCATTTCGTCTTTCTCATGCTGCAGATCCTTGAAAGGGTATTTGCCTCTAAGACTACGCACATCAGACACTTTTCTTACAGTTACTTCGACTTCTTCGCCTTCCTTAAGCCCTTCTTCCTCGACCAGTTTTTTGGGTAGCACTATACCCAGCGAATTTCCCCAACACTTGACTTTCGCCTTTGTGTTCATGATTATACATGTATAACTCTCAACATTAAAGCTTTGCGAATGACTATTCCTAAAAATCCATGAAAGAGAACAAAAATATATTCCGAAATTAATATTGGCGGGTCCGATGGGATTTGAACCCATGACTTTCAGCTCTCTTCACACCCTAAAATGGGCGTTAGAAGGCTGACGCGCTATCCGTCCTGCGCCACGGACCCTTTTCGGCTCTTTAATGATACACATCTAAATATAATTTTACCTATCGCTCCCATTAAAAGGAAACAGGGTTTTTTCTTTCTTGAGAAGCACTCAGTTCTTTACGTTGCCAACCCTTAGTTTATCCACATCAGCATCATTTGGAACTGATACGGTTAGGGATTTGTTGAGAGCTTCTTTGCCAAAGTTCACTTTGACTTCGCCTGTTTTGGCGTCTGAATAGTATGCGGTTAGTTTGGCGGCAGTTTCAATGGCTTTTTTGGTTTTTGGTCCTTGCAAAATGGTTATCGGACCGACAATTTCTGGTAATTCAAAATAGTATTCGCTTTGTGCTTTTCTAGCGATTAAAAGCTTGTTTTCCGCCTCATTTCTTCCAACAACAATTTTGTTTTTGCCAAGTCTGAAGTGCCTGCCAACTCGAAGCAAAGCGATATCAGCCATGGAAACGTGTTTCCTGTAGGTAAAGAGGTCTCGGATCTTCTTTGCATATTCTTCGCACGTTAATAGGCATCCGCCGGCAGGACAAGGATAATCCTTAATGCCATACTCGGTTGCAAGCTTAAATTGAGGCTTCCTTGACCGTCCTTGAATATCCATAAGCATAGACCTGTTGACTAAACCTTTCTTTTCTACATCCGTTTCAGGCAGCAACCTGGCGGACAGCGGCCTCAAAATCTTACCGCTTAATCCGGCTTCGTTTTCAATAAGCCTCATCGCCTGATAATGCTGAGACATTGGTCGCTCATCCAAAACTTCGCCTGTAAAAATGAAGGCTGCACCTGTCTCTTTTGCGTACTTCTTGGCTCTTTTCATGAGGAAAATTCTGCAGTCAATACAGGGATTCATGTTCCTGCCGTAACCATGCTTGGGCTGGCGAAGCATTCGCAAATAATCGTTCCCAGCAACAACCACCTTTAAGGGAACATTTAGCTGTTTAGCTGCATCCACGGCAGCACAACCATCTTTTTTGCAGAGACAAAATGGGCTTCTAACGTTAAAGGCAGTCACCTCGATACCTTGCTTTAAAATCATTTCTGTAGCAAGAATGCTATCCAATCCACCCGAAAGTAAACCCAAAGCCTTAACTTGAGTCATAACGCCAATAGCATTCTTCACCCTAAATAATAATCTAACGATAGATAACAGGAGAAAAGCCTGAACGATATCAATCATATTATAAAGCTTAATTTAGAAAATTTTTATTGAATTCTCACGGGTAATTCTTAAGACGGAGCTAAATGCTTATTTGTTGATCCATTTTAGCGAATCTATGTTTCGTCTGTTAAGATAATTTTGTTAAGACAAGTTGACTTTTTTGCGAAGTGCAGTTCGCAAACCTTAAGCTAATTTGACTTTTCAGCGAATTTCAGTTGTCAAAAAGCTATAAACTCTCAAAAAGCTTATTGAAACTGCAAGAAAATGGGAGAGAAGAAACAAGTGGTTATTGAAGAAACTGAAACTCTTATGAGCTATCAGTCATGCATCCCAAAAAATGTGGAAGCATATACAACTGTTAGTGAGTGGAGGGACTATAAATGGCAATTAAGTCATTCGATAAAAACTATTGCCGCTTTTGAAAAATTTACCGGTATTACTTTCACAAAAAAAGAAAATAAAGAACTTGAAAAAACAATTCGCAAATTTCCTCTCAGCATAACACCATACTATGCATCATTAATAGAAACAGAAAATTACCGTAATGATCCCATATTTAAGCAAGCGTTTCCTAATCCAGCCGAACTAAAAATTTCAAAATACGACATGAAAGACCCTTTACATGAAGATAAAGACAGCCCCACCAAAGGAATTACCCATCGATACCCTGACAGAGTACTTTTTCTGGTTAGCAACAGTTGTGCAATGTACTGTAGGCACTGTACACGAAAAAGAAAAGTCGGCGATCCTGAGCACATCCCTTTAAAGCAACAAATAATTGAGGGAATTCGCTACATAGAAAGCAATCCCCAAATTCGTGATGTGCTGCTTTCGGGAGGAGATCCTCTCATGCTGCCGGATGATTATCTTGATTGGATTCTAACAGAGCTAAACAGCATTCCACACGTTGAAGTGGTGCGGATTGGCTCAAGAATTCCGGTTGTTCTTCCCTATAGAATAACTGACGAGCTAGTGCGGATGCTTAAAAAACATCATCCTTTATGGTTGAATACTCAGTTCAATCATCCAAGAGAACTTACACCATCTTCTCGAGAAGCCCTCAGAAAATTAGCAGATGCAGGAATACCATTAGGAAACCAATCCGTGCTGCTGGCAGGTGTAAACGATTGCCCGCAAATTATGAAAAAACTCAATCAAAAACTTGTACAAAATAGAGTGAGACCATATTACTTGTTCCAATGTGACCTATCAGAAGGGCTCACTCATTTCCGGACACCCGTCGGAAAAGGTATTGAAATTATGGAAAGCCTAGTAGGGCACACAAGCGGACTTGCAGTACCAAAATACGTTATAGATGCTCCGGGGGGTGGAGGAAAAATTCCTCTTATGCCAAACTACATTGTCTCCTGGTCCCCAAATAAAGTAGTCTTAAGAAACTATGAAGGCGTCATCACCACATACAAAGAACCTGACGACTACAAATCAATTCCATGTGATAGGAACTGTGACAAATGCAGTTTGCAGCTAAAATTAGAGGAAGGGGAGCAAACAGCGGTAGGTGTTGAAAAATTGTTAACCAGCAACGATGAAATATCGCTTATACCAAAAGGAAACCTTCGAATGAAAAGAAGAGAAGAATGCAATGGAACGTGTGATCTGAATGCAGAGAATTAAAGAATACTTGAAATTTAGAATCAGAAACATTGTGTTGCAGGACATAAAAGAAGTGTACAAACTGCTTGTAGCAAATAGACCGTACGTGGGGTTAAATTCTCGATATACGTATTTTCTTTTGGCTAAAGATTTCTCAGATACCTGCGTCGTTGCTGAACAGAATAGCAAAATAATCGCGTTTTCTTCAGGATACGTACCACCCGATAGGCCAGACACCTTTTTCAACTGGGAAACCGTCGTTGACAAAGATTACCGGGGAAAGGGTCTACAAAAACGCATGCTTCTTCAGCAAATCATAATAACAGGCGCAAAATATTTTGAGGGCACCGTAAACCCTTCAAATGAAGCTTCTAAAAGAAATTTCTGCGAATTAGCTCAATTACTCAACACCAAATGCGAAGAAAATGTGTTGTTTAACGAAGAAGACTTCGAAAACGATGGTCATGAACCTGAGATTCTGTACAGAATCGGCCCAATTTCAAAAACTGAGGTAAAAAATTTGGTCAGCATTCAGTAGACAGCAACGTTGGGGCAATTTCAATCTTTTTTTCTTATTCCTGCAGGCGAGGTAGTGATTTCTGTTGCTGACAATTACAACAAAAATCTTACTTTCTTAGCCATTCCTTAGTTTACTTGCTCCCCTTTTTATAGAATAATTTAAAAACCCATTTGAAAATAAAACATGAGCATTATGCTCACTAATTGAGGATTAGCTGTGGACATCAGCATCTTCATCCCAGTTTACAAAGAATCGAACCAGTTAGCGTCAATGTTAAATGAGCTAAGCTCTCAAAACGTGACGAAAGAAATTTTTGTAACAGTAGATGAGCCAACCCAAGATTTTTCCGAAAAAATAAAACAGTTAGAGAACGATAACATCAAATTCATTGTTAACAAAGAGCGAATTGGGAAGGCAAACGCACTAAATAGCACAACAAAGTTGTCTTCGGGAAAAGTGCTGCTTTTCCTTGATTCCGATGTGGAAATAAGTGATGATCCTGACTTTTTGAGAAAAATTATTATGGAAATGCAACTGGCTGATGTGCTTGACATAAAAAAGCGGGTTTCAAAAGGGAAATCATTTTTGTCCAAGATGGCTTATTATGAATATTTTACGTTTAACATTAGCACTTGGTTATCGTCAAGGTATATGCATAAGTGTCCTGCCGTGAACGGTGCAGCGTTTGCGATTAAGCGGGAAATGTTCGAGAAAGTTGGCGGTTTCAACAAGGTTGTTGCCGAAGACATTGACATTGCAACAAGAGCTTTCCTGGCCGGTAGCAGTTTCGCATACACCACCGATGTTGAAGTAAAAAACGTTGTTTACTCCGAATGGGGAAAATGGTTTAGGCAACGCCGAAGATGGGCAATAGGTCAAGCGTTGTGGTTGGAACGCTGGTATCGTGATTTAGCAAAAAAATTTATTAAGAAACCACAAGTTTTTCTGCCAAGCTTATTCTTTCTTTACCCTTCCATCGCTATTTTCTTCATAAGCATTCTAATGCCAAACCTCTGGATGTACAATTCACTACTGATTTTTTCACTGTTTTTATCAGTAAAATTCAACATTTTAATGCCAGTTTTTCTAGTTTCCCTTGCAACCGCAGACTTACTTAAGATATTAGTGATTTCGCTATCCAGTTTTGGGTTAACTGCCGCTGTTTTTTACGGTTTCTCAAGAAAACTTGGGTTCAAGGAAATAAAACTTCACGAATTATTCGTTTACTACTTTTTCTACTCCAACATATGGATGGCATTAATAATTATTGGTTCTATCCAAGTTTTTGTTTTTAGGAAAAAAGTTGCCCCAAACTGGAGAACAGAGGCGCCGAAAAGCGACATACAACAAATCAGTCCGTCTTCATTGCCTGTGCCTTTAGCTCTTTAGGCATCAATTCAATAGCATACCTTAAAGCTGTTCTAGGCATAATCCTCCTGTTTTTAACAACGTAGTCGAAAACTTCTTTTTGGTGCTTTCGGCTTTCCTCTTTAAGCAGCCACCCATAACCTTTCTGCACCATATCATCCTCATCAGCCAACAGGACGTCACATATTTCGAAGGCTTCTTGCATGAAATCGCCTTTTTTGGCTGGAACAATAAGCGACGCAGCCGCAGCCCGTTTTAGCCAACGATTTTTAGATTTAGCCCAGCTTTTCAATTCGCTTATGCTTTCTGGGTATTTCTGGATTAAGTCGCCGATGGTGTGGTTGCAGAAGCCGTCACATTTAGCCCAATTATTAATGTACCGTTCAATCCACATCTTGAATGTTGCCAAATCGCTTGGTTCAAGGTGCTCGATGTAGCTTGGCAACCAGAAGGAAACTATGAACGCTTCTTCTGTGTAGTCTGAACGGTAAAGCTCTTCGCATAGCTTAAAAATTGTTTGTTTGTCTAGAGTTTTTACTTGTTTCCAATATTTTTTGGCTATTTTGCCAACAACTTCAGTTTTGACCCCGTAGTATTTTACTTGTTCTTTAAAGAAGCGTTGAAAACTTTTTTGTATTTGCTGGTCTGTGTTGGCTTTTAGTTCTTCTCTTATTTGGGTGAGAATATTGTTCATGGATTTAATGTAGTTTTTATGAGTAATAGCTTTTTCTAAATATTGTTTACGAAAAAGTTGAGAGTAAAATCAAGGAAGGAAGTGATGGTTAGTAATCTTCGCGCGCGCGATAATTTAAATTATTCTAATAATTACTTTTGGAGATTGTTGTCCCGACCGCCGCCTGATGGCTTGCCCGGGTTCTTGCTCGGCCAGCCGCCCTTGCCTTTGCCCATTTTTTCACCTCTGCGCGCTCTGCTATATTATATCGTACTATTCCATAAAGTTTTGTTTTTGAGCTACCTTTAAAGCTATAAGGTCATAGTAGTTGGGCGGAAAGCGTCGCACAAATCCTGGCTTTTTTTCAGACAGCGTGGCTACCAGAGAGTCAAGGCGGATTCAGTAAATGGTCAGAGGCATCGCCAGAAACGGCAAAACGGCTCGCACCAAAACGGAAAACTTGATCATCGACAATCTTGGCAATCGAGGGCAAGTTGTCCTTTACAAGAAATGGTTCTCAGAGAGTCGTTTTAATTTAATACTTGATAAGAAGAGTT
>Ga0187848_10001336_pt1 | contig 21224 bp, 13 predicted proteins | sample June2016WEW_4_40_FD_132424 | JGI IMG/M metagenome (GOLD analysis project Ga0187848, IMG submission 132424) | Peatland microbial communities from SPRUCE experiment site at the Marcell Experimental Forest, Minnesota, USA - June2016WEW_4_40 | ecosystem: Environmental > Terrestrial > Soil >... | reverse complement strand
CCTGGGGATGGTTCTGGCCGCTGCGTCGCCGGGGGCGGCGGCGGAGGCCTGGCGGCCGGCCAAAGTGCCGTTGATGACCCGCTGGGGCAAGGCGCTCTCGCCGGCCGGCGTGCTGCCGGAGTACCCGCGGCCGCAAATGGTGCGGGCGGCGTGGCAGAACCTCAACGGCCTGTGGGACTACGCCGTCACCAGGAAAGACGAAGCCTTGCCGCGGACCTTTCAAGGCAAGATCCTCGTGCCGTTCCCCATCGAGTCGGCCCTGTCGGGGGTTCACCGGGGCTTCGACCAGAACTGCCGCCTCTGGTACCGGCGGAGCTTCGACGTGCCGCGGCCGCCGGCCGGCGGCCGCACGCTGCTCCACTTCGGCGGCGTGGATTGGGAAGCGACCGTGTGGGTCAACGGCACGCAGGTGGGAACCCACCGCGGCGGTTACGACTCGTTCACCTGCGACGTGACCGGCGCCTTGAAGGCCGCCGGGCCGCAAGAGCTGGTCGTCGCGGTACTGGACGCAACGGGAGGCGGCCAGGCCAAGGGCAAGCAGATCGCCTGGAACCTCGAAGGCTGGGGCACGCTGGCCTATTGCGCGGCGTCGGGCATCTGGCAGACCGTGTGGCTCGAGACAGTGCCCGCGGCGAGCATCGAGGACTTGAAGATCATGCCCGACGTAGACCGCGGCGCCGTGCGGCTGGTGGTCGCCGGCCGCAGCACGCGCGAGGGTGACACGATCGAGGCGGTCGTCGCGGACGGCGGCCGCGAGGTGGCCCGCGCCGCCGGCCCTGTCGGCGGCGAGATCAGCCTGCCGATTCCCCGCGCCAAGCTGTGGTCGCCGGATCAGCCGTTCCTGTACGACCTGAGCGTCACGCTGCGGCGTGGGGGGCTGGCGATCGACGCGGTGGGCAGTTACTTCGGGATGCGGAAGATCGCGCTGGGGAAGGACGAGCAGGGCCGCGTGCGGATCATGCTCAACGACCGCGCGGTGTTCCAGATCGGCCCGCTGGACCAGGGCTACTGGCCGGACGGGATCTACACGGCGCCGGCGGACGAGGCCCTCCGCTACGACATCGAGATCACCAAGCGGCTGGGCTTCAACGCCACGCGGAAGCACGTCAAGGTGGAGCCCGACCGCTGGTACTACTGGTGCGACAAGCTGGGGCTGCTGGTGTGGCAGGACATGCCCAGCGGCGGCGGGCAGACCTCGCCCGCGGCGGCCCGGCAGTTCGAGGCCGAATTGCAGGCCATGGTCCGCGGCCGCTGGAATCACCCCTCGGTGGTCATGTGGGTCCTCTTCAACGAGGGCTGGGGCCAATACGACACCGAGCGATTGACGGCCATGACGAAGCAGCTCGACCCGAGCCGGCTGGTGAACAGCGTCAGTTGCATGGCCCCGCCGGGGGTGGGCGACGTGATCGACGACCATCCCTACTGGATTCCCGCGGCCCCCAAGGCGGACGGCCGCCGCGCGGTGGTGCTCGGCGAGTTCGGCGGGCGGGCGATGGTCGTGCCCGGCCACGTGATGTCGGAGTCGCACGTCTTCGGGCATCCCGGCGGCACCGTGCTCGCCAGTCCCTGGGAACTCACGACCCAGGACATCCAGCTCCTGCGGCACGTGTACGAGGCGAAGGAGAAACAGGGAGCGAGCGGGGCGATGTGTACGCAACTGACGGATATCGAGGGGGAAGTCAACGGCTTCCTGACCTACGACCGCGAGGTGCTCAAGGTGGACCTTGCCCAGGTGGCCGCAGCCAATCGGGGCCGGTTTCCCCCGCCGGCCCGCTTCCGCGTCCTTTCGCCCACGGCCGAAAAGGAGCCGGTCGCGTGGCGGTACACCTTCAGCAAGCCGGCCGGCGGCTGGTTCGAGCCGGGCTTCGACGATTCGGCGTGGCTGCCAGGGCCCGGGGGCTTCGGCATCGGCAACTGGAGGACTCAATGGAAGTCGGACGATATCTGGCTCCGCCGCCAGTTCGAGCTCGGCCCGGAGCGGCTCAATGCGCCGGAGCTGCTGGCGCACCACGACCGTGACGTGGAGGTGTACCTCAACGGCGTGCCGGCGGCGAAAATGACCGGTTACACGATCGAGTACCAGGAGTTCGAGATTCGGCCCGCGGCCCGCGCGGCGCTCAAGCCGGGCAGGAACCTGATCGCCGTCCACTGCCGCCGCGTCGACCAGGGCCGCTACATCGACGTCGGCCTGGTCGATCGCCGGTAGTCCGGCCGCGGCAAGGTTTCATGGCAATGTAGTCCGCACACGCCGTGTGCGGAATCCGGCACACGGCGTGTGCCGGCTACAATACGGGACGCCGGGCACCAATGCCGCGACCACTCATCATGGGGGGCCGGGCTCCTTGACAACGCAAGCCGCTCGGGCTAAGCTACGCGAAGTTCGAGACTTCCGAGATTCGTGACTTCAGCTCATCCCAAGGAGGCATGGTATGCGACTGGACCGTCACGTGGTTCGGGCCGGACTGGCGATCGCCGCGGCGTGGTGGGCGAGCGCGGCGTTTGCCGCCGAGCAGCCGTTGACGATGCGCGACATCGCCCGCATGTGCCACCAGCACGTGTCTTGCGAGGAGATCGCCGGCAAGGCCACGGAGCAAGGGGCGGCTTTCGAGGTGACGCCGGCGGTCCAGAATCAACTGCGGCGCCTGGGGTTCACGGCCGAGCAGATCGCCGCGATCAAGCTGGCCTCGACGGTTCGCCCCAAGGCCGGCAAGAGCGAAAAGGAGGAGCCGGCCGAGCCGATCGTGCCCGGCCAGGGACTCCGGTCCAGTGAGGCCCAGCGCGACGAGCTTCTCGAGCGAATCCGCAAGGTCAACAAGGCCAGCGGGGCCGACTTGCAGGCCGGCGAGGGCCAGCACGTCACGCTCTGGGCCGGCAAGAAGGCCCTGGACCTCTTCTTCCCCGACATCAAGAAGCTGGAACGCTACCTCGAGACCAAGTGCAAGGAGCCGATCCGGTCGGGCTTGGACAAGCGGGCGGCCCACATCGTGCTGATCCCGCGGCGCTACGAGTTCGAGCGGTGGCTGACGGCCAGTTTCGAGATCTTGGGCGATCCTTTCAAGGATGCGGCCGCCCCCGCCGGGACCGACGACTTGAAGAAGGCCCTGATGAAGGGCTCGGCGTACGTCACGCCGGAGTTCGCCGTCATCCTGTTGGAGAACCAGGAGCCCGGCCAGGTCCGCCGCCTGATCGCCACCGACGTGGGGTTCATGACGTTCCAGCAACTGGTGGAATCCCAGGGCCACGACCCGCTGGCGACCGGATTCGCCAACGGCTTGGAGGCGATCCTGGCGGGCTCGCCCTCGGTGATGCTCTTCAGCAACAGCTACGCCAACATCGACCGCAACCTGGGCAAGGACCCGCGGGCCTGGCTGCACCTCGTGCAAGAGCGGATCGCAACGCGGAAGGTCTCCGGGCTCCGCGAGCTTCTGAGCATGAACACGACCAACATGATCCTGCCGCACTACGCCGAGGCGTGGACGCTGGTCGGCCTGCTGGCCAAGCAGCCCGCCAAGTTCGCCGAGCTGGTCAAGGCGCTGCACGAGGAGAAGGACGCCGTGAAGGCCATCGAGCGGATCTACGGCTGGGACGAGAAGAAGCTCACCGAGGAGTGGCACAAGCTGGTGCGGTCGGGACAGTAGCTCGGCCCGTAGGTTATGCTTCAGCATAACGGAAGATCGCTCCGGAGCAGTTGTTATGCTGAAGCATAACCTACTCGTGCAGCCCGTCACTCCAGGTTTGTAGGGTGGGCCGACGGGTGCAGCGCTGATGCCCGTCGCCCCCCTGTACCATTCTGGCGATGGGCGGCCGTGCTGACCAAGAGGGTGGCAACCAACACGGTCCAGGCCAGTCGGGTGAACCATGGACAAACTCCGAGTCTTTTCGTTCTTCCTGGTGGCTGTCAAGCTTCTGCTAGCCGTTCCATGCGTCGTGCTCGGACTGGCCGTTGAGTTGGTGACGATGCTGACGAGCCTGGGGGGGCTGGGTCTCCTCCTGGGAGCAATTGGCCTTGCATACCCATTTTCGCTGATCCGAACCAAGGAGCGTGTGACCTGGGTTTTTGTCATTTTCTCCGCCCTTCCATTTTCTCTTGCAATGGGCTATTTTCCAATAACCGACCTCAATGCTTGGGCGCGGAAAGCTCTTGTTCTGCTCCTGCCTGTCTTGACCTTGGCCGACCTACTTGTGGCACACAGACTGCGGGCTGTGCCCGGCAGCCTCGTGAAGCGTGGCTTCGTTCTTGGCGGCGGGGTGCTTCTCACAGTCGTCGTGGTCGGGGCCATCGCTTTCTTCTCTTTTGCAGGGCGCTCCTATCACCCCCCTGTGGCTGCTTTTCAAGGGGATTCCGGCGACCTCGCCCGATCGGTGGTTGTTCCGACGCTGGACACGCCAATGCCAAAAGGCAAGAATGTCATCTGGTGCGGTACGATCCAGCTTGGTTGGAATCGCCTTGAGAAGGATATCCTTCACGAACCGCCCCAAGTCCAGGGCGCCGAGGCGGTCGTCTCACGCTTGAATCAGGCGCAGCTCAGGGAAGACGACCTGCCGCCCGACTCCTACATGGCGACGGCAGGGTTCGTCAAGGACGGCGTGGCCGAAACCGCCAGGGCAGAAATGAAGCGGCGGTTTGAAAAGGAAACAAACTTCGACTCGATGCCGCCGAACGCCGTGCTTGTCTACGCCTATCTCCAAGTTAACTTACCGTTCAGGATCCCCTTCTTCGACAATCGAGGGGCGTTCCGCTTCAAGGAATCGGGGGGCCGTGAAACCAAGGTCAGTGCGTTCGGCATCGAGGAGCGGCATGAGTACGCATACCACGAATTGCGAGAGCAAATCGACGTGCTCTACTCGTCTCGTAAGGAGCACCAATTTGAACTTGACGAGTTCGTGCTTGACCCGTGCCGAGACTCGTCGCCCTGTCAGATCGTGCTCGCTTGTGTTCCGCCAAAGGAGACGTTGCTCGAAACGCTCAGAGACGTGGAAAAGAAAACGCAGGAGCACGCACGGCAGGGCAAAGAAGAATACCACAACAGGTTCGGTGTCCGCGATGTCTTGCTCGTGCCGAACCTGGAGTGGGAGATTCGACACCATTTCGCCGAGTTGGAGGGAAACGGCAAGCGATTCCTGAATGCGACCATGAAGGACTATTTTATTGGGAAGGCTGCACAAACGATCCGCTTCAAATTGGATCGCAGCGGAGCCGAGTTGGCGTCGGAGTCCAAATTGTACTGCCTGCCCCTGCCAACCTATTTCGTATTTGACCGCCCGTTCCTGATCGTCGTCAAGAAACGGGGCTCGGAGCGGCCCTTCTTCGTCATGTGGGTGGACAACGCCGAGCTTCTTTGCAGGCCGTAGCGTAAGGACGGCTGGCTATGCGTGAAATTCTTCCAGGCAAACTCTGGATCGGCAACGCGGGGGACGGCCGTGATCCCGAGCGCCTGCTGGAGGCTGGGGTTGTCGCCGTCGTCAACCTCGCGGCGGAAGAACCCTCGCCCACACTACCCCGCAGCATCATCTACTGCCACTTCCCGCTTATGGACGGCGCGCAGGAGGGCCGGGGCATCCTCGAAGTTGCCATCCAAACGCTGGTATCCTTGCTCAAGAGCCGAGTTCCGACGCTGGCCTACTGTGGCGCGGGCATGAGCCGATCCCCTGCCGTGGTGGCGGCTGCCCTCTCCGTCGTTCGAGGCGGGAATCCCGAGGACAGGTTGCGGGAGGTCGTGACGGGGCATTCCCATGATGTTTCGCCGCAACTATGGAGGGCGGTTCTGAAAGTGCTTCGCGGAGCATGTTAGAAGAATCGGGTGGGTAACATGACCAGGCAACTTGTGCTCGTCGCCGCGGCGATCGCCGCTTCCACCGCCTTCGCGGCGGATTCCGCGGCTGTGGGGAAGAAATACCTCGACGCGCGGCTGCCGGTTGACGAGCGCGTTGCCGATCTGCTGGGCCGCATGACGCTGGCGGAGAAGATCGACCAGTTGTCGCAGAAGGGCGCGGAGGCCATCGGCATGGACGGCGCCAAGCCCGACGCCGCGTCGCTGGAGAAGCTGTTCGGCGGGCGGAGCGTCGGGGCCCTGTGCGTGCGGTTCGGCGACGATCTCCAGGAAAGCGCCCGCCGCCTGGCCGCCGGTCAGCGTTACTTGCGCGAAAAGACGCGGCTGGGCATCCCGGCACTGACCGTCAACGAGGGCCTGCACGGCGTCCTGGCGCGGGGCGCGACGATCTATCCCCAGTTCCTGGCCCTGGGCTGCACCTGGAACCCCGCCCTGGCGGAGCAGATGGGCGCGCAGATCAGCCGCGAGGCCGGCGCCGCCGGCATCAACCAGCTCCTCACGCCGATGATCGAAGTCATCCGTGATCCCCGCTGGGGCCGGGTCGAGGAGTGCATCGGCGAAAGCCCGTTCCTCGTGGCGCGGATGTGTACCGCCTACACGCTCGGCATCCAGGGCGACCTGCGGGCCAAGCCGCTGGGGCACGACAAGTCGCTGGCCATGCTCAAGACGCTGGCCGGCTACAGCGCCCCCCTGAACGGCATCAACCTGGGCAACTGCGTGCTGGGCGAGCGCGAGCTGCGGAGCACCTATTTTCCGCCGGTCGAGGCCGTCATCCGCCAGACGGGCGTGCTGGCGGTGATGCCCTCGTACAACGAGGTGGACGGCATCCCATCGCATGCCAACCGCTGGCTGTTGGAAGACGTGCTCCGCGGCGAGTGGGGCTTTCGCGGCTACACCTACTCCGATTGGGGCGGGGTGGAGTTCAACCACAACTTCCACCGCGTGGCGGCCGATGCCGCCGATGCCGGCCGGCTGGCCCTGGTGTCCGGAGTGGACCTGGAGGCCCCCTGTCCGGAGTGTTTCCAATATCTCGCCGGGCAGGTCGCCGCGGGAAGGCTGAAGGAGTCGGAGATCGACAAGGCGGCGGCCCGCGTCCTGCGGACGAAATTCCTGGCCGGCCTGTTCGACGGGCGTCCCGATGCCGATCCCGAAAGACTGCCCCTGATCGCCCGCTCGGCCGGGCACGTCGCGCTTGCCCAGCGAGTCGCCGAGGAGTCAATTGTCCTCCTGAAGAACGACCGCGGCCTGCTGCCGTTGGATCCGGCCAGGCTCACGTCGATCGCGGTGATCGGCCCCAACGCCGACCAGGTGCAGTTCGGCGACTACTGCTGGAGCAAGAACAACCGCGACGGCGTGACCGTGCTCCGCGGTCTTCGCGAGCGGCTGGGCGGCGGCGTCCAGGTCCGCTACGCCAAAGGGTGCGACCTCGTGGGGCGGTCCCGCGATGGCTTCGCCGCCGCAGTGGAAGCCGCCCGCCGGAGCGACCTGGCCGTCGTGGTGCTGGGCGACACGAGCATGATCCTCAGCGGCGTCGGCTGGGACGATCCCAGCCTGCCGGCCTCCGGCACCGTGGGCGAGGGCTACGACGTGACCGATCCGGTTCCGCCGGGCGTCCAGCAGGAGCTAGTGCGGGCGGTCCTGACCGCGGGCAAGCCCGTGGTCGTCGTCTTCTTGAACGGCCGCCCCTACAGCGTGCCGTGGATGAAGGAGCAGGTACACGCCATCGTCGAAGCGTTCTATCCCGGCCAAGAGCAGGGTTACGCCGTGGCCGACGTCCTGCTGGGACGGGTCAATCCCTCCGGCCGCCTGGCGATGACCGTGCCGCAGACCGCCGGGCACATCCCCACCGTCCACGACTACAAGCCCAGCGGCCGCGGCTATTACCACCGGCCGGGCACGCCCGAGCGGCTGGGACGCGACTACGTGTTCTCATCGCCGGCGCCGCTGTGGGCCTTCGGCTTCGGGCTGAGCTACACAAGCTTCGCCTATTCCGGCCTGGTGGTCGAGCCCCGCGCCGTCGCGCCCGGCGGGGAAGCGAAGGTGAGCTTCACGCTCCGCAACAGCGGGAACCGTGCGGGCAAGGAGGTCGCGCAGGTCTACCTCCGCCAGGAGGTCTCCTCGGTCACCACCCCGGTCAGGAAACTGGCGGGGTTCGCCAAGGTCGAGCTGGGACCCGGCGAGAGCCGGCGAGTGACCGTGGCCATTCCCGCCGCCGAAATGGCGCTCTGGAACCGGCGGATGCAGCGGGTGGTCGAGCCCGGCACGTTCGCCGTGATGGTCGGCACGTCGGCCGAGGACATCGTTTTGGAGGGCTCGTTCACGGTGAGCGAGGCGGCGTCGCACGCAGAAGGCGGCGCGCGGTGAAGCCAGTGGAGTGCGTGGTTTGCGGGCCCGCCACGCCCTTCGTCCCTCAGGGCGTGCCACCCAACGCGTTTCGCTAAAGGAGGCAGGAATTGGACGCTCGATGCCGGCCTGGGCCGATGCTGTGGTTGGCGGCGCCCGTCGCCCTGTTGGCGATCGTCGCGGCCGCGGGAACAATTCGGGCCGATGCCCCGCCCGCGCCGAGCCAGGCCGAGGACATCCTGGCCATGGCCGGCAGGAAGACCGGCCTGTGCGTACACCTGGGCTGCGGTCGCAAGGGGTCGGCCGCCCTGACCGCGGAGTTGGCCGCCGCCGGCGGGATGCTCGTCCACGGGCTGGCCGTCAATCAGGCCGCCGCGGACCGGGCGCGGCAAGCGATCGTCCAGCGGGGGCTGGCGGGACAGGCCAGCGTCGAAAAGGCGGCAATCCACCCGCTGCCGTACCTCCGCGACCTGGCAAACCTGGTCGTGATCGAGGACTTCGCCGAACTGGCCGCTCAAGGCCTGACGTGGCCCGAGGTCGAGCGGATCGTGGCGCCCGGAGGCGTGATCTGCGTCAAGCGAGACGGCCGCTGGACGGCGGCCCGCAAGCCCCGTCCCAAGGAAATGGACGATTGGACCCACCCCGCCCACGGCCCGGACGGCAACCGCGTGTCGGCCGACGGCCTGGTGACGCTGCCGGTGGGCCTCCGCTGGCTGGACGGCGTGCCCGTGAATTGGCAAACCTACTCCACGTCGCGGGGTTGGGTCGTCGCCGGCGGCCGGTGCTTCACGCTCGGTCCCACGGTGCTGGAGAACGTGGCCCCGGCGGGATATCTGCCGCACAAGCGCGAGGAGTATCTCATCGCCCGCGATGCCTTCAACGGCCTGCCGCTGTGGCAGGTCGACTGCGAGACGCTCAACACCGGCAGCATGGTGAGCACCTACAATTTCGCCCCGCTGGCCAGCGACGGCCGGCGGGTGTACGCCTACAAGAAGGACCGGCTGGTCGCCTTCGACGCGGAATCGGGCCGGATCGTGGTCCAGTATTCCGTCCGGTTTCCCGCCGAGCGGCTGCTGCTCTTGGACGGCGTGCTGGTGTGCTCGCAATGGGAGGGCAAGGAGGAGGCCAAGGAGACGGGCCATCACCTCGTGTATGCGGTACACTCGGTGGCCAAGACCGGGGTGGGGGCCGTCGAGGCCTTCGACGCCCGGGACGGCACGCGGAAATGGTCGCTGCCGCGGCCGGCCCAGGAGATCGTGGCGGCCGACGGCGCCGTGTTCCTGCTGCTGGAGCCGGGCAACCCGCCGGTCCGGCAGGAGATCCTGGCCCTCGACTTGCACACCGGGCGCGAGCGGTGGCGGATCGGCCCCGGGCAGTTGGCCCCCGACCCGGCCATGCACCTGAACTGCGCCGGTTGCGGGGTGCTCGTGGTCGGCCACGTCAAGACGAAGATCATCACGGTCCATTCGGCCTCCGACGGCCGGAAGCTGTGGGAAATCAACCCGGCCACCTCTCCCTCGCCCAACGGTCTGCTCTGGACGCCGCTGGTGGACGGCCTGCTGTGGCGCGGCGGCCACAAGTACGATCCCCGGACGGGCGAAGTCAAGGGGGTCGTGCCCCCACGGATCGAGGCCGAACCCTGTTCTCCGCCGGTGGTGGTGGGACACTACGTCGTCTACCCCCGCTACGGCGCCTTCTGGGACATGGCCGTCCCGAAGAACGACGCGAACCTGTACAGGTACCGCACCTACCAGGCCATGCGCGGGGCGTGCATCGCCGGGGCGACCCCGGCCAACGGCATGTTCTACGCCGGGCAAAACTTCTGCACCTGCCTGCCCGGCCAGGTGCCGGGGTTCGTGGCCTATGGGCCGTGCGGGGAAGTGCCGGGGCCCGCGGATTTCGAGAAAGCCCGCCCGGTCGAGCATGGCCCGGCCTTCGCGGCCGTCAGCCCCGCGGTGGCCTCCGCGGACGATTGGCCCATGTACCGCCATGACCCCCAACGGAGCGGAGCCACGCAACTCCGCCTGCCGCCGCAACTGGGCGTCCTCTGGCGGACTGAAGTCGCACCGCCCGTCCGGGGACCGCTGGCCGCGGCCTGGAAGGCCAGGCTCACCTCGTGGCTCACGGCCCCGGTGGCCGCCGAGGGCAAGGTCTTCGTCGCGGCCACTGATCTGGGCCAGGTGGCGGCGGTGGATGCGGCAACCGGCAGACTGCTGTGGAAGGCCACCGTCGGGGCCCGCGTCGATTCGCCGCCGGCCATCCATCGCGGACTGTGCATCTTCGGCGCCCACGACGGCTGGGTCTATGCCCTGAGGGCCCGGGACGGAGAACTCGCCTGGCGGACCCGCGCCGCCCCCTGGGAACGCCGCATGGTGGCCTTCGGCCAGGTCGAGTCGGTCTGGCCGGCCGTCGGCGCGGTGCTGGTGCGCAAAGAGATGGTGGTCGCCTCGGCCGGCCGCACTTCCGAGTCCGACGGCGGCGTGGCCCTCTGTGCCCTGGACGCGGCCATCGGCAGCCAGCTCTGGGCCACCGCAATCGGCACGGGCACCCACGCCCAGAACGACGTCCTGGCGGCAACCGACAAGCAACTCCTGTGGCGCCACGTGGCAATCGCCCCCGAGACCGGCAAGCTCGCAGGGGCCGGCAAACGCGGCCCGGGCGGCGGGCTGGAAGGGCTCCACGACGGCACCTGGACCCGGCTGGGCAAGCGCCGCTCCGGTAACCGCACCTTCGGCCAAGCCAGCGGCGAGATGTTCGTCTGGAACGAGTCCACCCTGTTCGGCTACGAGTGCCTGGTCAACTGGAATTCCAAGAACCGCTGGTGCTTCGCCGTGCCCAAGTCCAAGACCACGGGCCCCGAGAAACTGCAACCGCAGGACTACGCCTGGCGATTGGTCATGCCGGACGACTGCCAGGTGGAGGCCATGGCCCTCTCGCCGGGCGGCCTCTTGCTGGCCGGCCGGGTCTGCGAGCGGAAGTCCGGCAAGTCCCGCGGCTTCCTGTGGGTGGTGTCGGGCGAGGACGGCAAGAAACAGGCTGAGCACGATCTCGACTCGCCGCCCGCCTACGACGGCCTCGCCATCGCCGGCGGGCAAGCGTACCTCGCGCTGGAAGACGGCAGCGTGGTGTGCTTCGGAAGGCAGTAGGTGTCAGGTGCCAGGTGTCAGGTGTCAGGGATTGGGGATTGGGGATTAGCCGCGGATGCATATCCGCGGATGGGGATTAGGGGAGAGCTTTGAATGCGATGGTACCATTACATTGCCTACTTCTTCGGTGGCGCGTTCCTGGCGAACGCGATTCCACATTTCGTCAGCGGCGTCACCGGGCACCCGTTTCAGAGCCCGTTCGCCACGCCGCCCGGCGAAGGGCTGTCGCCGGCATGGGTCAACGTCTTGTGGGGCTCGGCGAACCTCGTTTTCGCGTACCTGCTCCTGGGGCGGGTCGGGAACTTCGAGTTCCGCCGCTGGCGTCATATCCTGGTCGCGGGGGCGGGCGGTCTGGCGATGGCGCTGATGCTCTCGCGCGTCTTCGGACGATTCTACGGCGGCCTGTGAGGCTGCCCTGGCGGGCTGGACACAACGCGGAATCGAGGCATAATATGGGCGGATCAGTTCCCGGGCCACCTGCACGGCTCGCCGCACGATCTTCGAGCCGCCGGGGTCCCGGCGGAGATCGTCCAGTGCCTCCGGACGCAACCCCCGAGGAAGACGACCGGCAACGGCAACAAGGTTGATACTGAAAGTCAGGCCCCGGCCCTTTGTGGAGGCAGTGGCGGGAAACGCAATGCCCGGATTCGCCGTTTTCTATTCCTGGCAAAATGACCTTCCTCGCGACATAGCGCGAGACTTTATTCACGATGCGGCCGAGATTGCCGTCGGCAAGGTGGCGCAGGATGTGAGACTTGAAGATTCCCCGAGGCTCGACCACGACACTGAGGGTGTCTCGGGCGTCCCGGCAATTGGGGACACGATTCTTGCGAAGATCGACCAATGTGGGGCCTTCCTCGCGGATGTCTCTATTGTGGGGGAATCGAACGTCCCTGGAAGGGAGAAGAGGTACTCGCCCAATCCCAACGTTCTTCTTGAGCTTGGATTTGCAGCGGCGCGCGTAGGCTGGGAGAGGATCATTCTCGTCATGAACAGGGCGTTCGGGAGTCCGCAAAGACTGCCGTTCGATCTGCGCTATAGGCGATTTCCCCTTGCCTATCGGCTTAGGCGCGGCGGGGACCCGGTTGACGCGGCGCGCCAGGAGCTGGCTGAGGACATCGGGCTCGGGCTGCGCGCTGTCATGGATGGTGAGCATCAAAGAGTGACCGACATAATCCGGCGGCTAGATGGCTACTCCCTTCACTTGATGAGGCAGCACGGGGCGAACGCGTATTTCTGGGAAACGGGGACTGACAAGTTCTCTATCACCACCCAGCTAAACCTCGCGATTTCCAGCCTTCTCGCACTCGGAGTAATCGAATGCGTGCCGCTTTCACAGAGCCCATCCGGACACGCATACAGCTGGACATATATGGGGAGATTATGCTTGATGCGGCTTGGGTTCTCATTGCCGCCACCGGCGGGCCCCTTGCCCAGGCCGCCTGTAGAACCAGTAGTCGTCGATCTTTCGCACTACGATCGGCTGATGAACGAGGTGAACAACGCGGATGATGCCCGGGTGGACGCCGAATGCCGGGCGAAGACGCCCGACCCGCAACAGGTGGGCGCCAACCTCCCCGCCGACAAGGGGGCCTGAGGGGTCGGGCGCAGGCACCGGGCAGCCCGGGGGTGGTTGTCAGCACGTGAACGAGATCGCGGCCCGGCCTCCAATATCAACTCCGCGGCGTACGACCCAACGCGCGGAGAATATGGAACGCCGTGGCGGGCCCCCTTACTGGCGCTCCTGGCCGATGCAGTGGACGTTCCTCGCGCCGGCCAAGAGCGTCCGGCCGGCGGCGATGGTGTGCGAGGGGCGGCCGCCGTCGCCCGGGTGGTTGGTGGCCAGGGCCGTGAACTGTGGGGCGGGGCGTGGGGCGCGAGAACCGATTACGGGCGCTTGAGTAGTTTGGGGGGGCGCCTTTGTTTCTGGGGCCGGCGTTTGGACTTTGCGTGCCGTTCCAAGGCCGCTTCGATCCTGTCGATCGTTCGCACTGTGGGCGTGTGCTTCCCGGATTCGATGCGGGAAATGGTTTCCTGCCGCATCCCGGCCAGAGCAGCCAGAGCTTCCTGGCTCAGGCCCGCGGCCCGACGCTCCCTGATAATGTCGCGGGCCAGGGAAACGCGGGTGAATTCGATGGCCGGCACGCGGCCGTGTTCATCCGGCTCCGGCAGGGCCGGCAAGTCATCCTCGCCGGCGACGGCCTGACCAGCCAGCCGGCACAGCCGCTCGTACTCGGATTGTTCCAAAATGACCAGGCGTTTGCCAGCCACCCGGACGGTCACTTGCTTGCCGATCGTGCTCACGCTCTCAGTCTCCGTAGAAACGGTCGCGATGGCCCACTTTTTCAACGATGATCTCCTTGCCCGCGACGCGGAATTGCAGCCGGTAGTCTCCGGTACGAAGTCGGTAGTGGCCGGCCAGTCCGGCCCGCAAGGGCTTTGCTCCACTGACCGCCGGCCAGTTTTTCAGTCGCTCGAGGAGGCGCAGCACACGAACCTTTATCGGCGCGGGCAGGCGTTCCACTTGCTCCTACAACCCGGCGGCGTACAGGACGCGTAGCATAACAATAATATGACATCTCCGCGTTGGGTGTCAAGGTTGCGGGGGCCTGCAAAAGAAGGGAGCGGGTGTCTTGAGGCAGAGCCGTACCTTCACCGTTGCGCCTGTGCCCGTGCTGCCTGGTGCTCCCGATGCAGCCGGTCGTACTCGGCTTCCTCAGCGGCCATCTCGGACACGAGTTGGTACCCGGGGGTGAGGGTGTGTGCAATGGAAGCCGGCTTGTTGTCGCCGGTCCATGCGAAATCCCCTCACCCCGACCCTCTCCCGGAGGGAGAGGGGGACCTTGCTATTGCCTGTCCGGACAGCCTCTCACTCTCAGTCCGCGGATCCCAGCCCGCGTTTCCGGAGTTCCGCCTCCAGCTCGGCGGCGGAGGCGAAGACCACCGCGTCCAGGCCGGCGGAGCGGGCGCCGGCCACGTGCCCGGGCACGTCGTCGGTGTAGAAGATCTCTTGGGGCCGGCAGCCGGCCAGCTCGGCGGCCTTCAAGAAGATGGCGGCGTGGGGCTTCATCGCCCCGAGCTGGAAACTCAGGGCGTAGACCGAGAAGTGCTGGCGGAGGAACGCGAACCGCTCGATGCAGTGCTCCCAGTGCGCCGCGCAGGTGTTGGAAAGGATGCCCAGCCGGCAACCCGCCCGGGCGAGCCGGGCCACCAGCGGCGGCATGGTGGGGATCGGCGTGAAGATGTCCGAGAAGGCCCGGAGCAGGGCGGCATATTCGGGCCGCGTGCCGGTGCGGGCCGAGAAGGCGTCGTAGAACTCGCGGCTGGAGATGCGGCCCGTCTCATAGGCCGCTTGCAGCCCGTCGCCGTAGACAGCTTCGACCACGAGCGCGGGGTCGACGCCCGCCACCGCGCCGACCCGTTGGCACATCTCGTCGACGCTGAAATCCACCAGCACCTTGCCGAGGTCGAAATAGAGGAATTTGGGGTTCATGATCCATCGCCCCTCTCCCTCCGGGAGAGGGCAGGGAGAGGGGAGGGTGAGGGCCGGCGGCTGCAAGACCGCTTTGCCTTGGTCGTGCGAATTCCCCACGCCCTCACCCCCCGCCCCTCTCCCGGAGGGAGAGGGGAGAAAAAACGTCCTCCTCCCGGAATCACGCAAGTTCGTTTAGAATAGAACGCTTTGCCAAGGACACCTCAGGGAGCCGGGGACCATGCGATCCGACGTAATCAAGGTGGGCGACGCCCGCGCACCGCACCGCAGCCTGCTGCGGGCGGCCGGGGTGGGCGACGCCGATTTCAGCAAGCCGTTCATCGCCGTCTGCAACAGCTATACGGATATCATCCCAGGCCACGTCCACTTGGACAAGGTGGGCGAGCTGGTCAAACAGTGCATCCGCGAGGCGGGCGGCGTGCCCTTCGTCTTCAACACCATCGGCGTGGACGACGGGATCGCGATGGGGCACTCGGGGATGAAGTATTCGCTGCCCAGCCGCGAGATCATCGCCGACGCGGTCGAGACGATGCTGGCAGCCCACGCGCTGGACGGCATGATCTGCATCCCCAACTGCGACAAGATCGTGCCCGGAATGCTCATGGCCGCCGTCCGCTTGAACCTGCCGACGATTTTCGTCAGCGGCGGGCCGATGGAGGCCGGGCGGACGCCCGACGGCCGGACGGTGGACCTGATCGACGTTTTCGTGGGGGCCGCCGCCCGGCACGAGGGCAAGCTCACGGCCGAAGAGTTGCTGGCCCTGGAGCGGGCCGGCTGCCCGACCTGCGGCTCCTGCTCCGGCCTGTTCACGGCCAACAGCATGAACTGCCTGTGCGAGGCCCTGGGCATGGCCCTGCCGGGCAACGGCACGCTGCTGGCCACCAGCGCCGACCGCCGGCGACTGTTCGAGCGGGCCGCCCGGCGGATCGTGGAGATGGTCTTGCAGGCCGACCGGCAGGGTCCCGGCCACGGCCTGCTGCCCCGCGAGATCGTCACCGCCGAGTCGATCGACAACGCGATGGCCCTCGATATGGCCATGGGCGGGAGCACCAACACGGTGCTCCACATGCTGGCCGTGGCGCACGAGGCGGGCGTGGCCTACGACATCGAGCGGATCAACACGCTCAGTCGGCGGACGCCCAACGTGTGCAAGGTCGCCCCGAGCAGCGCGTATCACGTCGAGGACGTACACAACGCCGGCGGGGTACACACGATCCTCGGCAGCGTGATGCGCGGCTGTCCGGGAGTGCTGGCCCTGGACTGTCCCACGGTCAGCGGCAAGACGCTCGGCCGGAACATCGCCGAGTACGACATCCGCGGCGAGTCGGTCCTGCCCGAGGCACTGGAGATGGCGGCGGTGCGGGCCGGCAGGCGGCGGACGGTTGCGGGCATGTCCGTGGCCCGGCAGGCCGCCTCGATCCGCGACCTCTCGCCGGAGCAACTGGGCTTCGACCCCTACGATTGCATCCGCGAGGTGTCCCATGCCTATAGCCGGGAGGGCGGGCTGGTGATCCTCTACGGCAACCTGGCGCCGCAGGGAGCGGTGGTCAAGGCGGCCGGCGTCCAGGCGGCGATGCTCCGCCACTGCGGCCCGGCCGTGATCTTCGAGAGCGAGACCGAGGCCTACGAGGGGATCGTGAACGGCCGCGTGAAGGCGGGCGACGTGGTGGTGATCCGCTACGAGGGGCCCCGCGGCGGACCGGGCATGCAGGAGATGCTCGCCCCGACCACGGCCCTGAAGGGCGTGGGGCTGGGCGACCGGGTGGCGCTGGTGACCGACGGGCGATTCTCCGGCGGCACGGCTGGGGCCTGCGTGGGGCACGTCAGCCCCGAGGCCGCCGCCGGCGGTCCCATCGCCCTGGTGCGGGCCGGCGACGTGATCGAGATCGACATCCCCGCCCACGTCCTGGCCGTGCGCCTGAGCGAGTCCGAATTGGCCGCCCGCGCCCGCGAGTGGAAGCCACGGCCGCCGCGGTACACGACCGGCATCCTCGGCAAGTACGCCTCGATGGCCACCAGCGCCGACACCGGGGCCGTGCTAAAGTGGGGCTAAATCAGGGATTGGGGATTAGGGATTGGGGAAACCGTCTAGCGGGCGGGCTTGCCCGCCGGGGGAGGTTGAGTTGCGTTCGGACGAGTTCGGCGCCTGTGCGGTCGGGGCATCCGCGGAAAAGGGGGTTGTTTCCGTGCGTCTTGGGGACGGCCGGGAAGTCCGATTCCCCGCCTCAAAGAACCGGCGATTGCGCGACGCCGCGCCCGAACAACTCGCTAACATCGAGATCATCTGTAGGGGCACCGGGCTCCATTGGCCCGACCTTGACGAAGATCTCTCGGTGCTGGGAATCCTCGAGGGGCGGCTGGGGTTGCCGTGACTGCCCACCGCCTAACGGCGGGCAGGGCACCATGCGCAGCATGGTCGCCCGCTAAACGGGACCGCCCACTGCCCACCTGTCACTTCGCCGCCTTGCCATGCACCTCGACCTCGACGTAGTGGTTCTGGTCGTTCGAGGTGTTGCCGTTGGAGTGCAGGCGGACGTAGCGGCCGCGGACGGGCTGGCCCTTGGCGTTGCGGGCATCGATCAGCTTGCCGCGGTAGTCGTCGATGTACTCCAGGTCCTTGCCCACGCCCAGGCCGGACGAGTTGTCGAAATCGTTGTTGAAGACGGTCTGCACGTCCTGGGTGAAGTCGGGGTCGTCCGAGACGCGGATCACGACGTCGTGATACACGCGGCCCTCGGCGTGGTAATGCCACACCACGATCGCGTAGATGTCGGCCGGTTTTTCCAGGTCGATCTGGACCCACTGCTTGCCGGGGCCCAGCTCGACAAAGCTGCCGTCGGCGCCCTCCTTGTCGCCGTCGGTCACCAGGCTCAGCTCGCCGATGATCGGGTTGGGGTCGCTGGAGGTGACCTTCTTGCCCGCCGCGAGGTTAGTCAGACCTGGGGGAACATAGAACGGCGGCCGGGGCTTCTCGTTGTACTTTTCGAGCGTGGGGGCCGCCTTGATGTTCTTGGGCGTTCCCAGGAACAAGGGCTTGGGCAGCTTCACGTCCAGGGGGACGAGCTTCTGGGCGTCCGGGCCGGCGCCCGGCGCCTGGGCCGGCGGCTGGGCCACCCCCGCCGCGGCAACCGCCCACACGGCACACGCCACGATTCCCGCCAAGACCGCCGCCGGCGGCACACTACGCTTGAAGTTCATGGTTGCTCCTCCACGTTGTTTGACGTTCCCCGGCCAGGACCTTTCAAAATTGCTCCGCTCCTTGACGTCCGCGGCCGGGACCTCTTGAAATACTCCGCTCCGCTTCTTGAGTTCTCCGGCCGGGACCCTTTACTATAAATGGGGCGAAATCGCGACGCAAGGCCACAGACGGCGCCGGGCAAGATTCCACGTCTTTTGGGTTGTGGCCGCAGGCCCGGTCAAGTGGGAGGCAGGAAACCGGCTCACTTCCAACCTGGGGGCATTCAGAGTAAGCTCGTGGATGGAGGGTCCGCCGTGCCGGCCGGAAACGTGGTCCTATCGCTTGTCCTTCCCGCCTATAACGAGGCCGCACGGCTACCCCCCTATCTGGCGACGATCCGGCCGTACCTGCAGGGCCGCTGCGGGGCCCGCTATGAAGTGATCGTAGTGGACGACGGCAGTCGCGACGGGCTGCCGGGCATGCTCAAGGCCATCGCGGCGGACTGGCCTCAGCTTCGCGTGATGCGGCACGCCCGGAACTCGGGCAAGGGCGCGGCGGTACGGACCGGGATGCTCGCCGCCGACGGCGAGCTGCTACTGTTTGCCGACGCCGACGGCGCGGCGCCGATCGAGGAGGAACGCCGTTTGGCGGACGCGATCGACGCCGGGGCGGACTTGGCCGTCGGATCGCGCCTGCTCCGCGGCCCCGACCGGCGGCGATCGCGCAACTGGTTGCGCGGGCTGACCGGCCGGATGTTTGCCCTGGCGGCCGGCATCATGCTGCGAGTGCCGGTCCGCGACCCGCAATGCGGGCTGAAGATGTTCCGGGCCGCAGCGGGCCGGCAACTGTTCCAGCAGGTCCAGGAGTCGCGGTATCTGTTCGACCTGGAGTTGTTGCTCTTGGCCCAGCGGCTCGGCTACCGCTGCGTAGAGGTTCCGATCAGTTGGCGCGAGGTGCCCGGCGGCCATTTGCACCTGGTCCGCGAGCTGCCGGGCATCCTGGCCGGCCTCGGTCGGCTTCGTCGGCGGGTCGGGCCGCGGCGGGCGGCGCCGCAGTGTCCGGGGTAGGGCGGGACGACGGGCACCAACCGCGCACCGTGCGCAGCATGGTCGGCGTTGGTCGGCGAGCCCCAGCAACGGCAAATCGACTTGTCTCTGGTGGGGCTCGCTGCGCTCGACCCACCCTACCATCTCAGAGGCATGATGCCCCCCTGCGGGTCTTAATCGAGTGCGGCGAAAGCGTTACAGTTTCGTCACCTACCACATCTTGACGCCGCGAAGCCCCGCATTCCTTGCGCAGGCGGCAAGATTGGTCCGGCCGGGGTCATGGTCTTGCCTTTTTTGCCTGGCTGCCCGCTTCTTCCCGTAAATCGGTAGATGCCGCCGGTCCGATAGCAGGACTGTTAAGACTGTTAGCGGCCTCACAAGGGCGACATCCGCCCGGATGCGGAATGTCGCACGTAAGTCCCGCGGGACGAACGCGGATGGACCCCTCTTATCAGGGGACTGTGCCGCTGGGGTTGTGTCCTGCCGGGGCGATGCCGCAGGAGCGGGCCGCCTTTGTGTTACCCCAAGAATGGAGTCTTCGAACATGGGTACCCTACGATGGTTCTTCGCCGCCGGCATCCTCGGGCTCTGGTTGTGCGGGCAGACGCTGGCACAGCAAATCGCAAGCCCTTCTCTCCAGCAACCATCGTCGGTCCAGCCGACGGGGCTCGTGTCGCAGGACTACTTGACATTCGCGCCGCAGCCCGATGCCAGCGGGGCGCCGCCTGCGCCCGGCAACCAGCCGGCCGTCAAGCCCGAAGCGCCCGGCAATGCCGAGGCCAAAGAGGAGCCGAAGGAGGAAGAGAAGAAGGAAGACGAGGAGAAGAAAGAGGACGAAGACAAGGGGTTCAAGCTCTTCAACGGCCCGTGGCTGGAATGTCACCGGATCGACATCCGCGGCTGGCTGGACCAGGGCATCACCTGGAATCCGAACGACCCGGTCGACAGGTTCAACGGCCCGGTGGGCTATAACGACCGCGCGAACGAGTACCAGATGAACCAGCTCTACTGGATTATCGAGCGGGTGACGAAGACCGACGAGTGCAACCCCATGGACGTGGGCGGCCGGGTGGATTTCCTCTACGGCACCGACCGCCGCTACGCGGATGCGATCGGGCTGGACACGGAGTGGGGCAACCGCTTCTACGGCCTGGCCATGCCGCAGATGTACGCCGACGTGGCCATCAACAACCTGGTGCTCCGCGGCGGCCACTTCCTGGCCCCCTGCGGCTACGAGAGCGTGATGGCCCCGGAGAACTTCTTCTACTCGCACAGCTACAGCTTCCTCTACGGAGAGCCGACGACCCTCTCCGGCGGGTCGGCCATCTACAAGTTCAACGACCAGTGGTCGGCCAACCTCGGGCTGGACACCGGCTGGAACGACTGGGTCGATGTCAGCCACAAGCTCAACTACATGGGCGGATTCAATTGGACCAGCAAAGACCAGAAGCAGACGCTGGCCTGGGAGATGTTCATCGGGGACCAACTGCCCAACGTGGACAGCAACCGCACGCACTACTGCCTGGTGTTCACCCAGAAGCTCGGGAAGAAGTGGCAGTACGTCCTGGAGAACAACGTCGGCTACGAGGAGAATGCGAACGTCCTTCCCAACGGGAACCGCACGCACGGCGACTGGGTCGGGCTGTCCAACTACCTGATCTACACCATCAACGACAAGTGGTCGTTGGGCTTCCGCTATGAGTGGTTCGACGACGACGACGGCACGGTGGTGGCCGCGGTCGGCCCGCCGCCGGTCAGTGCGGTCCCGTCGCACTACAACGCTCTGACCTGGGGCCTGAACTACAAGCCGAACAAGAACGTCGTGCTGCGGTCCGAGATGCGCTACGACCATTCCACGGCCCCGGTGTTCGAGAACGGCACGATTCCGACGCGGGACCAGTACCTCTGGGCGTTTGACGCCATCGTCAGGTTCTAGGCGGCGAGACACCCCTTGCCTTTCCCCGCCGGCGGCGGTACCATCAGGGACGGCCGCCGGTGGCGGGCTGGGACGGAAAAAGGGGACAGTCCCCATTTGCCGGAACGGCCCGGAGGGTGCTCCGCACAAATGGGGACTGTCCCCTTTTTCCGGGCACTGGCCGGGGGCTGCGTCGCGGCCGGATTGGTCCTCTTGGCCCAGGGGGTGATGTTCCGCGTCTACGCCGCCTGGACGTCAGGAAACCACGACCT
>Ga0187848_10001332_pt1 | contig 21251 bp, 19 predicted proteins | sample June2016WEW_4_40_FD_132424 | JGI IMG/M metagenome (GOLD analysis project Ga0187848, IMG submission 132424) | Peatland microbial communities from SPRUCE experiment site at the Marcell Experimental Forest, Minnesota, USA - June2016WEW_4_40 | ecosystem: Environmental > Terrestrial > Soil >... | reverse complement strand
GCAACGCCCGAAAACGACTCCTCTGGCGCAGTTCTCCGCTCAGACTCTTGCGGATTGGTGCCCGCCCAATTTTGACGTCCCCAAGAGCACTTTTTTGGAACAGAAGCAAACCAAGGAAACGAAGAGGGGCTATTCCTTCGTTCCCTTCTGTTCGCATTCGGGCCAGCGAACTTCCAAACCCGTGCCAATACAGAATTCCGGGTAAACCGCGAAATACACCAAACACCCGAACGCTAAAAGCTTTCGGGGACAGGTCTGGATTTTTCGCGTGGTCCGCGTGGTTCGCGGTTCAAAGAGTTTCTTAGGGAAAAGAAAAGCTCTTCATCTGCGTTCATCTGCGTGATCTGCGGGCAAAGGCCTTTTCTTGTCCTCTCCATGAGCACCTTTTGCAACAGAAGCGAACCAAGCAAACGAAGAGGGGCAATTCCTTCGTTGCCTTCGTTGCCTTCTGTTCGCACTGGCGACTTCGCGTTGAAAGGTCTTTTTTATCCGTTAAATCCGTGCCATCCGTGGTTCAATTCCTTGGTTTGCCGCTTGCCGCACTGCCCACCCTGTCCTCTCCTTCCATTTATAATTCACAATTTCCAAACCTAAGTATCTAACGCTTAGAACCTTCCAGCAATCCGCATTCTTCCGCTCTTTTCCGTTGACATCCCTTCCCTACATGCTAAAATCCATATAGTGAGAACGGGGAAGGCACAGTGGAATCAGACGGTGACGGGTCCAAGACGGGATTCCCCGCATTCTTCTGCTGGCGTTGGCCGCGCCGACGCCATCTCTCCATCCCTCCAGGACCCCTGCTCCATCACTCCACCCGGGGTTCGCGGTTCAAAATGGATGGCGGCTGATTTCAGTTTCTTTTCACTTAATTTCACCTGGTTGTATCAAAGACAAAAAAACTGCCGACCGGGACAAAAGATTGCCGGACCGGGACACACGCCCCATATTGGGCGCAACGGGACAAGTCCAAATGCGAAGGGCCGCTTTTGGCGGCTGTCTGATTTTCGACTGTCAAGAATTGCTCTAAGTGTTTTGGAGAATCAGACAGAGAGGCGAGCATGGAAGCGGCGTTTTGCCGCAAAATTCACGGCGGACCCGGCCCGCGACCTGGCAAGCCGCGCAGATCGGGGCGGACACAGATTTAAAAGCGCGCCTGACGCGCCACAGAGGGCCTGCCAGGGCGCGGCGGACGCGGGCGGAGGGTGAGCAAGGGCGCGGGGGCAAACGCGGCGCAGAGCGGGCGGCGGGGCGCAAGGGCGGGCAAAATCACGAGGCATCACCAGCGCCGGACGCAACCGACCATGCGCGCCGGCCGCAATAGACGCGCCAGGCATTGAAGCCAAGGCAAAGACAGCACGGAGAGCAAGACGGCGCGAAAGGCGCACTGGTGATATTGGCGCGGCGCACTTCATGTCTCGGTCCCTCCGTGCAAATCCTTCACTATTCCGGCGGTCTTTTCCACGCGCTCTGCGAAGACCTGCCGCGCTAAAATCCAGTGGCGCTCAAAGGGCTTGTCACAGTTCAATGGAAACACCGTGCGGAAAGAATTACTGGCCTGGTCAAAGGCGGCGACTTCACAGAACGCCAGCAAACCTAACCGCTCCAATTCGACGAATAGAATTGTCCCGGCGCTGGCAAGGTCACTCACTTCCAATGCGAGCAAAAGCCAATTGTCCAGAGCGACAGCCGCAATGCCCCGGCCAGAGCGCAACCCTTTGAGAATGTCAAGAATAGAAAGGCCAGCAGCCTCAATGCTTCCATCCAATATCGCACCAACCTTGTCAGGCACGGCCAGAAACTTTGACAAGTCCGCGGCCATCACCCGCTTTTCTTGGACGCCCTCCATGAATTTCCCCAGAGTAAGGGCGGCGTCAAGGGCGGCTTGTTTTATCTGGCGCGGCGGCTCACTGGTTGCGAGCAACTGCGCGCTGGCCAAGGAAAGTTCAATCGGGCTGAGAACCAATTCAGCGAGACGCATCCCGGCTGGCACATCTAATTGAAGACCGGGAATTTCAAGATGGACTTGTAGAAGGGAAATCGGGTTTTGAGTGTTCATGCCTTATTGATTACGGTTCACATCCAGCCTTACTCGGAATTGCGCCAATTGCCGATCAACCTCTCTGAGCTTTGTCTCCAATTCCTGGTGGTCCGCAACGTGCGCGGCGTTTGCTTCTTCTAGCGCGACCACAACTTCCGCGTGCGAATCTACCAATCGCGAAATAACATTCCCGATTCCAGGCGTGCCGGGCGCGACCCCTCTTGCGTTTGCCAGCGCCGCATCAGCCCGACTTTTCGCCGCTCCCATATCTTGGATGGCCTGCGCAGCAGACTCAGCGCCTCCATGAATTCCTTGCAGACTGCGGGCCGTCTCGATTTGCCCCGGCAAATTTTGGGCAAGGTGTTCGTAATCCTGCAACCGGGCGTGGGCCGCTCCAGCCGCGGATTGCGCCTGGGGGATTTGCTCGGCGAGGTGTTGCTGCTTTTCCTCACTTTGCCGAATTAACTTCTCAGTCCGTTCCCGCTCCGCAATCGCATCATCGCGCTTCTGTTTAACCTCGGCCTCTTGCGCGGCCGTGTGGCCGAAGGGATGTTCTACCGCGTAAAGTCTGTCGGGGCGTCGCATCTGCTCATACTCAATACTCGCCTCTTCGATCTGCCGATTCAGTCCGGCAAAACCTTCCTTTAAATCCTTCAAAACGTCAGCGGTATTTTTGGATTCATCCTGCAAGCTCTTGGCCTTGTCCCGCGCTGCCTCATATTCGGCGGTGGCTTGCGGCGTGAGCATTTTTGCCGACTCTGCCTCGGCCTCCATGCTGCGAATTCTAAAATCCTCCCCGCTCGCGCTCAAGGAGGCATTGCGGCGGGAGGCGGAAATCCCCAAAGCGGCCAATCTTTCCCCGGCTTGTTCATGTGACAACGTTCCGGCTTGTTCCGAGTCCCGAATGGCCTGCTTTTCTAATTCATCCTGAGCCTCTGCAAGCCTTTTGGCGGCGGCAATCTGCGCCTCGTAAATCGCGATGCGACGTTGCGCGAGGGTTTCCAAGGTGGTCGTCGCCTCACTGGCGCGGTTCAGCTCGGCCTCCAGCTCACCGCGAGCGGCCGCTGCATCAATTTTTGCCTGTTCTTGTAACTCACGGAGATGGCCCAACCCTTTGGCCGCGCTGGCAATCGCGGCGTCCTGAGCCTTTCCCAATTCCTGCCACTTCTCAATGGCGAAACCGGCAACCATGCCCAATGCTCCGATGCCGAGCGTCTGCAAGCTGAACAAGTCCCGCGCGAGGCCCCCCACGCCGGGAAGAATTTCGCCAAGGGATTTTACGGCGGCGTGTGCTTCATGGGTGTGTTGGCCAAACAGATGCGCGTGCTTGGCCCCCTCTTCCATGCCCGCGCCATGTTCCTTTAAGCGTTCCTTCCCTTCGGCCAGCTTCTCATTGAGCTCCTTTGTTTTCCCTGCCACATTATCCAAGGCGTCAGCCCCTTCCTTACTGCCCTTCACGATGCCAGAGGCATCGGCGGTCATCAGAATCTCGAAGCCTGTTCGTTCAACGCCCATAGCTCAATTAGGAGAAGCGAGCGCGGCCTGTGCGGCGCGGTTTTCAGCCAGTAGCGTGTTGCGGACAATCGGACTGGTGAGCCAGGCGGGATTGCGGACGGCGCGGCGGTAACGGTCGAGTGAAGCGCCGGACACCAGAATTTTTTTACGGGCCGGGCGGCGACTCACCAGCATGGGAACGGATTCGTCTAGGAGGCGGACATAAACGAAAGAGGGGCTTTGCTTCACGATCCCGGCAACCTCACGCGGGGAAAGCCAGGTGTCAGAATCAAAGGCGGCGTGTTGGCGGTTCACTGCAAAAGTCCCGTCCCCGCGATAGCACAAATCTGCCAGCGTTACCGGCGCGGATGGATTTGCGATTTTGGCGGGCATGGGTCAGCTTTCCAACAGGGCGGCGATGGCCTCACGGCATTTCGCGACGTGTTCATTTAGCGAAACCCCGTCAGTCCAAAATGACGGATTCACGGTGACGCGCCGGTATTCGAGAACCGATTTGAGCGAGATCACGATCTTGCGCTCAAGCGGCCGGCGGGAAACCAGGTAAGGCTCTTTCGGCTTCACCAGGTTGTAAATTTCTTCTGTGCCAACGCCGATCAATTTCGCGGCGTCCTGCACATCAATCCAGGTATCGCAAGTCGAATCAGGGACATGGGGCTTGAGAACAAAAGTGCCGTCTGAGCGCGGGGTCACATCGGCCATGATAGCGACCTTGAACGCGGGAGTTGTGGCGGGGCGCGGCATGGTTAAAGGAGGGGGATGCCCCAGGCGGTAAATGTCAGCAAACCCGTCAAGGGCATCCTTGGAACAAAACTATTTGCGTCAACACACATTTTGATTAAGGACCTCCGCGCCGGTGAAAACAGAAGCCGGCGCGGAGGCGCGGTCAACAAATTATCGCGGGCCGATTTTTAGCGTGGCAAACGCCGTGGCTTCGCGCATCTGGCAGAATACCCGGCCAATGGCGCGATAAACCACGTAACTGCTATTCCAGGCGGCGTGCCGTGAAGCGTCCATTTCAAAGGCATTGCGGACCGCGACGAGATAGCCTTCCCCATGTCCAAACAAGGCGACCTTGTTACCGGGTCCGTCAACAGCAGGCGCTTGCGCCGTGAAGACGATGGGAAATCCGACAATGCGCCAAGTCCCGTCCCCGGTTTCCGCTGGCGTCTTCACCACAAACTGAGCGCCGTTTCCTTCCGTCAACTGTAAAAGTGTCGGCAAAAACACGGGGTTTATATGCCATTGGCAGGGGCGTTGCAAAGCAGCCGAAGCCACCAGGCCGACAGCGCCAAGGAAATCAGCCCGGCCTAATTGACCGACGCCGGGAGCGCCAGTCGTTGAAGCGAATGAGGCGACGGCAGGATCAGTAAACAAGCCAAGCTGTCCCCCATTGCTGGCATCCACTACACCGCTGCCTTGGAAACAGGCCCAATCAATTCGAGAGGCAAGGCCTTGAGTAAATGTCCTCACCAAAGCGGCGGACAAATCTACGGCGGGGTCCTCTACCAGGCCGAGGGCGACATTGAGCAAGCTGGCGAGGATGTTCATGGAGGGCAATAGCTGAGAGCCAGCGGATGAAACGTCGGCGGGCGCTCCAATGTCGCCTTGTGTTGGCGAAATAAACCAGGCATCCGGCCTGCCCGTCACTTTGGCAAATTTTGTGATCTGCTTTTCAGCTTCGTGATAGCCAAGCGTGCGGTGAGCGCCGTAGATGGCGAGCAAATCCATGATGTCTTGAGAGAGCGCCTGCCCAAGGAACATGGCCACGCCGCTTCCACCCGGTTCGAGATCAAGCGCCTTGAAGACTTCTGCTTGCTCTTTCGGCCCTTCGGCTCCAGTAACTCTCCGTGCCACGTATCGCGCGAGGGCATTCCAGAATTCACGGCGTCCGGGCTGCCGCAGGTAGGCGGCGCTAGGGTCCGCTTCGCGGCGCTCGGCAGAGACGGCGCGGCGAACGCCGGTCAGGGCGTGAGAGATTTCGTCTTCCGTGCCGCCATTGCGGCGCAGCATTTCCAACCCATCAAAGGCTTCTTTCGGCGTCGAAGTGCCGGAATCGCGAATAAAAACATTAATTTGTTTCATAAAGTGTTCTTGACTAACAGACTTGGTTGCGGTTGCGGTTGGAAAACTGAAAACAAGGCGGTCACTTCCCCGGCCTTTTTCAATCCTCCGTTGAAGTTGCGGGAATTTTTCAAGGTGATCGTCAAGAATCAGACCGTCACTCCGCGCCTTCGCGAGCGCATTTGGGTTCGCGCCTAAAACGCACGCGGACAACTCGACTTGTTCTTGGACGGTGTAGATCGCGCGGACATCCGCGTCGGCGGTCAGTTTCATTTCGGCCAGGGCATCCGTCCAAGCCTGGCCACTGTTTGGCGTCAAGTATTGGACGGGGAAAAAGCCCACAGAGACGGCCTTCAAGTAGCCGGCCTGGGTCAATTTGAAACCCAGTTGCGCCAGTTCGCATTCGGCGACATCCACGGCCCATTGAACACGCTCGATGAGTTGGCCTCCGGCAACTCGAAAATCAATCACCTTGCCAAGAAGTTTGGCCACGCTGCTGGTGTCGTGAGAGTCCACGAAAGGAGAGTTTTTCGCGAAGTTGGTGAAGCGCCAGCCCGCGGCCCGGATGATTTCCTTGAAAGAGTCAATCGTTTCATCGCTGGCCACGTAATCCACGATCCCCTTTGTCGCGTCAATAATCCGGGTTTCCGGGTGAAGAATTCTGCGAAGTGTTTCCATAGTTTTAGGGGTTGACTTGCGCTTTGTCAACTATTCAATAGCAATGCCGTTCAACCCGCTCTGGCGCTCGATATGGCTGAGGAAACTCTCAATCTCGCGCAAGGTAAATTCGGGCGTGCGCAGTTCGTTGGAAATATAGCATCCATCCCATCCCGCGCGTCCGATGGCGTAGAGCGCGGGGGGCAGGATTCCCGCAAGGGCCTTCGCCGTTCTGCCTTCATCATTTTCCCAGAATGATTTGTTGGCGTCCAAAAAGCGGGCGCGGGCAAGTTCGCGGTGGACAGCGACGGCCTTATTCCAAAGTGAGCGGGCCGTGTCGTAAGTCTGCAAGACGCCATCCACTTCCCCGGCAAACCCCGTTCCAATCCGGGCCAGGCGGGCATCGCAGACGGCAATCACGTTGCTGGCGCGGGCGATTTTGGCTTCGATTTGCGGGGTGAGTTTGTCCGAGGCGGCTGTGGCGATTTCGGACTGGGCCTTTTTGCGGCGCTCTTGGATCAAGTTTTGTTCCGCGCGCGCTTCGCTGAGATTGGCGATGACGGTTCTAAGGCTGGTCAGAATTTTTTTCATAGTGTTTGTGTCAAGTCTAACAAATTTCGGGGTTGCGGGTCAGTGGTTACAGTTTGGAGACGATTTCCATGCAGCCCCGGATGAGGGCGCGGTCGAAGCGGAGGGTTTCCAGGAGGTCACAGGTAGAGGAAATAAGCCGTTCGATTTTAGCGATGCGCCGATCAAGCCGGACCAATTCGAGCCTGCCTTGCGCGACGGTGAAATCTTTCGTGGACCGGCGGCGCTTCGCGGCCTTGGCCGGGCTGGCCGTTCTGGATTTTGTGTCAATCATAAGTTTAGTTTATCTGCGCTTGCAGACGGTGGCGGCGGCAGGCGCGGGCCGGGCTTTTTTTATAGCGGCGCGCGAGAGGCGGCGGCTTCTTTTTAGGATGGGGCGGCGGGGCCGGTTCTTGTTGCTGAAAAGGGGCAGGCCAAGGGCCTTGTTCACGGCGGCGCGGCCAGGCCAGTGCGGATCATTGCCACACAGGAGGTTTGAAATTAAAGCTGGAGTGCGACCAGTCATCCGGGCCAAGTCACGGACCTTCAGCCCGCGTCTCAATAAGACGATCTTGACGGCGCGGCGTTCTTTTTCATCCTGGCTCGATTCCCATTGACATGACGTTCTCATTGTGCTTTACTTTCGTTAGCACCACACGTTCTTGTGGTATTACTAATGCGTAATATCTACCTGTTGGGGTTGGGCTGGCAAGGGCAAAATGATGAAAACAGGGCTGATTTGCAGGTACAAGTATACCTAATAGAAATGATTATTATGAACAAGATTCTTTTAAATGGAGATGAGACGACGGAGGAAATGCTGGACCTGGCTTCCCTCAATGCTGATTTCCTCTGGCAAACGGGTCAGCTTGGCGGCTGGCTCCGCTGGCTCCGCAATGAGCGCCGATGTTCGATCAATCATCTGTCGCACCTGTGCGGGGTTGCGGGTTCCGAGATTCATGGGATTGAAAATGGGGACCGGGAATGTCGCATACAATCACTGCTGAAAATCTGCGCGGTTCTTGGCGCGAGTCCTGGCTGGATTTTAGACCGCGCCATGTCCAGTTGCCCCGGCGCTTTTATTCGCAGGATTTTGGGAGATTCGGATTTTCCCGCGCTCGAAGAGCGGTTCAAAATCACTTCTCCAGAATTGGAAAAAGAGGTTGCGTCAATACTAAGCTGCGCCTGTGAGACGGCGGCATTTTTGTTGCGATGTTCCGACCCGGTTTCGCGGCTCGAAGGGGTGAGCTTGCCCCATGACGAATGGCGGAAGCGGTTCGCTGTCTTTGCGGAGAAAATCACGGCCAGCGGGGAGAGTGTGGACCGGGCCAGCATCCTTGAAGGGCTTTGCTCCAATCCTGTGCGGGAACTTTCCAATCAGGGGCTTTTGCCGGGCGTCATCTTGACAGAACGGGTGAAAGATTTTGGCACGCCAGCCGGGGGCAAAAAGCAATATCACTGGATGGTTCACTTGCTCCCGTTCCCCCGGCCTCTCAAATGGACATAAAGCCGGATTGGAGGGCTGGAAAAATAATTCAAAATATCGCTTGACGGGTAACGGCAATCTGTTACCTTTGCATTATGAAATTCGCGAGAGACTCAAGGCTGCAAGCCCTGATACACAGGGTCAAGGACGCAACGTCCAAGCGCGGCGAAAGAGTCAATCTGGCCGGTCATTTGGGCGTCTCAAAGCAACACCTGAACGACTGGCTTTCGGGCCGGATGGCCCCTCGCGCAGAGATCACTCTTCGTTTGCTGGAATGGGTCACAGCGGCGAAGTCCAATAAACAAAACGCCCGGCGCGGTGGTAGAAGCATCGCGCCGGGTCAGACCCGATCAACTAAATCCACATATGAAAAAAGAAAATCAGGTCCGCGCAAACTCTAACGGGCCATCCCCGGAAGTTCAAGCTCAAATCGCAGCCGATCCGGTCAAGAGCGCCGGGAACGCGGAGGCGGAAAACGAGTGGTTCAACATCGGCCTTTCCAAGACGGAAGTGGCCATGCTCAAAAAGATTCAGGCGGAAATCTGGATTGCCCCGGAAGACAGCACGCGGGCGAAAACCATCCGGGTTTTGTTGCTTGGGGCGCTGGCGCATTACAGCGCCCTGGCCAGGGTCCTGTTTGCGGATGCGGAATATTGCAAGCACGAGGGGTTTGATTCTTATGACGCATTTTTTAATCGCAAGATTGAGGCGGAATTGGACCGGAGCGGCGCAGTTTTGGCAGAAGTTAGAGCGGGGTATAATTCAGCCAGGCCGGCTTCGATTCAGTCGCGGAAAGGCGGGGCGCGATGAATGCCACTTTACAGTATTTCCCGGCGCAGAAAATCGCGGAGGCGCTTGGCGTCTCCCGGAAGACCATCCACCGGCAGGCCGATGCGTTGCGCTGGCCAAAGGAGCTATCGGGAAATCGTTTCAATTACTGCGTGCCGGATGAAATCGCGGCGCGTGTGGCCGTCGTCAGCGCGGCGCTAGAGAATAAAGGCGGCGAATTCCACGGCTCTGCGGAGCATCTCCCTGCCGTCACTTTCGCGGACATCGCCGGAGACGCGGGGGCGGCGCGCAAGGTTGGATTGAGGAAAAAGGCCGTGGAAACTTTTGCGTCAATACGAAATGTGGGCAGGGGATTGGCGCTTCACACGACGATTGAGCGGATGCGCGGGGAACATCTCGACTTCCATATTTCCCCGCGCAGTCTGCGGACGTGGATTCGGGCTTTTGCAGAGCATGGCTTAAACGGCCTGGTGGAGCAGAAGCGGGGCGCGTCTGGACGGCCCGGCGTGGAAGTCCCCGCTGAATTCGTTGCCCTGGGCAAGGCGCTGGTGATAGAACGCGGCTCGGTTGCCTTCGCGGCCCGCGAGCTTGGCTCGCATCCTGATCTGCCCGCTTCCATGCGGCGGTTCCTGCACGGCGCACACTGCTCAAAATCTTATGTTACCCCGTCCATTGCCCGCGCCATAACCCCGGCGATGCTCACGCAGGAGCTTGTTCAAGGCCCCAAAAATGCGCGGCTGGCCGGGCGCTGGACGCCGTGTGATTACTCAAATTGTCGGGCGGGAGATTATTTTGTTTCCGATGACATGACGAGCAATGTGCTCTGTTGGACCGAGTGGCCAAACGCTCAGGGATGGCGTCTTGGCCAGGCCCAGATTCTCCCGGTTATGGATGTGCGGAGCTTGCGATGGCTGAATGTCCGCGCGATCGTTCGTGACGGAAACGCTTACAACGCTCAGGACGATATATGGGGGCTTTTTGGGGATGTGTTTGACACCTTTGGCCTGCCCGCTGAGGGCTTCGTTTTGGAAGGCGGGACCTGGCAGAGCGACTGCATCCGGGGCGTGAGGACGGGGCTGGACGCGGATATAAGGATTGGCGGGCTGGAATCGCTTGGCTTGCAGAATGTGCGGTCGTTTGACCCGCGCTCGAAGATCATTGAAACGATGTTTGACAAGCTCCAACATCACATGGACCGGATGCCGGGATTTGCGGGACGCGACCAACGCCAGGACATAGGAGAAGCAATCAAAAAGCGCGTTGGACTTTTGCGAGTGAAAAATCCGCAGCATCATCCGCGCGAGTGGTTTCCGCATGTCTCGCAGTTGGCCGATAACGTCCGCACCGCGATGGAGAATATGAACAATGAACCGCAAGACGGGAAGCTGTTGCGCGGCATGTCCCCGCTGGAAATGTGGGCGAGCCATAACCCGCAACTGAGGTGCATCCCCGATGAAGCAAAATGGATTTACCGGAGCGCCATGAACGTGAGTAAAATCACCAACAATGGTGTCAGGATTGCGCGGGGCAGCGGGGCAAAGCAGGAAATTTTCTATTACGATAATCCTTCTGTGCTTGTGCCGTTGCAGGGGCGGCAAGTGATTGTCCATTGGAATGATTCAAACCCGGACGCGGATGCGATTTTGCGCCTGCCGATGCCAGGGAGCGCGCCAAAATTTCTGTGTGTGGCGAAGAGGGTCCAACCGTTGCAACGGTTCACGGCCACGCCGGAGCAATTGAGTGAAGAGGCCCGGCGTAAAAATGCGGCGCTGAGATACGCGCGGACGGAGTTGCGGAGCATACAACCGGAGTTGGTTCGCAGTTCCCGGCCCATCGCGGTTCAGGTGGAGGCCGCGGAAATGGGGGAACGCATCGCGCGGGCGGCACGCGGGCAGGGCGAGCCGGATGCTGGCGGGCGATATGCGCCGCTGGACGCAGGAGCGCCTGGGTCCGGCTTGGCTGGCGTGCCGGTTGAACAGCGGCCCAAACAAATTCGCGGTTGCTCGGCGGCGGTCCGGGCGGCGGTGCAAAGTTTCCGGGGGCAGGCATTTACCTTGAGAGACGTCCGCGCGAAATTGCCGGACGCGCTCAAACCAAGGGTGTCATCGGTTCTCTGCTATATGAATATGGCCGGGGAACTGAGCAAATCGAAAAGCGCGGGTGAAAAGACGCGGTTTCAGGAGGGGCGGTCGGTCCGGCCCAAAGTGCCGGGCGCGAGTCCGAAGCCGGGGGACATCGTTGACATCGGGGACGGCAAGAAAACTTACGTGCTCGACCCGCATTGAGTGTCTGGCGGTCCCGATCAGGCCGGGTGAGTTTCACCCGGCCTTTATTCTGCCCGGATGCGGCGCGCCAGACGGCCAGGGTGGCGCTTTCGGGCGGCTTGCGGCACGTTGTGCCAGGCCATCGGCCCGGCCCGGCCAGGCGCGGCGGGGCGGGTGGGATTTTGGCGTGTGCGAAAAGCCACTTACGCCAACACTTCCAACCCGAAAAACCGCTTGTCGGAATTCCGACAGCCCTGCTTTTTACCCTGGAATCGGCCAGATCGACAGCCCAACTTCACTTTTCATTTGTCCCGGTTTTTGTCCAGGATTGGCAATTTATTTGTCAGCGGCCCATTTCCTACGTTTCGAGCTTAAACCGCGTAATATCAAGGTAGTTACGTCGAAATCAAGCCTTGTCCCGGTCGGCAGTGTTTTTGTGTTTGTGTCATGGTTTCATCTATTTTCACCTATTTTCACTTCCCGACCCCAGGGGGGAGGGGGGGCTGTCATGCGCTTCAGATTTCGGATTTCGGATTTCGGATTTGCGACCCAGGGGGAAGGGGGGGTTGCCATGCACCCAACCGCATTTCCCGTCAAAACAGTCGAATTCGCCGATTGCTCCCATCTTGCATTCTGCACTCTGCAATCTGCACTTGCACCACTCCATCACCCCATCACTCCACCCCACGCCTAAGTTCGCCAAAAAAAACTTTGAACTTTGCCCATGAAACTTTAGACTTCGAGCGGGGCATGCGCGCAGCGAATGCTTGGATTTGAATCGTGAACCTTAAACTTTGAATGCAGAGCAGACCTAAATCCCACCGGCCCGGAATCGCGGCCCAGTCCGCCTCGCCGCCGGGGCCGCCCGGCCCTTCCGATCACAGCTTGGTCAACGCGCTGGAGGGGACGATTGAGGCCGGGCTGAGAAACCTGGACGCGGAAGTGGCCCGTTTGTTGCGCAACGACCTGATCTTGCGCCTGCGCTCGGCCGGGTCGGCGGCGGCCCAGCCCGTCAACACCCCCTACATCAATACCATCCCGCCCGGCGCCGAGCCGCATTATCCCGGCAACCGGGAATTGGAGAGGCGCATCAAGAGCCTGGCCCGCTGGAACGCCATGGCCATGGTCGTCAACGCCCAGCGCGAGGAAGCCGAGGTGGGCGGCCACATTTCCAGCTATGCCTCCATGGCCACTCTTTACGAAGTGGCCTACAACCATTTCTTTCGCGGCGGCGACAATAAATGGCCCGCCGACCTGGTTTATTTTCAGGGCCACACCTCGCCCGGCAATTACGCCCGCGCCTATTTGGAGTACCGCCTGGACGAGCGCCATCTCCACAATTTCCGCCGCGAACTGGCCGAGGGCGGCGGCCTTTCTTCCTACCCCCATCCCTATTTGATGCCTGATTTCTGGCAATTCCCCACCGTCTCCATGGGGCTCGGCCCCATCATGTCCATCTATCAGGCCCGCTTTGTCCGCTACCTCAAGGCCCGCGGCCTGCTCCAAACGGAAAAGGAACCGCGCGTTTGGGCCTTCGTCGGCGATGGCGAAGCCGATGAGCCGGAAACCCTCGGCACCCTCACCCTGGCGGCGCGCGAGGGGCTGGACAACCTCACCTGGGTTGTCAACTGCAATTTACAGCGCCTCGACGGCCCGGTGCGCGGCAACGGCAAGATCATCCAGGAACTGGAGGGCGTCTTCCGCGGCGCGGGCTGGCATGTCATCAAAGTCATCTGGGGCTCCGCCTGGGATGAACTGTTCGCCCGCGACGATTCCGGCCTGCTCCTCAAGCGCATGGACGAGGCGGTGGATGGCGATTTCCAAAAATACACCGTTGCTCCCGGCAGCTACATCCGCCGCCATTTCTTCGGCAAATATCCCCAACTCCTCCGCCTGGTGGACCCTCTGAGCGACGACGACCTGACCCGCCTGGTGCGCGGCGGCCACGATCCGGTCAAGGTTTATGCCGCCTACAAGGCCGCCGTGGAACACAAGGGCGGCCCCACCGCCATTCTGGCCAAGACGGTCAAAGGCTACGGCCTGGGCGAAGCCGGCGAAGGCCGCAACATTTCCCACCAGCAGAAAAAGATGAACGAAAAGGAGCTGCGCGAGTTCCGCGCCCGCTTCGACGTGCCCATCAGCGATGAAGATATTGTTGACACTCCCTTCTTTCGTCCGGCCAGGGATTCCGCCGAAACGAAGTATTTGCTGGAACGGCGCAAGAAGTTGGGCGGTTTTGTCCCCAAACGCCAGGTCAAGGCGCCACCGCTCAAGACCCCGCGCCTGGAGGCCTTCCAGGAATTGCTCAAGGGTTCCGGAGCGGGCGAGGCTTCCACCACCAAGAGTTTTGTCCGCCTGCTGACCATTCTGGCGCGGGACCCCAACATCGGCCGGCGCGTCGTGCCCATTATTCCCGACGAAGCCCGCACCTTCGGCATTGATCCGCTCTTCAGCCAGATCGGCATCTACTCCTCCAAGGGACAGCTTTACGAACCGGTGGACAAGCAGGCCGGCTTCAGCTTCTACCACGAAGCCAAGGACGGCCAGATTCTGGAAGAAGGCATCACCGAAGCCGGCGCGATGGCCTCCTTTGTCGCCGCCGGCACCGCCTACGCCAACCACGCCGTCAACCTGATTCCCTTCTATATTTACTATTCCATGTTCGGCCCGCAGCGCGTGGGCGATGAATTCTGGCTGGCCGGCGACAGCCGGACCAAAGGCTTTTTGCTCGGCGCCACTTCCGGCCGCACCACCCTCAACGGCGAGGGGCTGCAACACCAGGACGGCCATTCCCCTCTCACCGCCTCCACCATCCCCACTCTTTACGTCTATGATCCCGCCTTCGCCTACGAAGTGGCCGCCATTATTTGCGATGGCATGAAACGGATGTTCGAGGATGGGGAGGAAATCATGTATTACCTTTGCCTTTACAACGAAGGCTATCCCCAGCCGCCCATGCCCCCCGGTTGCGCGGACGGCATCATCAAGGGCCTCTACAAATTCAAGCCCGGTCCCGAGGGCAAAAAACACCGGGCCCACCTCCTCGGCAGCGGCAGCATCCTCCGCTCCGCCCTGCGCGCCCAGGAAATTCTGGCCGCGCGCTACGATGTCTCCGCCGACGTTTGGAGCGCCACCTCCTACAAGAATCTCCGCAACGAAGCCCTCCTGGCCGCGCGTTGGAACATGCTCCACCCCGCCCAGCCCGCCAGGAAGCCTTACCTCCAGCAATTGCTCGAAAAAGAAACCGGCCCTTTCATCGCCGTTTCCGACTACATGAAAATCGTTCCCGACCAGATCGCCAAATGGGTTCCCGGCGGCTTGACCACCCTGGGCACCGATGGTTTTGGCCGCAGCGAAAGCCGCGCCCACTTGCGCCGCTTTTTCGAAATTGACGCCGAAAGCACCGTCATCGCCACCCTCCACACCCTGGCCCAACGGGGCGCGGTCAGCCGCGAGACCGTCGCCCAGGCCATCCGGGACTTGAACATTGACCCCGAGAAAGACTTCCCCAAGATAGCTGCGTTTTGACCGGGGGCGCGGATGATTCCTCAAATCAAGTCGGAGAGATGATTAGAATTGGAATGTTGGGGGCGGCGCGAATTGGGCCGGCCGCGCTGGTGGACCCGGCACGATGGCTCGGCGGCGAGGTGCGCGTCGAGGCGGTGGCGGCGCGCGACCCGGCGCGGGCCGGGGATTTTGCGCGGCGGTTCGGGATTCCCCGCGCGCTGGGAACTTACCAGGAGTTGGCGGAGGATGCGGGGATTGACGCCGTTTATATTGCGCTGCCCAACAGTTTGCACGCGGAGTGGAGCATGCGCTCGCTCCAGGCGGGCAAACATGTGCTTTGCGAGAAGCCAATGAGTTGCAATGCGCGGGAAGCGCAACAGATGAAGGAGGCGGCGGCCAGGGCGGGGCGGATATTGGTCGAGGCATTTCATTACCGCTGTCATCCGCTGGTGTTGCGCATGAAGGAGATTGTGGCGGGCGGGGAATTGGGCGGGTTGCGCCACGTTGAAGCGCATTTTTGCGCGCCGCTCTGGAATCCTTCCAACATCCGCTATCGGTATGAGTTGGGTGGCGGAGCGACGATGGATCTGGGGTGTTATTGCATTAATCTGATTCGCTTCCTGGCGGGGGCGGAACCGGAGGTGACCGGGGCGCGGGCGCTGCTGGCTTCGCCGCAAATTGACCGGTTTATGGAGGCGGAATTCCAGTTCCCGGCGGGCGCGACGGCCCGCATGACCTGCTCCTTGTGGTCGCGGATTTTGCTGCGGACGTGGGCGCTGGCCCGTGGAACGAAGGGAGAATTGCGGGTCTGGTTTCCTTTTCAGCCGCATTTTTTCCATCGGCTGAAGGTGCGGAGTGACGGCGGCACACGGGTGGAACGGTTTTCGCCGGAGCGAAGCTATGCCTGGCAATTGCGGGCCTTCGCAGCGGCGGTGCGAGGCGAGGGGCCTGTCGTGACCACGGCAGCGGACGCGCTGGCGAATATGCGGGTGATTGACGCGGTTTATGCGACGGCGGGTTTGAAATCGCGTGGATTCTAACCATTCCAACCCCGGTTCTCTCCATTCCCTGCCGCTGCAAGGGCAGGCCGGGGATTAATTCTTCGCTCCACCGGCTTCGGGATCGCCGATGAGACGGTGGATTTCGTCCATGATTTGGGAAAGGGAGGCGGTTTTGTCCAGGTAGCTGGCCACTTTCTTCTCAATGACTTCGCGGACGGCGCCCTTGCCGAAAACGGCGCCGGTCAGGAGCATGAGGGGGATGTTGGGATAGAGCTTCCTGAATTCGTCAATCAAAACAAAGCCGTCGCTTTCCTCGATTTGGAAGTCAAGGATGATCAAGTCAGGGCGGTCGGCCTTGGCGATTTTCCGGGCCTCGTCGGGGGTGGCGGCGGTGGAGACGCGGTAACCCCGCATGCCCAAACTTTCCTGCAGGAGTTCGCGGATGTCTTGTTCGTCATCAACTGAAAGAATGTGCTTTTTCATGGGGTAAACATGGGGTAAACATGGGAGTTAAAGCGGGGTATATGCGGGGTATATGCGGGGTATATGCGGGGTATATGCGGCCGGTCATGCCGGCGGCTGGGGGGCTGGCGGCGGGGGGGCACCCAGCCAGGGCCGGACGGTCACGACGCCGCCCACGACTTTGTTGTCGTCCCGCAAGGGGACGAGGTTGAAGCGAACCGGGATGGTGGCGCCGGCTTTGGTGACCAGCGTGGCCGGGCGCTCCTGGAGTTCGCGGCCTTCGTTCAAGGCGGAGATGATGGGGTTGGCCGGGCCGTCGGCCGACGGCTGCAGCACGCGCTCGATGGATTGGGAAATGAGTTCTTGCGCCTCCCATTGGGTGACATGGGTGACGGAGGGGTTGACGCGGCTGATATTGAGAGCTTTGCTCACGACAAAAACCATTTCGCTGATGGCATTAATGATGAGTTGATTGTAACGGAATTGGTGATCGAGGGCCTGATAAGACCAGCGGCGCTCGAGGTTTTCCTTTTTGAGGGCCTGGTTGCTTTTGACCAGTTCGGCGGTGCGTTCCTGGACTTTGGCCTCGAGTTGGGCGTTGGCTTCCGCCATGGCGGTGGCGGCAATGCGCCGGGCTTTGAGGTCGTCGCGAATGAGGACACTGGCGAAGAGGAGGAGGGCGAAGTTGACGATGACACCGGCATAAATGAGATGGGTGGTGTCGAGGGCCTGCTTTTTGGCCTCGACATCGCGCTGGCTGAGGAGGCCGTTTTCCAATTTCTTGAGGTCGGCAATCAGCCGGTCAATATCGCCGGTGGACTCGTCATCCGGATGGGCCAGAGAGGCCTGGCGGGCGCCTTCCACTCCGCCCTGTTCCCGAGCCTGGACCAGGGCTTTGGTGGCGGCGACGTGCCGGGCGATGAGTTTGTCCAGTTTGAGAAACTCGTTTTGCTGGGCTTCCTCGCTGCGGTCGCCCCGGGTCAGGGCCTTGGCCAATTCCAGTTCCACGATCATGGCGTTGTAGGCGGTGCGGTAATCGGCTTGGTCGCGTTTGTCGCCGGTCAGGAGGTAAGCCCGCATGGAGGCATCGCCGGCGTGAAGGAGGCTGGAGATTTCGCTGGCTTCCTGGAGGACGGCGTGGGTGTGGTTGACCCAGTCCGATTTGTCCTTGGAGGCCCGGATGTTCTTGACCGCGGCCCAAGCCACGCCCACCAGGATCACCAGCATCAAAAAAAAGAGGCCGGCGACCCGCTTTTCAATATTCTCTTTCATTACCCGGTTAGGTTATTTTAAAAATCAATTATGATGTCGGGGGTGGAGGCGCCGGCCACCGGGTCCGAGCTTGGGGGCTCGGTCGCAACCACGGTAGCCAGAATAGTGGTGACGCCGTTGGAATAGGCGAACTCGGAGGCGGAGGTCCAGTTTTGGCCAAGGGAGGTGGACAAGGTGGTGGCGATTTGGCGGATGGTCGAACCGGAAGGCTCCAGGGCGAAGGCGCGGTTGGTCGCGTCATAGAAAAGAAAGCTGTTTTGGTTGGTGACATAACAAACGTCGTCGGAGTTGACGCCCGGCATGCGCACGAGCAGGAGGCGGTTGGTGTACCCCTGGCCGCACAGGACGGCATCGGCCAGCACCATGTAATCGTAAGGCATCACCACCTGATAGAATTCGCAGATTGGGGGCGTCGTGTCAATCACTTCGTAATTTTGCGCGGCCGGAACGAAGGCGAGGTTGATGGTGGAGGGTGCTCCCTGATTGGTTGGCGGGGCCGCGGCCGGGTTGGTGATGGCCAAGTTGGTGATGGTGGTCCAACTGTTCAGGTTGGCGGTGTTGGTGGTGCTTTGGATGAGCAGAGTGGATCCCACCGTGCCGGAAATGCCCAATAATGGGTGCTGATTAGTAAAGCTCAACGTCAGAACTGGCGGAACCCCAGGAACAGAAACTTCGCTGGTGGAACCGCTCCCGCCGGTTGAACTTCCCGATCCACCCGACCCGCCCGACCCGCCCGACCCACCACCGCTGGTACTGGAAGTGTTAGTGTTCGTCGTCCCGCCTCCGGTACCCCCGCCTCCCCCGGGGGGAGCGGGTGGCAGGACCGTCGGGGCGTTGGTGCAAACGACTTCGTTGGAATCGAGGCTTTGCGTGCCATCTTGCGCGGTGGCGGTGACTGAGAAATAATAGACGGTGTTGGAGGCCAAACCGGTCACGGTCAGATTGGTTTGAGTGCCGGCATAGGCTTCGAAAATGTAAACACCGCTGTTGGTGCCCCAGAAGAGGGTATAATTGGTGATGGTGGCCCCTTGGGCCGGATTCCAAGCGAGGGTGACATCGGATTTGGCCGTAAAACCCTGGGCTGCGATGAGCAAAGCAACAATACTTTTCAGACAGTTCAAATTCATGAAACTGGGATAAGCAATTATCTTACCAATGTATCAAATCAGAACAGTTCTGTCCATTTTTATAACCTGATTTCAGGCGCCGTGGCTGTTTTCAACCGCGTCCGACACTGAGGCACCAGCCAGGCGACCCAGGCACTCTATATCTTCCTGCCGGTCAATGTCAAGAGCGGCTTCCGGCAAAGGAATGCGCTGCGCGTGTTTCGCATATTTGACAATTATTGGTTTGGCGCCCCGGCTTCCGCGCAACGCGGCCAACTCCGGAAAATAGGCCCGGCTGAACAGCGCCGGCACCCCTCCCTCTCCCCCGTACTCGGCCGCGACGATGCCGCTGCCGCCGGACAGGTGGACGGCGACAAGCCGGTCCAGGAATTGGGCCGAAATGAGAGGCTGGTCGCACAGCATAATGAGGAGGGCATTCGGCCCCGCCCCCTCCGGCGGGAGGGCCTTCAGGCCGGCGCGAATGGACGAACTGAGGCCCTCATTCCATTGGGGATTGAGGGCGACGGTGACGGACAAGCCGCTCAATTCGCCGCTGAGCCTGCCGGCAAAGGCGCCGAGCACAACGACGACCGGGCGGCAAGAGGAAGCCAGGGCGGTTTCGGCGGCGTGTCGAAGGAGGCTGCGCCCCCGGAAGGGGAGCAACTGCTTGGGGCGGCCCAGGCGGGTGGAGGCGCCGGCGGCCAGGATCATCAGGGCGCTGGCCGGGCAGCCGCGGGAGTCCAGGAGGTTTGGCGCCACGGAGTTCACAAGGCGGAGGCCGGGGCATGGATGGAACTTTGCTTTTCGCGGAGCAAGCCGCCGGCATGGCCGGAAAGGACGGCCTGGATTTCCGCCAGGATGGCCAGGGCGATTTGTTCCGGGTTCTCCGCGCCGATGTCCAGCCCGACGGGATTATGGATTTGGCGCAGCATGGCCTCGCTGGGCGCCAATCCTTCCTGGCGCAATTCCTGGAGCATTCTCTGGGCGCGCGCTTTTGGCCCCATCAAACCGAGGTAGCGCAATGGGAGCGGCAGCAGGGCCTTGAGGAAGGCGCGGTCTGTCAAATAATTGTGCGACATGATGACCGCCGCCGTTCTTTCGTTAAGCCCCAGCCGGGGGGTCTCCTCCGGGCGCACCACCACGACGGCATCGGCCTCGGGAAAGCGGTCCGGCCGGGCGTAAGCCGGGCGCACGTCGGCCACGGTGACATGAAAACCCAACTCCCTGGCCAGGCGCGCCATGGGGGCGGCGTCATATCCGGCCCCGAAAATGACCAGGGGCACGGGCGCCTGGATCACCTCCACGAAAGCCTCGGCCGTGCCGGCGGCCAGGTCGAATTGCACGGTCTTGGAACGGTTGGCCGGAAGGGTTTCGCGGGCGGCGGCGAGCATTTTGGATTGGAGGGCCGGGTCCTGGATTTCCCCGGTGACGGCGCCGTCCGGGTCGAGCATGAGGCGGTCGCCCAGCCGCGCCTGGATGGTGCCCTGCAAGCGAAAGACGGTGGCGGCCACGCCGGATCGGCGCTCCTGGAAAAGGTGGTTGACAAACTGGATCAGCCCGGCGGCGGGAGAACCGGGCCGCACCGGTTCCACCAGAATATGCACGGCGCCTTTGCAGCCCAGCCCCGCGCCAAAAAGCAGGTCCTCTTCGGCGCTGGTGTCATAGGTCAGCAGGAGGGTTTGGCCGTTTTCGATGACGCCCTGCGCCTTTTCGATCACATCGCGCTCCAGACAACCGCCGCTGATGGAACCCACCGAATTGCCGTCCCGGGAGATCCGCATGCGGGCGCCGGGGCGGCGGTAAGTGGAGCCGGAAGCCTGCACCAGGGTGGCCAGGGCCGCGGTTTTGTCGGGCTGGCGGGCATGGGCGCTGAGGATGGCGGCGAGTTCTTTCATGGGCGGAGATTATGAAATGAAAAATGCAAAATGAAAAATGCAAAATGAACCTTCATTGGAATGGAGTGGTGGAGTGATGGAGTGGTGCCTGCCTGACCAAACAATACGCCAGAAACCCGGCAAAATCTTCCGGAATTTGAAATTAAGACACCGCCGGAAAATCGTCCCGCTTGACATCCTGCTCCAATGGAGTATACTCTTTACAAATGATCTTCATCGAAGACCACGGCTTCCAAAGACGGCGGAAAGGCTTGATGGAGGATGAAGAATTGTTCGGGCTGTTGGAATGGCTGGCGATCCATCCCGAAATTGGCAAGGTCATTCCAGCCTCAGGCGGACTCCGCAAAGTGCGCTGGGCCGCTAAAGGCCACGGCAAACGCGGCGGTGCGCGGGTCATCTATTTCTGGTGGACGTCCGATGACAGGATTCTCCTGTTGGACATCTACGCCAAAGGCGAGCAGGAAAACTTGGGGGCTGCGGAAATTGAGAATTTAAGACGAAAGGTCATATTATGAAATCTCGTACTATTAACGAAATGATTCGCGCCAAGGAAAAAATGGAGCGCGGCATGGCCACCCCGGCAAATGTTTGGGAGGTGCGGTCGGACGGCAAGGGCGGCTTCACCCGCCGG
>Ga0187848_10001330_pt1 | contig 21277 bp, 19 predicted proteins | sample June2016WEW_4_40_FD_132424 | JGI IMG/M metagenome (GOLD analysis project Ga0187848, IMG submission 132424) | Peatland microbial communities from SPRUCE experiment site at the Marcell Experimental Forest, Minnesota, USA - June2016WEW_4_40 | ecosystem: Environmental > Terrestrial > Soil >... | reverse complement strand
GAACGACACCCAGAACCCCACCAACTCCTTCAAGGATCGGGTGGTGAGCGTCGCCGCGAGCTGGGCCAGGGGCCATGGCTTCGGGACCATCGCCTGCGCCAGCACCGGCAACCTGGCCAACGCCGTCGCCGCCTACGCGGCCCACGCGGCGATGCGCGCGGTCATCATCATCCCCGCCGACCTCGAGGCCGCCAAGATCTCGACCACGGCTGTCTTCCGGCCGACCCTGGTGCGGGTGAACGGCACCTACGACGACGCCAACCGGCTGGGCAGCGAGCTGGTCGACGAGGTCCCCTGGGCCTTCTGCAACATCAACGTCCGGCCCTTCTACAGCGAGGGCAGCAAGACCCTCACCTACGAGACGGTGGAGCAGCTCGGCTGGCGGCTGCCCGACGAGATCATCATCCCCATCGCCTCCGGTTCCCAGTTCGTCAAGGCCCAGAAGGCCATCCACGAGCTGGTCGACCTCGGCCTGGTGGCGGGCCCGGCGCGGACCCGGCTGACCGGCGCACAGGCGGCGGGCTGCGCCCCGGTGGCCGACGCCTTCGCCGCCGGCCGTCCGGTGGTCCCGGTCCGCCACCCTGACACCGTCGCCCGTTCGCTCGCCATCGGCAGCCCATCGGACGGCGAGGACGTGATCCGGGCGTCGCGGAAGACCGGTGGTGTGGTCGAGAGCGTCAGCGACGAGGAGATCCTCGACTCGGTGGAGCTGCTCGCCCGCGCCGAGGGCGTCTTCGCCGAGACCGCCGGTGGCGTGACCGTGGCGGTGCTGCGGCGGCTCGCCGCCGCCGGCAGGTGGCAGGGGGACGAGACCGTGGTCGCTTACATCACCGGGCACGGGCTCAAGACCGCCGAGGCGCTGGAGGGCCGCAGCCAGCTCGACGAGCCCATCGCCCCATCGCTGCGCGCCTTCGGGGAGCGCTACCGCGCGGAGATGGAGGCGGCGCCCGCCTCCGCCGGTGGGAGGGTGCCGGTTGGCTGAGACCTCGCGCCCGCCGCAAGGGCCGGGCGGGCCCCCCGGGGACCCCGGGCCGAAGGGACCCCGGGCCACGGTGCTGCCCCCCGGCGTGCCGGGCAACGTCGACCCCGGCGCCGGGTTCACCGGGCTCATGGGCCTGCAGATCGATGAGGCGTCGGCGACACGCGTCGTCGCCCACCTCGACGTCGGCGCCCAGCACCTCCAGCCGTACGGGCTCGTCCATGGTGGCGTCTACGCCGCCATCGCGGAGACCCTGGCATCGATCGGCGCGATGGTGGCGGCGGCTTCCGACGGCTCCGGGCGGGGCGCGGTGGGGCTCGAGAACCACACCAGCTTCCTGCGCCCCGCCCGTCTCGGCCAGCGGATCGAGGCCGAGGCGGTGGCGCGGCACGCGGGCCGCCGGGTCCACCAGTGGGCGGTGACGATGCGCAACGCGCAGGACGGGCGCGAGCTCGCCAACAGCACGGTCCGCCTCCTGCTGATCGCTCCCGACCGCGTCTGACCGGCCAGCGCCGGGGAGCCCCCACGACCGGCCGGATCAGGCGGCTTGCGGGCCCGCGTCCAACCCGGGCCGCCGCGGGCCGAGGGCATACACTGTCGCCCGATGATCGAATCTGCCCCCGTGATCGACGCCACCAAGTTCGGAACCGCCAAGATCGTCAGCCGCCGCGACTTCGCCGAGGGTCTCTGGGTGATGCGGCTGGCCACCGACTTCGACCTCGGCTACCGGCCCGGCCAGTACTGCACCCTCGCGCTCCCCATCGATGACCGGCTCATCGAGCGGCCCTATTCGATCTGCTCCTCGCCGGAGGAGGGCGAGATCGAGCTGTTCATCGAGCGGGTCCCGGAGGGCGAGCTGACCGTTCCCCTCCACCGGCTCGGGGTGGGCGCGGAGCTGCCGGTCCGCCGCCGGTGCAAGGGCCTCTTTCTCAAGGAGGCGCCGGTCGTGGGCCAGGCCCACCTCTTCGTGGCCACGGTCACCGGGATCGCCCCCTTCCTCTCCTGCATCCGCACCCTGCTCCGCAAGATGGACCGGGGCGAGTGGACGCCGGCGGGGAAGCTGGTGCTCCTCCACGGCGCCAGCGTCTCCTCCGAGTTCGGCTACCTGGACGAGATGCGGGCGCTGACCGAGAAGTTCGAATGGTTCGAGTACGTCCCCACCATCAGCCGCCCCTGGCTGGACCCCAACTGGCCGGGGGAGCGGGGCCGGGTCGAGGACGTGGTGCGCAAGCATGCCGACCGCTTCGAGCTCAGGCCCGGGTCGGCCTCCGCGTTCATCTGCGGCAACCCGCAGATGATCGACAACGTCAAGGGCGCGCTCCGCCGGGGCGGGTTCGAGGACGCGGCCGTCCACGAGGAGCAGTACTGGCCGGAGTGATGCGGCCAGCCAGCGGGAGTCGGCGGGCGCCCGTCGAGCGGCTGCTCTGAGCCGGGCGAACCCGGCTGTCCCGTCTCAGCCGTGCTGAGAAGTTGGGAGCGATCCCAGCCGATCCGGGGTGGTTGACGGCGCAACGAGCCTTCCTCGTAGACTTGGGACCATGGCCGAGCCGACTGGTCGTGCGATCGCCGTCGTCTCGGTCCACGCCTCCCCCCTCAGCGAGCTGGGGCGCGGGGACAACGGCGGGATGAACATCGGGGTCCGCCGGCTCTGCGAGGGCCTGGCGGAGCGCGGGGTGCCGACCGACGTCTTCGTCCGCCGGGACGACCCGCACCTCCCCGCTGAGCGGCTGATCGCCCCGGGCAGCCGGCTGGTCCTGCTCGACGTGGGACCGCCCCACCCGATCCCCAAGCAGGAGCTGCCGGCACTGCTCGACCCCTTCGCCGACGCCCTGCTGGCCCACGCCGCCTCGGAGAGCCGTTCCTACCGCCTGGTCCACGCCCACTACTGGCTGAGCGGGCCGCCGGCGCGCCGGGTCCGGGAGCGGCTGGGCATCCCCTGGGTCCAGTCCTTCCACTCGCTGGCCCGGATGAAGGAGGCCGCCGGGCTCCCTCCCGACCTCGAGCGCGGCCGCGTCGAGGAGGTGCTGGCCGCGGAGTGCGACCGGATGGTGGCGATGAGCCGTGCCGAGGGTCGCGCTCTGGTGCGCCTGTACGGGGCGAACCCGGTTCGGATCTGCGTCGCCGAGCCCGGGGTGGACCTGCACCCCGCCGATCCCGCCGCCGTCGCCGAGCTGCGCGACGAGCTGGACGTGGCCGGCCGCCGGGTGGTCCTCTTCGCCGGCAGGCTGGAGCCGCTCAAGGGGGCGGACACCCTGATCGAGGCGATCGCCGAGATGGACCGCGACCCCCACCTGCAGGACGTGGTCTGCCTCTTCATCGGCGACGACAGCGGCGACGGCGCCCGGGCCAGTCACGGCGGGGAGCGGCGCCGGCTGGAGCGGCTCGCCGATCGCGCCGGGATCCTGGACCGCATCCGGTTCCTCGGGGCGGTGCCCCACGAGCGGCTGGCCCGCTACTACGCCCTGGCCGACGTCTGCGTGGTGCCGTCGCGGGTGGAGACCTTTGGCCTGGTGGCGCTGGAGGCGCAGGCGCAGGGAACCCCGGTGGTGGCCTCCCACGTCGGGGGCCTGCCCGAGGTGGTGGCCGACGAGGAGACCGGCAAGCTGGTCGAGGGGCGCGAGCCGCGCGACTACTGCGCCGCGATCTCCGCCATCCTCCACGACGAGGCCGGCCGGGAGCGGATGGGGGAGGCGGCCCGCCGCCGCGCCGCCACCTTCTCCTGGGGACGGATGGTCGACCTGCTGCTCTCCATCTACGGCCGGGTCAGCTCGCCCGAGATCCCCGCCGAGCTGCCCTGCGGCTACGAGGTGTCCCTGGCCGCGGAGGCGCCGCCCGTCTCCGCCTGAGCGGCGCTCAGCTCCCTCCAAGGGCCACTGAGACCGTTCGGATCAAGGAGGCGAGGAGCAAGGCGAGGGAGTGCACTCAGGTGCATGGCCGAGCCGACGGACGAGCCGACGCCGAGCCGGACGGAAATCAGCGGCCCGCCGCGGCGGTGTCGCAGGCGCGGGCCCTCATCGCCCTCTCGGTCCCGTCCCGTCCCTCGACGATCGGCCGGGAGGCGGAGCGCTGGGTCGACTCGGAGAGGTCGGCGGAGCCCCGGATCGCCGCCAGCGCCCGGTCCGCGGCGGCGAGCGTCGCCGGCTCGACCAGCTGGCGGGGGTAGAGGAACTCGGTGAAGCTCTCCGCCTCCTCGGAGCTGCGCCGGGCCCAGAAGCGGGGCACCTGCTCGGTCCACCGCGCCACGTAGGGGCGGAGGAGAGCGGTCTGCTGCTCGCCCCATTGAACCAATCCACCCACCGCGAAGGGCCCCACGCCGAACCCGCCCATCAGCGCGTGCTGCATCTGGAGCGGGAGCTCCGTCCCCTTCACCACCAGGTCGAAGGCGGCGCGCTTGGCGTCGGGATCGGGCTGGGCGGCCCGGCAGGCGGCCGCCCGGCGGCGGCCGAAGTCGGTGTCGTCGGTGGCGAGCTGGGCCTCGATGCGCAGCTCCGCGTCTCGACCCAGGCAGGCGAGCCGGCCCACGATCATCCAGCGGAGGTCGTTGTCGATGGCGAGCCCGGGCACGCTCTCGGCACCGTCGAGGAGCCGCTCCAGCCGCTCGAGGTCGGCGCCGGCATCGGTCGTCGCGATGTGAGCCCGCGCCCAGGTGAGCTGGACGTCACCGCCCGGCTCCGCGGCCACCAGCCGCTCCCACGACGCCACCGCCACCCGGGCGCGTGCCGCCCCGCGGTTGGCCGGGTCGCCGAACTGATCGATGGCCGCGACCGCCTGGCTGAGCAGCCGCTCGAGGACGGTGACCTCGGTCTCCACCCGGGCGTGGCGGAGCACGGCCTCGACGAAGTCGCGGGTGGGCAGCTCGGCGTCGCGGGTCATGTCCCAGAGCGCGGCCCAGCAGAGCGACCGGGCGAGGGGGTCCTCGAGGCCGCCGAGGTCCTGCAGCAGGGTGCGCATCGAGGTGGGGTCGAAGCGCAGCTTGGCGAAGGTGAGATCGTCGTCGTTGACCAGGGTCAGGTCGGCGAGCGGCTCCCCGCGCAGCTCCCCGACGGAGGTGCGCTCGCCGCACACCTCGGTGTCGACCTGGCGGAACCGGACCAGACGGCCCTGCTCGAGGCGGTAGAGACCGACCCGGACGTGGTGGGAGCGCAGGGTGGGATGCGTCGGGGCCGCCGTCTGCACGATGGTCAGGCTCTCGATGCGACCCTCGCGCACCTCGATCTCCGGATGCAGTGTGTTCATGCCGGCGGTCCGCAGCCACTCCGCCGCCCAGGGACCGAGGTCGCGCCCCGAGGCGGTCTCGATGCAGGCCAGGAACTCGCGCAGGCTCGCGTTGCCCCAGCGGTAGCGACGGAAGTAGTCGCGCACCCCGGCGGTGAAGGCGGCGTCACCGACCCAGGCGACCAGCTGCTTGAGCACCGCGGCGCCCTTCTGGTAGGTGATCCCGTCGAAGTTCTGGCGGACCTCGTTGGTGTCGGCGCAGGGGGTGGAGATGGGGTGGGTCGAGGGGAGCTGGTCCTGGCGGGCGGCCGCGGACTTCATGGTGTTGGCGAAGTCCACCCAGGCGTTGGTGTAGGCGGTGGCGGTGACCATCGCCTTGTTGGACATGTAGGTGGCGAAGGTCTCGTTGAGCCAGAGGTCGCCCCACCAGCGCATGGTGGCGACGTCCCCGAAGCCGCAGACGTGGGCCATCTCGTGGACGATCACCTCGGCCCGCCGCGCCCGCTGCAGCTCGGTCGCCCGGCTGCGGAAGATGTACATCTCGTTGAACGTGACGCAGCCCGGGTTCTCCATCGCCCCCATGTTGAATTCGGGTACGAAGAGCTGGTTGTACTCGTCGAACTGGTGGTCGAGGCCGAACTCCTCGGCGAAGAAGTCGAGGCCCTGGCTGGTGATCTCGAACAGCTCGCCGGCCTGCTCCTCGAGCTGGGGGGCCAGCGATCGGCGCGCGTAGAGGCCGAGCCGCACCCCCTTGTGGTCGCTCTCGACCACCCGGAAGTCGCCGGCCGCGACCGCCATCAGGTAGGTGGGGAGGGGAGGGGTGGCATTGAACCGCCAGGTGCGGCTGCCGTCGCCGTGATCGTCCCGGCCCAGCACCCGGCCGTTGCCGCAGACCTCCCAGGCGACCGGCGCGCGCACCGCCACCGTGAAGGCGCCCTTGAGGTCCGGCTGGTCGAAGCAGGCGAAGACCTTGTGGGCGTCGAAGGGCTCGAAGTGGGTGTAGAGGTAGACCTGCTGATCGGCGGGGTCGACGACCCGGTGGAGACCGACCCCCACCCGACCATAGGAGCAGTCGGCGACCACGTCGACGGTGACCGGCCCCTCGGGGAGGCCCGCGAGCGGGATGCGGACCCCGTCGTAGCCCTCCACGGCGGCGGCCGAAAGCTGCCCGTCGACCAGGACCTCGCGGAGGCGCCCCGGCGCCCCCACGGTGAGGTTGAGGAACGTCTCGGCTCCGGCTCGCCGGCACGAGAACCCCACCCGGGTCGTGCTGAGGAAGGTCGGGGTGGAGGGGTCGTCGCTCAGCTCGAGCTCGACCCGGTAGCTGAGCTCATCGATCAGGCCGGCGCGCTCCGCCGCCTCGGGTTCGGTGAGGTTGTCACTCGTGATGCGTCCGGCCACGGGTCGCCATTGTGGGCGTCTCGGCCCCTCGGCCGCCAGCCGCCGCGCCCGGAAGGCCTGGGCCGGAGAGCCCGGACGCGGGTCGAGCGGAGGCTGAACGCCTAGATCAGCCGGAGAGCCCCCCGGCCGGGTCCAGCCGATCCTCGGCGTCCCCTCCGGTGCAGCCCAGGAAGGCACCGTCCCCACCCAGGCCGTCGGCGATGGCGCTGAGAGCGTCGCGGAGGCGGGCGGCGTCGTCGTCGTCGAGCACGCTGGCCAGGTGGCGGTCGATCCCCCTGGCGTGGACGGGAGCCGCCCGACGCAGCTTCTCGCGCCCCGGGTCGGTGATGACCGCGAACGCGCCCCGCCGGTCGGACGGGCAGCCGGTCCGGGCCACCAGCCCGGCGGCCTCCATCCGGTCGATGAGGCGGCTCACCCCGCTCTTGGTCATCAGCACCGTGTCCATCAGCCGCTGCAGCCGGACGGCCCCCTCGGGGGCACCGTCGAGGACGAGCAGCACCTCGTACCAGGCGAGCGGGAGCCCCTCCGCCTCCATCAGCTCGCGCTCGAGGTTGCAGGCGAGCCCCGACTGAGCGCGCAGGAGGGCGCGCCAAGCCTGCAGGTGGACAGATTGATTCAATTCAGACGTGACCACGGTCCCAAGCCTACCCCACAAAGGTTGACAGCGCAACCATCATCACATTATAGTTGCTGGAGTAACCGTTGACCAAGCAACTATCGGAGAGAGAGATGACCGAATCCGCCACCACCGCCAGCCGCCCGCCGCTCGCGGCCGGGGAGTACGTCCTCGACCCGTCGCACACCCACGTCGGCTTCCTGGCCCGCCACCTGGTGGTGACCAAGGTCCGGGGCACCTTCGAGAAGGTGGACGCCCGGATCCGGGTGGGGGAGACCCTGGACGCCTCCGCCCTGGAGGTGACCGTCGACGTCGCCAGCCTCACCAGCAGGGACGAGAAGCGCGACGCCCACCTCCGCTCCGCCGACTTCTTCGACGCCGAGAAGTTCCCGACCATGACCTTCAGCTCGACCGCCGTGAAGGCCGGCGGCCAGGGCCACTTCGCGGTCACGGGTGACCTCACCATCCGCGACCAGACCCGGCCCCTGACCCTGGACGTCGAGTTCCTCGGCACCGAGAAGACCCCGTGGGGCACCTCGGTCGCGGTGATCTCCGCCGCCGCCGAGATCGATCGCGAGGAGTGGGGCCTGACCTGGAACGTCGCGCTCGAGTCCGGCGGCGTGCTGGTCAGCAAGAAGATCCAGCTCGAGATCGAGGCCGAGATCGTGCCGGCGCCTGCCGCCGCCTGACCTCTCTCTGGGTGGTGCCGCCGCCGGTCGTGCCGGCGCGCGGCGCCACCTTCGGGGCCTCGGGGCACCCGGTGCCGTCCACCGGCCTCCCGGCGCGCGGCGCCACCTTCGGGGCCTCGGGGCACCCGGTGCCGTCCACCGGCCTCCCGGCGCGCCGCGCCACCTTCGGAGCCTCCCGGCACCGGCATCGGCACCGGCGCCGTCCGTCGGTGCCCGTGCCATATTGTTGGGGACCATGAGACTGCGGGACCTCACCGACCAGCTCGAGGGCCTGGAGGTCCTCGACGGGCTGTCCGAACGCCTGGCCGGGGCCGTCAACTCCGCGGTCTCCCCCGCCAAGAGCCTGCTCAGCGGCACCTGGCTGGGCCATCCCCTGCACCCGGCGCTCACCAACGTGCCCCTCGGATGCTGGAGTGGAGCGGTGATCCTCGACCTCTTCGGAGGTGCGGCGGGCGATGCCGCCGTCCAGCCGATGGTGGCGCTGGGGACCGTGGCCGCGCTCCCCACGGTGGTCACCGGGCTCAGCGATTGGGCCGACTCCTACGGTCCGGAGCGCCGCGTGGGGCTGGTCCACGCCGCGGTCAACGTCACCGGCCTCAGCCTCTTCGCGGCCTCGCTGGGCGCCGGTCGGCGGGCCCGGTCGCTGCGCCTGCTCGGGCTGGCGGCGGTCGGCGCCGGCGGCTACCTGGGCGGCCACCTCACCTACGCGCGCGGGCTCGGAGTCGACCACCAGATCCTGGTCGAGAAGCCCACCGAGTGGACCGACGCGCTCGATGCGAACAGCCTGCCGGAGGCGACCCCGACCCTCGCCGAGGCCGGCGGAGCGCGGGTGCTCCTCTACCGCCGCGGCTCGCAGATCTACGCGCTCTCCGACGTCTGCCCCCACGCCGCGGGACCGCTGCACGAGGGCACCGTCGACGACGACCTCTGCGTGACCTGCCCCTGGCACGGCAGCCGTTTCCGGCTCAGCGACGGGCGGGCGGTGCACGGCCCGGCGTCCGCGCCCGCGGTGGTCTACGAGGCGCGCGTCCGGGACGGAAGGGTGGAGGTGCGGGTGGCCCCCTGAGCCGCCTGGCACGCCCCGGGTTCGACCCGCTGGCTGTTCGATAGACGCATCTGGTAGGTAAGACGCCCATTGGTGCGTCCAACCGCGCTCCGCCGAGCCGGCTCGAGTCGCGCATCGTGCGCGGCGCCCGACACCGGGTCGCGCGCGGCACGGCGTGGCGCCCAAGGCCGCCGGTGTGCCCGCGGTGAGGCATCACCGCCTTGGTAGCATTTGCCGAGATGCTCGCGGATTACGCGCCGATCCTCGTCTTCCTGGGTATCTGCATCCTCTTCGGCGCCGGTGTGCCGCTGCTCAGCAGCGTCCTGGGGCCGCGCCGGCCCAGCCCGGAGAAGGAGCTCCCCTACGAGTCCGGCATCGTCCCCGTCGTCTCGGCCCGGCGCCGGTTCTCGGTCGCCTTCTACGTCACCGCGATGCTGTTCATCGTCTTCGACGTGGAGTCGATCTTCCTCTTCCCCTGGGCGACGATCGTCCGCCAGCTCAGGGTCTTCGGGATCGTCGAGATGGGGATCTTCATCCTCATCCTGCTGATCGGGCTGGTCTACATCTGGGCCAAGGGGGCGCTCCGGTGGGACTGAGCGGCGACCTCGAGCTCGGCCGGCCCCGGCTCACCACCCCGCTGGGCGACGCGGGCGCGCTGCCCCTGCCGCGGGTGGGGGAGAGGGAGCGTGCCGCGGTCCAGACCGGGATCATCACCACCACCATGGAGAAGCTGATCAACTGGGGCCGCTACAGCTCGATGTGGCCGGCGCTGTACGGTCTCGCCTGCTGCGCCATCGAGATGATGGGCACGGGGGCGGCGCGCTACGACATGGCCCGCTTCGGCTGCGAGGTGTTCCGCGCCTCGCCGCGGCAGTCCGACGTGATGATCGTCTCCGGCCGGGTCTCCCAGAAGATGGCCCCGGTCCTGCGCCAGATCTACGACCAGATGCCCGAGCCGAAGTGGGTCATCAGCATGGGCGCCTGCGCCTCCAGCGGGGGGATGTTCAACAACTACGCGATCGTCCAGGGCGTCGACAAGGTGGTGCCCGTGGACGTCTTCCTCCCCGGCTGCCCACCCCGCCCCGAGGCCCTCCTCGACGCGCTGGTCAAGCTGCAGCAGAAGATCGCCGCCACGCACCTGACGTCCTGGCGGGGGTGAGCGGGCGATGAGCAGCGTGGAGGACACCGCCGGTTCTCACCCGTCCGCCGGAGCCAGGGCGCTGGACCTGCTCCGGAGGGAGCTTCCCGACGCGGTGCTCGCCGGCGACGAGGGGTTCGGCGAGGTGAGCATCCGCATCCCCCGGGAGCGGCTGGTCGAGGTGGCCACGCTGCTCCGCGACCACGAGGAGGCGCGCTACGACCTCCCCCTCTTCGTCACCGCCGTCGACTGGCCCGACCGCGAGCCCGAGGTGCCGCGCTTCGACGTCGTCTACCAGCTCCGCTCCATGCGCCACAACGACGTGGTCCGGCTGGTCGTCCAGGTGCCCGGGGACGACCCCCGCGTCCCCACCCTCGAGGGGGTGTTCGCCGGGATGGACTGGCACGAGCGGGAGGCCTTCGACCTGCTCGGCATCGAGTTCGAGGGTCATCACGACCTGCGCCGCATCCTCCTCCCCGACGACTGGGAGGGGCACCCGCTGCGCAAGGACTACGTCTCCTTCGGCGAGCCGATCGCCTTCACCCACAACCTGGAGTGGGCGATGCCCGCCCAGGAACGGCCGCCCGATATGCCCGGCGAGTCGCGATGACGCTCAGACTCGTCCAGCTCGGGGGCCGGCGATGAGTAGCCCTAAGTCAAGCTCTGCGCTGGAGAAGAGCTGCTCTCGTGTCGAACGCGGCAGGCGTGCGGCGCTGAGAACGGCTGTGGAGCTCAGTAGCGGGGGGCCGCGACTGATGGGGCCTGGGTCACGCCGCCGCGCGGAGAGCTTGCAGAGCTCGGTGTTGGGCAGGGTCATAGGCGACGCGGTCTTGCCAGCAGCGCCAGATCACGTGGATCCACGCTCGGGCGAGCACGCGACTTGCGTGGGGGTGGGTGTGACCGCGTGCTCGATGCTGGTGGTAGAGGTGGGCTGCCCACTCGTTGCCGCGCGGGGAGTCCTGGGCGAAGTCGATGACGGCGTCACGCAGCTTCTTGTCGCAGGCCCAGCGGAAGGTGACCGCGGTGTGCTTGCCCGAGCGGCGGGTCGACGGGACAGCGCCGGCCAGAGCAGCCAGGGACTCCGGGCTCGGGAAGCGGGCACGGCAGTCGCCGATCTCGGCGAGCAGGGCGGCGGCGCGGACGCAACCGGAGCGGGGGAGGCTCCGGAAGATGAACCCATCGGGATGGAGCTTGAGTTGCTCCCGGATCTGCGCCTCCAGGGTCGCGATCTCGGCGAGGACGGAGCGCAGCACTCGAACGAGAGCCAGCGTCACCGCGGCCTGGCGGGTGGCGGCGTCGCCGTGGAGCCCCGCAGGAGCCGACTGGAGCCGGTGCAGCAGCTCCCCGGCAGCGGTGTGGCCGGAATACGCGTTGGCAGCGAGCCAGCCGGCCAGGCGCTTCTCGGAGAGCCAGGCCGCCTGGGCAGCGGTGGGGAAGCGTTCCAGGAAGGCCAGGCAGATGGGACTGTCGATCGCGGCGAAGAGTCCCACGGAGCCGGGGAACACGAGCTGGAGATGCGCCCGGAGCTGGTTCGCGGTGGAGATACGGGTGGCGACCAGGTCCTTGCGGGTACGGACGGCGGCCCGGAGAGCAACGGTCTGGGACTGGTCCGGCTGCAGAGAGGGCCAGCGATGGCCGTCGGTGCGCAGGCAGTCGGCGAGCACGAAGGCATCGCTGCGGTCGGCCTTGTTGCCGGCCAGGCCGTAGCGGGTCCGGAGCGCCTTGACCGCCCGGGTCGACACCACGACCACCTCGAGGTCAGCCGCCATCAGAGCGTCGACGACGGGGCCGTCCGGGCGCTCGATCGCCACCCGCTGCACGCCGGCGCGGCGGAAACGGTGGCAGAGCTCGATCAGACCGGCGTGGCTATGTGCCACCTCGAACTCGTCGAGCGCCGTTCCCTCGGCGTCGACGATGCAGGCGGCGTGTCCCTCCGACGCCCAGTCCACGCTGCCGAAGTGGGTCGTACCATGCTCCATGACTGCCTCCTTGCTGTGTCCCCAGTGAGGAAGCACCCGGTGGTCCCGGGACGCGGCTCCTGGTTGCTCACTGATCGGCGATCTCAGTCGCTCAGCCCTAAAGCCAGTCAGCACGTCCTGGGCCACCGGCCCTCGCACAACTCATCGTGGCCGTCGAGCGGCGAGCAACCTTGGCGATGGACCGGTGGTTACCAGGGTTCCGAGCGCCGGGTTATAGCGCCCGGCAGGGGGAGGGTGCACCAGTGAGCTACCCGGTCACCCTTCAGCTCCAGGGCCGCCCCTGCACCGTCCTCGGCGGCGGAACGCTGGCGGTGGAGAAGGCGCGCGGTCTGGTCATCGCCGGTGCTCGCGTCACCGTCATCGCCGCCACTCCCGACCCCGCCCTCGAGACCCTCGAGGCCGGCGGCGCGATCCGGCTCATCCGTCCCGACCACCTCCCCGGGGACCTGGCCGGCAGCTTCCTCGCCATCGACGCGCCGGGGGACGAGGAGACCAACCGCCGGAGCTTCGCCGAGGCCGAGGAGCGCGGGGTGCTCATCAACGTCGTCGACCGGCTGGAGCGCTGCCACTTCCACGCCCCGGCGCTGGTGCGCCGCGAGCCGCTCAACGTGGCCATCTCGACCGGGGGCGAGAGCCCCTTCCTGGCCGGGGCGCTGCGGGCCCGGCTGGAGCGGATCCTGGGGGAGGAGTGGGGGCCGTTCACCGCCCTGGTCGGCGGGGTGCGCCGCCGCCTCCGCGCTCGCGGGGTGCCGATCGAGGAGCAGAACCGCGTGTACCGGCGGCTGCTCCGCTCCGAGCTGCGCGACCTCCTGCGCGAGGGCCGCGAGGCCGAGGTCCGCTACGCCGCGGCGGCCATCGAGACCTCCGCCGGGCAGCCCCGTCCCGGCCGGGTCGCCCTGGTCGGCGCCGGGCCGGGCGACCCGTCGCTGCTCACCGTGGCGGCCCGCGAGCTGCTCGCCGAGGCCGACGCCGTCTTCCACGACGCGCTCGTCGATCCCCGCACCCTCGCCCTCTGCGGCCCCCATACCCGGCTGGTCGACGCCGGCAAGCGGGGCGGCCGGGCATCGGCCGACCAGGCGTGGATCACCGCCCAGCTCATCGAGGCCGCGCGCGCCGGCGAGGACGTGGTGCGGCTCAAGGGCGGCGACCCGTTCGTCTTCGGCAGGGGAGGGGAGGAGCTGGCCGCGCTGCGCCGGGCCGGGCTCGAGGTGGTCATCGTGCCCGGGGTCAGCGCCGCGCTGGCGGCGCCTGCCGTCGCCGGCATCCCCGTGACCCTGCGCGGGGTCGCCTCGTCACTGGCGATCGTGACCGGCTCCGGCCGCGACGGGTCGAGCCCGGAATGGCTGGAGAGGATCGCGACCGCCGTCGACACCCTGGTGGTGCTGATGCCGCTCGGCAATCTAGGGGACGTCTGCGCGCGGCTGGTGGCCGCGGTCGGTCCGGACCGGCCGGCGGCGCTGGTGTCGTCGGCGACGCTGCGCGACCAGGAGGTGCTCCGCGCCCCGATCGCGCGGATGGCCCGGGTGGCGGATGAGGCCGGGATCGCCTCGCCGGCCACGCTGGTGGTCGGCGAGGTGGTGGATGCGATGCCCGCGGGCGAGGTCGGCGAGCTGGTGGCGGGTGCCGGGTTCCACTCGGGCGTCGCCGAGCTGGTGGTGGGCGCCGGGTTCCGCTCCGGTGGCGGCGAGCTGGCAGGCGCCGGGGCCGGCCCCGGCATCCAGGAGCTCCGCGGATGATCGGCGAGCGGGAGCTGACGATCGCGCCCGCGGTCGCGGCCGAGATCGAGGAGTTCGAGCGGCGGGCGCGCGCCTTCGCCAACCTGGAAGAGGACGAGGAGAGCTTCAAGCCCTACCGCCTCTCCTACGGCATCTACGGCCAGCGCCAGCCCGGCTACCAGATGGTGCGCGTCAAGATCCCGCACGGCCGGCTGACCTCCGACCAGCTCGATGCGCTGGCCGACTTCAGCGAGCGCTTCTGCGACGAGGGCGAATACCCCGGTGGTGGTGGTCGCGGCATGGGTCACGTCACCACCCGGCAGGACATGCAGTTCCACTTCGTGCCGCTGGCCCGGGTGCCGGAGGCGATGCGCCACCTCGCCCGCGCCGGCCTCACCACGCGCGAGGCCTGCTACAACACGGTGCGCAACATCACCGGCTGCCCGCTCGCCGGCGCCTGCGGCACGGAGGCCTTTGACATCACCCCGTACGCGCAGGCGGCGACCGAGCTCTTCCTGAGCAACCCGATCTGCCAGAACCTGCCGCGCAAGTTCAAGATCGCCTTCTCCGGCTGCGAATCCGACTGCGGTCTCGGCGCCATGCACGACATCGGCGCGGTGGCGCGGGTGCGCGACGGTGAGCGCGGCTTCAGGGTCTGGGTCGGCGGCGGACTCGGCAACTCGCCGCGTCCGGCGACCCTGCTCTACGACTTCCTGCCTGTGCGCCAATTCTTCCTCGTGATCGAGGCCGTCATCCGCATCTTCGACGCCGAGGGCCCGCGCAAGAACCGCAACCGCGCGAGGATCAAGTTCCTGTTCGACAGGACGTACACCGCCGAGACGTTCCGGGCCCGGGTCGAGGAGGTGGTCGCCGAGCTGCCGCCCGGCGCCTGGTCGCATCGGATCGTGGAGGGGCTGCCTGAGCGCGTCGACCGCGAAGCGGGACACCGCGCTTCGCTCACCCCGCGGCCCACCTTCAGCATCGATGGGGTGGCGCGCGGGGTCCGATTCGCCCGCTGGCGGGTCACCAACTTGATGCCCCACCGGCTCGAGGGTTACGCGCTGGTCTCCCTGCGGCTCACGCTCGGCGATATCACCGCCACCCAGCTCCGGGTCGCCGCCGAGGCGGCGCGACGGTGGAGCGGGGGAGAGGCGCGTGCCAGTGCGGGGCAGAACCTGGTGCTGCGCGACGTGCGCCTCGACGACCTCGCCGCCCTCTACGACTTCCTGCTCCCCCACGGGCTCGCCGAGGCGGAGGCGCTCGGCATTCGCGACGTGGTCACCTGCCCGGGGGCGGACACCTGCAACCTCGGGATCACGTCGTCCCGAGGTCTGGGCCGGGCGGTGAGCCGGTGGCTCGACGACAACCGGCTGCAGGACCTGCCCGAGTTCGCCAGCACCAGCATCAAGGCGAGCGGCTGCCCCAACTCCTGCAGCCAGCACCACATCGCCACCGTCGGCTTCTACGGCAACAGCAAGCACGTCGGCGACGACCCGGTGCCCCATTACATGCTGATGCTCGGCGGCGGGATCGACTCGCGCGGGGCCCGGATGGCCCAGCTGGTGATGAAGATCCCGGCCCGGCGGGTGCCGGTCGCACTGGAGCGGCTGGTGGCTCAGTACCGCGAGGAGCGCGACGGCGGGGAGCTGTTCGCGGAGTGGGTGGAGCGGGCCGACCGCGAGGCCGTCAGGGCGCGTCTCGCCGACCTGACGCTCAGCGATGCTCCGGCCGCGGAGGAGGTCGTCGACTGGGACCAGGACACCGCCTTCACCGGGAAGACGGGCGAGGGGGAGTGCGCCGCGGTCTGACCGGCAGATGCTGCGCATCTCGACCTCGACGATCCGATGGTTCTTGCCGCCCGACGGGTTCCGCGTCGCCTGCCTTGACCCGACTCTGGCGGCCGTCGAGAATGTGATCGTGTCGGAGGCCGAGATCGACGCCTACCTGGCCGGACTCGACGAGCCCAAGCGGAGCACGTTGGAAGCCCTGCGGACGACCATCCGCGACATCGTTCCCGACGCCGAGCAGGGCATCGCGTACGGGACGCCCGCCTTCCGGCTGCACGGCAAGGTGATCGCGGGTTTCGCCGCCTTCACCAATCACCTGAGCTACCTGCCCCACAGCGGGTCAGTGCTGTCCCAGCTGCCCGGGGAGACCGCCGGCTACGCGACGACGCCGGGCACGCTCCACTTCGCGATCGACCAGCCACTGCCGCGGGAGCTGGTGGAGCAGCTCATCGCGGTCCGGCTCCGGGAGGTACGGGACGCGAGGCCGCGGAGGGCCGCCGGGCCGGCCGGCTGAGCCGGGCTCGGTCAGCCGGCCTCCTCGTCAGGCTCGGCGGGTGCCGGCTCGTCCCGCTCGACGTCCACGGTCAGGGCGGGGTCGTCGGCGGGGTGACCCAGGTCGCGCAGGCGCTCCCGCAGCATCCTCACCTCCCGCTCGGTCTGGGCGAGCTGGGCGGCCTGGCGGCGGACCGTGTTCTCCATCTCCCAGGTCGCGTGGCCCCACGCCCCGTGGCGGGTGGGCCACGGGTTGTCGATCCGCCGGCGGCGCTCCTGGACCTCCTCGCGGAGCTGGCGTGCCTCGTGCTCCCGGTGCTCCAGCTCGGCTTCGAGCCGGATGCCCAGCTCGGCCTGGAACTGCTCACGCAGGGCGAGCTCCCAGCGCTCGAAGAGCTGGGTCGCCAGCTCGGTCGCCAGGGCGCGGATCTCGCCCACCCCCAGGGTGACGGTGCCGTCGCCCGAGAGCGCGGCCAGCGCGGACGACGGCTGAGCCTCGGCGCCGTCGGTCGCTCCGCCACCCGTGGACGCCTCGGCGTCCTCGTCCACCCCGGCGCTGGTGGGCGCCTTGCCGGCCGGGGCCTGGTCCCCGAGCGCCGGCTCATCCCCGGCTTTCGCGGGCCGGTCTCCGGCTTCCGCGGGTCGGTCTACGATCCCCATGCTGTGTCTCCTGCGAGGCCGCGGCCTGAGGCCGTGCGGTGTGGGCTCTGCCGCTCCACGCTAGCCACTCAGTCCCCTCTGCACCAGGGGACTTGGACCCATCGGATTCCGTCGGATCGCCTCGCCAGGGAAGGACCGCGGCATGCGTAGACTGCCCTCGAGATGACCCGCGTCGTTCTCGTCACCGGGGCCAGTAGCGGGATCGGGGCCGCCACCGCGCGACGCTTCGCCGAGATGTCGCGAACCGAGCTGGTGCTGGTGGCTCGACGGGAGGAGCGCCTGCGGGCCCTGGCGCGGGAGCTCGGCGGGGCCACCGTGGTGGTCGCCGACATCACGGACCCCATGGCTCTCGGGCGCATCGCCGACGCGGTGGAGGGGGAGCACGGGCGGCTCGATGTCCTGGTCAACAACGCCGGAGCCGGCTGGGACGGCCGCTTTGCGGAGACCGGATGGGCCACCGTGGCCCGGACCATGGAGCTCAACTTCAGCGCCCATGTCCGGCTGACCGAGGCTCTGCTCCCCCTGCTCCGGCGCTCCGCGCCCAGCGCCATCGTCAACGTCTCGAGCACGGCCGGGCGGGTCACCCGGGCCGGGTCGGGGGCGTACGGGGCCAGCAAGGCTGCCCTCTGCCTCTGGACCGAGGCGTTGCACCTGGAGGAGCGCCCTCACGGGGTGCACGTGGGGCTGGTCATGCCCGGCCCGGTGCCGACCGAGGGATTCCCGGTCGAGGAGGTGCTCCGGCACCCATTGGGCCGCTGGTTCGTCGGCAGTCCCCGCGGCGTCGCCGAGGCGATCGTCGACTGCGCCGTGCACCGCCGCGCCGAGCGCTACTCGCCCCGCATCTACGGGCTGGCGGCCGTGATCCGGGCGGCGGCCCCCGGGGTGGTCCGCACCGCGCTGGTTCGGGGCGTCGCCCGCCGCTGAGCCGCCACGCCCGACCTCGGGAGCCACGCCTGACCTCGGGAGCCACGCCCGACTCGTGAGCCCACGCCCGACGCCGCGTTACCCGAGGCGCCCGCGTAGGCTCTCATCTGTATGGAGGGCCACCGCGGCGGTGGTGCCGAGACGCTCGCGCTGGATCTCGGCCGTGCCGACACGCATGACGCGGATGCGTTTGCCGACGCGCTGGTGGGGCTGGTCCCCGCCGCGGTGCGGCTCGGCCGGGCGCTGGGTCTGAGCAGCGACGAGGCCGGCGACGCGGTGCAGGAGGCGGTGGTGCTGGCCTGGCGCCACCGCGACCAGCTGCGCGGAGCGATCCAACCCTGGTTCCTCGCCATCGTGCGGCGGCGGGCCGGAAGGGTGCTCCGCTGGCTCACCGTCCCCGCGTTCTGGTCAGTAACGTCCAAAACAGGCTGGCCGGATCCCGAGGGCGTCGATCCCGACCTGGCCGCCGCCCTGGGCGGGCTCCCGGAGCGGCAGCGGGGTGCGCTCCTGCTGCGCTACGGGCTGGACATGAGCACTGCCGACGTCGCCCGGATCCTGGGCATCAGCGAGGCGGCCACCAAGCAGCTGTACCTCCGCGCCCGCGTGCCCGCCCTCGGCTTCGACCAGCCCGCAGCCCGGCCTCTGCGGGCTCCCCTGCCTGTCGTCGCCCGCGGCCAGCCCCGAGGTGGCCGTCTTCGATGCCGTCACGGGGGCGGAGCTGCGCGTGCTGCAGACCCTGCCCTTCATCGGCGGGCAGTACGAGCTCGACCGGCTCTCGTCCTTCGCCTTCTCGCCAGAGGGCACGTCTGCGATCTGGACCGAGGTGACCCCACCGACCGCCGCCAACGTCTGGCGGTGGAGCGGGGGAGAGGTGGTGCAGGTGCCCTTCTCCGCGCCGGAGGGGGTCGCCTGGTGAATCGCCTGGGGAGGAGGCGTCGCCCCGGCCACCGGGGCCGGCGCGCCCCCCCGCGCGCCGGTGGTGGGCAGGTACCACCGACCGGCTCTCGCCGCGGGCCCGTCTACCCGCCATCAGCGTCGCACGGCCCGGAGGCCCGGGGAAGCCCCCCATTCAGGCGGCCCGCGAGTTCGGCCGAGATCACCAATCTGGGGGGTGCCCCGGCGCTGACCGGGGGGTGAACCAGGCCGGCACGTCCACGTGCCCCACGCCGCCGTTGGGCATCTGCATCTACTCCGAACGCGGGTGGAGGAGGAGCGATCCGTGCTGATCTCCCTCGGGGTGACCGCGGCCCAGGGGTACCTCTTCGGGCGTCCTCAGCCCTGCTCCTGCGCGTGCCTGCGGCTCGAGGAGCTCCGGGCGGTCGCGCTCTCCGCCTGATCGCCTGGCCGGCGGCGCGCGGCTCAGCCGCCTCCCGGTCGATCGCCCGGCCGGCAGCGCGCGACCAGGCCACCGCCTGAGCACTCGATCAGCGGCGCGCGGCTCAGCCACCTCCCGCTCGATCGCTCGGCCGGCAGCGCGGGGCAAGGCCACCGCCTGAGCACTCGGTCCGCGTCCGGATCACCCGTTTCCTGCATCAGTGATCAATGCATCCGGATGACTGCGGGCACCCAGCAGCGGGGCGCCGCCGAGGCGCCAGACGCCGACCACCGTCGCCGCGGCGGCGAGCACCAGCGCCAGGCCCGATATCGGATCGTGGGCGGCGAGGCGTTCGCCGAAGAGGGTGAGGCCGAGCAGGGTGCCGGTCAGCGGTTCCAGGACCGATGAGGGGGGGAGCGCGGCCTTCAGCTCGCCGACCCGGTATGCGTGCTGCTGGAGCAGGAAGCCGGCGGCGCCGACGACGACCAGCAGGTAGGGAGGGAAGGTGGTCAGCACCGCCAGGTGGAGCACCGTGGCCGAGCTCACGGTGGTCTTGACCAGCGCGTCGGAGGCTCCGATGGTCATGCCCGCGATCGCGCCGAGGCCCATCGCGGCCCGCGCCGGCAGCCAACGCGACGAGCGCCAGAGCGCCAGGGCGCCGAGCGTCCCGAGGCCCACCAGGAGGGGGGCCCACCACAGCGCCGGCGGCTGGGACCGCCCACCGGTCGGTGCGGCCACGACCAGGAAGAGCGCGACGCCTCCGGCCGCGAGCGCCATGGCGAGCCAGTCCGCCGGGCGCGGCCACGAGCGGTGCCGCAGCGCCGCGACGACGAGCGCGACCACGAGGCTGGTGGCGAGGATCGGCTCCACCACCGCCAGCCGCCCGAGGTCCAGAGCTGCTGCCTGCAGCCCGAATCCGGTGACCATCACGGCGACTCCGACCAGCCAGATCGGGCGCCGCAGGAGGATGCCGATCAGCCCGATCCCGGCCGAGCCGGAGCCGGAGACGCCGTGGGCCGCCTGCTGCTGGAGGGCCGCACCGGTGCCGATCGCGCCGGCGGCACATGCCGCCAGCAGCACCGGCCAGCCGGCGGTTCCCATCGGCGGCGGCTACTGGAGCAGCCGGATCAGACCGCGCCCCAGCGGACCTCGTGCCCCACCGCGGTCGTCGGCCGCCTGGAGGACGCGCTGGGCGCCGTTGAGCAGCGGCCAGCGCAGCGGCTCGGGCGGCAGCCGCATCGGCCGGCGGGTGACGAACGGCAGGGTGAGCCACTCGGTGTCGCGCTCCAGCAGGAGGTCGACCGCGACGCGGGCGAGCAGGGCCGACGGGCCGACCCCGTGGCCGCCGTAGCCGAGGGCGTAGGCGAGGCGTCCGGTGTGGAGCCAGCCGACGTTCGGCAGGCAGTGCACGGTGGCGCCGACCGGCCCGCCCCAGCGCTCGGTGATCCGGACGTCGTCCAGCTGCGGGAAGGTCAGGCGGAAGGTCTCCTCGAGCCGCGCGAAGATGCGGGGGTCCTGGTCGCGCAGGGGGTCCGGCCCGATCGGTGAGACGGGGGCGTCACGCCCGCCCCAGAGGATGCGGCCGTCCGCCGTGGGCCGGTGGAAGTGGGGCATGACCCGCCGGTCCTCGATCCCCATCCGGCGCTTCCAGCCGACCCGGTCCCACTGCGCCGCGGTGAGTGGCTCGGTGCAGACGATGTAGGCGCAGATCGTGAAGAGGAATCGCCGGATCCGCGGGATGGCGTGCGCGTACGCGTTGGTGGCGAGCAGGGCCCGGTCCGCCCGCACGCTCCCCTTCGGGGTGCGCATGAGCACGCCGGACCCGGTCCCCTGGGCCCGTACCAGCGCGGTGCGCTCGAAGATCGCGACCCCTCGCCGCTCGGCGGCCCGCGCCAGGCCAAGGGCCAGAGCGGCGGGGTCGACCAGGAGGGCGTTGGCCTCGTAGTGGCCGCAGCGGACGCCCGAGGCGGCCACCAGCGCGCGGCACTCGGCGGCGTTCAACGGGGTGATGTCGTCGAGGCCCAGCCGTGAGGACGCGTCGAGATCCTGGCGGATCCGCACGTCCTGCTCGGGACCGTTGGAGACGGTGAGGAGCCCGGGGCGGGTCACGTCGGCGTCGATCCCCTCGGCGGCGCAGAAGGCCTCGATCTCGGAGAGCGTCTCAACCATCGCGGTGTGGACCCGCCCGGCCGCGACCGACCCCACCTTGCGGACCAGGTCGTGGATGCTCCGGGTCACCATGGTCATGGCGAAGCCGCCGTTGCGGCCGCTGGCGCCGAACCCGACCGTCTCGCGCTCCAGGACCACGATGCGCCGGCTCGG
>Ga0187848_10001328_pt1 | contig 21313 bp, 11 predicted proteins | sample June2016WEW_4_40_FD_132424 | JGI IMG/M metagenome (GOLD analysis project Ga0187848, IMG submission 132424) | Peatland microbial communities from SPRUCE experiment site at the Marcell Experimental Forest, Minnesota, USA - June2016WEW_4_40 | ecosystem: Environmental > Terrestrial > Soil >... | reverse complement strand
GGCTGCGCGGCGCGCCCGACCTTCTGCTAGCCCCCATCCACGCGACCGGCGCGGGCGAGGACCAGACCTACGAATACCTGAAGCTGATCGAGAAGCGGAAATCGGAACTCGAGGCGGGCCGGCTGCTCTACGTGGCGGCGACGCGGGCCAAGTCGGAACTGCACTTGTTGGGACACTGCGACTCCGACATGAAGGATGGGGCAGTCGTGCTGAAGGCGCCGGCATCCACATCTTTACTGAGCCGAATGTGGGCCTCCTCGGAGCCGGTGTTTCAGCATGCGCTGACAATTATCGACGCCGCGCACGAGGAAGCGGCAGCCGAGCCACGGACTCCGCAGATAATTCGGCGGCTGGTTTCCCAATGGCGGCTTCCCGCTCCTCCGGCGAGCCCGATTACGTCACCCGGTCCCGAAGAGCGCACGCCTGCCGTCGTGAGTTTCCGCTGGGTAGGAGACACGCTGCGGCATATCGGGACGGTGGTTCACCAGTTGCTGCGGCAGATGGCAGAAGACGGTGTCAGCGAGTGGGACCGGGCGCGTATTGAAGGGTGTGCGCCGGCGTGCCGGGCCGCGCTCGCCTCCCTGGGCGTGCCAGCGGCCGAGATCGCACAGGCCGTCGATCAAGTCGGGAAGGCCTTGACCCGTGTCCTCGGAGATGAGCGCGGCCGGTGGATCCTGGCGAATCACCCAGAATCCGCTTGTGAATACTCGGTGTGCGGAATGGTGGATAGCGAAATTGTAACTGTCAGGGTCGACCGCACCTTCGTCGATGAGGACGGTATCCGCTGGATCGTCGATTACAAAATCAGCTCGCATGAAGGCGCCGATCTGGAAGCGTTCCTGGACAACGAACGTGAGCGGTATCGGGGGCAACTGGAACTGTACCGCCACATCTTTGCGGCGCTGGAAGCGCGGCCGGTGCGCACGGCCCTCTATTTTCCGCTGCTGAACGGGTGGCGGGAAGTGGAACCGGAGCCCGCCCAGGCAGGCAAGGCGATATAGAGGAGGACTTGTGGCGTTTCGATTTATTCACGCAGCGGACATTCACTTGGACAGCCCGTTGTTGTCGCTCGAAGAATATCCCGGGGCGCCGCTGGAGGAGATCCGCCTGGCGACCCGCAAGGCGCTCGCGAGGCTGGTGGACCTGGCGATCGAGAGCGAAGCCACATTCGTCGTGATTGCGGGCGACCTGTTCGACGGCGAATGGCACAACTGCAACACTGGCCTGTATTTCGTGTCGCAGATGAAGCGACTGCGCGCGGCTGACATCCCTGTCTATATTTCCCTCGGCAATCACGATGCCGCGAACAAGGGGATGACGCAGGCGCTACCGTAGGGCGACAATGTTCGTTTTTTCGACTACCGCAAGCCGGAACGTATCGAGGCAGCCGGGGGCAAGGCGACGCTCTACAGCCAGAGTTTTCGTAGCCGCCATATCACGGAAGATCTTACGGGCGCTTTTCCCAAAGGGAGCGCCGGCACATTCAACATCGGCGTGCTCCATACTTCGGTGAACGGGTCGGCCCAGCATCCCTTGTATGCGCCGTGCTCCATCGAAGGACTCCTCTCCCACCAATACCAGTATTGGGCGCTGGGGCACATACACACGCGGTCTGAGCTGGCGCGCGATCCGTGGGTAGTCTTTTCGGGCAATATCCAGGGCCGCAACGTGCGCGAATGCGGTCCGCGCGGTTGCTACCTGGTGGACGTGGACGACTGCGGCAGCGCGAGCCCGGCTTTCGAGCCTCTGGACACGGTGCGCTGGGAAGTACTGCGCCTCTCTGCGAGCGGGGAAACCAGCGAGGATGACCTGGAGGAGATGGCGCAGCGCGCGATCGCCCGGACCGCTGCCGAAGCCGGTGATCGGACCTTGGCACTGCGGTTCGAGCTCGTAGGTCACGGCCCGGCGTGGAACCACGTGGCGGCCGATATCAGCGGTTGGCGCGCCCGCCTGCGAGCTCTCGCGGGCGATGCGTCCGTGCCTGTCCATGTGGAGAAGCTGGAATTGACTCCGCAGCAAGCTGCGCCAGCCGTCCCCGCCATCGAGGCAGGACCCGCCGGTGAGTTGCGCGCGCTGGTGAACCGGTTTCTGGAAGATCCCGCGCTGCTGGAAGAGCTGAGGGAGACGTTCGGGGAATTGAAAACCCGCCTGGAAAGTGCCGTGCGCGTCGGCGAAGAGTGTGTGGACCCGCAGGACCCGGATCTACTGCGCAAATCGCTTTACTCCATCGAGCCCTTGCTCATGAAAGGAGAGGAGAAATGAGGCTGGAAGCCCTGGATCTGATTGCCTACGGTCCATTCACCCGGCAGCATTTCGCGTTTCCGGGCGCGTTCACGATTGTCTACGGGCTGAACGAAGCAGGCAAGACTTCCGCGCTGCGCGCCATTGCCGACGGCCTCTACGGCATCCCGTTGCAGACCTCCGACGACTTCATTCATCCGTATCGCGACTTGCGGATCGGCCTGGCGCTTGCCGATAGCGCGCATCGAATCGAGTTCATCCGGCGCAAGGCCAACATCCAATCGCTGCGCGGCGTGGACGATACGACTAGCATCGATGAGAGCGAGCTGGAACACTACCTGCAAGGTCTGTCGCGCGCGGATTTCGAAACCATGTTCGGCATCAGCCACGCGAGGCTGGTGGAGGGCGGACGCGAAATCGCCGCCGGGAAAGGCGAAATAGGGGAAACCCTATTCGCTGCGGCCGCCGGGTTGATCGGTCTGCAAACCACGCTCGACCGTCTGGAACAGCAGGCCGGAGACCTTTATGCTCCGCAAGCCCGCACCAAATCGATTCACATCAAGCTGCGGCAGGTGAAAGAAGCGGCAGCCGAGCTTCGGCGGAAGCAGGTCGGCTTTGCGGCCTTCGAGAAGAACCAGGGGGCGCTGGCAGAGGTGGCCGGACAGATCACCGCCTGCGATGCCGGTCTGGACGAAGCTCGCCGGGAGTCTGAGCGTTTGAAGCGGATTCAAAAAGCACTCCCCACCATCGCCGGCCGCAGACAAGCGCTGGCCGAGTGGGGGGAACTGGCGGGCGTGCCCGCCCTGGACGCCGAGTACGGCGCCCGCCTGGAGCGCGCCGAACGGGCCCTGGATGCGGCCACTCTGGCGGTTCGAGAAGCGGAAATCGAGATCGCGCGAAGCGTGGAAGCTGCCGGCGCGCTCGCGATTCCGGGCAACCTGCTCGCGGAAGACGACCGCATCCGGCGGCTGTACGAGCAGAAGAGCGCAATCGAAAAATCCCAGCAGGACTGCGTGAGGCGAGAGGCGGATTTGGCGCAAGCGCATCGAACTATTGGAAAGCAGGTCGAGATGCTGAAGCCGGGGCTGTCACTGGAGCAGGCGGCCAGTCTCGAGCCTGGCGTCGTCGCGCGGAAACACGTTCAGGAACTCGCCGCTTTGGCGCCGCAACTGGAAGCACAGCAAGAATCGTTGCAGAGCGCACTGGCGAGCGCCCGCTCAAAGGTGGCCGATTACGACCGCGCTTTGACGGATACTCCTGCTCCGGCCGATGCGGCGCCGCTGAGCCGGCTGATCAATCGCGCCCGACGCGAGCTGGATTTCGCCAAAGCCCACCAGCTTCGCACGGAGAGAGATGTGCACGAGGGAAAGCTCCGTGCGGCCCTGGCGGCTCTGCCGCTATGGTCCGGGTCGGGCGAGGACCTCGAAGCCTTGCAGGTGCCGGGGCCTGAAGCCATCGAGGAGATGCGTGCGGCCTTCCAGGCAAGCGAGAACTCCGAGCGTGCGGCGAGCGAGGCTCTGGCCCAGGCCGAAAAGAGCCTGAGCGACGCCAGGACGGAACGCGACGCCGTCATCGCGGCCCACAGCGTCCCAACCCTCGACGACCTGCGCCGTGCGCGATCGCTGCGCGAGCTCGGCTGGGCCGCGGTACAGAAGGTCTGGCGCGACTCTGTGACCGACGCGCCGGAGGGACGCGAGTTCCTGGAGCGCATTGGCGCCGGCGATCTGACCTCTGGCTATGACGATGCCGTGGAACAGGCGGATGGGCTGTCGGACCGCATGCGCGAGGCGGCGGAAAAGGTGGAACGCGTCGCGATGTTGCACGTGCAGATCGCGGCGTGGGAAGAACGCTGCAAGGACGCGTCGTTCAGATTGGATGAGGTTCGGGCCGACGGCGAAGCAGTGCGCGCGCGCTGGATCGAATCGTGGTCCGGCGCCCGGCTGACTCCGGGTTCGCCGGCCGCCATGCTCAACTGGCTGCGCAAGCGGGAAGCCGCAATCCAGTTGGTTGCGAAACTTCGGGAATTGCGGGCGCAGCTCGCCGAATGGGAAGCGCAGGAAGCGAGAATCGCGTCGGAGTTGCGCGAGCTTCTGGCCCCATTTGGCAGCTCAGAAAATGCCGCCGATTCCGCTGGCATCCTCGACCGGGCAGAACAAGCGCTCGGCCAAGCGGAGGCGGCCGCGAACCAGCGTCGCACGCTGGAGTCCGACCGTCAAGCTCAGGCCCGCGAGATCGACCGCATTGCGCACGAACTGTCGGACATTGAGAAGAACCGGGCGGAATGGAAAGCCAACTGGGATGATGCGTTGCGGCACACGGGGATCGATGAAGGCACCTCGCCGATGGCGGCCGAGGCGTACCTTTTCGCGGTTCTCGAGATTCAGACCGGGCTGCAGGCTGCGAGGGATCTGGACACGCGCATTCACAAGATGCAAGCCGATGCCGCGGCGTTCGAAGGCGAAGTACTGGGGCTCGTGGAAAGCCTCGATCCGGAATTGAGGCGGTTCGCCCCCGAGCAGGCCATCGTGCAGTTACACCAGGCGTTGACGTCCGCGAAGGCGAACCTGAAGCTGCTGCAACGGGAAGAGACCACCAAAAAGGATTGGGAAAAGAAGCGGACGAAGGCAGCCGCAGACGCGGAACGGGCTGGCATGGACCTTGCCCGGCTTTGCCGCGAAGCCGACGCCGGAGATCCACCGTCGGCGCGGGCCGTCTCAGATCGCGCGACCCGCCGCCATGAGTTGGAGAGACGCCTCGCCGGATATCAGGAGAGTCTCTCGATGGTCTGCGGCGCCAAGACGATTGAGGAGTTTATCACCGAGGCGGAGGTCGCAGACCCCGATTCCGTCCCTGGCCTGTTGGACGCCATCGAGCGGCGTTCCAGCGAACTGCGCGCCGAGCGCGAGGGCCTCGACGTCCGCAGGCGCGGCCTGGAGGCCGAGGCGCTCTCCTTCGAGAATGCCGATGGAGCAGCCACGGCGCAGCATATCAGCGGCCTTGCCGGAGCGCTTTCGGCGGATGTCGAAGAGTACGTCCGGCTGAAGACCGCGTCCGTCGTCCTGCGGAAGGCCATCGAACAATATCGCATCCGAAATCAGGGACCGGTGCTTGAACATGCCGGCCGATTATTCTCTGCCCTGACCCGTGGCAGCTTTGCGGGCCTGCGGGTGGAGAGCGTAGAGGGGAAGAGTCTCCTGGTCGGAACCCGTCCCGATGGGCGGACAGTCGAGGTCCCAGGAATGAGCGATGGGACGTGCGATCAGCTATACCTGGCGCTGCGGATAGCCAGCCTGGAGCATTACTTCGGGTCCCATGGGCCCGTCCCTTTCATCGTGGATGACGTACTACTGAGTTTCGACGATGAACGCGCAGGCGCAGCGCTATCAGTCCTGAACGATTTGTCGGCAAAGACGCAGGTCGTGTTCTTCACTCACCACGGACACCTGGTGGAGTTGGCCAAGAGGGCGACGGGGGCAACCGTTGTGGAGATCTGAAAGAAGTTAAGCCCCGCAGGCAAGACCTCTCCACCCGGAGTAGCGAAGGACGCACCCGCCGTGTCCTGGGCCCGGCGCCGATGCTGGCGGCCGGCAACAGAAGGGAAAGGTCGCGCCGACTGGTACACGGCGGTATAGTGGAGGCACCTCGGGTTATGAGGCAGCCTGGGGCGCAGGCGCCCAGACGATGTCTGCCACCGAGGTTGTTATTGCCAGGAGGAAAAGGCTTCCGGGATTCGCCGCTGCTCTTTTTGTCTTCGTCGGGGATCGCCTCCCCTTCGGTGCGCTTCTTGCCGATCATCGGGGCGAGAAATGAAAATGCCTTTTTCTCCCCGTTTTACGAGCGGCCAAGCGAGCTCCAGGTACGAGGTCTGGCAACGTTGGTGGCTTCGGGCTTCTGGCGCACGATGAGCATCATGTTGCCGAAGCTGCGGTCTGGATTGGCGGAAAGCTTTGTGGGTGTGTATGCTGTCTGCATGGGGCAAACACTTCTGGATAGGGCAGCAGATGCTCTTCGCAAAGCAAATGAGATGTTGGACGAGGCTGTCGCCGCGGAAAAGGGTCAGAAAACGGATCTGGCACGAACGTGTCGTCTTCGTCGAGAGGCAGCGTTGAGGGAGGCCTTGGGTCATCTCCATGCTGTAACGGGCACCGTGGAAGGAGAGCTACTGCTGGCGTCGGCAGAATTGAAGAGGAACGGCCCGTCGGCCAGGGGATAGCCCCTATGAACCGGGGATGCTTCGGGGCGTGATAGCCGCTGGGCGATGTTCCACGCTCATATTGTGTCCACGCTCATATTGCCTGCGAGCCTTTGCATGTGCGCTACAATAGCGGCGAAAAGGTGAATGGCATTTGTCACCAGTGAAGAGGAGCACCAGCATTGAGCCGGAATGAGCCCACACAGCAGTGACTGCGACGGAAAGCTTTCTCGCGACTCGGCATGGCCAGGGCGTTCGCTGGTACCGGAATCCTCGACCATCCGCGAATTTGAAAGGCTGCAAAGAGCGGGAGCAGAATGCGGCCTCGATTTCACCAAATTCCCATCCACAAGGTACCAGGGAAGCAAGAGAAAAATAGTCCCGTGGCTTTGGAGTTACCTCCGCGGGTTAGACTTTTTGTCTGCCCTGGACGTGTTTGGTGGCACGGCATCCGTCAGCTACTTGCTCAAGAGGATGGGCAAGAGCACAACGTATAACGACCATCTTCGATTCAATCATGAGATCGGAAAGGCGCTGATTGAGAACGACAATGTCCTGCTGACCCATACCGATATTGAGATCCCCGTCAAACGTTCACCGTACCGGTCCTGCAGTTTTGTGAAAAAGACGTTCAAAGACATCTACTTCACAGACGAGGAAAACGAGTGGATTGATAAGGCGGTGGCCCACATCGAGAGCCTGTCCGGCGCCCCATATAAGCAAGCTCTCATGCGTTACGCCTTATTCCAAAGCTGTCTGGTTAAGCGCCCGTTCAATCTCTTCCACCGTCGCAATCTGTATGTGCGCTTCGCGACTGCGGATCGCCAGTTCGGCAATAAGACGACTTGGGACCGGCCTTTCCGCGAAGTGTTTGGCGCTTTCTGCGCGGAGGCAAATGCGTTTGTCTTCAAGGGCGAGAAAAAATGCCGAGCCCTATGCCACGATGCCCTCGAAGTACCTGCCGGGAACTACGACTTGGTGTACATAGACCCGCCATATCTCAGATGCGATCGATGGAATAACAGCTATCTATCGTACTATCATTTCCTTGAAGGCCTATGCCGCTACACGGAGTGGAGCGGCCTCATAGACTATCAGACTGTGAATCTGCGCATGAAACGAGACCAGCCAGATTCTTGGGCTGATCCCAAGAAGCGGATCGAGCTATTAGATGCACTTTTCGAAACGTTCAGGGCGAGTATCCTGGCGATATCATACAAGCGCTTTGGCGTACCAAGTATCGAAACGCTCATTCGGATGCTTAAGAGGCACGGCAGAAAAGTGCGAACGCACAGCCGACATTATAAGTATGCGCTGAATCATCAGAATGGCTCTGCCAATCTGAACCGAGAGGTGTTGCTTGTTGCAGAGTGAGAACTCGAGGAATGCCTGAGCGATTCACAAGCCAGATCACGGTAGACAGAAACATTGTCTCCCTGCTGAGCAAGTTCACGTACGAGCGGAGCCTTCCGTACGCAATCCGCGAAGTGATCAGCAACTCATATGATGCAGATGCCACGATCGCTCGGGTCGATATTGACTTGAAAAGGGACAGGATCGTTATTTACGACAATGGGAAGGGGATGACTAGGGAGGAGTTCGAGTTCTATTTGCGGATCGCAGGTCAAAGGCGTGGCAAGAGCGAGACACCGAAGTTCGGACGTAAGCGAATCGGCCAGTTCGGCGTGGGATTTCTGGCCATCCTGCCTTTCTGTGACACGCTTCAGGTCCGATCCACAACTGAGAACTCAGAAGAGCTCTTTACGGCTGAGATTCCGGCTGCAAAATTCTTTAAGCTGGACGGGAAGGCAATCGATGTGGGGGAAGTTGAGGTCCCTGGCGAGGTCGAGAACAACGCGCGGCTCAAGACCGAGCATTTCACAGAGATTTCGTTAGTAAAGCTGAGCCCCCTCGCGAGGAGATATCTCACTCAAAAAGCGCAAACAGATGACAAGAACTGGGTGGCAAGCTGGCCCGCGCTGGCGCGACTGAGATGGGAGATGCAGGAGGATCTTCCTCTCGCTTTTCCAGAGAGCTCCAAGCTAAACGAGATACTGGCCTATCCTGAGCCAATTGGGATGGAGGTGCACCTCCAAGGCGAGCGACTATACCGCAACTTGAGCGAAGGCCAGGTACTCGAGCAAGGCGAGGAGACGGTTGGCGGGATTACGTTCCGCTACGCAATCACTTCGCCGTGGAAGGGGGTAAGACCGTTCGATCTTCGGGGTGTGAAGATGCGGTTGAACAATGTCGGAATCGGCCGCCGCGAAACCTTCGGCATCGACGTTAGCCGTCAATACAGCCGTTTGCACTGGCTTTCCGGGGAATTGCAGATACTTCGAGGCCTTGAGGGGGCAATCACTCTGAGCCGCGATGCTTTCCTCGCAGTCCCGGAGTATGAGGCGATGCGCGAGAAGATCGCCGCCATTCTTCGGAAGTCGGCTTTCTACGTGGAAAGCATTGATGTGGCCGACCGAGAGATGACAAAGCAACTCCGTGGCGGGAAGCAGGTCGAAGTAGCCGCAAAGAGGACGATCGTCGAAAAGAATATCAAGGCCCTTACCGAGCGTGGTTTTACTGTTAGAAGAGTGGCGAAACAGAGCAGCAGTATGGACCCTCCGGTCAAAATAGACCGCACGAAGAAGGAGGTGACCGTCTACGAGGGACACCCCGGCCTCGAAGACGGGATAGTGATCGGCAAGAAGAAATACAAGATTATTTACGTTCGCGATGCGAGTCGTGCTATCAACTATCAGGATGCTTGCCGCATCAATAGTAGTGGAGACATAGAAATAAACACAGAATACCCGCTCTTTAGGTCGAAAAGATACGGGGACATATTCAAGAAAGTGTACATAATAGCGGCACTTGCGAGAATTGAGTGCTCCTCGCCCGATAGCATGTACAGTTTCCTTCTGTCCCAAATGGAGCAGGACTTCAAAGACTTCTGAGCGGAGACGGAGACCAACGCGATGTACATATCAGCGCTTAGCATTTCCGGTTATCGCAGCCTGAAAGACGTTGAAATCAAAGGGATGCTGCCGATTTGCATTTTTCACGGGCTCAACAATTCTGGCAAGTCGAATATTCTTTCGGCAATCGAAACCGTTTTTCGTCGGAAGCTGGTTGTCGAAGAAACGACAACAGCTGATGTAACGACCCACAAGAGAGAGGGCAGTTTCTGGCAAGGACGAATCACAGATTTCGCGCACAATTTTTACCTGAACGGAAGGGACGCCATTACGTTCTCAGTATCCGTAACCTTCAGCGACGCCGAGCTCACACCCATGAGGGGTGTGCTCGAAGAACTACATTCTTCCCTGGTGCATGCTGGGCACAACGTGGCACTTACTCTTGACGGAAGGATCGTTTATGTAGATGATAAGTCGGCGGACATGATACTTGACAAGGCAGTGTTCAATAAGAAGCACGTGGTGTTTGAGATGGACAAGGATGGCAAGAAGAGCTTTTTCCCTGGGCTCAAGAAGCTTAACACTGACAAGAAGCTGTCTTACTTTGAGGAATTGATGAATCTACTCGCGGATTCGTTCAAGGTGTTGCCGTCGGACCGTTATCTCACGACCGAAAAGATAGTAGGTGCAGAACGAAGCCCCTTACCCACTTCGAAGACCTTTAAGCGGTGGATGTTCAATCTGTCCTTAAGCAAGAGTGACTACAAGATATACGAAGAAATTCGCGACATGTTTGCGAAGGATCCGTTTTGTATCGGCGAAGTGAGCTTCAGTCAAGACGGGGAAGAAATAGATATTATGGTCAAAGATGCCGCAGTTCGTCTCCCAATTGGCCGTCTCGGTTCGGGATACCAACAGATGCTCTACATTATCGCGAACCTGGTGCTCAACAAGGGAAAGATGCTCGGCATAGAAGAACTCGAGATCAATTTGTCGCCAACGGCACAAAAGATGGTATTTGAAAAACTCAAACGACATATCTACGGGGAGTCCGATCTTGTAAAGCAGGTGATTATTACAAGCCACAGCGACTACTTCCAGGGGCGTCAAGATGTACGCTGTTACGGGGTCGAGCACAACGGTCAGCATACGACGGTTGGAAAGTGGACGGAAGGGCGAGGAAGACAGTTCTTCAAGCTGTTCGGCAAGAAAGCGCCCACAAGATCTGAGAGCACGAGATGAGCCGCCGGTGGCCCCCGTTAGGGGATTGCCGGGGCAGAAGTGCTACTCGCTGCCGATAAGTGGCGACCGATTGTGCCTATCCTAATACCATCTGGGGCCGGGCGCGCTGGCACAAGGCCTGCAGAGCAGATGCTAGGTCCACGCTTCAGTAGCAACGGAGGGGCACGAGAAATCCCTGCTGCGTTTGGCGTGGGTCATGTCAGGTCATACAGCGGGACTTGGCTATAAGTGTTCTAAGGCCGGTGCGCCGGCGTCGAACTGCTACATTCAGGCTGCCCGCCAACTAAGCACGATGCGGGTGAGTATCGCCATGGCCTGGGCCGACTTCGGACGACGCGCGATCATGCTCAATTTCTCGCTATCGGAAATCCTCAATTACGTTTGGTAGAGAAAACGGGGGCAGGTCACCAGGACTCGGACAACTTCTCGACAACGTCTTTTCTGGCCAAGACGTGGGAGCATAGATCCCAGCGATTCTTGTCGGGGTCGATGGTCTCCTTGTAGCGGAGTTCGAACACGTCCCGAGCATTCTGGCGTAGGTGGATGAACTGGTCCATCATCGTTTCCAGCCTTTCCACGCTCTCGATCCAATCATCTTCAATGGTATCGGGCAGGCCCCCGAAGATGTCGAACTTATCCCTTAGGCGACGCGAAATCACCTGGTAAACCTTCTCGTCCTGGGTATCGTGATACACGAGATTCAGCATATCCACGGTCCGGCGAGCTTGGCCGAAGCGTTTGATGCGTCCCAATCGTTGCTCCAGACGAGAAGGGTTCCAGGGTAGATCCACGTTGATCAGCGTGCCCAGGGTTTGCAGGTTGAGGCCTTCGCATGCTGCATCGGTGGCGATCACTAGACGAATGTCCCGATGCTTAACCGCTTTCTTGATGCTCTCGCGCTCCACGGAGGCGAACGACTCGCCCCTGAAGATTCCGCTCTTGCCCGCGCCGGCGTAGACCGCGATCGATTCATCAGTCAGAATGCCGGCCAACTCAGAGGCTATCCAGCGCACCGTGTCATAGTATTGACTGAAAACGATGCAGCCGTGTTCCAGCCACGTCTTTCCTTCCGTGCGGTGCTCCATCAGGAAATACTTGACGGCCGCTAGCTTTGGATCGCGCGCTTCCGGCCGCGACAACTCTTCTACTATGGTCCGCAGACTGGCGATTTCCACTGCCGTCAGGTCCGCTACAGTTTCCGCGAAAAGCCGCGCGTCCTCTTCCTCTTCGGGAACATCGCCGTGCAGAAGCTTATCGGCGGTGGAGCGGCCGGATGCAAAGCTGGAACAAATCCGCTGGAGTAGAAGTGTTCTCATGAAGCCGGCCCCCTGTTTGCGCTTCTGCAGCGCGTCCGTGAAATCTTCCGCTGCTTGATAAGCCAGGTCGAAGGGGTGGTTGGTACGCAGTCCCAATCCATCAAACCCAACTCCGCCGGGATATGCCGCGCCGGAGTTCGGGTCGGGGTGGACCGCTACGGCGGTTGGTTCCAGCAGACCGGCCTCTTCGAGCGTCTTGCGATGCCGTAGCACAGTATGCCGGAGGATGGGATTGTGTTCCCGGTAGAAACCGGGGGCCAGAGTCCCCAGCAAGACTTGCCGCTCGAAATATCCAAGCGAACCGAATCCCTTGTCCGTGAAGAACGAATTGTCGGCAACGCCGAGTTGCAGGCGCAAGCTGGCGAAGCTCGGATCTTCGTCTCCCGGAGGCAGCGGATTGCGCAGCCACTCCCAGGACGCGCGCTCATCCGCGGGAATCTCGCTGCCTCGCACGACCGGGAGCGCGCGCCGCCAGTTTTCCCAATTGCTGAGCGCCGGACGACCCAAAACGAAGTCGGCGCCGGAATTCAGAATGTTCATCAGGTCCCAGACCTCGGAAACCTGTGTCTGAATAGGGGTCGCGGTACCAAGCAGGATGTGTCTGGTGCGCGGACCCATACGGAGCATGAAGTCCAACAGGTTGTTGGGCTCGTCTTTCCTGTCTCCGAGGCCTCCATGCCGGCGGGCCTTATGTGCCTCATCCAGCACCACTGTTCCGTACTTCCGCTCCAGCAGATACTGGCGCTCCTCGGAGTCATGGACAATCAACCCCGTCGAAACAATCGCAATGCGGAAGGGGCAACGAACGACGTCTTCCGGGCCGCGAGTCTTAATGACGTGCTCGTTTTGGTCCTGCCAGACCTTCTTGTTCGAAATCCAGACCGCGCTGGGTACGCCGAGTCTGTCTTTGAGTTCCACCTGCCACTGAAACGTAAGCGTCGACGGGCAGAGGATGAGCACGGGGCCGTCCTCCAGCAGAGCGGCCAGCATGGCGCTGGCCGCCAGCGACAACGTCTTGCCAACGCCCACTTCGTCTGCCAGCAGCAGCCGCGCCCTTCCGTACGTCTGGCGATGCTTCAGAAAAATCGTGACGAAGGAGCGTTGCCACGGCTGTAGCTGTTCGCCGCCCCGGTAGATGGGACTTTCGGCCAGTGCAGCGGCCGGCAGTTCGGCCTGATTCACTTCGGAAAAAGCGATTTCCACGCGGTCGGCGACGCGCTTGATCTCTTCCACGATGGCATTAGGCAGGGGGAATGAGTTCTTCCAAAGCGCCTCGAACTCTTCTTCGACCCACTTCACGCCCTCGGGGGAAGTGTCTTCCCAGAGAATCTCGTAGTTGTCGGCGAACGCGCTCTTGGTTTCATTGATTGAGCCGAGGAAGCAGGTCTTGCGACCGTCCGCCCCCTCAATCACGCCCGCTTTACCGTGGACAAAGACCTGGTCCCTGGGGACCACGCGGATCTGGACGCGGCCGCTACTCAGCAACTCATAGAGCCGCCGGTACCGGCCGCGGTGAAGCAGCGCTTCCACTTCGGCAGGCGCCTCGTTCCAGCGTTCCTTGAGGGCCGTTTCGCGGACGCGCCTTGAAACGGTGACATCGGCGGCGTCCAGTTCGCTATTGCACACGATCCGAACATCGGCGATATCCGCGATCTCCTCACCAACCAGCTCAAAGATCGAGCTACGGAAATACCCCGCTATACGGATATACGACCTTGCTCCGTTGAGCCGTTTGGCGAGAAAGGCGTGGTCGAGGCGCTGGCGGCGCGAGGAAAAGCGGTTGATGTCGGCCATGCATTGTCTCCTTTGGTTCAACCCAGCCGTTGGTTTTTCACTAGGTCTCGTAGAACGCGCGCTGCGCTGGCTTCTTCGGAACGAAGCGTTTCCAGCTTTTTCGCAAGGTAGTCGGCAAGGCCCACGACCAGTTCGCGCTGATTCTGATTGGAGTAGTAGTCCGTTACATTGAGCGTGAGGTGAGCGAGGACCTCGGCTCCGTCCACGTTCTTGACCAACTCCATGAGTGCGTAAAGGGTGGCGCGAAGCACCGATTGATGAAGGTCGGAGCCCTCGGACATTTCCGACTTGCCGAACTCGACAGCACTCTTGAGCCGCGCCTGGTTGGCCTTTTCGCTGGCCATGAGCGTGCGGAAGTCCCGTACCTTGAATGCCTTCGCAAAGTTCTGGTAGTTGTCGAGGGTTTTGAGCCCCTTGTCTTCCAGGTCGAGAATCTTCAAATAGAACCGCTCGGAACCCGAGAGTCGATCCCAATGTGGGCTCGCAATACCGGCGGGGACAAGGCATTGGTTGGCAGTGTCGACGGCAAAATCGATCAGGGTGTCCACAAACGTGATTTCGCCTTTGACTCGTGGCCGTATGGCCTCGACAGTCATGTCGCGGCCGTCAATCGTCGCATACCGTGTAAGCACACGCAAAGCAGCAGCGTAACCGGCCATCTGGACGTCGGCGTCCTCGAAGACATTCTCATCTCGATAGAGGCCCTTGGCGTCCTGGTTGAGGCCCGTCAGATCGCTGACTTGCTTTTCGACTTCCTCCTGGATTTCCCAAGCCAGGTCGTCGCGGGTGGTCTTTAGCACTCCCATTCGCTTGCGGGCAACCAATAAAACTGTGCCTTTCACGTTGTTGCCCTGGCGCAATGCGCTCTCTGTTTCGGTGACCACGTACCACGCGGCAGTGACGCGCAAGCCGGACGCCCAGACGATATTCGCCATGTCTGCCCAGATGCTTCCGGACTGGTGGGTAAACATTATGACTTGTATGCCGTTGTCTGGCATACTTTGCGTCAATCGCTTGTAGGCAGCCACCATGGCGCGGCGGAAATCCTCGTCTTCTCCCTTGATTGCGAGCGACCGACGGCTGTCCCAGATCCAGTTAGCGAACTCGGGCGGTGGGTTTCTTCGTAGCCAAGCAATAAAGAAATCGAGGATCTCCTCATACTTCACCGCATTCCCGTAAGGCGGATCAGTTACGCAGATGTCACAATCGGTGCTGATTTGATCCCCGGCAACTGACTCTACGCGGCATCTCTGATTTGTCCTTATCGGGAAACTCTTGTAGCTTTGCAGCATGAAGCTCGCAGCGAAGTCAGCCCCACGGCATCCATAGTTGAACAACGTATTGAGAGCCTGGTTGTCAAAGATACCGACGGTCTCGCCGGGGCCGCCCGCCGGATGCCATCGGCTCGCGCGGCAGTTGTTGTTGAGCACTTGCGCTAGTCCAAATGCCAACCTCGCGCTTCTGACCTGATTCATAAGGGCAGCCACAAGCAGTTGCCGGGGGTTAAAGAGGTGGTGCCAATATATCCAACCTCGCGCTCTAACCAAATCAAGTCCTTGATATCTAGGTGGTCCGCCCACTTCGATGCGCATATCAGGCACCCAACCCATTTCTTGCCACATCGACAGATGGCGATCGACATGTTCTTGTACAATGCGCTCCCTGCTGAGGTCGTCCTTCGTAACGGACCGAAACTCGCAATCCTCTCCTTTACCCTTATTCGTCATCCATTGGATGCAGTAAAGACGCTCTTGCAGGAGGTCCTTCGGACGCGGCTGAAAATCCTGCTTCTCCCACAGCCGCAGTCGGTTTCCGATTGATCCGTCCGGCTTCTGATAGTCGCCCCGCAGCGTGGAGATCTTAGTTTTGTAGTTCACACCAGACACGCTGTGTGTCATGTACGCTTCGCCGAACTTACCCTCTCGGCCAATCGTGCCCGTCTCAGCCGCCTTCATCTCTTCGTCACTGACACCGCTGCGAATTCGAATGTCGTAACGCTTATTGGCGGGGTCTGGAAAGAGTTCGGCAATCGCGCTGCGGCTTGTGCCTACGACCCTAGATGGCAGAAGTGGTACAAGCCATCCACTTTGCGGGCATTCGGCTTCAACGCAATATAGGAGAGCCTTGGTTCGCCAGCCACTACCGTCGCTCTCGACGCCTAGCTTGTCAATCTCCGCCTTCACATGGCTCAGCAATTCCTGCCGCTCGCGCGTCAACATATCACGGCTTTCTTGGGGAGCGCCAATAATGTTGAATGCGCCCCAAGTGAGCATGCATGCAATTGGGTTGAGGTCAGAGGCATATACGTCGCAACCGAGCCGAGCCGCCTCAAACGGTATCTGGCCGGAGCCGCAGAAAGTGTCGGCAAGTCTCGGACGGCGGCCGTAACGCATGATGCCCAGTTGCTCGACGAGTTCCGGGAACGACTGTGCGCTCGTGCCGAGGTGTGTATTGACGGCGCACCAAACATGGTCGTGGACCGTGTCCATGACTTGTTCAGGACGCCGCGCCTCGTCCACTCGGTCCCGGTAGGAAGTTCTGGGGAGCATTTGGGCTTCGATGTGGCGTCGTTCCTCTTCAGTGACGTCCGTGCGCCACGAGACCTTTACTTCGCGATAATTAGGGTTTGACCAGTCAACCGGAGCAAAGGGCGGCAATACTCCCGCCGGTTCCGCGACGAAGTAGTCAGAGACGTTGGAAATGGCTAGGATGCCGAGAATCTCCTTTGGTTTGGGTCGTCGCTTCCAGCGGATGACGAACGACTCGTCGTCCATCCCCATGAGCTTCTCGAATATCTCTAGATCGCGGGCCGGGTCATCTGTAGCCGGGAGCAGGCACCCTAGGATACAGGCCTTGTTCAGAATGAGCGGTTTACGGCCTTTCCAGTAGCTTCCAAGTGCAGTGAGCGTCTTTCCCTGGACCGCCATCTGCTCTTTGTAGGCCTCCGCGGAAAGCTTCTGCACCGGCAGCAAGCGTTCGATGAGCGAGGGGGCGTCTTTGAGAGAAAAAGGGAATACGGATATGTTCACTGATTGGTCTCAAACAACGACAGTGTAGTGATGTCGGTCTCCACCGGACGGCGGCGTTTCCGATTTGCGGGCGGTTTCTCGCCGTCAGACAGCGCAAAAAAGAGAGCGCGGCGCCAGCCGCGCTGCGCGTCATCTGGAAGGCCCGCCTCGGCGACGGTCACAGAGAAAAGCCACCAGCGTTCCTCGGCACGGAGCGCCGACCACTTGTTACAGATCACGGCAATCTGGTCGGGGGTAGCGGTTTCAGCGGCCCAAGCAAGAACACAGAGTTCCTTCCCAAGAAGCCGATCCACCAGATTGGTGCCAGCGTGCCAACGGCCAGTCGCAACTTTAGCAGCTCTGAGCCGGTCGTTGAATTCACGGCGAGCGGTATCGGCTATTCCCGACCACACCGAACGGGGCAGGATGACCCGCTCTTCGTCCCGCGGGATGCCGCCTTCGAGACCACGATAACCGTAGTCCTCGATAATGTATACGGCCTCAGTCTTGGAAGCTGGTATTTCGACGCGAATCACATGCGCTCCGAAGTTCGCCGGGGCGCCAAAGTCAACAGTTTTGATGGACTCATTCACTGCTCCACATCTCCGGTCTGAAGTTCGATTCCTAGCTTGGCGGCGAATTCTTTGAGGTCATGTCCAGAGGCGAAATTGGCTTTGCGGAAGGTCATGGTAACCGGCGTCGCAGGTTCAAACTTCTCCAAAACCAGCTTTAGAACGGATTCGATGAAGGCCCCATCGACCTTAATCTCGTGAACCATGAACTGAACAGCTTGCGCATCCTTACCGACAGTCAGGGCAACGTTCTCGAAGGTCGCCGATTTTTCCGCGGCTTGTTTTAGGCCCTCGAACGTCTTGGCGCGCGAGTCGAGTTTCCGGCCCGTGCGGGATACGATTCGTCCGGGTTTGACTTCGTCGATTTGGACGCCCTTCTTGCCCTTTGCAGGCCAACGAAAGTCTTCTTTGGCCTCAAGGCCAGCGGCTTCTGCAAAGGCGCGAAGAATCACCTCGCCGTCGCCGATCTCGATGGGTCTTTCGTACGGGATGCCCTCTCGGGGTTCTGATCCATCAAGTGTATAGCGGATCTTGCCCTGGGGAGCTACCAGAAGCTCGACGGTTCTTGCTGCGTTGTCGTCATGTAGAAAGTTGCGGAGGACGAGCTTGTTCGACCATGTCACTACGTCACCGGTCTCGTACTGGCTGGAGGGATCGACCACCAGGAAGTTCACCCGGAGAGCATGTGTGACAAGGATTTGGTCTTTGATCTGCGCGCTGGCGTCGGACACGGTTGCGTCCTCGGCATAGTGGATCCGAGGCGCCGGACCGGCATTTTGGGGGTTGATCCGCAGACGGACCTGCCCGCCGTCATCCGGTCCGGATTCCGCGATCACCTGAACGGAGGTTGTCTTCTTCCTGGGCCTCCTGGTGATGTAGCCGTTGCCAAGATCCTCCCAGAGTCCGCGGTTGCATGCAATCGCCTTGAGAGTTTCAAGACCTTTTGGAGGCAGCCAAGGCATGCCCGACTGTTCGGAGTAGCGGTCGGCTACGTCGGCCCAGCGGGCATCGTCCTGGTTTTCTGGCCAAAGAAGGTCTTGCGCCTTATCACGAATCGGGTCGAAGTCCTTCTCCACATCGAGGTAGAGCTTCAAGGGATCTGAGGTGAGAGTCTTCTCGATCTGGTTTTCTCCGTCAAATGCCTTGGTGGAGTCGCGCGTCATATCCAACGGCTTGTTGGCAAGCTGTGCTGGCCGGCCGCTGCGCTGGATCGGGAAGAGTACTTTGTCGAATAAGCTGAGGACCGTGGCGTTGAAATCTTGCTCGTAAGTCTGCTGTCTGTGTTCCAGGTCGTCGCGCTGGAGATGACCCTTGGGTATACGTCCTTCGGCTTTCTGGGCAGCATAGAGCTGACGAGCGGCTTTCTCCACACTGGCCATCGCGGTCTTGTCGCCCGTGAGCACGCAAAGGTTGTTTTTCTGGCTGATGCCGTCGAAGAACCTCTGCACCTCTTCGGGAGGGATTTTGGAGTCGGGGCTGACGATCAGAAGAACTCGCCCTTTGCGGACACGGTCGGCAACGTCGTCAAGCCGGGGGAGCGGGAGCACTTCATCGTAGGCGGACTTGCGGCCGGGTTTGAACATCGACGTGAGGCGGTGCCGAATGAGATCGTCCACCTGATTCTCCGGAGCGTCGTGTGCAAGACTCTGCAAGAGCTTCGTGAGATTCTCCTGACGGTCGAAGTAGTAGCGGCCCTCCGGACTGTGGTGAATGTACCAGGCCACCTTCTCCAACTCATCGAAAGCCGAAAGGAAATCCGAGGCATCCCGCAGCGGCGAGAGCAGGCACTCGACCATTTCCTCCCGTGTGAGGCCCTTGACAGCGTTCACGGCGGTGGAAAGGCTGGAAGTCAGCAGCAGCGAACCAACCTGGGTCGCAGCCTCTTGCCCAGTCTTAAGATCCACGATTTGGGCGTGAGCGGAGGAATTGCCATCCCACAGGTCTTTCGCGATGACATCGCGCATGCCTGAGATCTCGGTGAGCTTGTCGCGAACCTCCTGGATAGAGAGGTCGAAATGCTGAGGGCCGATGAGGAAGACGTCGTTTGATTTGCGTTCCCAAACGGACCGGAGCAGGCGGGACGCCAATTCGATCAGGCCGCGCGTTTGCTTGAACTGCTCGTTTTCCTTGAACAGCGCGACAACGTTCTTGAGACGCGGGTGGAAGGGATAGGTAGCCGCAATCTCATCGGCGATGGCTTCGGCACCGCGATTGGCGACTTTGGATTTGCTTGCCTCTTCGAGTTTCTTGCCGTAGGAAGCGGCGATGTCGGCTCTTTCGGCGGTGTCTGGAAGGGATTTGAAGAGGCGTTTGCGGAGAATATCGTAGATCTCATTCGAGGCAAGGTCCACCGGCGTGATGTTGCGCTCCTGGCGGCCCAACTCCTGCCGGGCATCCTCCAGCGCCCGGTTGATGAGTCTAGTGCCCGTGTCATATGTCGCGGCAAGATCCGAAACCACCACGCAAACATTACTCTTCTTGCCGGCGGCGGTCAATAGATTCGCAAACGCTCGGGTTGCGATATCGGCGACAGTGCCGTTTCCGACCTTCTGAGTATCCAGGTAATGAAAATATGGCGGCATCTCGTCGAACAGGATCAAGATAGGCTCGCCGCCGTCGAAAAGTTTCAGCCAGTCCTTTTCGTCGGGCGCTTTCGGTCCACTGGTCCAGAATGATCTGAACTGCTCACCCTTGCCCAGTTGGCCGGCGATCTCGCCCCAAAAGAAATGGTCCGGGTTGTTGCGTCCGTTGAACGCGGCGGTTCTTGCGCTCCCAAAAGCGGCCTCGTAGAGCGTATCCCCGCAGTAGGCTTTGCGAAGCTCCGGGTGTTTGGCGAGAAGCCCGAATCCTACAAGGAGATGGGTCTTGCCGCCGCCCATGGCCTGCTTCAGGTGGAATACGGCCTGGGAAGATGCCCCGGCGAGGCGGGCGATGCCCTCGCTAATGAGGTCCTGCATGCCTTGTGTGATCTTAGTCTTTTCGAAAAACTCGGTCCCGTCGCCCTCGGCGGTGATCAACTGGTCGAGTTGTTCGATCTGATCGCTGAGCTTGATCGAAAGCGCGTTGGGCTGGAGCTCGCAAGCATCTCGGACGGTTTTCACGTTTGTTCTCCGGCGGAAATATTAGGGTAACGCAGTGCTTCGGCGGTGGCGACAGCCTAGGGAACCCGTCAACTCCATTCGGAATTCGCGGTGGTCGCGCGACCTGGAGCTTGACCAGGCGGCGGCTGCGTGAGCGCTTGGTGTCGGCGAGCTGCCATCCGCTTTTCCGCCATTTGATCGTCCGAGAAACGCTGACAAACCGCCGCAGATGGTCTGGCCCAGGTGCTTTCACTTCTTGGTTTCGGGATCGCGACCGCTGTAAACGCGCGCCAGCCAAGTGCGGGAACCGCGTCCGAGGATCTGGCCGCCCTTTCGTGCCATCATGACAACTCCAGTAATGCGCGGTACACAATTGGCACCCGGCGTGACGCTACTGATCTGTTCTGTTAGGAGTTAGGGAATTGAAGGCTGATCGGGGTTCAGTCGATTATTTTTGGGGGTGCCCGGCAGAGACGAGCCATGATGTTCAGGTCATCAGTTGTCGGGCGGCACGCGCCATAGCTCCCGCTGATGCAAGACGGTTCCGACCGGGAAGGGGACTGAAACGGTATTGCGTGTGATGGCGCGGTTGGATCCGGAGTTTTCATGCCCAATGCGCCCTGTGTGGATGCGGTTAACTGACGTCGCCTGGAACGACATCGAGATTGGCGTTCTGCATTCCGCGGTCCTCACACGTCGGCAGCGTCGTTGATTGCCTGGTCAAAGAGGGGTGGCTTTCAAAGTGAGAACCTACCCTTGGCTCAGCTTTTTCGCCCCCGCTCCTGGCTGCCGATCCACAGTTCCATCCGCTTGACTATTTGGCTCAGCGGAGTATCCAGCGCGTCGGCAATTTTCCACAATCGACTCACCGTAGGATTGATGATGCCTCGTTCCACGCGGCTAATATACGTCCGATCGAACCCGCACTCGTTGCTGAGGCGCTCCTGCGAGTGGCC
>Ga0187848_10001320_pt1 | contig 21393 bp, 14 predicted proteins | sample June2016WEW_4_40_FD_132424 | JGI IMG/M metagenome (GOLD analysis project Ga0187848, IMG submission 132424) | Peatland microbial communities from SPRUCE experiment site at the Marcell Experimental Forest, Minnesota, USA - June2016WEW_4_40 | ecosystem: Environmental > Terrestrial > Soil >... | reverse complement strand
TGTTCCTGGTGACGCGCCACTTCCACCGGGCCCTGCTTGCGCTGGGAGTGCTCGTCATCACCTCGATCATCTTGAAATTCAACTGGTACGACAAACTGCCGGCGCCCACGCCTGACCCTGTGGCTGAGCCTCAGGCCCAGCCCGCCGCCGCCCTTGTTGCCAGGTAAACGTTCTCAAAATTTCACATCAAAAAACCAATCATGCGTTACGGACATTTTAACGACCAACAGCGTGAATACGTCATCACCCGGCCCGACACGCCGTTGCCGTGGATCAATTACCTCGGCTGCGAGGCGTACTTCGGCATCATCTCTAACACTGCGGGCGGCTACTCGTTTTACCGCGACGCGCGCCTGCGCCGCCTGACGCGCTACCGCTACAACAACGCGCCGTTTGATGTCGGGGGGCGCTATCTCTATGTCCGCGACAACGACAGCGGCGAATTCTGGTCGCCCTCGTGGCAGCCCACGCGCACGAAGTTCGACAAATACGAATGCCGCCACGGCATGGGCTACACGACCATCGGCTCCACTTACGGCAAGATTGAGGCACAGACGACTTATTTTGTGCCGCTCGGCGAGACGCTCGAAATCTGGAAGTTCCAGGTGACGAACCGCCGCAATAAAACGGCCAAGCTGTCGATTTTTTCGAGCATCGAATTTTGCTTGTGGGACGCGCAGGACGACGCCACGAACTTCCAGCGCAACTTCAGCACCGGCCAGGTCGAAATCGTGGACGGGGTCATCTACCACAAAACAGAGTATCGCGAGCGTCGCAATCATTTCGCGTACTTTGCCTGCTCGGAAAAACTCGCCGGTTTCGATACACAACGCGACACGTTTCTGGGCGCCTATCGCAGTTGGGACAAGCCGGCGGCGGTGGAACGCGGCAAATCATTTAACTCGGTGGCACACGGCTGGGCGCCGCACGGTTCACACCACGTCAAGGTGAGTTTGAAACCCGGCGAGACGAAGGAAATCATCTTTGTGCTCGGCTACCACGAAAATCCGGTGGACCGGAAATTCGACCCGCCGGATTCGCAAACCATCAACAAGAAAACCGTCAAGCCCGTCATCGCGAAATATCTCGACGGCCAAAACGTCGCGGTGGCTTTCGAAACCCTCCGGAAATACTGGGACGAACTGCTCGGGATTTACCAGGTGCAGTCGCCTGACATCCACACCAATCGCATGGTCAACATCTGGAACTCCTGCCAGTGCATGGCCACGTTCAACATGTCGCGCTCGGCGTCGTTCTACGAGTCGGGCATCGGCCGTGGCCTCGGCTTCCGCGATTCGAACCAGGACCTGCTGGGTTTCGTCCAGATGGTCCCGGCCCGCGCGCGCGAACGCATCCTCGACATCGCGGCCACGCAACTCAAAAGCGGCGGCGCGTTCCACCAGTATCAACCGCTCACCAAGCGCGGGAACAACGACATCGGCAGCGGGTTCAATGATGATCCTCACTGGCTCATCATCGGTGTGGCCGCCTACCTCAAGGAAACCGGCGACTGGGGCATTCTGGACGAGCCGGTGCAATTCGAGAACGAGCCCGGCTCCGAGCAGCCGCTTTACGAACATCTGCGCCGCAGTTTCAATTACACGCTCGAACGCGTCGGCCCGCACGGCCTGCCGCTCATCGGCCGGGCCGACTGGAACGATTGCCTGAACCTGAATTGTTTCTCCGACACACCCGGCCAATCGTTCCAGACCACCACGAACAAGGATGGCAAGGTCGCCGAGTCGATCTTCATCGCCGGTCTGTTTGTAATGGCCGGGAAGGAACTGGCAGCCATTGCGAAAAAGCGCGGCTTGAACAAGGAAGCTGAATGCTGCCTGGCCGAAGCCGCGAAGATGGAGAAGGTCGTTTACCGGCACGGCTGGGATGGAGCATGGTTCGTGCGTGCCTATGACGATTTTGGCAAGCCTATCGGGTCGAAGGCCCGTAAGGAAGGAAAAATTTTCATCGAATCGCAGGGCATGTGCATCATGGCCGGCATCGGCCTGAAGGACGGCAAGGCGAAACGGGCCTTGGAATCGGTGAACAAGCACCTCGCCACGAAGCACGGCATCGTGCTGCAGCAACCGGCCTTCTCGAAGTATTACATCCACATGGGCGAGATTTCTTCGTACCCGCCGGGCTACAAGGAAAACGCGGGGATTTTCTGCCACAACAATCCGTGGATCATCATTTCCGAGACGATGGTGGGCAACGGCAACCGCGCGTTCGATTATTACACCCGCATCAACCCCTCGGCGCGCGAGAAAATCGGCGACCTGCACCGCTGCGAGCCGTATGTGTTTGCGCAAATGATTGCGGGCAAGGACGCGCCGACGTACGGCGAGGCGAAGAACTCGTGGCTCACCGGCACGGCGGCATGGACCTACTTCACCGCCACGCAATGGATTTTGGGCATCCGGACCGAATTCGACGGCCTGCGGGTTGACCCGGTGATTCCGGCCAAGTGGAAGGGCTTCACCGTCACGCGCCGTTTTCGCGGCAACACCTACGTCATCGAAGTCAGGAATCCGAAAGGCAAACAATGCGGCGTGAAAAAGCTGATGGTGAATGGCAGGGAAATCGCGGGCAACGTCCTGCCCGGGCACCCGCCGCAGTCAAAGCCCATCCAGGTCGAAGCCCTGCTCGAGGGTTAGTTGAAGGTTGAGAGTTGAGGGTTGAAGGTTCGGAACCGGTTCTCACGCCATTCCGTTCTTTTCACTCAAAGAAACCAAATCTCGGGAATTTCATGTTCCGGGAATCAGTGACGTGGTTTCGCCGTAGAACAAAGCACCGTTTGCCCAAAATATTATTTTCGCCTTGGACCGTATTTGTCCAACCCCCTGCGATAGGATTTCGTGCTGATACAGGTGTGATTCCACTCGCACCAAACCAAACGCAGCCCGAGACGAGGTGGAAATCGCCTCAAATAAAAGACAAAAATATGGCCTTATACAAAAATGCCAATTATCTGACCCAAACCACCGATTCGGCTTTTGACACGCTTCATAAACCGGGCGAGGCCACGCCTCATTCTGGAATCTTCCGCTGTGACGGATGCGGACACGAAATTGTTTCCGAATCGTGGAAACCGATGCCGCCACAAAATCATCACACGCATACCTATAGCCAAGGCGACATTAGGTGGCGTTTGATTGTCAGGACAAAATAACCAATTCCGTTGGCGCAAAAACACCGCCAGTGAACATTGTCAAAGGCTCTGCTCGATAAGCTTCGAAAGTTTACGCGAAGGCTTGAGACTCTTGACAGAGGTGTTTACCTTTTGCCCATGCTTTCTGTTGATGCCTTAATCAAGCTGCTCGGATATGCCGAATCGGCTTCTTTTCGCACAAAGGAAAGCCAGTTTGAGCCGGAGGCGGTTCAACTATTCCGTCTCGCCAAGGAGCAGGATGGTGAGAAATTCCACGTCAAAGGGTTTTATGTTTTGAAGACCGCCAACGCTGGAAAATCTTCGCTCGCTCCTCGTCCGGCGGTGTGCATGGCGGAAGCGCCAACGCCTGACGATGCCAGGAAACTCCACCGCCGTATATGGAACTTGGGCAATGTCCCGTTTCTCATTGTTCGCCTGCCCGGCGAGGTTCGCGTCTATTGTGGATTTCATTACGAGCAGGCGAGCGATGCGGGCTTGGTTATTAGTGAGACTTCCGGTGACGAGCGGAAGATAGGCGCGGCGCTGGCTGACTTCACTGCCGCGTCCGTGGACTCCGCGCGCATCTGGCGGGCGCAGCGGCAACATCTCGAAACCAGGCACCGCGTTGACTCCACGCTGTTGGAAAACCTGAAGCACTTGGCCCAGGCACTCGACAATTGCCCACCCGCGTTGAACGATCTTGCGCTTGCTCATGCGCTCATCGGCAAGTTTGTCTATCTGCGCTATCTCCGCGATCGCAACATCCTTGACGATGCTTGGCTGGACAAACGCGACGTCAATCCCAACCACATTTTCGGCCCGGCGGCGACAGTAGCGGCATTGTCCAAGATCGTTGACGCACTGGAAACCCGTTTCAATGGCGATGTCTTCCATATTGATTTTGGCCCGAAGTGCCCGCTCACCGACACCCATGTCCGGCTCGTAGCGTCTGTGTTCGCGGGTGACAAAATCCGGGTAGAAGGCGATGCAGTCATCCGGCAGTTGCATTTGAAGTTCCAAGCCTACGACTTTCGCCACATCCCAGTTGAGACGCTCTCCTCCATTTACGAGCAGTTCTTGCATGGTCAGCAGAAGGGTAAATCTGAAGGCGCATACTACACGCCGGAGGTGCTCGCCGATTACCTGCTTTCGGAAATCAATTCCGTCCGCGCACTTCAGCCAGGCATGACCGTGTGCGATCCCTCATGCGGCTCGGGGATTTTCCTCGTCCTCGCCTACCGCCGCCTCATCGAACTGGAATTCAGAGACACCAAAAACCGCACCGGCAGCCTCGACCCCACGCGATTGCGCGACATCCTTCAGCAAAGCATCTACGGCGTGGAGCGGCAGCGCGACGCTTGCAACGTCACGATGTTCAGCCTCATCCTCACGCTACTGCACTACGTCAACCCGCCCGAGTTGCACAGGAACGAGCGGTTCAAATTCCCCTCGCTGCTGAACACGCGCATCTTCTGCGACGATTTTTTCAATCCGAAGCTCGCCCTGCCCGTGCCGAAGCGCGGCTTCGACGTCATCGCGGGCAATCCGCCGTGGATCGAGTTGAAGCCGGACACGAAAGGCGAGACTCATGCCCGGAAGTGGATGGCGGCGGAAAAGACGACCAAAGTAAAAGGCAACCGCGTGGCTGATGCCTTCGCGGTGAAAGCCGGAAGGTTGCTGGCCAAAGAAGGCGTCGCAGGATTGCTCCTGCCTGCGACGACGCTGTTCAACCTGGAGGGGAAAAGTTTCCGACAAGCATTCTTCACGGAGTTCGCCGTCACCCGGGTTACGAACCTTGCCAACCTGCGCGGGAACCTTTTTGGCGGGCGTGTCATTCAACCAACGACAACGTTGGTCTACCAAACGGCAAATGAGGAACGTAGCGTCAGGCCCATCATCCATCACGGGCCATTTGCCACCAACCAAGTCGCCTGCAACACGGACGAACTCTGGGTGCTGACGATCCACGGCTCAGAAATCCAACTCATCCCGCAAAGCGCCGCCGCCACGGGCGAGACTTCGGTTTGGAAACTGGCACTTTGGGGCACGCCGCGCGACGGGCGCTCGCTCGACAGATTGCGGCAGCTTTTTCCGTTGACGCTGGCGAAGTTTTGCGAGCGTCGTGGTTGGGGCAAACGCATGCCGCGGCAAGGTGCAGAATTTGGCGACCCGAAAAAGGCCAAAAAGGGCGACGACGGCAAGCCCAAGGACAAATATATTTACTGCAAAGAATTGAGAGGGCAAAAGCAGTTTGATTCAGACAAATTCAATGGACTGATAAAAACTGGACTTCAATTTTCACTGCCGAAACAGGCTCTTACGTCCATCCTAGACGACGAATGCTACATTCGAGAGCGCGGCGGCAGGAGCGGGCTGACAATCAATTATCCGCCCCACCTGCTAATTCCAGCGAGTTGGAAAAACTTCATGCTTTTCAGCGAAGAGTATTTCGCCGTCCCGCCTAGGCAGATTGGCCTTTCGGCTTCGGAAGGGGATGCTGAGACTTTGCGCGCACTCACAGTCTACCTAGCTTCTTCCTTGGTGGACTACTTTGTCTTTTTCCAAGTGCCGGAGTGGGGCGTTTACAGCACGTATCCGATTGTTGTTCTGCGCGCCGTGCGGGCGATTCCGACTCCAGATTTTACCAAGGAACAAGTGACTGCTTTGGCAAAAGTTCATCGGGAAATCCTGCGGCAGGAGAAGGAGTGGGAGGGAAAAATCTTTCGTTCCGAATCCGAGGATTCGTCCGTTGATGCCGAGAAACAAAAGTTCGTTGACAAGAGCGTCTTCGATGCACTCGACGTTCCCGATGATGTCCGCGTGCTGGTGGAAGATTTCCGCGACAACCGGCTGCCGCTCGACAAGGGCGTCAGCGCGTTGAAGAAGCTCGGCAAGACACCAAACCAGAAAGAACTTCAAGCCTATGGTCGGGCATTGCGCGATGAAATGCAGGGGTATCTCATGGGTGAAGCGCATCCCTGTGTCCGCATCATCACCACCGATGATTTGATTTGTTGCGAGCTTCAATTGTTGCCTGCTGATTCAACGGCACCGGAGACCATTGAAATGGTTGATGCTGATGAGAATTCAAAAAACAAGGCCGCTCACCGCAAATTGCGCGAAATGTTGTCCGAAAAATTCAGCCAATGGGCATACATTGATCGCAGCCTACGTGTTTTTGAGGAAGACACGGTGCAGGTTTTCAAATCTCCCCGCCTCATGGATTGGACGCGCACCCAGGCGCTCAATGATGCCGACACCATCATTGCGGAGATTCTCGCGGATGGGGAGACGCTTGCATGACTGTGCCCCGCTTCTCGCCAAAACTGACAACTCCAGTTTGGACGGCATTCCGCCGTCACTGCCATCGTTTTCTTGCCATTGGCTATCAAGAGGCACTGCCTCGCATCCTCGCCGAACCCGACGAGGAGACGGACATTACTGGTTATATCTGCGAGGAGATGAAAGATTGGTTTCGGTTGCATCCCAAGGAATCTGCTGGCTTTGATGTCCATGACGACCCGCCGTTAAGACAAAGCGGGAAAACGGGCAAACGCAGATCAAGAACGGATATCATCATCACTATTGCCGCTGGGGTCCGGCCCGAGTTCTTTTTTGAATCGAAGCGGCTTCATCGAAAAAAAGCAGCGGGGCACGTTACACTGATGCGGGAGGCATGGGGTGCTTCATCAGCGGCCGTTACGCCAGCCGCTGTGCAGAAGCGGCAATGATTGGTTATGTCCAAACTGACACCTTGGAACGCTGGCACAGCGAACTCCAAGAGAGGGTTCGAAATGAAGCCAGTGAACTGAAACTCGAAAATTCAGAAGCCACAGTTAGATTTCTGGAGGCGTTTCCGTTGGAATGGGCCAGCACACATCGCCGGGACGGACTTGATCCGGTGAGACTCCTTCACATTTTGTTCGACTGTCGCAAGCCTGGCCATGAGAACGAAAATTGAGATTTGCGGAAATGCCGTCGCCGGAAAGAAACTCGCCGACCCGCACGTGAATTACGAATCCGCCCAAAAGTTCTCACTGATCTATGACCTTTACGCCCTCACCCCCGCCGAAATCAAAATCGAGGAAAGACGGTTCTAATATGGCTAAGCAAAATAAAGCACCAAAATTCAGTGAAGAAAAGCGTTGTGGACATTGTGGCAATGAGGCGCCGATGAGAAAAGTAGCCGAATACAGCGAAGTGTCGACGCACATGGATGAAAAAGAAAACTTTTGTTGGAACGAAGGTGACTGTTACGAATTATTGAAATGCCCAGCGTGCGGAAAAATTGAACTGCGAAGTTATTATTTCCATGAAGCTTTTTCCGAAGAAGCCCCCGATTACAAAACCCTTTATCCAGTTTCATCAAAGCTCCCTCTGGGGTTGCCTATAACTATTCAAAAGGAATATGAAGCGGCTTTGAAGGTTCGGAGCATGTCAGCCAATGCCTATGGCGTTTTGATGGGGCGTGTTCTCGAATTGGTTTGTGAGGACAGAAAAGCAAATGGAAATGACCTGTATAATAAGTTAGCTGACCTTGCAGTCAAAAATGAAATCCCCGGCAAATTGGTTGCGGTTGCCGATAAATTGAGAATATTTCGTAATGTTGGTGCGCACCCAGTTCTGGGAGCTTTGACTCAAAATGAGGTTCCGATACTTGAAAATCTAAGCCGCGCAGTTTTGGAATACGTTTACAGTGCTCCATACTTGGCAGAACAGGCAAAAAGGGCATATGAAAAATTGCGGCAACGGGAAAAGGCCATACGGAAAAAAGCGAAGAAGGTTTGACAACCTTTCCACCTTCGCCCGCGTTGCAGGCTCCGGCGCGACAAGCCGATGGACAGGGCGTTATTCCTTTTTACTGTCCTGCACGATCTGGTCGAGTCGAAAGCCGTTTATGTCGGTCTTGACCTGTATCAACGGCGCAGGATTTGTACCTCCATCGGTTGCAGAGTCACATGCGCTGTGTGCAATGGGCCGTAGCCCGTGGTCCCGTCCACTTCCGCCACGGTGACCTGATTGAGGGTCCTGACGGCAGCCGGGGCGGCTGGATTTGGCTTGTTGCTGTATAAAATGCACAGTTTGTCACCGGCCGCGCTCAACAGCGTTTCCAGTATCACATCCACCGATTGACCCTGCCCGGTGTTGGTGTTGGCGACGACCACCACTTCCTGGTCGTTCAAAATCCGCGACCACGCCAGGACTCCGCCCGGGAATGGGGAAATGCCAAAGTTGGTGCTGTCGCCGGAAACGGGGCGGAAATAGAACCGCCCATAACGCAGGGCCGGTTCGGCATTGCGCACGGCGGCGATTTTTTGAAGTTGAACATAGAAAAAGCTGTCTTGCGGAAACGCCGGGGCAATGCCCCACAAGGCCTCGCGCACGGCGGGGTCTGAACCGCTGCCATGCAGGCCTTGTTCGGTGCCGTAATAGATGCACGGGATGCCCGGCAAGGCGTGGAGGCAGGCCATGCCCAGCGTAACCTGGTCGTCGTACTGGTGTTCGTTGCCCGGTTGAACAAACCGGATGCGTTCCTTCATGTCGTGGTTGTCGAGGAAGGTGACGAAATACCGCGTGGCGTCGCCATGGGAGCTGAGGACGTTTTGTTCAACCTGTTTGCGGAGCACATACATGTTCGCCACGGTTGCCGGAGGACTGAAATTTTTGACCGTGGGCTTGAGGGTGTTGAACAGCGGATAGTCCAGGGCCGCATCCACGCCGACCAGGCCGCTGGGGTCGCTGGTGTTGCGTCCGATGAAGCGGGCGATGTCCGTCTCCACGGATGAATCCAGCACCTCGCCGTAGGTGAAAAAGTTTTTCTTGCCGATAGCCAACGCAAATTCGCGGATGGAATTGCCGAAAAGCCGGGGCAGGTCGCCTTTGAGATAGCGGAGGGTGTCAATCCGGAAGCCGTCAATGTCGTATCGGGCGATGACATATTGATAGGCCCGGATAAGGAAGCGCTGGAGGTCCGGGTCGGCGGTGAGCATTTGTTTCAGGGAGGCGAAATCACCGACGGTGTCGTCGCCGTTGGGGTCGGGCTGTCCCTGTCGCCGGAAATACTGGTTCTGCTGAAGCTCGGACGGCCAGACGACGGCATCAGCCGGCGGATTGGGAATGGCCGCGACATCGGCATCCTGCGGCTGGGCTGTGCCGGCGGCGTCCCGCCACTGGACGGTCTGGGGCGTGCTGGAATAGGATGCCGAGGAGTTGCCATTGTAGGCGAAGACGTCGCCCGTGTGATTGAGGACGATGTCGAAGATGACGTATAGACCGGCCTGATGAGCGGCATCCACCAACGAGCGCAGTTCATCGTCGGCGTTGGCCGGCTTGGTGGCAAATCGCGGGTCCGCCCGGAGAAAGTCGTGAATGCCGTATCCGTGATAGCTGCCGGCGTCGAAGGGGAGGTTTTTCAGGACGGGGCTCAACCAGATGGCACCCACGCCGAGGTTTTTGATATAAGCGAGCCGCTGTTTGATCCCGGAAAACTTTCCACCTTGGTACGCGAAATAATTTGGATCGTCGAATGGCGCATGGACCGGCGGGGCGGCCGGGTTGTTGAAGCGGTCCACCATGAGAAAATAGATGACTTCATCCCGCCAGTCGGCGGGTGATGGAAACGGGCCGGGGCCGGGCTGCCCGGCGGCTTTTTGCGCATTGTCGAGGACGGCCTGGATTTCCGGTGAGAAAAGCGAGGTAAACATGGCGGGTTCGGGTTTGGGTTTGACTCACTTTCACTTTCAACTCTTCGCAGTTGGAATCTTGAAACCTATGTACGTGCCGCCACTGATTCCCATCAAGGCAAGCAACGTGGCACTAAACTCCGGCATGGCTATCTCCGTAACGACTTCCTTTACGAAAACGATCCCCAGCACCAGGGTCCAGACCGCCATTTGGTACCGGTGAAAGCTCATCTCGCCATCGTCTCCCAAAATGTCAGTCGTGAAACGCTGCAACGGGTTGCGCTTGTAGAAAGCCAGTTGAACGTCGGTTCGGCGGATGTTCTGTTCAATTTTTTGTTGTTCCTTCTTTTTGTTCTCGATGTCCACGAGAGCGGTGCCGGGCAGGTTCTCCAAAGCTTTCAGTGTATCCATCAACTTTTGTTCCAGATCCTGCTTGGTGGCCACCAACTCAGCGACGAGCTGTGCGTTTGATTGTTCTGGTTTCGGCTTCCGAAAATACTGGCCACGTCCTTCTTCACTGCTTTTCCCCGTATCCACGAATGCAGAACCGAGGGCTGTGCCGGCACTGATGCCCATCAATACCAATAACGAATCGGGGATGGTGTCTTTATCACCCGTCATTGCCCACAGCAGGACATATGAGGCCAGGACCAGGAAGAACCAAAAGGCCATCTGCGTCCGGGCAAGACTAAATGCGGCATCGCCGTCCGGACGAAGGGGTGCATAGGGATCCCGAATGATCCAGGTTCCAGCCGCACTCTTAAAAAAAACAAGCAGAACTATCACAATAAAAACGAAGACGATAATGGTAAATGCATTAACTGGCACGGTGACGAATGAAAAACGCTTCCCATCTTTCCCGGGATGGACATCAGTTTCCATGACCCAGCTACCAGCGAAGCCGACCGATACCACCACTGGCTTGCCGAACAGCCCGACCGAACTGAAAAGCTGTTTCCAACTTTCTTTGCTTGTCGCGTCGTCCGCATCGCGATCGAGTTTGAACACCAGTTTCTCCACGCTGTTGCTGGATGTCATGGAAAGCAAGTATTTGCTTCCGACCATGGGGATGCCCTTGATATATGGAACAAGATTTTCTCTTTTTGCCGCGATTCCCTTTGGCAGGTCATTTGAGACTGCACTGCAGTTGAGCCAATTATTCAGGTTGGTTACGAGAATGGTGATGGATTTGCCTCGTTGCGCAAAATTATTGCTTGTGCTTCCACTTCGGCAGTAAACGTTAAACACTCTGGAGTCACGAGGCGGTGTGTCTGTCGTATCCGCTCGTGTACCGGGAGCAAACCAAACCGTGAGCGAAAGAACCAGGAACGCGATTGTTGTTTTCATAGAGATGCCTATGCCAGGGATTGTAGATCGGTTGAAAAGGTTGCTGCCGAACCAAAAGGAAATCTGCGAAGAAAACCGCCGCTGCTGATATAGTTTCTCCCCGCAAAGCTTTGAATACGCATCAGCCCTGTGCCTGCGCCCAATGACCAAGTGGTCCTGTTCATGCCCCTGACAACTCGAATTCTCCTGTTACCAAACCGGTTTTAATCCTGACGGCCCCAGCGGTCAAGCCGTTCCATTGAAAACTTATTCACACGACTTGCTTTGGATCAGGATATGTCGAGAACGGTTCCGGACCGCTTGTCGGCTTACCGTTCGGCGGATGTTTTGACCGTCCAGGTCACCTTGCCGGCCAGCGGATCATTCGCCAGTTTGAATGCGCTGCCGCTTTTGTTCAGCACCAGCTCATGCAACACGTTGTCCGCAGGCAGGCAAACCAATCCTTTCGCCGCCGGGGAATTTTTGGCGTAAACCACCAGGTCGAGCTTCGACCAGTCCAGCTGCATCGTGGATTGCGCGAGCTGGATTTGCGGCAGCACGGTGCCGTCGCGCACCAGCATCACGACCGGAAGCGGTCCCGCTTCGATGTGCTGCCAGCCGCCGTCCCAGGCCTTGCCGGTTTGATAATCAATCCAAGTCCCCGGCGGGAGATAAACGTCGCGGGCGGTGGCGTTCTCGTGGAACAGTGGCGCGACCAGAATGCCGGAGCCGAAGAGATATTCGTCCTCCACAAGCCATGAGCCGGGATCGTTGGGAAATTCGATGAACAACGCCCGCAACATCGGCAGACCGTGCTCCGAACTGTCCTTGGCTTGCGCATAGACGTAAGGCATAAGCCGGTACTTCAGTTCATCAATGCGGCGGAAATCATCCAGGAACGCGCTGCCGTAGTTCCAGGGTTCCTTGGGCGCGATGCCGTGGCAGCGGCTGTGGGAACTCAACATCCCGAAGGCGAGCCAGCGCGCGAAAAGGTTTTTGTCCATGTTGGTCACGGAATTGGCCGTGAAGCCGCCCACGTCGTGGCTCCAGAACGAAAATCCGGACAGGCCGAACGACAGTCCCCCGCGCAATTCGGCGGCCATGCCCTGGTCGGTGCTTTCGGCGTCGCCGCCCCAGTGAATCGGATAACGCTGGCTGCCGGCCCAGGCGCTGCGCGCCCAGATGATGTTCTCGCCGGTGGTTTTTTTGGTGATGTCAGCCACTGCCTAGTTGTAGCGCAACGGATAAAGATTGTGTTCGTAAAAACCCGTGCGTCCCGAGGCGTAGAGGCCGTTCTCCGGCGCGGCCTCACCAAAGTCCACCTTGATGGCGCCGACACCCATTTTCAGCAAACCGGCGAGCTTGTCCTGATACCATTCGACGGTTTTCGGATTGGAAAAGTCGAGCACGGCGTCTTCATCGGGCAGATTGCCTTTCGCGTCGCGCACGACGAGATTTTTTTCCACCAGTTCGTTGAATAGCGTGTTTTGGGGCACGAAATACGGAAGTTGCCAGAGCGAGATGTGAAAGCCGTTGCTCTTCAAATCCGCGATCATCTTTTGCGGATCGGCGAAGCGGGAGGTGGAAAACTGGTAATCGCAACGCCAGTCGGTTTCGAACCAGCCGGTGTCGAGATGGATCACGTCGCAGGGGATTTTGTTTTCGCGCAGTTTCGCGGCCACGTCGCGGACCTGTTGCCCGGAGGAATAGGTGCAACGGCTCATCCAGAGGCCGAACGACCAGAGCGGCGGCAGCGGCGATTTGCCGGTGAGCTGGGTGTATTCATCGAGGATTTCCTTCGGTGAGCCGAGGAAAACAAACAGGTCCAGTTCGTCATCGCCGAGCATCAGGGAGTTGACGCCGCTGAAGGAATTCCCGAAGTCGCAGGTGACGGGCGAGGAGGTGTGCAGGAACATGCCGTAGCCGCGGCTGCTCAGGAAAAACGGGATGGGCTTGTACATGCCCTGGTTCTGGATGCCGTTGGCGTCGTCCGTCCAGAGGACGATTTTCTGGCCGCGTTTGTCCAGGCCGGTGAACGATTCGCCACAGCCGAAGATTTTTTCGCCGGGCGAAAGCGTGAACACCGCGTCCAGGCTCCGCGAATAATCCGCGGCGCGCCGGACAAACGAGAACGGCAGGATGGGGGTGAACGTGAATCGGTTGTCCGAGTCGTGGTCGGTTTTGGTCAGCAGCCGACCCTGCGCATCCCGGAATTCGATGTGCCAGGGTTTTTCCCAGATGGTGACCGAGCCAAAGTCGCTGGTGTAACGGTGGCCGCCCTCGACCCGGCTGTATTTCCAGGAATGGTCCCGGGGCACTTCGCCGGCCAGCATGAGTTCCTCGCAAGGTTTATGATGTTGCGGACCGCTGGTGAGGCGGAGGCGCAGGGTCCGCGGCGAGACGAATTCAACCGAAAAAGGCAGGGTGGGATTGGCGGCGTATTCGTTTTCCGGAAATTCGTTCGGGGTCACTGGTTTGATGACGGCCAGCATGTTGTCGAAGGCCTGCCGGGTGAAATACCCGGAGCGTTGCCAGGTGATTTTGCCTTGGCCGGTGGCCGGGTCGAAATCGGCGAGCTGGTCCGCCAGATAGTAAAGGTTGGAGAAATCCCGGAAATCGCCGCTGACATCAATCGGGTCGTTGAGCAACGGCGGGATGGGATTGGCCGCGGCCAGCCGGCCGGTGGCGCCCGTTAAAATGCCCGCCACCAGGCAGGCAATCATTGGCATGGTATTTCGTTGATTATTCATGACACAGGTTGCGTCCTTTCAGTCAATAATGGCCCGGTTCCGGTGTCAATGTCTTGTCATCAAAATCAACAGCTGTGCCTTGACACGAGGGATTTCATGGCTATCCTCGCATGTTCCGGTTTTTCACCCGGAAGGAAGCCGAATTAATTTATGAAACGCCAGTATCAACCATCTAAAATCCGCCGCAAACGACAGCATGGATTTCTTAACCGCAATTCGAGCAAGAGCGGCAAAGCCACGCTGGTTAATCGCCGCCGCGTGGGACGCAAACGCCTGACGCCGGTTTAACCCGCCGCTCATGCCTGCCCAGTCCCCAGACGCCAGACGCCTGCGCTTGGGCCGCGACTCGCGACTCGGGCAAAACCGGGATTTCATGCGCGTGCGGCAGCAGGGCGAGCGTCTGGCGCTCGGCTGTCTCATCGCCAACTGGCATCGCCTGCCGGACGGCGCGTCGCCGAAGCTCGGCGTCGTCACGAGCCGCAAAATTGGCGGCGCGGTGGAACGCAGCCGCGCGCGGCGTCTGCTCCGCGAAAGTTTCCGGCGGCATCAACATGAATTGTCACAACCGGTTGAACTGGTCCTGGTCGCGCGCAATTCGATTGCCGGACGCGATTTTGCCGGGGTCGAAAAGGATTTTCTGGCCGTACTTCGTCGCGCGAGCTTGCTAAAGAACTAAAATGAGCGATGTCTGCCAAACTGGCGTGGCGGCTTTCGGCAGAAAGCCGCATCCTCTGATTTCTCAAAAGAAATCTGGCGGTCGGCCGACCGCCGCTACGATTTTGATTTTCGCCATCCGCGCGTATCGCTGGACGGTTTCGCCGGCGCAAATTTTTTTATTCGGATCGACCGGCGGCTGCCGTTTCACGCCGACATGCTCGCAATATGCGATGGACGCGATCCGCGCGCAGGGCGCGATGGCGGGGGGGTGGCTGGCGGTGAAACGGATTTGCCGTTGTCATCCGTGGGGCCGCTGCGGGCATGATCCGGTGCCCAAGGCGGAAGTGACAAGTGAGAAGGTCGAAGGCGGAATTATTTTGGAACACACGCACTGAATTTCATGGATCGCACCGGCATCATTGTTGTCACGCTCTGCGTCGTCCTGCTCGGCGTCTGGTTTGTCGAGCAGCAGAAGAATGCGCAGCAGCAGGCGCGCTTTGCCGCAACCAATCAAGCAGCCAAAGCGCAAAGCCAGTTCGCAGCGACCAATTCAAACGCGGTTTCACCAACGTTAAATAATGTGACCACCACGGCGGTGCCCCCCGTTTTCGACACCAACACACCGGAAGAATTGCTGGTCATCACCAATGCCCGCGCCCGTTACACGTTCACTTCGCGCGGCGGCGGGTTGAAATCGGTGGAATTGCTGGATTATCCCGAAACCGTCTCGCCGCGCTGGAAAAAAAAAGTGGCGAAGGACGGCGTGGCAACGCTGAACCTGCGCGTGCCAGTGCCGGTGCTGGCAATTTTGGGCGATGCCAGCCTGGTCGACGACGGCAATTTTACTTTGACCCATACCGCCGATGGCGTTCACGTGGAAAAATCCCTGGCGAACGGCCTGCGGCTCTTGAAAGAATTCCATCTCAGCTCAAATTACCTTGTGAACGCGAGTGTGCGGCTGGAGAACACTTCGGACCAACCGCTCACGCTGCCCGCACAGGAATGGGTCATTGGCACGGCCACGCCCATGGGGCCGGATGATACCAGCTACACCATGAATGAGGGGGCGATGTGGTTCAATGGCACCGGCGTTCAGGACCAGACGTTGGGATGGTTTTCCGGCTCGGGATTCGGCTGCTTTCGCGGCGCGCCACGTTCGGAATATCTGGCCGGCTCGAACAACGTGGTTTGGGCGGCAGCGCACAACCAGTTTTTCGCGCTGATGGCGATGCCGAAGGAACCCGGGGCGCAAATCATCGCGTGCACGGTTACTTTGCCACCGTTCCCGAACGTCGAGCCAATGCCGGGCGCACCCGCGCTACGAGGTGTTCAGACGGCGCTCGTTTATCCCACGACCAACCTCGTGGCGCATCAGGCGGTCGAACGGCAAATCGTCCTCTTCGCCGGACCGAAGGAATATCGCCTGCTGGCGCGCATCGGGGACCAGTTTCAAAACCAGGCCGATCTGGTGATGAATTTCGGGAGGTTTTCGGGGTTTTTCGCGAAGGCGCTGTTGCTGGCAATGAACTGGCTGCACGACGTGACCCGGCTGGGATACGGCTGGGTGATAGTATTGATCACCGTAATCATCAAGGTGGTGTTCTGGCCGCTGACGGCGGCGAGCACGCGTTCGATGAAACGGATGCAGGTGCTCGCGCCGGAAATGGCGGCGCTCAAGGAAAAATACAAGGACGACATGCAAAAGTTCACCCAAAAGCAGTGGGAACTTTATCGCAAACACAAGGTCAGTCCGATGAGCGGCTGTCTGCCGATGGCCATTCAAATGCCCGTGTTCTTCGGCTTTTTCACGATGATTCGGAGCGCCATTGAACTGCGCGGGGCGCACTTTCTGTGGATTGCGGATTTGTCAAAACCGGACACGTTGTTCATGATCCCGGGAACCCATTTCCCGTTCAACCTGTTGCCGCTGTTGATGGGCGGCGCGATGTTGTGGCAATCGCATCTGACCCCGCCATCGCCGGGCATGGATCCCGCCCAGGCGAAAATGATGCGCTACATGCCGTTGATGTTTCTGGTGTTTCTTTACAGCTACTCCTCCGGCCTGGCGCTGTATTGGACGGTCAACAACGTGCTGACCATTGTGCAAACGAAGCTCACGAAAATGAACCAAGCTCCGGTTTCGCCCGCCGCAGTTTCAGTATTGACGCCGGTGTCAAAAAAGAAGAAATAAGGCCGGACAAAACCGTTTGCTTTCAACTCTCAACCTTCAACCCTCAACCATCCCATGCCCGCGCAACCGAAAGAAACCCTGGAAAAAATTCTCGCGTCCCTCGGCTTCCCCGCCACGGTCGAGGAACACAAACTGGAGGAGGGTGTTTTGCTCGACGTGAAGACGGACGACGCCGGCCGGCTCATCGGCCGTCAGGGTCAGACGCTTTCCGACCTGCAATACATCACCAACCGGCTCCTCTTTCAACAGGACGCCACCGCGCCCAAGGTGATGGTGGACGTGGGCGGCTACCGCGCCCAGGCGCGCGAGGCCCTGGTGAAGAAGGCCAAGGACGCCGCTGAAAAAGTCCGGCGCTGGGGCGACACGGTGGAACTGGAGCCGATGAGTGCGTTTGACCGCCGGGTGGTGCATCAGGCGCTCAAAGACGATCCCGACGTGGAAACCCACAGTGTTGAGGTGGACGGCACGGACAAAAAAGCCATTCTGCTCCGGCCCAGACACTGACAACAGTTCTTCGGCGAAGGGGCGGGTGATGCGAATCCCTCGATTTCTCCTCTTTTCAAAAAAAGAGCGCAGACCCACTGTCCGCGCTCCAAATCATTTGGTTATCCGTGTAACCTGTCCCTCCGGTTATTGGTCAACGATGTTCAGCTTATAAATCGGCGAAACAGCGCTGGTGGGCTTGGGTGGCGTGCCGAAGTTGTTGTATTTGTAGTCGAACTTGAAACGATAGTTCACGGAGTTGACTCCCGGCGGCACCGGCACGAAGCCTTCCCAACGATTTTTCACCAGCGGCACGGGACGCAAGGGATACAGCTCACCGTTGACGAGGACGTAAGGTTGAATGGTTTCCCAACGCAGCGACTCTTGCTGGGAATTAAAAGCAACTTCAACCGGATAAAGGTTGCTTGCAGTGCGCGATTGTTGCAGCGGCGTCAGGCGCGTAAACGTCCCGGCGCAACCGGTCAGCAACAATACCGATAGAACTGGCAGAAATTTTTTCCACATAATGGGGGAGCATTACACCAAGGCCGCCGGCTTGTAAAGCCGGATTTCAACGCTTGAAGCGCGGCTCATTTCCCGGTAAAAGTCCCTCCTCTATGAATTCCTCAAACCAGACCGCACCGGTTTCCAGCAATTATCGTTGGGTCATCTGCGCGCTCCTGTTTTTCGCCACCACCTTCAACTACCTGGACCGGCAGGTGATCAGTTATTTGAAGGAATTCTTCTGCACCCCGGTGGCGCAGGGAGGTTTTGGCTGGTCCAACACCGATTACGCCAATTTGACCGCCGTTTTCACGGGCGTTTACGCCTGCATGACGATTCTGGCCGGATGGTTCATCGATAAAATTGGAACCAAGCTGGGACTGGCCCTGTCGCTGATCGCCTGGTCGATCTTTGGGATTCTAAACGCTTTTGTCGGACGGTTGGTGATGATGCATGTTATTATCCGTAGCGCGTTCGCCGTTGGTGAAGCCGGCAATTTCCCCGCGTCCAACAAAACCGTCGCTGAATGGTTTCCCAAGCGGGAACGCGCCCTGGCCACGGCCATCTTCAACAGCGGCTCGAATTTTGGCGCCATGGTGGCCGCCCTCTTCGTTCCTTGGTGCATGGTCTGTTTCGGCGACCAGAAAGGGTGGAAGATGGCCTTCATTCTCACCGGGGCCGCCGGTTTTCTTTGGCTGATTTTCTGGTTCTGGCTCTACGACACGCCCGGCAGACAGAAACAGCTTTCCAAGGTTGAATTCGATTACATTCACAGCGATGAGGAAATCCCGGTCACGGATGCCGCCGCCGACAAAGGGAAGCTTGCCTGGTGGAAGCTCTTTGGCTACCGCCAGGCCTGGGCGTTCTTTTTTGGCAAGTTCATGACCGACGGCATCTGGTGGTTCTACCTGTTCTGGCTGCCGGATTATTTGACCAAACAATTCAACATGACCAAAACCCAGGTCATCCTGCCAACATTCATCGTCTATGGCGTGGCCATCGCCGGCAGCATTTACGGCGGCATCATTCCCATGACCCTTATTAAAAAAGGCATGCCGGTTTACAAGGCGCGCATGACGGCGATGTTCATCATTGCCGTGGCGCCACTGGCGGTATTAACCACCCAATACTTTGGCAATGTTGAGCATTTTGGGGAAATGGCACCCGTGCTGGCGGTGGCCATGATTTGCATCGGGTGTGCCGCACATCAGGCGTGGTCGGCAAACCTGTTCACCACGGTTTCCGACATGTTTCCGAAGAAGGCCGTGGGCTCGGTCACCGGCATTGGCACCGCGACCGGCGGCATCAGTGGCGTGATCATCCAGAAGCTGGCCGGCAGGCTTACGGATGCCTTCATACAAACCCCGCAAACCGCCTATCTCATCATGTTCATCATCTGCGCTTTGAGCTACCTGATCGCCTGGAGCGTTATCAAGGCGCTCGTGCCCCGGCACAAACCGATCACCGATCTGTAAACACACCGCTGCCGTTGAAAAACAAAAGTGCAGGCCGAAGCCCGCGCCTGAATTCAGGCAGCGGCGACCCATCCTTACCGGCGGCCGGTGAGTTGGTTGATTTGCGTTGCGCTCGGACCGCCGGTGCGTTCAACTGCTTCTGCCATGGTAGAAGCATTCATGCCTTACCAGAAACTGTTGAAACGCACCCGGGAAATTGCACTGGTCTCCAGCACGGTCGGGTTGCTTTCGTGGGACAACCAAACCTACATGCCGCCCAAGGCGCTGGCGTTCCGCGCCGGGCAACTGGCCCATTTCAGCGGCCAAGCACATCGCCTGTTCACGGCCAAAAAGGTCGGCGACCTGATTTCCGCCTGCGAACAGCACGGCTTCGCGGCCGGGTCCGATGAAGCGGCAAACGTCCGTGAGTGGCGGCGGCTTTATGACCGCGCGACCAAGGTGCCGGCGCGGTTGGTGGAGAAATTCCAGCGCGTCTGCGCGCACGCGCGCGAGACCTGGCGCACGGCGCGCGAACGCTCCGAATTCGGCGCATTCAAACCGCATCTGCAAAAGGTGCTGGAACTGAACCGCCAGATGGCCGATTGCTGGGGCTTCCAAGAATCGCCCTACGACGCGTTGCTTGAGGAATACGAGCCGGGCGTCCGCGCCGGCCAGCTTCGCGCCCTGTTCGCGGAATTGCGTCCGGCCATCGTCGCCATTCTTGGACCGGCCGTGGAACGCTCGGCAGCCGTGCCGGAAGATTTGTTGCGTGGCAACTACCCCATCGCCGCACAACAGGCGTTCAACCGCCAGGTCGCCACGGCCATGGGCTTTGATTTCGAGGCCGGGCGGATTGACACCACAACCCACCCGTTCTGCAGCGGAGTGGGCCCGAGCGACTGCCGCCTCACCACGCGCTACAACGAGCAGTGTTTCACGCCGTCGCTTTACGGCGTCATGCACGAGGCCGGCCACGGACTCTATGAGCAGGGGCTGCCGGCGGAGCATTACGGCACGCCGCTGGGAATGAGCGCCTCGCTCGGCATTCATGAATCGCAATCGCGCCTGTGGGAAAATCACGTGGGCCGCGGCGCGGCGTTCTGGGAGCACTGGCATCCCGTCGCCTGCGGGCATTTCCCGGAACTGAAAAAGTTTTCGCCGGCGCAAATCACCGCGGCGGTGAACCGTGTCTCACCATCGTTCATCCGCGTGGAGGCGGACCAGGTCACGTATGATCTGCACATCATCCTGCGGTTTGAAATCGAGGTGAAACTCATCGAACGGCAGTTGGCCGTGGCGGATGTGCCGGCCTGCTGGAACGAGGCATTTGAAAAATCACTCGGATTGAAAGTGACGAAGGACGCCGACGGCTGCCTGCAGGACATTCACTGGAGCTCGGGGTTGCTGGGGTATTTTCCAACCTACACACTGGGCAACCTCAACGCGGCGCAGCTCATGCGCCGGGCTGCGCTCGACCGGCCGTCCCTCGAAGCGGAACTGGCGCGCGGCGAATACTGGGCGCTGCGGGACTGGCTGCGCGAAAAAGTCCACCGCCAGGGCCTGCGCCACCAGCCTGCGGAACTGATGCAGCACGCCACCGGCGAACCGACGCGCAGCACCAGCCATCTCGAATATTTGCGGAAAAAATTCGCGGCGGAGTAAGTCGTTCGTTTGCTGAAAAAAACAAAAACGCGGGCCGAAGCCCGCGCCTGATTCTTCATTCTACTTTCTTCCTTCCGCTTCTTCCCATCACACCGTGTAGGTCGTGCTGGCGGTGGTGCCGCCGTGGCCGGTCCAGTTGGTGTGGAAGAACTGGCCGCGGGGCTGGTCCACGCGTTCGTAGGTGTGCGCGCCGAAATAATCACGCTGCGCCTGCAACAGGTTCGCCGGCAACCGTTCGCTGCGATAGGAATCGTAAAACGCCAGCGCTGTGCTGAACGCCGGGACCGGAATGCCCTTCTTGGCCGCCATCGCCACGACGTTGCGCCAGGAACGCTGGCAGTCCTTGATGGCCTTCTTGAAGAACGGATCGAGCATCAGGTTCGACAGCCTGGCGTTCTTGTCGAACGCCTCCTTGATTTTGCCGAGGAACGCGCTGCGGATGATGCAGCCGCCGCGCCACATGAGCGCGATGCCGCCGTAGTTCAGATTCCATTTGTGTTCCGCCGCCGCCGCGCGCATGAGCATGTAACCCTGC
>Ga0187848_10001319_pt1 | contig 21393 bp, 16 predicted proteins | sample June2016WEW_4_40_FD_132424 | JGI IMG/M metagenome (GOLD analysis project Ga0187848, IMG submission 132424) | Peatland microbial communities from SPRUCE experiment site at the Marcell Experimental Forest, Minnesota, USA - June2016WEW_4_40 | ecosystem: Environmental > Terrestrial > Soil >... | reverse complement strand
GGGCCTCCGGTTTTGGCTGCTTGGTTGACAGCAACAGCTTAACTCCGTGGGGCCCGCCTTCCAAACAAAATCAGGTGGTTTTGTTTTATTTCAACAACTTCGCTTCCTTTTGCAAGAGGCTCCGGAGTGACGGTGAATGTTCGTCAAACATTCCTGTACCACGCGAAAGACCGTCATTTCCACGTCTGGCGGCAGGCGGCCAAGGCCCGGCGACACTTCGGCCTCGACCGGTATTCCGCTTCGCTGGATGAAGCCATCGATGTACCGGGACAGCGCGGACTCCAACCCCAACTCTTCGAGTTCGCTTGGGTGCAGCAGGTAAGAGACGGTGCGAAGCTCTCGCAGGCACTGGTCCGCCAGGGCGACGGCTTCGGCCATAGCCGCTTGCGCGCGTGGGCTGAGGACATCGGCGGATTCACCCACCACGGAAAGGTTCATGGAGAGGGCGGCGAGCGACTGCGCGGTGGTATCGTGAAGCTCTCGCGCCAGGCGCCGGCGCTCCTGCTCCTCCAGTCTCAAAAGGCGGCCGGAGAGCCTGCGCAACGCCGCCTCCGCTTCCTTGCGTTCGGTGATGTCCCGGTACATGGCATATACCGCGATCCGCCCATCGGGCATGGATACGGGCACGCTGACCACGAGAACGTGCAACCGGCTGCCATCCTTGCGTTGACGAACCACTTCCGCATCCACTCGCTGCCTCTGCGACAGCACTTCCAAATGGCTCTGATACTCGTCTCGGAATTCGCCGGGTAAAATCAACTCGTGGAGGCGGCGGCCCACAGTCTCTTGCGGAGTGTAGCCAAAAATCCGAGTGAACTCCCGGTTCACACGGACCACGCGGCCGTCAAGATGAATTAAAGCGTTGGCTTGCGGCGCGTGTTCGAACAACGCGTCCAGTAGAGCATTCCGCGCCCAAAGCCGGGCCACGATCCCGGTAACTACCCAAGTGGTAATTAAGAAGACAGCGGTTGCCACCGCATCGAACGGCTCCTTCTCCTTAAATTCCGGGAACCCCGGAAGAAAGAAGTAATTCAAGCAGAAAGCCGCTATTAGGGAGACCGCAACGGAGTAAACCAAACCAGCCCTGCGAGACACGAACACGACGACGGTCAGATAAAGAAGGGCGATTGGCCCGGGTCTCGAGGGGTGAATATGGACGGTGGCAAGGGTGATCAATGCCAGGCCCGCGACGCCAAACAAAAATTGTGCAGCGCCATGCCAGAATCCATGGAGCGCGGTTCCTGGCACGTGTGGCCCATCAGACGAAGGACGTCGATCATCAATACCGCTCATCCATCCGATCCAGCCTCATTATGGACCTGGCGCTGTTTGTCCACAAGCCTTTACAACCCTTGATGGAAGTTTCGCAAACTGGCGGGATCGTGATGCGGGACAGCACCACTTTCGGGTGCGTGAGGCCAACACCCGACTTCCGGTCGCCGCTCCTGAAGAGACCTCGTTCCGGCGCCGCCCAGGGCGCGGGGGTCAAACGGGGGACGGGTGAAACGGGGACGGAAACGTTCCCATTTCGCCACCAGCGAGCGGGTATGCACAGAACCTCCGTGGCCGGCATCCTGCCGCGTCGGCCGGCCGCCCAGTTCCGTAGCGCCGGCCATCCCGTCGCCGGCGCCTTTGCCCAACGCCCGAAATGTCTATGAGACCCGTTGTCGGTCGCGATTCCGGCCAATCCCACTTGCTTTCAAGCGCTTGCGCGGAATTCTCAGGAAAAGCGAGATCGGCCGGATTAGAGTGACAGAACTTCCGAATATTTCTTACTCCCGCCGTTTCATCGCGCTAGCGCCAATCCGCCCCTTGCCACGACCCCGTTTCTCCGCGCTCGCCCGCTATAGTAAGGCCGAAGGCTAGTCCTTATATGACCGACTCCGAGCTGAACAATAAACAACTTAAGGTCCTCGACGCTCTGTCCAGCGGCGCCAACCTAACCGATGCCGCCGCCATATTCATCATCGAAACGGCCTTCGCCCCCGCTCCGAACAAACTGGACAAGCCACCCAGTATCTTAGACATACCTCTCGAAGCCCTCGCCCCACCGCCGAATCCGGACCCGCCGCGCAAAAACCCGAAAACATGCACAAAAATGCACAAAAGCAGGATCCCTACCGCCAAGACAGGTCGCAACCAAGCGTTGCAGCGGAAAAAGTATTGACGATGCCGCAGGAACAAGCCTGCCGCCGCCTAACAGGTTGCACACGCTTTAACTAGGGTGGGGACGTTCCGATTCCAACCCCGGAGGCGCCCATCGCCATCACGCTCGACATCCGGCCCGATCCTTGCGCCTATTTCCCGCCCGGCGTCCAGATCGTATGCGGTCACAACGCGGCATAAACGAACCGTGGTTCCCCTCCGGCTTCCTGAAGGCCTCGAAAGGATCTCGCCTCGTTGGTCGGTGGAACCGGACCGCGAGCGTTCAGATCGCACTGCGATTGCCTGGACCAGACGTGGACAAGGCACGGGAACTGGCGACGCGCAAAGGCATCGGTTACCAGACCTCGTTGAAGACGCTGGTACACGAAGGCCTGCACCGCGAGGCCCGTCGAGCATGAGCCGTTCATTACGGTAAGCCCGTTTTTCACTCTTGGTATCCAATCGCGTGGTGGCAGCCTGCACGAGCACGCCGGGAGGCACGAGCGCCATCGATAACGGTATTTGATATTCTTAAGTCCGAAATGATCGAAGGCATCATGAGGCCACTGATCCTGGTAGTGAGCTACCTGGCCCTGGCCTGGGTATGCGCCTACGGCCAGGCAGCAGATACGCCATCATTCGAAGTAGCTTCGGTCAAGCCCGCCTCGTCGTCTGCGCGTTCCGTCGAGTGCAGCGGCGGGCCCGGCACGACTAGCCCAGGTATTTGGAGGTGCTCGAACGTGCCCCTCGCGTTCGTGATCTCCCATGCGTACGGCTTCCAGCCGCCCGGATTTTCTCCCAGAGACAGCTGCTGTCAGGCCAGATTCGATTTCAACGCCAAGGTGCCGGAGGGAACCACTAACGAGCAGTTCTACCGGATGCTACAGAACCTGCTGGTGGAACGCTTCCGGCTCACGCTCCACCACGAGCAAAAGGAAATGGCGATCTATGCGCTGACCGTTGGGGAGAAAGGTCCGAAGCTGAAAGAGTCGGCGCCGGGTGCCGCGCAGGCACCGGAAGATCCGTGGGCGGCTCCTGAATACACCATGGGTAAGGACGGCTACCCCGTGTTTCCGGCCGGCCACGGTGGATTGGCTGGGGGGAACGGGCACTACCGCTGGACCGGGTTCAACATTTCGACGCAGGAGATCGTTAAAACGTTGTCGTACCACCTGGGCCGGCCGGTAGTCGACGGCACCGGGTTACGGGGGAAGTACGACATCGATATGACTTGGACCATCGATGTGGCTTGGCTCATGGAAAGCGCGGGACTGCGAGATCAGATCCCAGAGGGGAGCGATAACGGACCATACGGCCCGACCCTCATACGCGCTGTACGGGATCAACTCGGTCTGCAGTTGATTTCGAAGAAAGGTCACGGCGACATTGTGGTTGTCGACCACGTAGCGAAGGTCCCGAGCGAGAATTAGGTCGATGTGCCCGCGCGATGCACAGGTTTAAAACTGGAAACTGGGACGGCCTGAACTTACACTTTTTCGATGCATCGAAAATGGGACGGAGCAGACTGGCACAATTTCGGATAAACAACAAACCGGCTCGATGCCGCCGGAACTGACAGGGTTCGCTGGATTAGAATCATTGCCAATGGCGGAGGCGCGGCACGGTGGAAGGGCGCGGGACATGAACTGACAGGCGGCGCTTCAGGCTGAGCGGGAGGCGGGCCCCGCAAGCCTCTGGGAGAATAGAAACCGCAAACAGCGTCGGCGCAGCCTGTTCGTGGACGACGAATGAACCAGAAAAGGGGACGGAGCGGACTGCATCTTTTTCGATAGCCCGAAAAAGTGCATGTTCAGGCTGACCCGGTTTCACCCAAGTGGCGCTTGCGGAAAGTGGAGGCAGTCATGCCTTCGGTGGTATATGGCAAGGGGCTTTAGCGTCGAAAGGAGCGGTCACGATGACCGTGTTCGGGAGATCGAACGTCACCTCCACATCAGGCTGGTCTTCTGGTACGCGAACCCCACGGATATTAAAGCGGTATTCGATCTCGACAGTTCTGGTGGCATTTCTTGACGGCAAGAATCGCCACTTTTTTGCGTTTTCAACGGCACCTAAAGCAAGGAGCGGATGGCCAAAGATGACCCGCGCGTCTGAACATGTCCCGTCAGGGCGAATTGCACAGCGGACGTGTACCGTTCCTTGGACCCTGACCATCAGCGCTAAACAGGGATAGTGAATCGACACTACACGTGTGGGACGTTCGATTGCGTTTTCACACAAAACGACTGAAGCCCAAACGAGGGCAGTAGTCATCCTGAACACCGCGGTTTGCATGTATATATGACACCATCATGAGCGGCCTGGTTCCACCGCCTAGGCACCGACCTGCCGAGTTGTTGTCGCAAAATTCTTGGTGCTGTATCGGAAACGCTCCGGCGGAACTGGGCTTGAGTAGAGGGGCGAATCTCGCAGGCCGGAGCGTTTTCGATACAGCGACTTGAAGGAAGCGCTTGGAATGCGGGCGTTGAAGGCGGTTTTTGGCCTGTCACACCACGGCAACCTGATGACTGCTTGGCCCGTGCTCTCGCTTGTGTTTTTTCATGGCATGACTGCCTTTATTTCCGTGGTCAAGCGCGCATCGAGTCGGAATCGGAGTGCCAGTGTACCCACAAAGGAATGAGATTTGGGACTTCATGCCACCGACACCGACTTATTGGGCCACTGGCCCACATTTCCGCAAAGCCCGTTTCATCTTATTGCCGCAACGAGGCCGCTACAACGGCCCGTGGTACATATTGGCGTAATCGTACGGCGATTGCGGGTTTACACGAACCTCAATGTCGCGGAAGCTTTCGACGATGATTTGAGCGGGGAACGCGCCAAGGTGGCCATAGCCACCCAGCCCCCAGCTTTTTCTGTCGCAAGGCCCGAGTGCTGAACGCTTTGCTCTCGTTTGAAGGCGACCGACAACGGTCACCCAGAGTTCAAATCGTTTACCCGAGCGCTTCGCTTCCGTCTCGACGTCGCGCTCCGATTTGGCCAGAGCTGCCCAGGTTTCATTAGTGCTTCCCTCAAGATCGATGAAAGATGGCCACAGGCCATCCTTGCATTTCTCCGCGCATTCCTGCCGAAGGCCGTAGTAATAGACGCCCCGTACGGTCACTACCTTGTCTCGAAAGCCGGGGAAATCCTTTGAGAGTTCGCAAACCGAGATGACCGCGGCATCCCGCGCCGGAGTGCCGCCTGAAGCGATCAGCATAGCGAGTAATACAAGAGCGCCGGGGCGGATCATACTTCCACAGCATAGCTGTAGGAGGCTGAGGATGCCATGGGAAGACAGGCAGTTCCCGATGGTGGGCTTACCGGAAATTGAGATCCGCCTGCTCACCAGGAATAGACTTCGGCTCTCGTGTAGGAGACGGCTTTCCGCTTCCGATAATCCGGCGCTAGGTAAACTCGGGCCCAGGCGGGGAGAAGCCCACCGGGCGGTTTCTAATCAACTTGCTGATTCGCAGATCCTTACGTGTCGCTAGCCGGGAACATCTTGGTCCCACCCTGAGAAGTCGGGCGCGGGACTGCGGGCAGAACTGTCGATCCAGCCGGACAAAATTGACGCCCCAGCCGAATTCCGCGCCCAGTCAACACCTTACGGGAGGTTCTCTCCCGTCCGCACCTCTCCTAGGAATCAGGTCTCCGACACGGGCGCAGAGCGGCCCGTGAACCCGATCGCGGCCGAGAAAACGGACGAGGCGCCCGCCCTGCAGCTTGTGCCGGTCTCTCCTGGGCTGTGCTTTAACCTGCGCAACCTAACGCCTCATCCACAAAACTGCACAAAGCCTTACCCCCGCGCGCACCGATCACCGCCGGTTCGACTTAGTTTTCGCCTTGTTTTCATGCCATTGCAGCGCATCCACCCCGGCAGCCCGGTAGCCGTCTGCTACCGTAGGGTCGGGAGGGCGCGGTTCGAGAGAAAGCGCCCGCCCCAAAGATCTCGCATTGCGATGAAACCCAAAAATCGAATGTCAATCGCGAAACCGGCCAGAGAAAAAGCGCGCCAGGCACTCGAATGGCGCCAGTGGGGGAAGCGCCCAAACGATCGCGCCGGCAAATCCGCGCCTGTCCCCATTTTTCTCGCCTGCAAGCCCATGAAATCACGGACATTTATTGGCAATTGGGTTCGTTTGGTAAATTGGCAATTGGCTTCGTTTCGCCGAGGCCCTGCCGTCGCACTCACCAGGCCCCGGAGCAGGAGATCTCATACCCGTTTGCCGGCCTCTAGCGCTTCTACTATAATGAAAGATCACGCAAAATGCCGAAACGCACCTTTCAACCGAATAACCGGCACCGCGCCAAGACGCACGGGTTCCTCAGCCGGATGGAAACTAAGAATGGCCGCGCTGTACTTGCCCGCCGCCGCGCCCGTGGGCGGAAGAAACTCACCGTCAGTTCCGAGAGGTAGCCAAGGGCCGTGCCCGGCCCGCATCGATTTCCGAAACGTGTCCGCCTGTTGCGCTCACAAGATTTCCGGAGGATATACGACCAGGGAATTCGGCACTCGAATTCGCTCTTCGCGGCTTTCTGCCTGCGCGGCGAGAAGGCGGACGGCCCTCGCGTCGGCTTCACCGTGCCCCGCGCGGTGGGTAAAGCCGTGGTCCGCAATCGCATTCGCCGGCGCCTTCGCGAAGCGGTGCGCCTCCATCTGGAACGGTTGAGTCCAAAGTGGTCCATCGTCATCAATCCCCGGCGCAAAGCGTTCCAGGCTCCGTTTGCGGAGATCTGCGGAGAGGTGGAACGCCTCTTCCGCCGCTGCGGCGGGGAGTAGCCTGGCTGCTCGATTCGTATAAGTATTGGATTTCTCCGCTCCTGCCTTCGGCCTGCCGGTTTCATCCGACCTGCTCGGTTTACATGCGGGAGGCAGTGGAGCGTTACGGTGTCGCGAAAGGCGTATGGCTGGGTCTCGGCCGGCTGGTGCGCTGCCATCCCTTTCACCCGGGCGGGTACGACCCGGTGCGGTAACATTTCCGGGCCGCGACTGTGAGGGAGCGGTTGCCGAGATGCGCAACTGTAATTGCGAAAGCGAACATTAAGCATGGCAGATTTGCAAAAGAGTGGTGGCGCCGCGCCGCCCGCGAAAGAACCGAATCGAACGCCCCCGAGCCAGACCGGGCCCAAAGAGATGTCCATGGAGTTGCGGCTTCTCCTGGCGTTCATCCTGATGGGCCTGGTGATGCTGGTCACGCCGTATTTCATCAAGATGTTCGGGCCGCCGCCTTCCTCCAATCCGGCGTCCCCGTCCACCACGGCCAAGACCGAATCCACCTCGACTGCGGCCCCTCCCCCGGCCGCGCCCGCGGAACAGGCAGCCGAACCCGCGCCGGCAGCCGCTTCCCCTCGGGCGCGAAAAGCCGCTTCCGCTCCGGCGCCCAACGCCACGCCGCAACAACCGGCTCCTCCCTTTGCAGTCGATACGAACTTGTTCCACGTCGTATTTACCAACCAGGGCGCCACCGTGCGCGACTGGCTGATGAAGAAGTACAAGGGCAACGACGAGAAGCCGCTCGAGCTGATCAACACCGCCGCCGGCCTGGAATATCCGTTCTCGCTCTACTTCAGCGGCCAGGAGCCGGCCGCAAAGGTCAACTGGGTTTACTACACGCAAACGCCCGATGCCGACGGATTGGGCGTGACCTATGCCTTTTCCGACGGCCACACCAAAGTCCGCAAGGTGTTCCGCTTTCAGAAAAACAGCTATCTGCTGGCCCTTACCACCGAGGTCTCGGTCGATGGGCGTCCGCTCCCGCATCTGGTCGATTGGCGCGGTGGATTCGGCGACCTGACCGTGGGCGCTCCAGCCATCGCCGAATCGACCGCTTACTACGACCTGGACCAGCAGAAACTGGTGAACCCGGGGAATGGCCGGAAGGGCCCCATCGCCGCGCGCGGCGATTTTTCGTTCTTCAGCTTGAACGACAAGTATTTCGCCGCGGTCTTCCTGCCGGACCAAACCTCCAACGTGGAGACGGTGACCGTTTCCGACACGGTCGGGACGCCGCTCGATCCCAAAAAGGTTCCATTCATTGGCGCGGCTGTTGGCGGCCCTGCGACCAATCGTTTTCGCGTGTTCGTCGGCCCCAAAGACTACTACCTGCTCAAAAGCATCGATCCCAAGCTCGAACAGGTGGTGGATTTCGGCTGGCTCGGGGTAATAGCCAAGCCGCTGTTCCTTCTGGTCGACTGGGCTAACCGCGGGTTCATCCACAATTTCGGCTGGTCGATCGTAGTGGTCACCATCGTTCTGAATTCCATCCTGTTTCCGCTTCGGCTTTCCAATATGAAGTCGATGCGCAAAATGCAGGCGCTCAAACCGCAGATCGACGCCATCAACGCCAAGTACAAAAACGTGGGGCTGCGCGATCCGCGCAAGGCCGATCAGAACCAGGAAGTGATGGACCTATATAAGAGGTACGGCGTGAATCCCATGGGCGGCTGTTTCCCCATGCTGATCCAGATTCCGTTCTTCATCGCCTTCTATAAAGTCTTTTCGGTTTCGGTGGAAATGCGCGGCGCCACCTGGCTGTGGGTGACGGATCTCTCTCAGGCCGAGCACCCCGCCATCAAGCTTTTGCCCATCATCATGATCGTCAGCCAGTTTCTGATGCAGAAGATGACGCCGCAGGCCAACGTGGATCCCAATCAGAAGACCATGATGATGATGATGCCGCTGATTTTCGGCTTCATGTTCTACAATTTGCCGAGCGGCCTGGTGTTATACTACTTGACCAGCAATCTCGTGAACATAGGCCAGCAATGGTTCTTCAACCACACCGAAGCCGCCGTGGAAGCGGCTCGCAGCGTTGAGCCTCCCAAGAAAAAGAACGGCAGGAAATAGCCCGTGACAGAGCGAAAATATTCCGCGTCCACCATTGCCTCCCGCATCGAAGGGTTCTTGCGCACGGTGTTTTCGAGCGGCGGGTTCGATCTCGAGTTTGCGATCGAGGACGCGCGGCCCGGCGAGGACGACGTGGAAACGCCCGACGTGCTGGTGAAGTTCACCGGCGCCGACGTGGATGCCCTGCTGGCCAATCGCGCCGAGCTGCTGCTGGCCTTCGAGCACGTCACCATGGAAATGCTGCGCATGCCGTCCGAGGATCATTCGCGGCTCTCGTTCGACGCCAACGACTATCGCCTGCTGCGCATCGAGGAGTTGCGGTTGAGCGCCACCGCGGCGGCCGAGAAAGTGAAACGCACCGGCACGCCGTTTCGTTTTAATCCCATGAACAGCCGCGAGCGGCGCGTCATCCACCTGGCGCTGCGCAACGATACCGCCATTCGCAGCGAAAGCCAGGGCTCCGGCCCATCGCGCCAGGTAGTGGTCTATCCCGCCGGCATGGCCAGCCTGCCGGAGCCGCCTCCCAGCGCGTTTTCGCCGCGCGGCCACGGCGGCCCGCGCAGCGGAGATGGCCGCGACTCGAGGCCTCGCGGTGCGCATGGCGAAGGCCGCCGCCGCGATTCCCGTCCACCGCGCCGCGGCCCGCGGCGTTAGCCTCACAAGACCTCTGGCCCCTCGCTAATGTATAGTTATCTGGTGGAAGGGAGGGGGGCATGAAAGTTGGAGTTCTTGGTTCAGGCATCGTGGCGCAGACTCTCGCCAGCGGCTTTCTCAAGCATGGTTACGAAACCATGATGGGTACGCGCGACAGGGCGAAGCTGGCAGAGTGGAGGGGGACGAATTCCAAGGGGCTTCTGGGCAGTTTCAGCGAAGCCGCGGCCTTCGCTGAAGTGGTCGTCCTGGCCGTCAAAGGTACGGCCGCGGCAGAGGCACTGCGCACCGCTGGAGCCGGCAACCTGGGGGGAAAGCCGGTCATCGATGCGACCAATCCCATCGCCGACGCACCGCCGATGAACGGCGTTCTGAAGTTCTTTACCGACATCAACGAGTCTCTGATGGAACGGCTGCAGCGGGAATTTCCAGCCGCTCATTTTGTCAAAGGGTTCAATTCGGTGGGCAATGGGCAATTCGTGAATCCGCACTTTAAGTCGGGCACTCCGACCATGTTCATCTGCGGGAACGACGAACCGGCCAAGCAGACCGTGGCGATCATTCTTGGCCAGTTCGGCTGGGAGACCGCGGATATGGGAGCGGTGGAAGCGGCCCGCGCCATCGAACCGTTGTGCATGCTGTGGTGCATCCTAGGATTCCGCAACAATGAGTGGACGCACGCGTTCAAGCTGCTGCGACAATAGTGGGACAGACGATCGTCTTTCGTCGTCTGTCGTCCTGCCTTTCAGCTCGACCGCCTGACAGACGACAAATAACGATCGTCTGTCCCACGGATCACTCGTCGCGGAGCGCCGTCATGGGGTCCAATCGGGCCGCGCGGAGGGCCGGGAAATAGCTGGCCGCCAGCGTCACGATCGCCAACAGAATCACTCCAGCCGTCATCGAGACCGGGTCGTACGGCTTCAGTCCGAACAACAGCGTGGCGGCGTAGCGGCCGGCCAATAGAGCGATGGCGACGCCGAAGACCAGGCCAATCGCAAGCAGCCATACGGCTTCGCGCAGCACCAGCCGGACCACGCGCGCGCGGTCGGCGCCGAGGGCCATGCGCACTCCGATTTCGTTTTGCCGTCGCGCAACCATATAGGAGATGACGCCGTAGAGTCCCAAGGTCGCCAGCAACCCCGCCAGTAGCGCGAAGGCGCCGGAAAGCGTCGCCATCAGCCGCTCGCGCAGCAGAGAATCCTGCAATTGACGGGAAAGGGAGCGGAACTCGAGGCTTCCGGCGGGATTCATCGCGGCCGTGGCGGCCTTGACTTCGCTCATCACCGCGCCCGGCGAGCCGGCTACCCGCACTACGAAAAGGGCGTCGGGGTCGGGCTCCGGGCGTTGCGCCACGGGAACGAACGCGACCGGTTGAAAGTCCTCGCGAAGCTCGTAATACTTGGTGTTTCTCACCAGGCCCACGATCTGGAATATTGGCTCCGGCTTGCCCGCGGCCGCTTCCATGTGAAACGTGTGGCCTACCGGGTTGATGCCGTGAAAGTATTTTTTGGCGAGCGCCTCATTCACAATGGCTACCTTGGGAGAATCCAGGTTGTCGTGCTCGTCGAAATCACGGCCCGCCAGAAGACGCGTGCCCATGGTGTGGAAATAGCCGGGCGAGATCCCGTTGAACAGAGTGTTGTTGCGGCTGCCGGCGGCGACCGAGCCATCCGGGCCGATATCGTCGTTCCAGCCTGAGCCGCTCACCGGGGTCATCAGCACTTCTGCCACGGAAACCACGCCGGGAAGGGCAGCGAAGCGGTCGCGCAGTTCCCGGAATACGCCGTGCCGGCGTGCCACGGGATACTGCGCCCGGCTGAAATCGACATCCACCGACATGACGCCCTCGGCCTGAAATCCGGCATCGATATTCATGAGCCCCTGCAAGCTGCGAACGAACAGCAGGGCTCCGACCAGCAGCACCAGCGAAAGCGCCACCTGGGTGCTCACCAGGGCGCGGCGCAAACCGAAGCGCTGGCGGCCGGCCGTCATGCCGCGGCCGCCCGCGCGCATCGCGGCGGCAGGCGATTGACGGGTGGCGCCAAGAGCCGGCGCCAGGCCGAAGAGAATGCAGGTCAGGATGGCGAGCGCGGCGGTGAAGCCCAGAGTTCGCCAATCGAAGGCCAAGCCGACGATGACAGGCTCGCCGGCGGTGCTGATGAACGAGACCAGGCCGCGGCTCAACGCCTGCGCCATGGCGACTCCAAGCCCGGCGCCGAACAGGGCCAAAAGCAGGCTTTCCGCCAGCAATTGGCGAACCAGCCGAAAGCGCGACGCGCCCATGGCGAGACGCACCGCGATTTCCCGCTCGCGAACGCTGGCGCGGGCCAGCAGCAAGTTGGCCAAGTTGGCGCAGGCGATCAGCAGAACCAGCCCGGTGGTGGCCATCAATAGCCATAGCGGTTGTTCATACTGGCGCCGCAAACCGGAAACACCGGTGCCCCCGGCCGTGGCTTGCAATTTGTCCTTCAGATATCCTTTGGCGGTGTCTGGCCGATAGGCGGGCGGCAAACTGGCCAGCATGATGCCGGGGGAAAGAGCGCGGATGTGAGAGTCGGCCCGCTCCAGCGTCCAGCCCGGCTTGAGGCGGCCCAGAATGGAAATCCACCAGTCGGTCCGGACCGGGATGCGGCCTTTGCCGTCGTCGGAGAAAGCGCGGTCTGCGCACATCGGGATCGCCACGTCGTAGCGATGGCCCACCTCCACCCCGAAAAACTCCGCCGGAGTAACGCCAACCACCGGCAGCATATGACCGTCGAGCCAGACCTGGCGTCCCAGCGCGTTGCTATCGCCGCCCAATTCGCGCTGCCAAAAGGAGTAACTGGCGACGGCGCCGGGATTGCCGCACGCGGCCGTATCGTCCGCCGCCGTAAACGTGCGGCCCAGCAGCGCGCTGACGCCCAAGACGCGGAAGAAATCGCCGCTCACGTAGAGGCCCTCGGCGTAGCGGGCTTCGCCTCCGGGCGCGAGGTTGAAGCGGGTCGCGCTCCAGGCGGCGAGTCCACTGAACGCCTGCTGCTGGCGGCGAATCTCATCCCATTGGGCGTAGGTAAACTCGGCGCTGCGAGTGGAAAAATTGCCCGATCGGTCCGAGCCCTTTGCAAAATGGATTGACGCCAGTTCCTGAGGTTCGCGCACCGGCAAAGTTTTCAGGCGAATGGCATCCACGAGCTGAAAGATGGCGGTATTGGCGCCGATGCCCAAGGCCAGCGAGAGCACCGCCGTAATAGTGAACCCGGGCCGTTGGCGCAATTGCCGGAGCCCATACCAAAGGTCTGACGCGATGGAAGGAAGCATAGAGTTCTCAGTTCTCAGTCTTCAGTTCTTAGTTAAGACGAACACCCCTACCGAATGACCTCAACCCGGATGGCATGGTCCCCTAATTTAGTGCCATTCAATTCCTCCCAGCGGCGATCGGCCGTCACCGCCACGGATCCGGACCACGCTGCCGCCGTCAGGCACAGGCAATCGCCCAGAGACAGTCCAAGCTCGCGGCGAGTACCCTGCAGGACGCCGCAAGCCTCCGCTTGCGCCGCGCCGAACACCTCATCCACATCGAGATCCAGGTCGCGAAGGTTAGCCACAGCCGTTTCCGCAGGCATCCCGGCGCGCACCAACCGCGCGATCACCTCCGCCAGATTGGCTGCGTGTATCCGGGAACGATCCAAAATCCGATCCACTCGCTCCCCGCCTCGTTCATCGAGCAAGATACTCAGCAGCGCGGAAGCATCCAGCAAATACCGTTCTCGCTTCAAGAGCGGCTGGCCTCTCGGTCGTCACTTTCGGCTTCGGCGCGCCGGTCCTGAATCAACTCCTCCACCAGATCCCGGCCGGCGGGGATATATTTGCGGATTCGCTCGCGCACGCCGGCCAGTGCCTGGGATCGTGAAGTGATCCGGAGCGCGCCGGATTCTTCCACTTTTACAATCACTTGCGAGCCCTCCGAGAGCCCGAGCCGCCGCCGGACGGCCACTGGGATCAAGATCCGTCCGGATTTTTCGAGGTGTGCCTTATAACAGGTGTCCATGCCTCAAGTGTAGCAGAAGACGGCAGATTTGTACATCTGCATCATCAATATTTATGCCGTTTTTTCATTCCTGCCGTAACGCCTCCATGGGGTCCAGCCGAGCTGCCCGGCGCGCGGGAACGTAACATGCCGCCAGGGTGATCAGCGTCAGCAGGCCCGTGGTTCCCAGCAAAACGGCGGGATCGCGGGGGTCGACTTCGTGCAGCAGGCTCGCCATGACCCGCCCCGCGGCGAATGCTCCCGCCAATCCGATGGCAAAACCCAGTACGGCAAGCCGCATGCCCGCAACGAGCACCTGCGCCAGCACGCGGCCGCGGCTCGCGCCGAGCGACATGCGGATACCGATTTCCCGCATCCGCTGATTCACCGCGTACGACAGCACCCCGTAAATTCCGATCGCCGCCAGCAGAGCCGCAAAGGCCGCAAACGATCCCACCAGCTGGCTCAGGAATTGCGATCCCTGGGCGTCATCGCCAATTACCTCGGCCATGCTGCGCACGTTGAACAGCGGGAGGCTTCGATCCAATTGCGCCAGCGCCTGGCGTACCGGCGGAGTCACGCTGGAGGGGCGCATCGAGGTATGCAACACGACGAAGAAGTACGATCGCCCGTCGAACGCCGAGTACGCTTCCGGTACCGGAGCGTGGGTCAGGCCCCACTCCCTCACATCGCCAACCACACCGATTACCTGCCGCCAGGGCCCGGTGTCGCTGCCATATGAAAACATTTGCCCTACGGAATCCTGGTTCGGCCAGAAATAGCGCGCCATGGTCTGGTTGATCACCGCGGGATAGACCATGGCGTTGGTTTCGTCGGGTGAAAGTTTTGCTTTTTGACGCTGCGCCTCGCTCTGCCGTGTATCCAACTCCGCGTACCGTGCCACGTCCGCCGCCGTGAACACACGGCCCGAGATCAGACGCACACCTATGGCGCGGAAATAATCCGGGGAAACGGAATGCGACTCGACGAGCGGACCGCCCGCCGGCCCGGATGGCTTGCCGCGCAGCTTCACGTAGCCGTTGCTGCCACCCTCCAGGGGAAGAACGCTGGTGAGAGCTGCGGCGTCGACACCCGGAATGTGGCGCAACTTTTCGAGCAGCGCCCGGGCGAACTGGAATTGCTGCGCATTGTCGTCGTAGAGCGCTTTGGGAAGCTGGAGCGCGCCCGTCCAGACGCCTTCCGTCCGTACGCCGACATCGACGTTGCGCAGCCTGACGAAATCCTTGAGCAGCAAGCCGGCCCCGGTGAGCAATAGCAGTGAAAGCGCGATCTCGCTGACGACCAGGATGTCGCTTGCCAGGCGCCGGCTGCGGGAGGGGCTCACGGAACTACCGGCTCCGCCTTTGAGCTCCTCGTGCAGGTCCGTGCGCGACGCCTGTAGCGCCGGCGCCAGACCGAACAGGACGCCAGTAGCCAACGTCAAGACGAGCGTAAACGCCAGCACCGTGCCGTTCAACTGAATGACGTTAAATTGCGGAAGGGCGAAACTCTTGGCGTGGGAGAACAGGCTCACAAGTCCCCATCCAAGCAGCAGTCCCACAGCGCCGCCAACCACGGCGAGGAGCACACTCTCGGTCAACAACTGCCGCACCAAACGGCGCCGCCCCGCTCCCAGCGCGCTGCGCACGGCCATCTCTTTTTGCCGGGCAACGGCGCGCGAGAGCAGCAGGTTGGCCACGTTGGCGCAGGCGATCAACAATACCAGCGCGACCGCCCACAGCATCATGAGTAGGGAACTGCGCGAGTCTCCCACCAGATTTTCCCGCAGCGATACGACTTTCGCGCCGACCTTGTAATTACTGTCCGGGTAGGCCTTCTCGAGCCCCGCTGCGATCACGATCAGATCCGCTTGCGCCGCCTTGATGCCGGCGCCCGGTTTCAGTCTTCCGACGGCGCTGGCCCAATGGGAGCCGCGCGGATATTCGTTGTGCACCATCTCCTGCGCCATCCACAGTTGCGCCTGGGACGGGAACCGGAAGCTGGGCGGCATCACGCCGACGATCGTGTACTTGCGCGCGTCCAGTTCGATGGTTTGGCCGATGGCGCGAGGGTCGCCGGCAAAGCGGCTCTGCCAAAACGCGTAAGTGAGCACCGCGAGGCGGTCTTTGCCCGGCTGGCCCTCACCCGGCGCCCAAGTGCGGCCCAGAAGCGGGCGGACTCCCAAGACGTCGAAGAAATTGACCTCGGTAGCGACCCCGCGCACGTGATCCGCCCGGCCTTCCTGGCTGGCATTCATAGCCTGCGCCCAGCCGTACATGGCCATGTCTTCAAAGGTATGGTTTTGGGCACGCCAATCGGCCAGGTCCGGCCCGGCAAACGGATAGCTGCCCGGCGCCGACTCGGTTTCGAACAGCCGCACTAATCGATCCGGTTGGTGAAAGGGCAGCGGCCGTAGCAGGATGGTATCGATGATGCTGAAAATAGCGGTGTTAGCGCCTACGCCGATAGCCAGCGTGAGTATTGCCACCGCGGCGAAGCCCTTCGCCTTCCAGAGGTTCCGCAGGGCGTATTTCAGGTCTTGCACGGACGTTAGACGCGGTGCGGCGAGGTAAGGTTAGGGGACGTTAACCACGCCTCGCCAAAGCATAACCTCCAGCCCGCGGTCGACGCTCGCTTTCGTGTTCAACAGTTCGCCGGTTCCCCAACATCCTACCCCGCAAAACTAATGACCTTTTTCAGTCACAGCACTTCGAAGTATTTTTCAACCTACCTTACCCATTCCTTTTCATCGCGCTACCGCCATCCCGCCCTTTCCCACCAGCCCGTTTTTTCACGCCCCCGCGCTATCGTATGGCTGGAGGATCGGTCTTCTATGACGGATCGAGCATTAACCGAAAAGCAATACCTGGCCATCAGTGCCCTGAGCGCCGGCTACACCATCGACAAGGCGGCGGAGTTCGCCGGCATCCAGCCCACCGAAATCGAGCTCTGGCTCCGCAACTTCCCCGCCTTCCGAACCGCCCTGAGGCAAACCCATTACAGCCAAGCCCTCCAGGTCCGCGAAAAAGCCCTCGCCCTCGCCGATCGCGCCTTCCAAACCCTCAGCGACATCCTCGACGACCCGGAAGCTTTCCCCTCCGTGCGCCTCAAAGCCGCCACCTTCATCGGAAAAACCGCCATCGCTCCCCCACCCTACAAGCGGGAAAAGCCCCTCGGAGTCTTCGATCTGCCCTGGAACGTGGTCCCCGGCAAAAATGGAATCCTGGCCCAACAAAAACGGGAAACGGAAGGGATGGAGAACGAGGAAGAGGAAGAGAATTCCCAATCGGCCGCGGAAAAACACGAAAATCCGCACAAGAATGCACAAAAGCAGGAACCCTACCGCCGCCCGGGCCCCAAAATCGTTCGCATCCATTAAGGTCTGTGTTTAAACACTCCTCTTGAAACGCGAAACATGAAAAACGCCAGCACTGGAATCTGGCACAGGATTCCGAATTCCAATATGGATCGCGCGAACCGGCCAAAACAGGCGGAAACGGTCGTTCCGGCCAAGCGGAACTACGGCACTTTGCTCGACCGCCGCGAACCGGTTCCCAGCGGAAGCTGCTTTCGCGGGCCGGCTTCGTAGGGGCCATCCGCCGTTTTCTGATGCCGGCGCTCTACCTCTACCGTCTTCAGATCGCGCGCAACCCGCAACAGCGAGTAACTCCGGGGCGTGGATTCCGGCCTGTCTTTCGCCCCGGCGCCGAACGACCCGCTGCCGACGACATAGATGCGGTGCGCGTCATCGAGATAATGCAGAGCGTTGTCGCGCTCCCGGTGGACGTCTCCGTGAAGGACGATGCGGAAGCCGGCGTCGGCCAGCCGCTTGGTCGCCTCCGTATCCGCGATTTTTCGATCCCCGGCCGCGGCATGATGCCAGACGGCAATGCCGAGCGGGACCTGCTTTGCCTCGCGCAGCGCTGCGCTCAGTGCGTCGTTGTTCAGGGAGGCGCGCTGGGGATAATACCGATCGATCTGCCAGGCGGAATTCAGCGCCAGGAAATGCAAGCCGTTCTCGGCCGGTATGAGGTCGAACTGGGAGGCGGGGTCCTCCTTGTACGCTTTGGCCGAATACAGGTTGTGGTAGAAGGTCGCGAAGCGATGGAAGCGCGAATTGTATTTTTCGTTCGGTATCGGCTCGCCGCCCACTACCGGCTTTCCTTCCGGGTCATGGCCAAGGAGTTTCATCTTGACAGTAAAGTAGTCGTCGCTGTACACCAGATCGTGATTGCCCGGCGCGAGAATAATGCGCAGGGCATCGAGGCCGAAATTCTCGCGAAGCGCGGTGACGAATTTGGCAGCCAGCGCCCAGCCGGCTTCGTTGCAGCGATCGGAAAAGTCGCCCGAGATCACGAGGTAATCGAGCGGCTTGCCGAGCAGCACGCGGCGCAGATCGGCTTCGAGCGGCTCCAGGACCGCATCCAGATTGGTGGCCGCCGTGAAATGCAGATCGCTCAGGTGCAAGATCAGGAGCGGTTCCGCCGTCGGCTCCTTCGGACGAGACAATGCGCCCGCCACCTCCCTTACCGATTGCCGCGTCTTCGCATCGACATCGGTCTTGAGGGCGGAAAGCCTGCGCTCGCTTTCGGGCGTGGCCGGCAGCGCGGCCGCGAACAGCGAGTACTTCTCATCGCACTGGGGGCAGCTTACGTCCGTCATGCTCTTGGCGAGCCGGTGCGTCAACACCTCCTCGGAAAACCAAAAGCTGCAGCGGCGGCAGGAGAAGGCAAGGCCGGAGAGGATCTTTACGCCATGGCTTTCCAGGTGATCGTCCACAAAGTCCCGGAACAGCCGCTGGCGGTCCGGTTCGTTGGGACCGCTGAGAAACAGGTCCAGGTGACCCCGGCCTTTGGAGCGATCCGCGCGGCGAATGCCGAACGTCCCTTCCGCCTCCGAGCCGAACTCGGCGTAGCGGGCCCACAGCCTGACCGGACCGAACCTCCCGCCGACGGCCAGCCGCGCTACGAGCGACGCGTAGATATTATCGATGGGCCCGTTGAAATCGTAATAGAGCGGGGCGGAGGGCGGCAGCGCGCCCTCGCGCTCCGCCAGGTCGTGGAAGAGCGTGGGAAACACCAGAAGGCCCTGATGGTCGAAGCACAGGCCGCGCTCCACCATCAGGCGCACTACGCACTCCAGCACGGTGCGTTCCTCGCTGCGCGAGCTCAGGCGTTCGGCGTCCGTAAGGCCGGGGAATTCCATGGCGGTCGAAAGCACCAGGTCCTGCGGCAGGGCGGGCACGCGGCTCGAGTGTGTGCGGGCCGCCTGCACCAGCGACCCGGCGTAGCGCGAGATCACGTCCACGCGGAGCACCAGGGCGCGGTCGCCGGACTGCAAAACCACGTCGACGATCTGGCCTTCGCGATTCAGATGGCCCAGGGTGGTTTCGAGCTCGCCCGGTTCGTAACCAATACCGGCGCGGGCGAGTCCGCTTTCGAGATCGGCCAGGAAGACGACCGATTCGCCGCCCTGCCGCGCGCCGGACAGGAATTCGCGAATCCGGTGAAACGCCGCCGGCCGGCTCACCAGCGCCAGGTTTTCCCAGCCGATCGCCTGGTGCAACTCCCGGCGGAGCTGGGCGAGGCCTCGGTCGCCGTCTCGCTTGGCGCTCACGGCGATCGAACACTGGAATTCCAGGCGCTGGCGCAGTGCTTCCACGTCCTGCGCCTGCACCACCCCCGGCTTATCGGCCTGCGCCTGGATGAGCAGCTTGCGCAGCGGTGCGTTTGGCTGGGTCGACTGGGCCGACAATCGCTCGCTCCACGCTTCCGCGGACTCCAGGCCGACGCGGCCGCGAGTGGCATCGAAGAGCACGAGCGCAACCGTGGTGTCGCGAAGAAACAACTGGTTCACCAACTGGTATTCGTGCTGCCCTCCCAAATCCCAAAGAAAGATCTCGCGGTGCTGGCCTTGGGGCGCCGCGCCGCCGGGGTAGAGCGTCTCCGGGGGCAGCGTCCAAATCTGCATGCCGTGCGTGGTGGGCTGGCCCTCCACGTAACAGTCTTCCGCGAGGCGCCGGGCGAGGCAAGTTTTGCCGGCGTAGCTGTCTCCGGCCAGCACCACCTTAGCCGAGACTTGCAGAATCTGGCGAGCGGCTTCCGGCTCGACGGCCGCAAGCTGCGCGGCGGCAACGAGCAAATCGCCGTTGTCCCAAGCGGCCGTGAATCCGGCCTCGAGTCCCGCGGAGACAAGACGATATGTCCGCGGCGGCGCCTGGCGAAGCAACTGGCCTGTCTCGCAGTCCCACATGCGAAGCGCGCAACGCTCATCCAACGAGGCGAGGATGCGGCTGTCCGGCGACCAAGCCAGGTGAGTTACTGGCGCCTCATGCCCTTCCAGCACGAGTTTCTCGCGGCCGCTGGCCGTATCCCATAGCCGCACCGTGTTGTCAAAGGAGCCGCTGGCCAACGTGCTGCCATCCGGCGACCATGCCAAACTCTTGACCCGGCCTGAATGACCCTCCAGCCTGTGGCGCCCCCGGCCGCTGGCCGCATCCCACAGCCCCACCGTTTTGTCATCGGAGCCGCTGGCCAGTGTGCTGCCATCCGGCGACCACGCCACGCTCCCCACCCAGTCCAAATGGCCTTGCAGCTTGTGAAGCTCCCGGCCGCTGGCCGCATTCCACAGCCGTACCGTCTTGTCAGCGGAGCCGCTGGCCAGCGTGCTGCCATCCGGCGACCACGCTAAACTCAGGACCGAGGCCGAATGGCCTTCCAGCCTGAGGCGCTCCCGGCCGCTGGCCGCATCCCACAGCCGCACTGTGTTGTCATCCGAGCCGCTGGCCAACCTGCTGCCATTCGGTGACCACGCCACGCTCCGCACCCGGTCCGAGCGGCCTTCCAGCTTGTGAAGCTCCCGGCCGCTGGCCGCATCCCACAGCCCGCACCGTGCGGTCAGCGGAGCCGCTGGCCAACGTTCTGCCGTCCGGCGACCACGCTACACTCCGGACCGACTTCGGACGGCCCTGGAGCGTGAGGCGCTCCCGGCCGCTGGCCGCATCCCACAGCCGCACCGTGCGGTCAGCGGAGGCGCTGGCCAGCGTGCCGCCATCCCGCGACCACGCCACACTCTGGACCGGTCGTGAATGGCCTTCGAGCTTGTGGCGCTCTCGGCCGCTGGCCGCATCCCACAGCCGCACCGTGTTGCCATCGGAGCCGGTGGCCAGCATGCTCCCATCCGGCGACCACGCCACGCTCCAGACCCAGCCCGAATGGCCTTCCAGCCGGCGGCGCTCCCGGCCGGTGGCCGCATCCCACAGCCACGCTGTGCCGTCGATGGAGCCGCTGGCCAGCGTGCTGCTATCCGGCGACCACGCCACGCTCCGCACCCAGTCCAGATGGCCCTCAAGCTTGTGACGCTCCCGGCCGGTGGCCGCATCCCACAGCCGCACCGTGTGGTCATTGGAGCCGCTGGCCAACGTGCCGCCGTCCGGCGACCACTCCACGCCCCGGACCGAGCCCGAATGGCCCTCCAGCCTGTGGCGCTCTCGGCCGCTGGCCGCATCCCACAGCCGCACCGTGTGGTCTCCGGAGCCGCTGGCCAGCGTGCCCCCATCCGGCGACCACGCCACAGCCAGGACCGAGTCCGAATGGCCCTCCAGCTTGTGGCGCTCTCGGCCGCTGGTGGCATCCCACAGCCGCACCGTGTTGTCCGCGGAGCCGCTGGCCAACGTGCTGCCATCCGGCGACCACGCCACAGTCAGGACCGATCGTGAATGGCCCTCCAGCTTGTGGCGCTC
>Ga0187848_10001316_pt1 | contig 21401 bp, 19 predicted proteins | sample June2016WEW_4_40_FD_132424 | JGI IMG/M metagenome (GOLD analysis project Ga0187848, IMG submission 132424) | Peatland microbial communities from SPRUCE experiment site at the Marcell Experimental Forest, Minnesota, USA - June2016WEW_4_40 | ecosystem: Environmental > Terrestrial > Soil >... | reverse complement strand
TGTTCCTCATCAACGGGCTGACGAAAGACACGCCGGACAGATGGAAGGAGGCGTTCTTCTTCGCCTTGGCCGTGGCCGTGGGCCTCACGCCCGAGATGCTGCCGATGATCGTCTCGGTGTGCCTCACCCGCGGCGCGATCGGCATGTCGCGCAAGAAGGTGATCGTCAAGCGGCTGAACTCGATCCAGAATCTCGGCGCCATGTACGCGCTCTGCACGGACAAGACCGGCACGCTCACGCTGGACCGGGTGATCCTGGAGCGGCATTGCGACGTCGTCCGCCACGAGGATGAAGGGGTCCTGGCGCTGGCCTATCTGAACAGCCATTTTCAGACGGGGCTCCGCAACGTCCTGGACCGCGCGATCCTGCAGTTTCACGAGATTCACGAGAAGTTCTCGGTGCCGGACCACAAGAAGCTCGACGAGATCCCCTTCGATTTCTCCCGCAAGCGGATGTCGGTGGTCGTCGAGACGCCGCAGGGAACCCGCCGCCTGATTTGCAAGGGCGCCACGGAGGCCGTGTTCCAGTGCTGCAACCGCTTCGAGCTGGAGGGAAAAGTCTACCCGGTCGATCCGCTGCTCATTACGGAATTGAAGGAATACTGCGACGAGTTGAGCGCCGACGGGTTCCGCGTGCTGGCGATTGCCTACAAGGACGTCGAGCCGCGGGCGGCCTATTCCAAGGACGACGAGCGCGAGCTGGTGCTCATGGGCTACGTCGCCTTCCTCGATCCGCCCAAGGATTCCGCGGCCCCCGCCATCTTGGCGCTCAAGCACCACGGAGTCACGGTCAAAGTCCTGACCGGCGACAACGAGTTGGTCAGCCGCAAGATCTGCCAGGAAGTCGGGCTGCCCACGGATTGCGTGCTGCTGGGCCCGCAGGTGGAGGCCATGACGGATGCCGAGCTGGCCGCGGCCGCCGAGCAGGCCACGCTCTTCGCGCGCCTGTCTCCCGCCCATAAGCAGCGGGTCATCCGCGCCTTGCAGAGCAAGCGGCACGTCGTCGGTTTCCTGGGAGACGGCATCAACGATTCTCCGGCGCTGCGCGCCGCCGACGTGGGCATCTCCGTCGACAGCGCCGTGGACATCGCCAAGGAGGCCGCGGACATCATCCTCCTCGAAAAGAGCCTCATGGTGCTCGAGGAGGGCGTGCTGGAAGGCCGCAAGGTCTTCGCCAACATCCTCAAATACGTTCGCATGGGCGCCAGCTCGAACTTCGGCAACATGTTCAGCGTGCTGGGCGCCAGCGCCTTTTTGCCGTTCCTGCCGATGGAGACCAAACAGATCTTGACGAACAATCTGCTCTACGACTTCTCGCAGGTGCCCATTCCCGCCGACAACGTCGATCCGGAGCAGGTCGCCAAGCCCCACCCCTGGCAGATGGGAGAGATTGCGCGGTTCATCCTCTTTGTCGGCCCGTGCAGCTCGGTCTTCGACTACACGACGTATCTCGTGATGCTGTACGTCTTCCACTGCTGGGACAACGCAGCGCTCTTCCAGACCGGCTGGTTCGTGGAATCCCTGCTGACCCAGACGCTGATCATCCACGTCATTCGCACCAACCGCATCCCGTTCCTCCAGAGCTGGGCCAGTTGGCCGCTGACGGTTACGACCGCAATCATCATGGCCGTCGGTGCTTGGCTGCCCTTCTCGCCGATCGCACACTGGCTTGGGTTCAGGGCGTTGCCCCCGCTCTACTGGCCGCTGCTGGTGGCGACGCTGTTCTGCTATGTCCTTTTGACCCAGGGTGTCAAGACCTGGCTGATGCGCAAGGCGTGGATCTAAGACGCCCGCTCCTCGCGTGGTTGCGCTCCACCCGCCGGGGCCCGCAGAAAACGATCTTCATTTGCAGATTACGGTGCTTGTTTCTCGCATCCTTACGCCGATACTGAATAGGAGCGAGCGGTGGCGAGGCCGGTTGAAATGCGACTGAAAGCGTTTTTCTCTCTTGTGATTCCGCTGCTGGGATGGGCGGCCGCGGCAAGTGCCACAGACTGGTCGCAGTGGGGCGGCACGGACATGCGGAACATGTCCTCCGACGAGCGCGGGATTCCGGCAGTTTTCGAGCCGGGGAAGAAAGCCTCGGACGGCTCGGGGATCGATCTGCGAACCACGAGGAACGTCCGCTGGGTTGCCAAGCTCGGCAATGAAACCTATTCCAGCCCGGCCGTCGCCGGCGGCAGGGTCTTCATTGGCACCAGCGACAGCACGCTTGCCGATCCGCGCTTCGAGCGGACCGGCGGCGGCGTGCTCCTGTGCCTGGACGAAGCGACCGGCCGGCTCGTGTGGCGGCTCGTGGTTCCGCGCCTGACCACGGGCCACAAGAGCGTGGACTTCGACGCCATGGGACTGGGGATCTGTTCGTCCCCGGCGGTCGACGGAGACCGCGTGTACGTGGTCACCAACCGCGACGAAGTCCTGTGCCTTGACGCACAGGGGATGGCCAACGGAAACGACGGTCCGTTCACCGATGAGCGGCATTACTGGGTTCCGGCCGGACATCCGCCGGTCGAGCCGGGGCCCCAGGACGCCGACATCATTTGGCGGTTCGACATGACGGCCTTGCCGGTCTTTCCCCATGACGCCGCCGCGAGTTCCGTGCTCGTCCACGACGACGTGGTGTACGTTGGGACGGCAAACGGTGTCGACCACAAGAAACCGCCCTTTCCCGGGGCGCCCAGCCTGATCGCCTTGGACAAGCGAACCGGGCGGCTCTTGGCCGCGGACAATGAAGGGATCGGCGCCCGCACGTTTCACGGCCAGTGGTCCTCGCCTTCGCTGGGACGGGTCGGCGGCCGGCCGCTGGTGTTCTTCGGCGGCGGCGACGGCGTGTGTTACGCGTTCGACGCGGTGACGGCGGCCGCCGGCAGCCGGGGATTTCTGCATAAGCTCTGGTCCTACGACTGCACCGCCCCGTATCGTCTTGACAAATACGGCAAACCCGTCGATTACTGGAGCGGCGACAAGCGCGAAGATCGCGGAAATCTGGACGACGGCCGGTGCGCGTCGCCCTGCGAGATCATCGGCACGCCTGCGTTCTACAAGAACCGCGTTTACGTGGCGATCGGCCAGGACCCGCAACACGGCCGGGGCCGCGGTTTGCTCACGTGCATCGATGCCGCCAAGGCCGGGGACATCGCCGGCGGCGGCAAGATCTGGTCCTATGACAAGATCGACCGGAGCCTGTCGTCGGTCTCGGTCGCCGGCGGGCTGGTGTATGCGGCGGACATGCCCGGCCGGGTCCATTGCCTCGATGCGGAAACCGGACAATGCTACTGGGTCTATGACTGCAAGTCCGACATCTGGACTTCCACGCTGGTTGTCGACGGGAAGGTTTTCGTCGGGACCGCCAAGGGCTTGTGGGTGTTGGCGGCCGGCAAGCACCCCCAGGTTCTTGCCACGATCCGGCTGGGCTCGCCGATCAGGTCCATGCCGGTGGTTGCCGACGGGACGCTGTTCGTCGCTTCACAGCGCTATCTGTGGGCGATCGGAGATGCGGGGCTCAACTATGCTTCCGTCCCGGCCACGAAGAGCGGGCACGCCTTGGCCACGCACCCCGCAGCGACCTCTGCACAGCAAGGCGGAAAACATACTCTTTAGCGCGGAGCTTGTGAAAGCGGTTTCTGACGCCGTGCCGGGGCGCGGGCAACAGCCGGCAAGCCAAGGAAGGGAGCGTTCCATGAAACGAAGCAGGTTCTGCATCCTGGCTTTCGGTTTGTTGCTGGTGGGCGGCTGCGCAAAGAATGCGCAGGAGGTGTTCGAGGGGGGCTATTCGGCGTATCGGAAGGGCGATGCCGACAAGGCGATCGCCCAGTACACCGAGGCCATCCGGATGAACCCGAAGTATGCCGAAGCGTATTGCAACCGGGGCGTGGCCTACCGGCAGAAGGGCGACATCGACAAGGCGATGGCCGACTTCAGCGAGGCCATCCGGCTGGACCCGAAGTTGACGGGGGCGTATTACAATCGGGGCTTCGCCTACGACAAACTGGGCGAGCACGACAAGGCGATTGCCGACTTCAGCGAGGCCATCCGGCTGAACCCGCGGGACGCCGGGGCGTATTACAACCGGGGCATTGCCTACCAGAAGAAGGGCGACTACGGCAGGGCGCAGGGGGATTTCGATCAGGCCAGGACACTCGGCCACAAGGCATTCTAGGACCTGAATCCCGCACGGTATCCTTGACAAACGCACAAGGACGTGCTAAATGTGGGACTTGTGCGCCTCGGCGGCGATTGGTCGAGCGAACTGGCATTGAACTGGAGGGTTGCTTATGATGTCGCGCAGGGCGTTGCTTGCGTCTTTACTGGCCACTTTCACCCTTGTCCTGGGAGGATCCCTCATGGCCGCGGCCGAAGACAAGCTGCCACGGTGTTTTTTCGACGTGACCGCGGACGGGAAACCGCTGGGGCGGATCGTGATCGAGCTCCGCTCGGACGTGGTGCCCAAGACGGCGGAGAACTTCCGCGCCCTGTGCACGGGGGAGAAGGGCTTCGGCTTCAAGGGCTCCACCTTCCACCGCGTCATTCCGCGGTTCATGTGCCAGGGGGGCGACTTCACGCGGCATAACGGGACGGGCGGCAAGTCGATCTACGGCGAGAAGTTCGCCGACGAGAACTTCACGCTGCGGCACACCGGGCCGGGCATCCTGAGCATGGCCAACGCCGGCCCCAACACCAACGGCTCGCAGTTCTTCATCTGCACCGCGAAAACGCCCTGGCTGGACGGCAAGCACGTGGTCTTCGGCTCGGTCGTCCAGGGAATGGACGTGGTGCGGAAGGTCGAGGGCTTCGGGAGCGAGGACGGGCAGCCCAGCGCCAAGCTGGTGATCAAGGACTGCGGGCAGCTTCCATAAGGAGCAAGGAGCAAGGTGAAGGGACGGAAGGATGAAGGCGGAGGGCTGCGAAGCCGCAAGCGGCCCTCATCCGGTGCCTTCGTCCTTTATCCTTCGCGCTAGTCGTTGACGTAGGTTTCCAGGAAGCGGGCAAGGCGGTGGAAGTCGCTGCCGGGCTCGATGTAGCGGACCACCGTCACCAGCGTGGCCGGATCGACCAGTTGGTTGAAGGGCACGTAGTTCACCTCGAGTTGCCCGGAGACGGAGACCATCACGCCGTCGAGCCGTTTTTCGACCAGGGCCCGGTAGGCGCCCACGCCGAGTTGGCTGCCGAGCATGACGTCGAAGGCCTGCGGGCGGGAGCAGCGGCTCTCGTAGCCCAGCTTGATGGGGGTGATCTTCCGCTTCTTGCCGGTCTGGCGGGAGTATTCGGCGGCCACGAGGTCGGCGAACAGCCGGCTCAGGTCGAGCTTGGCGATGGCGATGTGCCCGTGCTCGTCGCGCGGCACGCCCTCGATGTGCTCGTGTGGCAAGAGCTCGGCCAGGCCCTCGGCCAGGACGATCACGCCGAACTCCTTGCCCTCGGCCTCCTCGCGGACGCGCATCGTGGCGACGACGCGCTTGACCACTTCCTGGAGGTCCATGACGCGGCGGATCTCCTTGCGGCCGGTCTTGGGGTTGCTGCTCTCCTCGGTGGTTTCGTACTTGCCGGTGATGTCCTCGACGCTGATCACCAGGCTGGCCTCGCCGGCGATGGCTACGCCGTAGGCCAGCCAGCCGGCGCTGCGGCCCATGCACTCGGCCATGAAATAGGCGCGGTTCGCCTCGCCGTCGGCCAGGAGGTTGCGGATCTCGGCGGCCAGGAACTCGACGGCCGTGAAGTAGCCGAAGGTGAAGTCGATGCCCATGTAGTCGTTGTCGATCGTCTTGGGCAGGTGGACCACGGGGATGCGGCGGCTGCCCGGCGGGAGCTGCTCCTGGAACAGCTTCAGCTTGTTGGCGGTCTTGAGCGTGTCGTCGCCGCCGATGGAGATCAGGGCGTCGACCCCCAGCGAGCACAGGGCGTCGTAGGTGGTGCGCAGGCCGGCGGCCCGCTTCGGGTCGCGGAGGTGGGCCGGCTCCGAGATCTCCTTGCCCGGGTTGGTCCGCGCCGTGCCGATCAGCACCCCCTGACTGTTGCGCGACCGCTTGAGCGTCTTGTGGGTGATGTTGACGTAGTCGCGGCCCTCGACCAGGGGGTGGTCCGGCCCGAACTCGACCAGGTGCGAATAGCCGTGGAGGATCCCCAGCACCTCGATGTTGTTGCGCAGGAAGGAGACGGCGGCGGTGGAAATGACCGCGTTGGCCGCCGGCGCAGGACCGCCGGCAAACAGGATCGCCGCCCGGCGAATGCTCGATTCCATCATGGGCGGCCTGGAAAGCGTGCTGGTCATGGAAAACTCCGGCTAGTGACGGGTGGCTGGTGACTAGTGGCGGATTTCAATTTGCAATTCTTGATTTGCTCAACTGCTCCAGGTCCGCTCGATGAAGGTGGTGTCCACGCGGGCCTCCTGGAAGGCGGGGTGGCTGAGGATTTTCTGGTGCAGCGGCACCGTGGTGCGGATGCCCTCGATCCGCAGCTCGGCCAGGGCGCACCGCATGGCGGCGATCGCCTCCCCGCGGGTCGGCTGGTGCACGATCAGCTTGCCGATCAGCGAGTCGTAGTAGGACGAGACGGTGTAGCCGACGTGGACGTGCGAGTCGAAACGGACGCCGAAGCCGCCGGGGGGATGGATGCGCGTGATCCGGCCGGGCGTCGGCCGGAAACCCTTGTCCGGGTCTTCGGCGTTGATGCGGCACTCGATGGCCGCCCCGTTCTGCGGGATGTCTTCCTGCCGGAAGGGCAGCTCCTGGCCCGCCGCCACGCGAATCTGCGCCTTGATCAAGTCGATGCCGGTCCGCATCTCGGTGACGGGGTGCTCGACCTGGATGCGGGCATTCATCTCGATGAAGTAGTACCGCCCCTGCCGATCCACGATGAACTCGACCGTGCCCGCACTGTGGTACTTGGCGGCCTTGACCAGGCGGACGGCCGCGTCGCAGACGGCGGTCCGCGTGGCGGGGTCGAGCTGCGACGCCGGGCTCTCCTCCAGCAGCTTCTGGTGCCGGCGCTGCATCGTGCAGTCGCGTTCCCAGAGGTGCACCACGTTGCCCGCCAGGTCGCCGAGGACCTGCACCTCGACGTGGCGGGGATGCTCGACGTACTTCTCGAGGTAGACTTCCGGATTGCCGAAGGCGGCCTGGGCCTCGGCCTGCGCCTGCTCCAAGGCGGAGCGCAACGCCAGCTCGTTGACCGCTACCCGCATCCCCCGCCCCCCGCCTCCCGCCGAGGCCTTGATCAACACGGGGAACCCCAGCTCGCGGGCCAACTGCACCGCCTGGGCCTCGGAGTCGATCAAGCCGTCGCTGCCGGGGACGGTGGGGACGTCGGACGCGCGGGCGATCCGCCGGGCGGCATTCTTGTCGCCCAGCAGGGCCATCGCCTCCTGCGAGGGGCCGATGAACTCGATGTCGCAACTGCGGCACACGTCGGCGAAGTGCGGGTTCTCGGCCAGGAAGCCGTAGCCCGGATGGATCGCCTGCACGTTGCCGATCTCGGCGGCGCTGATGATGCGGTCGATTTTCAGGTAACTGTCGGTGGCCTTGGGCGGCCCGATGCAATACGCCTCGTCGGCCAATTCGAGGTACGCGGCCCCGCGGTCGGCCTCGCTGAAGACGGCCACCGTCTCGATGCCCAACTCGCGGCAGGCACGCAGGATCCGCAGGGCGATCTCGCCCCGGTTGGCAACGAGAATGCGCTTGAACATCACGCCCGGGCATCCACCTTGAAGAGGGGTTGGCCGAACTCGACCGACTGGCCGTTCTCCACCAACACGGCTATGACTTTGCCCGACACCTCGGCCGGAATCTGGTTGAAGACCTTCATCGCCTCGACGATGCAGACCGTGGTTTCCGGACCGACGTGGTCGCCCACCTTGACGAAGGGGGTGGAGTCGGGGTCGGGGGCGGTATAGAACGTGCCGACCATCGGGCTCTTGATCACGACGATGGCCGCATCCTCCGCGGCGGGGGGCGCGACGGCCGGGGCTGCGGCCCCCGCCGGCGCCTGCGGAGGCGGCGCTCCCGCCGTGACGACCGGCTCCGACCCGCGGCGAATCTGAATCCGCCTCTCGCCTTCCCGCAAGTCGAGCTCGTTCAGGTCGTGCTCCTTCATCAACTCGACCAGGCGGCGAATCCTCCGCACGTCGAAGATATCCTGATTCGGACTTGGGCTGGACATGCCACGCCTCGCAACTGCAAGTTTGGGGCTTGGGCCCTTCGTTTTCGGTGCCCCCGGCCACAACATGTAGGGTGGGTCAAGCGCAGCGAGCCCCACCAATGGCAATTCGATCCGCTTGTGGTGGGGCTCGCTGCGCTCGACCCACCCTACGAGGATTCACACCGTGCCAGGATTCACAACCTCTAGGCCCTGTGTCTTGCCTTCTCTCGATTCACCCGACAACGACCTCTTCAAGCTCTTTGGCGGCGGTACTGAGGACCTCCCGGCCGCCGCGGGTCACGAGCACGTCGTCTTCGAGCCGCACCCCGCCCCAGCCGGGCAGGTAGATGCCGGGCTCGACGGTGATGACCATGCCCGGCCGCAGCACCGTGGAGTTCTTGGCCGTCAGGCGTGGGGCCTCATGGACCTCCAGCCCAAGCCCGTGCCCCAAACCATGCCCGAAGCGGCGGCCGAAGCCGGCCTCGGTAATGACGCGGCGGGCAACCCCGTCCACCTCTGCGGCGGTAACCCCCGGCCGGATGGCAGCGATCGCCCGGGTCTGAGCGCGGAGCACAACTCCGTAGATACGCCGAAGTTTGGCGGAGATTCTACCGGTCAGCAACATCCGGGTCAAGTCGCTCTTATATAGGCGGCCCTCGGCCCCCCAATCCACGAGCACGAGCTCCGAACGGTCGAGGGTCTGCGGGGTCGGTGTGGCGTGCGGCAGGGCCGCCCGGGCCCCCGCGGCCACGATCGGCGGGAAGCTGGCGCCGCGGGCGCCGAAGAGCCGGAACTGGTGGTCGAGCTGGTCGGCCAGATCCTTCTCGGTCTGTTGCGGCCGCCACGTGGCCCGGATGGCCCCGAAGGCCCGCTCCGCATACCAGATGGCCCGCCGGATCTCGGCAATCTCCTCCTTGTCCTTCACCTGCCGGAATTTCTCGACCAGGCCCGTGGTCGCACCCATCCGCAGGTTGGGCATCTTTTCGGCGATCCGGTCCCGCTGGCCGACGGTCATGGAGTCCCCCTCGACGGCCAGCCGGCCGACACCGGCCGAGCGGAGCGCCCGGACGATGGCCTGGTTCATGCTCGCGCCGGGGCGGCGAATAGCGAGGTCCAGCCCAGGGCACTCCTCCTGGAGTTGGGTCACGTACCGCCCGTCGCTCAGCATTACCTCGCCGTCGCGGTGGAGCAGGAGGAAACTGTCGTCCCCGGTAAAGCCGGTCAAATAGGTCACATTGGGGAAATGAGTCACCAGTACCGCGTCGGCGTCGAGCTTGGCGAGCGTGCGGGCAAGCTTCTCCCGGCGTGCCTGGTAATCCATCGTGCTCCTCCGCAAAACGTGTTATTGGACCAGTTGCCCCGAAGAAAGGCAAGTAGGCCGTGAAAAAGCCCCCGACCCGGGTACCATGCGCAGCATGGTCGCACGCGGTGCCCGCGTCCGCGGGCTCCCTGGGTAGTTCTTTTTTCCCCTCGCCGAGATTATGATGGAGGCATGGATGCCAACGAAATTCAACACCTGGCCGAGCGGCTGCTGGGCGGACAGCTCTCGCTGGCCCAGTTCGTCGATCGCCTCCGCGGGCCACAGATTGCCGACCTGGGCGAGGCCCAGGTAGACTTGGACCGCACGCGGCGCTGCGGGTTCCCGGAAGTGGTTTTCGCCGAGGGCAAGAGCGTGGCGGCCATGGAGAAGATCTTCGCCGCCCAGATGGCCCACGGGACCGACGTGCTCGCCACGCGGATGTCGGCCCAGCAGGCGGAGGAGTTGGCGGCCCGTTTCCCCGCGGGCCGCTACAACCCCGTCGGCCGGACGTTCCGCATCCCCTTGGCCGCCGAGACCAGCGGCCGGGCCGCCGGTTCCGGCGAGGCGGACGCCCCAGCGGCGGGACAGGGGAGGGTGACGATCGTCACGGCGGGCACCAGCGACCTGCCGGTGGCCGAGGAGGCCCGCGAAACGGCCCTCTGGACCGGCTCGGCCGTGACCATGATCCAGGACGTGGGAGTGGCCGGACCCCACCGGCTGGCGGCAAAGGTCAAGCTCCTGGAAGGGGCCGACGCGGTGGTGGTCGTCGCCGGGATGGAAGGGGCCCTGCCCAGCGTGGTCGGCGGCCACGTCGCCTGCCCGGTCATCGCCGTGCCCACCAGCGTCGGCTACGGGGCGAGCCTCGGCGGAATGGCTGCCCTGCTGGGCATGCTCAACAGTTGCGCCTCGAACGTCACCGTGGTCAACATCGACGCCGGCTTCAAGGGCGGCTACGTGGCGGGACTGATCGCGAAGAATGCGGCAGTCGGACGGAGGGAGATTGCAAATTGAGAATTGCAAATTGCAAATTGTAGATTGATTGAGACCCCGGCAACGGCACCGGGCCGGAACTGAGAGTATAACACGCAAAGGCGCAAAGACGCAGCGGAGGAACTACCGACCCCCAGCCACCCCGTTCGCCCTCACTTCACGGGAAGACCGCCGATGTCCTGGCTCCTTGAAGTGCTGGTAATGGCTCTGTACGCTTTCGCAGGCCCAATACTCCGAGTTGTTCTCGGGGTATTCGGATATGACCTCGATTGGGAGCCAAGAGACGGGCGTAGGATAAGAGGATGGCGGTTAGTCTGCTCCGCCCTCCTGTGCTGCGCCATATCGGGGCTCGTGCTGGCAGGTCTGATATGGTTATTGTACATAACGTCACGTTGAGCCGAGGGCGTGCGGTGCTCACAAGGTCGATTGGTTTGCGGCTCCCGATTTGCAATTTGCAATTTGCAATTTCCAATTTGCAATCCCCACCATGACCGACTCCGCCCAACCCGCCGACCCCCTTCCGCGGCTGCCGCCTCGCGACCCGGAGGCGCACAAGGGAAGCTTCGGCACGGCCCTGATCGTGGGCGGCTCGCTGGGCATGACCGGAGCGGCGGCACTGGCCGGCATGGCCGCCCTCCGCGGCGGGGCGGGACTGGTGCGAGTAGCCGTACCACGGCAATGCCTCGCGGTCGTTGCTGCCATCGAGCCTTCCTACATGACGGCGCCGCTGGCGGATGATGACGCCGGCCGGATCGCCGAGGCAGCCTACGACCGCATCGTCGAGCTGGCCGAGACGGCCACGGTGGTCGCCTGCGGGCCGGGGCTGGGTCGCTCGCCGGGCCTGGACCGGCTCGTCGCCCGCCTGTATCAGGAAGTTCGCCGGCCCATGGTCGTCGACGCCGACGCCCTGAATGCCCTGGCGGCGCAGCCGGAAGTGCTCGCCAAGCCCGGCGGCTCCCGAATCCTCACGCCCCATCCCGGGGAGTTTGCCCGGCTGATCGGCCGAAAACTCGATCGAGAGGCCAGCCGGCAAGCGGCGGTAGACGCGGCCCGCCGCTGGGGTGTCGTCGTGGTGCTGAAGGGCCATCGCACCTTCGTGACCGACGGCCGGCGGCAGTACCGCAACACGACCGGCAACCCCGGCATGGCCACCGGCGGCTCCGGCGATTCGCTCACCGGCCTGGTGACCGCCCTGGCCTGCCAGGGGCTGGAGCCCTACGATGCCGCCCGGTTGGGCGTCTACCTCCACGGCCTGGCCGGCGATCTGGCCGCCCGCCAACTGGGCGAGGTCTCGATAATTGCCGGCGACCTGGTGCGCTTCCTGCCGCAAGCGATCCTGACCCATCAGACCCCATGATCCTCTACCGCCTTGCCGCCGATGCGATCGTCGTGGCGCACGCGGCCTACGTCGCGGTAGTGGTCGGCGGGCTGGTGCTCGTCCTGGCCGGCGCGGCCCGCGGCTGGCGATGGACGCGGAACTTCTGGTTTCGCCTCGGCCATCTCCTGATGATCGCCGTCGTGGCGGCCGAAGCGCTTGCCGGAATCGTCTGCCCGCTGACCAACTGGGAGAACCGGCTCCGCACCCTCGGGGGCGAAGAAGGACTGCCGGGCTCGTTCGTCGGCCGGCTGGTCCACCGGGTGATGTTCTACGACGTCCCCCACTGGGCCTTTAAAGTCGCGTACAGCCTATTCGCGCTGGCCGTGCTGGCGACCCTGTTTTGGGCCCCGCCCGAGCGCCCGAGCTTCCTCCGCCGCAAGGGGCCGTAAGAACAGAAAGTGGGGTGGGTCGACGGGCACCGTCGGGCACCGGGCGCAGCCTGGTCGGCATGGTCGGCGAGCCCCAACACAAGAATTCGCCGGGAAAATGGTGGGGCTCGCCGACCATGCTGCGCACGGTGCCCGTCGCCCCACCCTGCAATCTACAGACGGACGGGACCTACAGGCGGACGGGGCCTACCTTGTCCGCTGCGGGCATCGCTGCTACGATAGCAGTAGTCCTCTGCCATGTTCGTGCTGTCGATGTCATGTTTTGGTGAGCCGATATCATGCCCATGGGGCGCCGGTCATATCAGACTCCGGCCGCGTGTATAGCCGCTGGCCGGCCCGCTTGCGGGACGCGGCGGCGGATCACACAACCCGGGGTCCAGGTGCCCACTTTGCAATGACGGGCTCTCAAAAAGACAAGGCCACGGCATTGCGGCGGAGGACTTTTTTCGTATGACCGAACTGTCGGCAGAATTGGCTGCGAAACGCGACCGGCTGCTGGATTTGCTGCGGAGCTACGGGAGCTGCGCCGTGGCGTTTTCCGGCGGGCTGGACAGCACCGTGCTGGCCAAGGCCGCCCAGCTCGCCCTGGGCGATCGCGCGGTGGCCGTGACCGGCACGAGCGCCAGCCTGGCCGCCGGCGAGTTGGAGGAGTCGATCGCGCTGGCCCGGCAGATCGGCATCCGGCACGAGGTGATCCACACCGACGAACTGGCCGTTCCCGGCTACCAGGCGAATGCCGGCGACCGCTGCTATTTTTGCAAGAGCGAGCTGTTCCTGAAGGTGGAGCAGATCGCCGCGCGGCTGGGCGTGGCGGTCGTCTGCGACGGCTCGAACCGCGACGATCAGGGGGAGCACCGCCCGGGGATCCAGGCCGCCCGGCAGCGGCAGGTTCGCAGCCCGTTGGCCGAGTGCTCTCTGGGCAAGCCGGAACTCCGCGAGTTGGCCGCGGCGTGGGGCATCCCCACCTGGGACAAGCCGGCGACGCCCTGCCTGAGCAGCCGCATCGCTTACGGCGAGCAGGTCACGCCCCAGCGGCTGGCGATGATCGACCAGGCCGAGCGATTCCTCCGCGAGCACGGCTTTCAGCCCTTGCGGGTGCGATATCACAAGGGGGACATGGCGCGGATCGAAGTCCCGACCGACGCCGTGCCGCGGCTGACCGACGCGGAGCTGCGCCGCGGGCTGGTGGAGCACCTCCGTTCATTGGGCTTCAAGTACGTCACGCTCGACCTGGAGGGCTTCCGCAGCGGCAGCATGAACGCCGTCCTGCCCCCCGAGAGCCTGCGGATCGTCGAGCGCTGAAAGGCCGCTTGGCGTGGTGTCGAATGCCGCTTGCGGCTTCGCACCGCCCTCATGCGCACTTCCGCGGCGCCAGCAGGTCCATCAGTCCCTGCGGCATGGCCTGCCGCAGGGCGTCCGGGTCGCAGCGGAGCGTGTCGAGGACCTGGTGGAGCTGTTCGTCGGGGCCGGTAGCCAGGTCAAGGAAGAGGAGTTTGCGGCCCTTCAGGACGCAGCCGCCGCCGGGGCACCCCGTGGGTCCGGCGAGCCATTCTTCGCGGACCGCGTATCCCAGTTGCGCGGCCAAATCGAGGGCATAGCCGAGGAGTTCTACCGTGTGCATCCCAGCTTCTCCAGTCGCCCGGTTTCCGTGCCGGCGGGTGAACGAGTTTCTGTTGCGGGTGAAAAGGGGACTGTCCCCATTTTCCCATTTCGCCCCCTCCGCAACAGAAGCGAATTATAGTTTGTTCGGTTTCAGTTACCAAGGCGAGTTGACGATACGGGAGACGAGATTAACGTCTTAATCTGCATAGGGTTAAGACGCGGAGTCCAGCGAAGGCAGCTAGACAACATGGGCCTGGTAAGCGGGGCGGCTTACCATCTTGCGCGGTTCTACGTACTCCAGTTAGAGTTGGGAGTCACCTGTGCCCACTAACGAAATCCACGATCACGCGGACCTTCGACAAGAGGTTGAGGCATTGAAGCAGCAACTCGCCCAGGCCCAGCGGCTCACAGCCCTTGGCGAGCTGGTGAGCACCACCACGCACGAGTTCAACAACGTCCTGACGACCATCATCAACTACGCCAAGCTCGGCATGCGGCACAAGGACAGCCCGACGCGGGACAAGGCATTCGATAAGATCCTGCTGGCTAGCAACCGGGCCGCGAAGATCACCAGCACGGTGCTCGGCTTGGCCCGCAACCGCTCCGCCGGCCAAGAACCCACCAACATGGTGGAGTTGGTGGAGAACACGCTGCTGTTGCTCGAGCGGGAGATGAACAAGTACCGGGTCACGGTGGACAAGAGTTTCCAGCCTGTGCCGCCGGCCTGCGTGAACGGCAACCAGATTCAGCAAATACTGCTGAACCTGTTGGTGAACGCCCGGCAGGCCATGCCCAGCGGCGGGCGGGTGCTCATTAAGCTTCTCTACGACAGCCAGAGCGACACGGTCGACCTGGTGGTCCGCGACAACGGTTGCGGCATCCCGGCGGATCGGCTGCCGCGAATCTTCGATTCCTTTTACACGACCAAGTCCGGCCCCGACGCCAGCGGCAAGGGGGGGACGGGTTTAGGGTTGTCGATGTGCCGGGACATCGTCGAGGCCCATCACGGCCGGCTCCGCGTCGACAGCACCGTCGGCAAGGGGACGGCCTTCACGCTGAAGCTCCCCACGGCTGCCAAAGCCGCGGGAAAGCGAGATCCGGCCCCGCTGGGCGCCACCATCCCCTTGCCCACCCCGCAGCCCACCGGCGACTGCCCGGCGTAAGAAGGCGGCTCGCCTGCCCACCGCCCGCCGAACCCGCCGACGCAGTCGGCGGGCTTTTGGTCACGTCGGCACTGCCCACCGCCCACTGGCTACAGCCGTTGCGGCTGGCCGGCGGGACTCAGCCGGAATTGCAACTGGCCGAGCATCCGCTGTTCCAGATTGGAGTCGCGGCCCTGGGGGATCCAACCCAGGCTGGGGTCGCTGTGGCGGGGTGGATTGGTGACCCGTGTGAGCGATGCGGTGTAGGGGAAGACGGCGGCGCCGGCCGTGCCGGCTTGGGGCTGCTTGAGGTTCTCCAGTTCCTTCAGCACGGCCATGTCAACCCAGAATCCGCCGCCTTCGGCCGGGACAATCCGCACTACGGCCCGGCGACGGATCGACTGCAAGGTACACTCCAGCCGATCGTAGCTGGTCACGGAGTCATGGTCCCAGGGCTCCACAAGGGTGGCCCCGGGTTTGGGGAACGTCTCGATGAAGCCCTCGGTAAGCGTGCTGCCCAATAACCGCACGGGCTCTTCGCGGTCGATGCGGAAGTAGTCCGCCACCACGTCGGCCACGGCCTCCCACACGAAGTCCGGGTTGTTGATAGGCACGTGCAGGGGGTTGTCCAGCACGGCCGGCAGGGGCTGGCTTGGCGGGACGGTCCACTCCGGCCCCTGGGCGCAGCCGGCGAGCAGCAGCAGAAGGATGAAGGATAAAGGATGAGGGATGAAGGACAAACGGTCTTGGGTCTTAGGTCTTCGGTCTTGGGCCTTGGGTCTTGGGACTACGATCCAGGACCTAAGACCTAAGACCCAAGACCCAAGACCGAAAGCGGACGGCAGCCGAAGAGGGACAGCAGCCCGAGCGCTCCCCAGCGGGGCCAAGACGCGCAGCGGGGTTACAGGCGAGTTGCGCACGGTGAGCCGGCCTCGAACGAGGACTTCCCGGTTTGGATCGGCCGCGTAGTTTCCCAAGAACCCGGCACTGCGGCAAGGTCGAAATCGCGGTAGGAGTGGGGGAAGAGGGAGGGTTAGGAAAGGGGGGCAGGCACCTTTCCCCTGTTCATCCTTGATCCTTTCTCCTTCATTCTTGGTTCTTGGTTTGTGACTACCGCGCGTGGACAGGTGGCCGGCCAGGTCGGCGAGCGGCTCGCCGGGCGGCTGTACCGTTCTCGCTGAGCACCTGTTGGGCCTTTGCCAGGTCGTTGACCTTGATGACGGCCACCGCGCCGTTTCGCGCCCCCCGAGCGGCCGAGAACGAGCAATACGCGTAGTCGAGGTTCAAGTGCTCGGCGGCCAGCTTCTCGCAAATGTTCCGAAATGCCCCAGCATGACTCGGCACGTCCACCAGCAACACGTCGGTCGACTCGGAACGGACGTTGATCTTCTCCAGGACCGTCTTGGCGGCGCCGATGTCGTCGGGCACGAACCGCACGGTGCCCCGCGTGCCCGAATCCATGACCGACAACGCCCGAAAACTCACTTTCTCCTTGTTCAACGCCCCAAGCATCGCCGCAAGCCGCCCAGGCTTGTTGACCAACGACACCGACAGTTGCTTGGCCGTTTGCATCTGGCTATTCCTTTCTGGAGCTAGAGGAAGAAACGATGCACTGCATCCGCTCTGCGGGGGCATCCGGGCCGTACCCCATATCCGTCGCACCGCCCATGTATTATTCATACCCGGAGTCATCGCCGGGCAACCCCCTAACGGGTGGAGTTCGCCCCTGGGAACCTCAAAGGCTGCCAAGAATCCCCCTCACCCAAACCCTCTCCCGGAGGGAGAAGGGGATCTTACTCTTGCCTTCAGAGGGACGGGAACTTTCCGGGCCCTCGTTTCGTCTGATAAATAAGTGTACTATGACAATACGTCCTGGCGAGCCCCTCCGAGCGTGGAGGTCGTCCCCTCGTCCTGCCCGCTGTCCCAAATCAAAGGAGCCGTGCCATGTCTTGCCGATGGAGCCGAGCTTTGGCGGTACTGTTCTTCCTGGTAGCGGCGATTGCCCGGGGCCAGGGGATCCTGGTCGTCATGGATCCGGATCAGCATATCCGGCTGCCGCGGCCGATCATCATCTGGCCGCCGTATCCCCACCCGCATCCGACCCCCCAATGGGAGCCTCCGCCGGCCACGTACAAGATCGACCAGTTGCAGGTCGATGCCCGGCTGGCGGATCAGGTCGCCCGGGTGCAGGTCACGCAGTCGTTTGAGAACACCGGCAGCCGGGCGCTGGAGGTGTCGTTCATCTTTCCGCTGCCCTACGACGGGGCGATCGACAGCCTGACGCTGTTGGTAGACGGGAAGGAGTACCCGGCCAAGCTGCTGGACGCCAAGGAGGCCCGCCGCCTGTACGAGCAGATCGTGCGGAAGAACCGCGACCCGGCGCTGTTGGAGTGGATCGGCGCCGGCATGTTCCAGACGAGCGTTTTTCCGGTGCCGCCGGGGGCCAAGCGGACCGTTACGCTCCGCTACGCGCAACTCTGCCGCAAGCAGGAGGGGATGACCGATTTCCTCTTCCCGCTGAGCACGGCCAAGTACACGTCGCACGCGGTGCAGAAGATCGATTTCCGCGTGTCGATCGAGAGCGAGGAGGCGATCAAGAACGTCTACAGCCCGACGCACGCGGTGGACGTCAAGCGTCCCGACGAGCGGCACGCAGTAATCACGTACACTGTCAAGGACCAGGTCCCGGCGTCCGACTTCCGGCTGTTCTACGACGTGGGGCGGGGGAAGCTCAGCACCCGCGTCTTGAGCTACCGGCCGAACAAGGACGAGGACGGCTACTTCCTGCTCTTGGCCAGTCCCGAGATCCGCCCGTCCGACGGCCAACGGCCGCCCAAGACGGTCGAGTTGGTGATCGACCGCTCGGGGAGCATGAGCGGCAAGAAGATCGAGCAGGTCCGCGCGGCGCTGAAGCACGTGCTGAACAATCTCCGCCAGGGGGACCTGTTCAACGTCATCGCCTACGACAGCGAGGTCGAGTCGTTCCGGCCGGAGCTGCAGCGCTACGACGAGAAGACGCGGCAGGCGGCGTTGGGCTTCGTCGACGGAATCTATGCCGGCGGCAGCACGAACATCGACGGGGCCCTGAAGACCGCCCTGGGCCAGCTCCAGGACGCCAACCGCCCCAGCTACGTCATCTTCCTGACCGACGGCATCCCGACGACCGGCGAGACCAACGAGCAGAAGATCGTCGTGGCGGCCAAGGCGGCCGACAAGGTCCACGCGCGGATCTTCGCCTTCGGGGTGGGCTACGACGTCAACGCCCGCTTCCTCGACCGGCTGGTCCGCGAGTGCTACGGCCAGAGCGAGTACGTGCGGCCCGACGAGAACATCGAAGAGCACATCGCCAAGCTTTACAACCGCATCGAGGCCCCCGTCCTGACCGGCGTGCGGCCCCGCTTCGATTTCGACGCCAAGCCCGCCGAGGGCAACCTGGTCAACCGCGTCTACCCCAAGGACTCCATCGACCTGTTCGCCGGCGAGCAGTTGGTGATGGCCGGGCGGTACCGCAAGGCCGGTACTGCCAAGGTCGTCGTCGAGGGAAAGGTGGGCGACAAGACGGAACGGTTCGACTTCCCGGCCACCTTCGTCGAGCAGAGCGGCGACGGGTCGCTCTCGTTCGTCGAGAAGCTCTGGGCCCTGCGCCGCGTGGGCGAGATCCTCGACGAGCTGGACCTCAAGGGCACCAACGACGAGCTGGTCAAGGAGCTCGTGGATCTGGCCAAGCGGCACGGCATCCTCACGCCCTACACCTCGTTCATGGCCGACGACCAGATGAACATCCACGACGTGACGACAACCACGGGCGAGACGCGGCGCCGCCTGGAAAACCTGTCCAGCTTCGCCGACGGCGTCGGCGGCGTGGCCCAGCGCGGATTCAAGGGCGATCTGCAAAGGGCCAACATGGTCCCCTCGGCCTCTCCCGCGGCGCCCGCCGCCGAGAGCCTGGCGATGGACCGCTTCGCCCGCGAGGCCTCGGGCAGCATGAAGATGCAGGCCCCGGCCTCCGCCAGGCATTCCGGCGGGCAGGGCGGCGGCAGCGGTGCCGGGCACGCCACGAATGGCCAGGGATTCGACTTCGGCGACCAGGTCGGCGCCGAGGCCAAGGCCGCCCAGCAGAACGTCCGCAACATCGGCGACCGCACCTTCTTCCGCCGCAACGGCCAATGGGTTGATTCCCGGCTCTCGAAGGACCAACAGCAGAATGCCAAGCGGATCAAGCAGTTCAGCGACGAGTACTTCGCCCTGGCCGGGCGCTACGGGCGGACCATGTCGCAGTACCTCGCCCTGGACGAGCCGGTCCTCGTGGAGCTCGACCGCCAGGCCTACCTGATCGAGCCGTAAAGCCCACGTGCTATATGCGGTCGGGCATGGTAGAATTGGGGTAGAGGAGCGGCTGATGAAGATCGAGGTCGAGCGGGAAGACGATGGTCGCTGGATCGCCGAAGTGGCGGATCTGCCCGGCGTCATGGTCTATGGCGAGAGTCGGGCAGACGCGATCTGCAAAGTCCAAGCCCTGGCCCTGCGAGCTCTGGCGGATCGCCTCGACCACGGCGAGGAAATTCCCGAGTTGCGTGAGGTGTTTGCGGTGCCCGTGTGAGCCAATGGCCATCAACAAGAGCCAGCCGTGTACTCGCCGCCCTCCTGCGGATCGGGTGGACGATCAAGCGTCGGTCTGGGACGTCGCACCGGGTACTCTCCCGTCCGGGGTGGCCGGATTGTGTCTTTGCATTTCGCGATCGCGAGGAGATCGGTCCGCGCATGCTGGCCCGCATCGCGCGGCGAACGGGCCTTGCGCCGGGCGATTTGTAGGGACAGCGGGAACCTGATCGAGCCGTAAGGCTCACCCCCACCCCCCTTCGGCGAATTGCCAACGCCGGGCAGTAACGTAGGCTTGCTCATGGAACACGCCTTCTCGCGGAAGGAGATTGCCATGAGCAACGACTCGTTGCAACACGACCACGACCCCCTTGAACGAGGGGATTGCGGGGCGCCGGCCGACGGCGATGCCCCCGCCGAGTCCTCGTGCGCCGCCGATGCCCTGCGACGGGCCAAGGCCGAGCTCGACAAGGCCCGGGACTTCTACGACGATGTCCGCCACCGTGCCGCCGAGCGTATCGCGGCGGTCCGCAAGACCACCGTGGGCGAGCTCGCGGACGGGGCGCTGGAGTTTGTCAAGCGGCATCCGGGGGCCGGGCTGTGCATCGCGGCCGCGGCCGGGTTCTTCCTCGGCCGGCGGCTGAGACGATAATTGTCTTACCATGCCAGATCCTTCCCAGCTCGATGATCGCGAGCTTCGGCTGCGGATTGCCCGCCTGCGGCGCCGCATTGACGGGCGACTGCACGCCGTGCGCCGCCGGGGGCGGGAACTCTTGTCATGGCGAGCGGTGGTACACCGTTATCCCGGCTACTCGGCGATGGCCGCGGCGGGTGCGGGCCTGTCGCTGGCCGCCGGTCTGCGGCACGGCCGGCTTGTCCGCTGGCTCGGCGGCCGCCTCGTTCAGGCGGCCATCGCCCCGCTGGCCGGGCAATTATGGCAGGAGGTGCGGCAGGTTTTGGGGGTTAGGTCTTAGGGCTTGGGTCTTGGGCCTTGGGTCTTGGCACCAAGACCTAAGACCCAAGGCCCAAGACCGTTGTGGAGGGTGTCGTGTCGCAGCCTGACCGACCGCTAGGGTCCGAATTTCGGGAGGAACTGGCCCGGCTGGCCGCCGATGTCCGCCGCATGGGGGCGTTGCGCTGGGAGCTGGCCCGGCGGGAAGCCCTGGCGGACGTGCGGGCGGCCCGTCGCCTGGCGATAGCAGCCGCCGCGGCCGCGGCCATGGCCCTGGCCGTCTTGCCGCTGTTGGCCGTGGCGACGGCGTGGTGGCTGGACGGCTGGCTGGGGGTCCCAATGGTCGCCTGGCTGCTGGTCTGGGCCGCGGCGATGTTGGCGGCGGCAGCGGCCGTCGGACTGCTCGCCTGGCGCCGCTTCCGCCGCGAATTCTCCGGCCTGGCGGAAACGTTCGCAGAACTCCGCGAGGACCTCGTCTGGCTCCAGGAGTGGGGAGGAGCGAGCAAGGATGAAGGATGAACGATAAAGGATGAAGGGGCAGGGATGAGCTGGTTGGACTCGATCCATCGGCTCGCCCCTCATACTTGATCCCCAATCGCAAATCCAAAATCCAAAATCTAAAATCCTTGCTCCTTCATCCGTCATCCTTCATCCTTCCTCCTTATCCCTCGAACACCCCCGCGCCGAACTCGGGCTCCTCCTCCGGCGGCTCGCCCGCCTTCTCCAGCGCCCGGTCGGTGCTGGTCGGATCGACCTGGTGGCAGCTTTCGATGAGCCGCTCGACGATGTCGTCCAGGTCGAACCGCCAGGCGGCCTCGTCCAGGTCGGGCGGCGAGAGCTGGCGGAACTCGCCCACCAGCAAGATCAGCCGCAGCAGGTGGCGGAACAGGATCCCTTCCTGCTTGTAGAGGTCCTTG
>Ga0187848_10001315_pt1 | contig 21402 bp, 20 predicted proteins | sample June2016WEW_4_40_FD_132424 | JGI IMG/M metagenome (GOLD analysis project Ga0187848, IMG submission 132424) | Peatland microbial communities from SPRUCE experiment site at the Marcell Experimental Forest, Minnesota, USA - June2016WEW_4_40 | ecosystem: Environmental > Terrestrial > Soil >... | reverse complement strand
CGTCTTTGACAAACTCGCCGCCGCCGCCAGTTTTCCGTATCAAAACACGCAACTCTGTTTCTTCGGCCACACCCATGTGCCCGTCGCCTTCATGCGCGACACCGCCGTCCGCGGCGGCACCTACTCAAAATTCAAAATTGATCCCTCCAAAAAATATTTCATCAACGTCGGCGCCGTCGGCCAGCCGCGCGACAACAACCCCAGGGCCGCCTACGTTATTTACGACATGGACGCCGGAACCATTGAACTTCGCCGGCTCGATTACGACATCGCCACCGCCCAGAAAAAAATCCGCGCCGCCGGTCTGCCCGAACGGCTCGCTGAACGGCTTGAATTTGGAAGGTGATTTCAAAGTGACGGGTGACCGGTGAGAGTGACCCGTTGCCGGCTCGCGCGTGGTTGGTCAGGTCACCGGTCACTCGTCACGTGTCACTCGATTGAAAATTTTAATTCTCAAGCCCAGTTCGCTCGGCGATGTCATCCAGGCCCTGCCCGTCCTCCGGCTGCTCAAACGTCATCTGCCCGCCAGCGAAATTTTCTGGTGGATTGATTCCGCACTCGCGCCGCTCCTCGAAGGCGATCCCGATTTGACCGGCATCGTCCGCTTCGAACGCCAGCGTTGGGCCGCTCCCCGGCACTGGCCCGAAATGCTCCGCAGCATCCGCTGGATGCGCGCGCAAAATTTCGACTGGGTCATTGACCTCCAATGCCTCGCGCGCAGCGGCGCGTTCGCCTGGCTCGCCAACGGACAATTTCTCATCGGCCTCGACGAAGTCCGCGAAGGCGCGCGGGGATTTTATGATGTCGCCATCCGCCGCGCATCGTTCCACACCCACGCCGTGGACTGGTATCTCGCCGTGTTGCCACGCCTCGGTGTGCCGATCCACAACCATTTTCAATGGCTGCCCGAACGGCCCGCCATCGCCGCCGAAGTGAAACGAAAATGGCCCGGTGCATTTGTCCGCAATCCGCAATCCGCAATCCGCAATCCGCAATTGATTGTCCTCCAACCCGGCGCCCGCTGGGAAAACAAGCGCTGGCCGGTGGAGTATTTTACCGAACTCGTTCGCTTGCTCGCAAAAACATTCCCCGATGCGCGCTTTGCCATTCTCGGCACCGCCGAGAACAAACCGCTCGGCGAAATGATTTTGCGCGCCGAACCGCAACGCGCTTTGAATTTGTGCGGCGAGACTTCATTGCCGGAAATGATCGAATGGCTGCGGCTGTGCGAGTTGATGGTCACCAACGACACCGGCCCGATGCACGTGGCCACCGCGCTCGGCAAACCGCTCGTTGCCCTGTTCGGCCCGACCGAACCGCGCCGCACCGGACCGTATGGCCATCTTGAAAATGTGCTTCGCATTGACCTCCCCTGCTCTCCCTGCCTGAAATCGCATTGCACCTACGAAAAACTGAACGAATGCCTGAAGGCGATTTCACCCGCGACGGTTTTCGAGCGCGTCCAAAAGCAACTGCAATCATCCGCAGTATAAGCGCACTTGCGTTTTCAGCGCGAACGGCGTTACGTTCGCGCCGGTGACCACTTCAAACCAGACCGGACCAAACCCAACTCCAGCCTGCGCCGAACCGCCACCGCGTCCTGCGTTTGTCACCACGCATTGGTCGCTCGTGGTTTCCGCCGGGCGCAACGACACCCCGAACGCCCGCAACGCCCTGGAAAAACTTTGCCGCACCTACTGGTTTCCGATTTACGCATTCGTGCGACGGCACGGGCATGGCCCACACGACGCACAGGATTTGACCCAGGAATTTTTCGCGCGCCTGCTGGAAAAAAAATCGCTCGCCGGCGTGGACCCGGCGAAAGGCCGGTTCCGCTCGTTCCTGCTCGCGTCGCTGAAACATTTTCTCGCCAACGAATGGGACAAAGCCAAAGCGCAAAAGCGCGGCGGTGGGCAGGTGATGATTCCCCTAGACACCAAGAGCGCTGAAAACTCCGGCGGGTTTGAGCCAGCCGACAATCTCACCGCCGAGAAAATTTTTGAGCGGCGCTGGGCGCTCACGCTGCTGGAACAGGTGCTGCGCCGGCTGCGTGCAGAATATGTCCGCGACGACAGGGAAAAATTATTCGAGCAATTGAAGCCGACGCTCACCGAAACCAGCCGAACCGTTGCTTGCGCGGAAATCGCCACCCGTCTCGGCACGAGCGAAGGCGCGGTGAAAGTGGCGGTGCATCGCCTGCGGCAGCGTTACCGCGAAGTGCTCCGCGCGGAAATTGCGGACACCATCGCCAGTCCCGGCGAGGTGGAAGATGAAATCCGGAATCTATTTGCGGCGCTGGCGGGGTGATAAAGCAGGGCAGGCATCTTGCCTGCCCCGCTCGCGCGCCGGCACAAGCGATGAAGACTTCCCGCCGACTTCGCCGGCACAGGCAGGCAAGATGCCTGCCCTGCTTTTTTGCGCCAAAATATTTCGTAACCTTTGGCCGGTTTTTCTTCAGTAACGGATGGAATGCGGCATTTGTTGCCATAAAAACGTGATTTCGGCCAAATCAAATCGCAAAATGAAAGGCGCGATATGAATCCAGGACTTATTGGAGGCATTGTCGGTGGAATTATCGGCACAGCAGGTGGATTGCTTGGCACATACTTCAGCATCAAGAACACGAAAAGTCCACGGGAACGCGCCTTCGTCATCAAAGCGAGCATTGCGTGTTGGATTTTTGTCTTGGTGTTTGTGTTCGGCATGTGCCTGACTCCGGGCCTTTACAAGTTATTTCTCATCCCAATTTATTTCGTTGGTCTCGTGGCATGTATTTTATTGTGGAACAAGAAGCAGGTGCGGATACGTCTCGAAGAATCAAAGAAAAATCCTGCACCACCTGTTGCACCCGCCACTCAAATTATTCCCCGCCAATGCCCGCAATGCGGCGCGGAACTGAAATCGGAGGTGTCGGAAGGGCTTTGCCCGGCCTGCCTGCTGCAACGCGGCATCGCCACCGAAGGCGGTGCGCCGCCCGGCACCCCGCCGTTCATTCCACCCACGATTCCCGACCTCGCCAATTTGTTTCCCCAGCTCGAAATTCTTGAACTCATCGGCAAAGGCGGCATGGGCGCGGTCTATAAGGCCCGTCAGCCGGCGCTGGATCGGTTCGTCGCGCTGAAAATTCTCGCGCCGCGTTCCGGCGGCGACCTGGATTTTGCCGAACGGTTCACCCGCGAAGCGCGCGCGCTCGCCAAGCTCAGCCATCCGAACATCGTCGCCGTTTACGATTTCGGCATCGTGGGACAGGCTTCCAGCCTGTCTCCATCTGAAAAAAAGAATCTGCAGTCAGAGACCGGCAGGATGCCTGTCCCACTCCACTATTTCATCATGGAATACGTGGACGGGCCGAACCTGCGGCAAGTCGAGCAGGCCGGCAAACTCTCGCCGCATGAGGCGCTGGAAATCATTCCGCAAATCTGCGCCGCGCTCCAGTTCGCGCACGATGAAGGCATCGTCCACCGCGACATCAAGCCCGAAAACGTTCTGCTCGACAAAAAGGGCCGGGTGAAAATCGCCGACTTCGGCCTGGCCAAAATTCTGGGGCAGGAATCGAAGGATTTCCGGCTGACCGGCGTGCGCGACGTGGTGGGCACGCCGCATTACATGGCGCCGGAACAGATCGAAAAACCGCAGACCGTGGATCACCGGGCGGACATTTACTCGCTCGGCGTCGTGTTCTATGAAATGCTCACCGGCGAACTGCCGCTCGGAAAATTTCAGCCGCCGTCGTTCCGCACGCACGGAATGCAAATTGACGTGCGGCTGGATGAAGTCGTGCTCCGTTCACTGGAAAAAGAACCGGAACGGCGTTATCAGCAAGTCAGCGAAGTCAAAACCCAGGTGGAGACGATTGTGGCGACCGGTAGCGCGGGCGTCCCGCCTGCCGAAAACCGGGCGTCGCGCCCGATTCATTGTCCCGCAAATCGGCTGACGAGCCGTCCGGCTCGGCGTCATGGAGTTGGTTGGGAATGGAACGGGCGCCGTTTTATTCACCGGAAATGCGCGAACTCGCCAGCCATCTCACGAAAAAGGAAAGGAATCAATCAAGGTTGATCGCAGGCCCCACCGGAGCTGTGTATGCAACGATTATGGTAGCAGTGGTTTGGGGCATCCAAACTTTGGGATTCAAGCCCACTCTTTGGAATGTGATGGGAGTTGTTGGGCTGGTTCTCATTGTCTGCCTTCCCATCCAGGTGCGGGTGATGCGAAAATTCTACTGCTCCACTGTTTGGGGCAAGCAGCGCGGTTACAAACCCGGACAATTCAAGATATTTTCTTTTCGCGGAAGCAATTTTTGGAAAAAAATTAGCGCGTTGCTGTTTTTCATGGCAGTGATTCTTTGCCTTGTCAAGGGATTCAACGATTTTTTCCTGGGAGCTTTCTTCAAGGTGCTCCCATTACTCCCACCGTTCCAATATTACATTGGCCAGGCCTGTTTTCCCAAAGGCGATTCGATTGAAATTGATACCGTTGCGCGATTCAAAAACTGGATGATAGTCAAGGGTCATTATACTCTCGTCAGTCACAATAACGCAACGCTCGCGCTTGATATCACTTCGACAAACAAGAACATTCCCGAAGACACCAAGCAGCGGATGCAAATTTCCAACGGACACGGCCATTTTGAACTGACCGATTCTCATGTCGTTCCGGGCTTGCCATACATCTCGATGTATGCCGACGACAAATCATTCGCCGCGCTCTATTTTGGAACCAAGGCCGAAGCGCTTGAAGAAAGCAAAACGAAGTGGATCTCGGAGACTGACCAGACAAATCTTCCGCCCCCCTCCGCCGAAACCTGGTCGCCCACGCTCACGCCGGGCGAGAAGCCGGATTTGCAAAAAATTCTCAGTGACGCGAAAGACTTCATGACCAAAGGCCAATACGAGGAAGCATTGCAACGGCACATTTGGTATCACAACCACGCGCTGGAATATGATCAAGGGCAAACCGGCGTCCGGCTTTCGTTCGCGTTGTCGCAATGGGTTGAGCTGGGCCGGCGTTATCCGAAGGCAAAACAGGCGTTGATTGAAATCCGCGACTGCGACACGCAGAAACTTGCCGGTGGCGAAGGTTATTTCAATTTGTTCATGGACGTGAGTTCCATCAACCGTGAACTACAGGACGAAGACGCGACTTATGCCTTGTTCAAAACTATTCAGGCCAAAGACCCGAAGCTCGCGCAACAATGTTATTATTCCATTGAAGATTTGCTGGCACGCAAAGGCGAATATGAGCTGTGCTTGAAATACATCGGCGATCCGCAGGCCAAATTTGAAATGCTCCAGCATCAATTCGATATGTTGCGGCAACTGGAGCAGCGGACTGCGGTGATGCAGCACGAACATCCGATGCCTTCGGGCTTTCCTGACACGACGGAAAGCGCCAAAAAGGTTCACGAAAATCTTTTTGTCGGACAAGTTCGCCAACTGATTGAAATTCTCGTCGCGACCGGCCACAAAACCGACGCGGAAAAAATCCGCGCCCAGGCCGTTGCCATTCTAGACGACCCGCGGCTGAAATCTGCCGTCAGCGATGCAGAACAAAAAACCAGAAAGTAGAGCCAGGCCGAATCACACTCCGCTGTCGTTTTGACCGGTGGTTGCGCTTGATTTGCGGCAACAGCAACACCATTTTTGGTAGCTATGAAAATCACCTTTGCCCAAATGATGCTGCTCTGCTTTGTGCTGGCCTCCGTCAATTCTGCCATCGCGCAGGGTTCCAAGCCTGCCATCTCCCCGACGAACCACATCGAGCTTTTCAATGGCCGGGATTTTTCGGGCTGGACGTTTTGCATGAAAGACCATGCCGACCCGATGCAAACCTGGAGCGTCACCAACGGCATCATCCATTGCACCGGCAAACCAATTGGTTACATCCGCACGCTGCAAAATTATCATGATTACGTTCTCGCCATTGAATGGCGCTTCGTGAAAATTGCGCCCAAGGCTGACAACACCGGCGTGCTCGTTCACATGCAATTGCCGGACAAGGTCTGGCCGATGTGCGTCCAGAACCAGGGTAAATCCGGCCGGCAGGGCGACTTGTTCGTGATGGCGGGCGCGGAATGCAAGGAACATAAAGGCATGGACGCCAACACGCCGGTTCCGATGCGCGGCAAATCGGTGGAAAAACCCGTCGGCGAATGGAACACTAACGTGACGGTCTGCTCCAACAACAATGTCAAAGCCATCATCAACGGCAAATTCATGAACGAAACCACCGAATGCACCATTTCATCCGGCTTTGTTGGCATTCAAAGCGAAGGCGGCGACATTGAAATCTGCAAAGTATTTTTGGAGCCGCTGAAGTGACGCAACCAAGAGAAAGATTTTTCGAGGCATTTTTGCGGATTCGGGCTAATGCAGAGTGGACAGAAAACTAAAAAATTAATTCCACCATGAAATCCAAACTGCATCTGCAAAGTCTGGCGGCCATCTTTTTCCTCATCGTTTCCCTGGGCACGGCGCCAGCCCAGAAAGGTCCGGGCGCTCCGCCCGCAGTTGATCCCAACACTGGTTTGCCGCTGCCGCAAGCCCGGACATTGCCCGCCCTGGACCCCGTCACCGGACTGCCCCAGTCCCAACCCACACCTTGGAAGGACCTGAACTGGAAGGATCCGGACATCGTGTTGACGAACGTTTCCTATGACGGTCTGCCGCTCAGCGAAGTCGTGCGCCGTTTGCAAGATCAATTCAAGGGTTGTTTTGACGTGTTAACGCCAGTCAACCCAGATTGGGCCGCAGACTGGCAATCCATCGCCATCCGGTTGCAATTGAAAAACGTGACCGCCAGCGAAATTTTCAACGCCATGAATCTGGTGTTTGAAAATGACCGGACCCCTTTGCGCTGGGAACTCAAGCTGAACGGCAAACGTCCCACCGCGTTGCTGCGGGTGCTGGCACAGCCAAGCCCCAAGAACCCGCCGCCAGTCATTGACCCGACAACCGGTCTGCCCGTGCCGCCGCCGGAGACAAAGCGGGGGGTCTACTTCGTGGGCAATCTGCTCGGAGACGAAAAATCCGGCGGCCTAACGATGGAACAACTGGTCCAGACCCTTTCCGAAGTTCGTCAAATTGGTTTTGGCTCGGAGGGCGGACTTCAGTTCCACAAACAGGCGCAGTTGGTCATTGTCACCGGCACGGACGCCGAGATTGAATTTATTGGGAATACTCTCACGGCGCTGAGGCAAAAGGAGGAACTGGATGCCGTGCGCCAAGCCCAGTCGAAGTCCGCCGAATCCAAGCCGAAATCAGAGGCGACAAAGACTCCTTGAATATGTTATGAACGGGTGATGGTTACGACCACCTCCATGCCATTCCCGGCCCTCGAACCGACCTCATGCCCGACCGCGGCGGCCTCCAGCATGCAAACATCCCGGTCCAGCCTCGACGCCGAGGCCCGCCACCTGGCGGCGACCGTGGCGCGCGGGGACGAAGCGGCGTTCCGGCAATTATACGACCGCTACCAGCCGCGGTTGTTCCGCCTGGCGCTGGTGCTGGGCCGCGGCGATGAGTCACTCGCGCAGGACACGGTGCAGTCGGTGTTCGTGACCGCCGCGGCGAAACTCCGCCGGGTTGACGGCGAAGAACATTTGTGGAACTGGCTGGCGCGCGTCGCCCGGCAACAACTCGCAAAGGCCTGGCGGCAACGGCAACGGGATGCGGCGGTCGTCGGCATGGCGAACCTGCCGGAACACCCGGATGCAGTCAAACCCGATTCCGTGCTGGAGGAGAGTCTCGACACGGCATTGCAGGCAATGGACGCGGAGGAGCGGCAGTTGATTGAATGGTTTTATTTCGACCGGTTGAGCCACCAGGAAATTGCCGGGCAGCTCAATGCTACACCCAAGGCGGTGTCCAGCCGTCTGGAACGGGCGCGCGTGAAACTGCGTTCACTGATTACCCGGAGGTTGTCCCATGAAACCTGAGAAGCAACAATTGATTCAAGATTTGCTCGACGACGAAAGCCGCCGTAACGCCACTCTGCTCGCTGGCGGCCGGATTCTTCGCCGCCGGCGGCATTGGCGCGCGGCTACACGAGGCCTGGTCCTGGCGCTGGTGGCGACCGCGGCCGTTTTATCGCTGGAACAGAAAAAATCGCGCCCGCCGTCCGTTCAAGCATCATTGCCCCCGGTAAAACCCGTTGCCTCCGCACAACCGCATTCCCTGACCGACGACGAACTGCTGGCGCTTTTCCCGGACACGCCGGTCGGGCTGGCCACGTTGCCCGACGGCAAAAAACTCCTGCTCTTTCCGCGGCCCGGAGACGAAAAGCGGTTTGTTACCCGCCTGTAAACCAGGTTCACGTTACAACTTCCGTAATTGGACGACGGTGGCGCCCCAGCCGCCGAATTGCGGGTGGTCCAGCGCGAAAGAGACAACGTCCGGGTGTTTCGCCAGGATGGCATGGACGGTGCGCCGCAGGTTGCCGATGCCCTTGCCGTGAATGATGCGCACCTGGAGGATGCCGCGCTCCCGGCAGGCGGCCAGATAATCCGGCACGATATCCTTTACCTCGCGCGGCTGGAACGTGTGCAAATCCAGCACCCCGTCAATCGGCAGTTGAACCGGTTCGTCAGCCATGCGGACAATATCCCCCATTCAGCCACACAACAAAAGCCCCAGTACACCAACCGGATCGCATCATCAGGCACCTGCGGATGTAATGATAACGGCCGGATGCAAGGCTGTTGGTAAGTGTGATTCCCCTCACCCGGCCAGAGGCCACCCTCTCCCCGCCCAGCGGGGAGAGGGACGGGGCGAGGGGCACGACCATTTTGTTAATAATTCCAACCAAACCTTTCAATCAGATCTGTCATTTGTTGCCTGCATCTGCTTCTTCACCCACGCCCTGGCCTGGCGCGGCGTTTTCAGTTCGTCCTGCAATTGCTTTTCGCGAATTTCCGCGAGTAATGCGCCCATCGCCGGACCAGGTTTCACGCCCAGCGCAATCAAATCGTCGCCAGTGAGCAACGGCGGTCGAATCGCCGGCTGTTTCTCCAATTCCGCCGCCTGCTGCACCAAAAATTCGTAATGATCCAGCACGCCGTGCGAGCCGAGGCAATCCAGCCGGTGTAATTCGAGTTCGAGCGGAAAAGTTTTGCGCAACAACAGCCGCCGGAGCGTCGCCTTCCGCATTTGCTTCACGTCCTTGAATTGCATGTGCTGCCGCACGCACGCGACGATTTCGTCCGTTTGCTTTTTCGGAAAGCGCAACCGCTGCAAAATCCGTCCCGCCAGCGCCGCGCCGACTTTTTCGTGGCCATAGAAATGGATTTTGCCCGTGGCTGGATCGCGCTCGGCCGTGGCCGGCTTGGCGATGTCGTGCAAAATCACCGCCCACGGCAGCGACGGATGCGCACTTGCCGCGCCGAAGCCGCTTCGCGGCGAAGGCGGGTCCGTCGCCATTTTCTCCAGCATCAGCCGGATGTGCTCAAACACCGTGCCTTCGGGATGAAAATCCGGCGATTGCTCGCACACAATTGTGGCAACGAGCTCGGGTAAAACCCCCGGCAGCAATCCGCTGTCGCGCAATAAAACCAGTCCCCGCGCGGCGGGAGAAATCATTTTCTCCCTCGCCCCGCCCAAGCGGGGAGAGGGCTGGGGCGAGGGGTGGTGAGTTTTGAAATTATCGGCCTCCTCACCCCGGTCCTCTCCTCCTTCTAGGGAGGAGAGGGAGACGTTTTCGTGCGGCGGACTGAACAATTTGATGAGTTCGTCACGAATCCGCTCGGCGCTGATAAGTTCGATTTTCGGCGCGAGTGTCCTGACCGCGGCAAAGGTTTGCGGCTCGATTTTAAAACCCAATTGCGCGGCAAACCGCACCGCGCGCAGCAAACGCAAATGGTCTTCGGCGAACCGTTCGCCCGGCGAGCCGATGGTGCGGATGATTTTCGCGCGCAAATCTTTTTCACCGCCGACCCAGTCGTGGAGCTTTTCCGCGACCGGATCGTAGAAAAGTCCGTTCACGGTGAAATCGCGCCGCTGCGCATCGGCTTGGGCATCGCCGAACGTGACCTGCTCCGGATGCCGGCCATCGCGATAATCCGCCTCGGCGCGAAACGCGGCGACCTGGAATTGATGCCCGCCTTCGAGGACCACCATCACGCCGAACTTCCTGCCGACGGCCACAGTGCGTTTGAACAGCTTTTCGACCTGTTCGGGCCGGGCGGACGTGGCGATGTCGTAATCGCCCGGCTCGCGTCCCAGCAAAAAATCGCGCACGCAGCCGCCGACCCAGAATGCCGAATGACCTGCCTTTTGCAGACGCTCGACAATCTCAACGGCGGCAGATCGGGGTGAATGTTCAGTCATTTGTAATTTTCGATTTACGATTTACGATTTACGCGGCGGTTTGGCAAAGCAGAAGATTGCCCGCATTCCAACGGTCGCAGTCCGCCGGACATGAACTTCGAGCCGGGCCGGAGACCGGCGCTCCATCGCTGCCTACTTCGCGCACGGCGCAAGGATGGCATCGGTCATGCCGTGGATGATTTTTTTGTCGGCGGGATTGACCGTGGCCAGCACGCCGCCGAGTTGCGGACGCGCCGCGTCGCCATCGCCGGAAACAAAATAATACGGACACAACCGCACCCGGCCTTTCATCGGCACCACCTCATTCTTCTCGAAATCAAACCACTGTGCTTCGACGAGTGCGGGTTTGTGATAACGCTGGAGAACGCGCGGCGACTGCTCGAAGTGTTGAATGGCATCATCCACGGCCTTTGCCCATTCCTCATGCGACAAATCACTGCCGAGAAAAACCCCGCGCGCGCCCCAGGCGTGTTCGGAAAAACCCGACACTTTCAAAATCAAATCACGCTCCTTTTGCGACAGCGTTTTGAGCTGTTGCCAATCCGTGAAATTCAGCTCCGGAATCGCGGCCTGCGGAGGTAGCGGCGTTGGATCAACGACCCACGTGTAAGGAACCAGTTTTTTCAGCCGCGCAAAAAAGTTCCCACCGAGTTCCTGCCGCCAGAAGTCGTGCAAATTGCGATTCCACAAAAGCGCGAACAGCATTTTTTCCTCGAAAACCGGCTTGGGCGGCGGCGTCAGGCGGATTTTCTTCTCCGCCGCCAGCTCAAAAATCCTCTTGGAATTCGGCACATTCGCCAGATCAAACAACTCGAAGAAGCGATAAACCGCGTCGCCATCGGCAAAATCGTTAAACCGTGAATCGTGAACCGTGAATCGTGAGCCGAGTTGTTCGCACAACCAATTCATCTCCGGCCGGTATGTCGCCGCCTCCGCCGAGACGACGATGTGAACCTGTTTCGCGTCGCCAAAGATGGATTCAAACCCGCGCAACATCCCGTCCGCACCGCCGATTAAATTTTTATTTCGGAGGGGCGAGCTCTGCGAGTCCCCATCTTGATTTGGGCGTCGTGGAACTCCGCCCTCCGAAACAATTGAATATGTTTTCCCCAGCCATGCCGTCAGCCCGATGCCGCCCGGTACGGAATCCAGTTCCGTGATGCTGATGTCGTTTTCCGTGATCAAAATGTCGGGCCGGATGACGCGTGGCACGTCGTTTTTGAACGCGGACGAACGCTGGAGCGCGATGAGTTCCGCCGGTTTGCCGAGGTCGAGCCAGCGGGCGACCCATTCCGGCTGTTTGCCTTCGGTGCTTTTGCGGTAAAGCAGATTGACCGCCCGATAAAATTGCAGCAGCACGCGGCCCAGCGATTCCATTTCCTTTGCCAGATTTTCGCCCAGCGGAAACGGCGGCGGCGAAATCCGCCATTCAAGCCCGGCGAACAAGCCGCCCGGTGGGAGCGAATCCCGAATGAATTTTGCTTGGTCGGCGGCGTTCATAATTATTTGACCACGGCCCAAAGAAGTTCTCAATTAAACCGGCGGCTGACAAGCCGCGATGAATTTTCAACCACGGATGAACACGGATAAACACCGATGCTTGACGCGAATTGCACGAATTTCCACCAATTCAAAAGGGCTGAAAGCCCGAAAGATAATAGCCCAAGGCAAAGCGAGTCAGCGAGCGACGCCCTGGGTTTAACGTCAAAAAAATCCAAGCCCTGTAAGGGCGAAAGAATCCTTCCAGCTTAGAATAAATCCCCCCAATCATCGTTTTTTTCTGCGACGCTGATTGCGTTCTCTCTGTTTTATCACTTTGAGATACGATTGGGGAAATTCTTCTTCTTTGAAACGCTTGAGCAATTGATCTTCAGAATCTGGAAGACAGAGCAACGCGATCGTTTTCTGAATCTGACTGCGGACATCGCGTTCGATAGCTGGATTCCATTTGAACTTCCGGTGCTTGGCTGCAAACAGCGCTTCAGAAAGCGCTCCGCCGCTCGGTGAATGCCACACCCATGTATGATAATTCTTCATCCCATCCAGAAGAACTGAACGAATACGCGCCGGAAGCCAAGAACTAGCGGAAGACAACAGCCAGAAGGCATGATCTGCATCTTCGTATGGCGACACCTCTGGCCCAAACATTCCGCCATGAAAATAGCTGTAGACTGCTTGCTCCGGATGTTCTGCAATGTCCTTCCGCCGGAGTGCCCACTCCTCATCTCCTGAAGATTTGCGAAATGCCTCCTCAATCCGAGCCTCTAATTCACCGCCAAATCCCGGAATGGTCAATTGGGGCGCATACTCAGCCAATAAATCTGGAAATGTTGAACACGTTTCAAACAGTCCTTGGTGAGAGTTGATGAATTTTAACACTTCGTTCGCTGGCGTGAGCGGGGTTATTGGAATCGTCTCCGCTGCCTTCACCCAGTTCAACTGCATCGCCGTCCATGCCAACCGCTCACCCCAAGAACGGCTGTCCCCTTCTTTTGGTGGCAAAGGGAAGCTCCATCGCCGCCAAGATGACTCCTCCGGGACGGCAGCCCCAAACCCCGGCACTCGATTCGACGCTTCCACGACATCAAGCCAATACCGATCTGTGATGACTGGCGGAGTGACGCCCCATTCCAACAGATAATCACGCGCAACAATCAATGGGCTTTCCTGCGGATGGATGACCGAAAGTATTTCCTGCACAACTTTAAAAATTCCTTCCAAACTGAAAACTGCTTTTCGTCCGGCCAATGCCGGTGAATACTCCATAACTTCCTGATGTGTCACGCCATGCCAGATAGGCAGGAGCACCTTATCATGGCCGGCCATCTCACGTTCGGCCAGGGCGTCGAGTTCATACTGCGGCCAGTTGCGCGCGAAGAAAGCTTTGCTCAAGACCACAATTCCGAACCGCGATTTGCTGAGTCCCTTATCAATTGCGCGCCGGAGGCTATCTCCCAGTTTTATGGATTTCTCGTCATACCACACCTCGACATGCTGATCTCGGAGTGCCTCGACGAGCGGCCTCACAAAGGCCGCTTTGTCAGCGGACGCATGACAGATGAAAACGTCGTAGAGCATAAAAATTATTCGTTCTGTCGCCCTTGCAGGGCTTGGAAATTATTTAATAATTAAACCCAGGGCGTCGCTCGCAGACTCGCTTTGCCCTGGGCTATCATCTGCCGGGCTTGCAGCCCTATGAATCAGGTTCTGATTTGTCCGTTCCCGATGCCCAGCCACTTGTAGCTGGTCAATTCGTCCAGCCCCATCGGGCCGCGCGCGCCGATTTTGTCGGTGCTGATGCCGATTTCCGCGCCCATGCCGAACTCGGCGCCATCGGTGAACCGCGTCGAGGCGTTCCAATACACCGCCGCGGAATCCACCTCGGCGAGGAATTGTTTCGCGTGCGCCTCGTTCTTCGTGACGATGCTGTCCGAATGCGCCGAGCCGTATTGATTGATGTGGTCAATCGCCGCTTTCACGCCGTCCACGACCCGCACATTGAGGATGTAGTCGTTGTATTCGGTGTAAAAATCCTGCTCGGTCGCCCGACGGATTTCGGATTTCGGATTTCGGATTTCGGATTTCAAAATTGCCTCGGCAGCCGGGTCAACGCGCAACTGCACATGCTTTTCACCCAGTTGTTGGCCAATGGTCGGCAGGAACGATTTGGCGATTTTGCCGTCCACGAGCAGCGTTTCCATCGCGTTGCACACGGCGGGGCGCTGGACTTTCGCGTTCAACGCAATTTCCCCGGCCATTTTCAAATCCGCGTCGGCGTCCACAAAAACGTGGCAGACGCCCTTGTAATGTTTGATGACCGGCACTTTGGAGCACTCGGCCACGGCGCGAATCAAACCTTCGCCACCGCGTGGCATGCAAAGGTCAATGTATTGCGTGAGCGAAAGCAAAATGGGAATTGCCTCACGATCGGTCACGGGCACGACCTGAATCGCGTGTTCGGGAAATTTTGCGAGCGCCTGTCTCCCCGCCTCGATCATGATCCGCGCGATGGTTTGGTTTGAATTCAGCGCTTCCTTGCCGCCGCGCAGAATTGTCGCGTTGCCGGATTTGAAACAAAGACTCGCCGCGTCCGCCGTCACATTGGGACGTGATTCGTAAATGATGACCACCACGCCGATGGGCGTGGAAATTTTCCGGAGCTTCAAGCCGTTGGGCCGGACGCGTTCGTCCAGGATTCTTCCCACCGGATCCGCCAGCGCCGCCACTTCGCGCAAACCTTTCGCCATCGCAGCGATGCGTTTGTCGTCGAGCTTGAGGCGGTCGAGCATGGCCGATGAAAGGCCGGATTTCGCGGCGGCGGCCAGGTCGGGCGCGTTGGCCTGTTTGATGGCGTCGCCGTTTTTTTCGAGCGCAGCCGCCATCGCGAGCAAACACGAATTTTTCTCCGCCGTCGTGAGTTGGGCGAGTTCGCGCGACGCCACCCTGGCCTGTCTGGCCAGTCGCGTCATCTGTTCACTCAAATTCATGGGGCAAGAAGGTAAGCCAAAAAGCCAAAGTGAAAAGTGCGAAGTTTCCAGCGTTCTTCGCAACCCGCGGTCGTTCTTCCTTCACAAATGGTCCGACAAACCGGTCGGATTGGGTCATGCTACATTGCTTTGGTTGGTTTTTGCCTAAAACGGGCTTATGGTGCTGAAACCTTTGAATCGCCAATAAAGGCGATGTTTTTGCAATGGCCGCTGAATGAACTCCGGCCCACAAAATCATGGCGATAAAAAAGTTGATGCGAATGCGGAAATTCCCCAAGATTCGCGTCAACCGATGATTAACTCGATACACATTGAGAACTTCCGCTGTTTTCCAAAACTCGTTCTGAAGGATTTTGGAAAATACAACATTATTGTAGGTGAAAACGGTTCGGGCAAGACGGCTTTGCTAGAAGCTATTTTTTTACCCGGCAATGCTGCTGATGTGCCAGTGGTTTACCGCAATCAACGTGGAATGATTTCGCCTGGTTTCTCGCCAGAGAAACAGGCGTATGAGGCGATGTTTAGTGATTTGTTCTTTAATTTTTCAACCGATTTGCCCATTGAAATAAAAATCATTGGTTCCCATGAGAACCTTCGGTCAGCCAGAGTTTATTTCAAACCCATAACTGAAAGGCCACTGCTGCCAGAGGGCGAATTAAAAAATGGCAGGATCACGGATAGATTATTTACCCTTCAAACAAAGGATGCTGATAACAAAGAAAGCATTCAGCAAATAAATCTGAAGGGACTCATTACTGCTGGTGGCGAACACAAGCAAGCAATTATAGGATTTGTTACTACAGGCGCTGCTGGTGCAGCGCAAGTATTGGCGCAAATGCTTTCCGACATCCGAAAAAACAATGCAGATGGACAAATTCAGGAAGCCATGCATGAACTGTTTCCTCAAATCTCAGACTTTTCGACAGAGCTTACGGGTGGCGTGGGTGAAATACATTGCACGGTTACTGGCTTGTCGAAAAAAGTTCCAGTTACTTTGGTGTCGCACGGAATCAACAAGGTTCTATGCATTATTCTTTTTATTGCAACCCATCGCGGCGGCGTGGTGCTGGTTGATGAGATTGATAATGGAATTTACTTTAAAGCGTTTCCCAAGATGTGGGAGGCTATAGTTCGATTTTGCAATGATTTCAATGTGCAGTTTTTCGCCTCCACCCATAGCAAAGAATGTTTGGACGAATTGAGACCGTTTATCGAAAAAAACCAAGACGTGTATAGACTTATCCGAACGGAAGGCGAGAGCGGCGCAGGCCATACGGCCCGCGTTTTCAAAGGTGAGAATTTTGCCGCTGCATTGGAAACTGGCACGGAAATTAGATAGGCTATGGCCGCCAAGCCTATCATTCTTTATGAGGGGGTGGAGGACAAGGTTTTTTTAGGAGAATTGCTTAAAGTTTTAGGTTTGGCGGGAAAATTTGATTTTCAAGAAAGGAATGGCGCGGGGAAAGACGGATTTGAAAAAATTCTGAAAGCCTTGGTCATTCCGACGCCCAAGGCGATAATCATTGTTGCCGACAATGACGGCAATCCCCAAGACGCATTCAAAAATATCCAGAAACAAATAGGTAATGCTGGATTTACAGTTCCTAAAAAACCACGCGAAACAGTTGCAACACCAAATTTATCTCCGTTATCGGTACTGATGGTTCCGTGGGACAACGATTCGGGCTGTTTGGAAACGCTTTGTTTAAGTGCGGCAAACCCGAAATATAAAAACCAGTTAGACTGCGCGGACGCGCTCGTTAAATGCGCTGGTGCAAACAGTTGGGAAATTGCAAAAAAAGCAAAATTGAAAATGAGGGGCTTTCTTTCCGCTGTTTGCAAAACCGACCCCAACACAGGACTTCGTTTTGCATGGACAACAGATGGTGGTAGGCCGGGAGACATATTTCCCCTAAAAGGCGTGGCTGCCTACAATCAAATTGCTGAGCACTTAAAAGGTTTTGCGATTTAAGCGCAGACTCGGCGCGCTTCCGAAAGCAGGGTGTTCCTAATCCATTCGGTTTTTTCTGTTCCAACCTTCTTTATCGCCTTCAGAATTTCTGTGTATTCCGGCGGCGAAACCCGCGTGGTAACAATTTTCCCACGCGCCTGCCCTTTGGGAAGTTTTGGCCGTCCCATTTTGGTTGTTTTCGTGTTCATACATATTGTGCCACAAAAAGTTATTGACACCAATTACCCCGGATCGATTCTGCAATTATTGCTAAGTTGTCGCCAAAAAATGGCGAGCACATTTCGGTCTGGGGGTGGATGGTCATAACATGATTGCTGGCAGTCAATTAGCGGAACGCCACGTTGAACAAACGATGTCTTCGTCATCGGCCAGTACCCTGCGGATTGCCTGGCGTGAGGTCAGGTTTCCGGTTCGAATCATCGCGAAATTGCGTGCCGCAATTGAAGCCCGGGCGCCGGTTGGTTATGAGGATGAAACCGGCTTCCATTACAGCCTGAAAGCGTCCGATTGGTTCTTTTCAATTTAAGGCCGGCGGCGCAAAAGCTTTTTGATGCGCGGCGGAGACAACGCGGGTTTTAGATTTTGGTTCGGGCGGACAGTCGTTTTTTCAGCGGGATCCTTCATCCCCACCTCCTTGGCGGCTGTCGCCCGAATCGGTTTTCGCACGCGCGGACAGCAACCCGGCTCTGGTTTTTATTCGGGTGGTGGTTGTTTTTCAATGGGCATCCCCTGCCCGGCCTCCCCTTGGCAACCGTGGCCTGAACCGCTGCCGGCCTCAAAAAAGCAAGGCTCTTACTTTGAGCCGGATTTCCGTCCGGAAACCCCGCCTTTTTTTGAATCCGCCTTCTCGTTCAACGCATATTCGGACGGGCGGTGAATCGGATAACGGCTCTTGGCGGAAGCCCCCCTGCTCTTTCCAATTCGATGCGGCGGCAAAGCTAGTTCCTTGGAAAGGGAGATGTCCGCACGCAATAATTTTTCAATGATGGCATCCCGGATGAATTGCGAACGGTTCCGGTAGCCGGCCGGACCCAGTCCGGCGTCCAATTCCCGGAGAAATTTCTCATCCACGGCAATGGGCAGCAATTTTTGACCTGGTGCGCGCTGATTAGCGCATGGCGATTCATATATACTTCTTTGCCGCCGAAAAAACCAAAATAAAATGTTGACTCTGATATAGATTGAATATATACACCATGTCATGAAGCGTGGCTCAGGGAAAAAGCCAAAGGGCAGGTTGCTGGCAGTTTGGGTGCCGGGAAAGCTCATGCCGCGGCTGGATCAGGGTGCTAGAAAGGAAGACTCGGACCGCTCCAAATTCGTCCGCAACGCCATCCGCGAAAAACTGGCCCGCCATGCACCCCGGGGAAATGAAAGGTCGAACCATTGATCGTGACTCCTGTTAAACCAAAAATCCTGATTGTTGAAGACCAGCCGGCGGTTTCGGATACGATGCTTTATCTGTTAAAGCGGGCCGGCTGTGAAGCCACGTGCGCCCGGACCGGGGCGGAAGGCCTGCGGCTGGCACAGGAGGGAAAGTTTGATTTAATCACGCTGGACATTGATTTGCCGGACACCAGCGGTCTGGAGATCTGCCGCCGTTTGAAACAAGACCCTCATTTATGCCGCATACCGGTCATTTTTGTTTCCGGACGTCCGGATGAAGGAAACCGGCAGTGTTGCTTTGAACTCGGCGCTGCCGATTATATCGTTAAACCGTTTGATGCCTCCGGGTTCGTCTCCCGCATCTTTTCCCACCTCAAAACCGCCGCGTGACCGCCGCGTGAACGCGATAATCAGGCACGAGTTGGTCCCCGGTGCTGGCAATGCTCACCGGCAAATCCGCGCCCGATTTGCCCACCAAGTGGAAAATGCCTAAAACATAAAGCTAAGGCTCACCTTGAACAGCACCGGTGCGGCCAGTTGATTGCCGGTGAAATTCTGATAAACGGGAAATTCCGCGTCCGCGTAAATCTTCACCGGATGAATGTGAAATTCGATTCCCGGCGAAAGCAGGATACGCTGGTAGCCGGTGTTGTCGGGATCGGCGGCGGCACCGCTGTCACTGGTCCGCTCGGAAAAAATCACCTGCGCCACCGGTGAAATCTTCACGCGACCGAGCGAGAACCCCTTGTAATCAATTCCCGCCGCCGTATCGAGTTCGATGCCCGGACGATATTCATCTTGAATCAGCACCGGCACATCCAACTCCAACTGCACGAACCAGTCCCACCAGTCATCCTTGGTCAGATTGTCGCGATAAAAACCGCCCAGCAAAATGTCCGTGCTGCCTGTGCCGATTTGAGTGTCGCGATCCACCACAGCGGGGGAAAAATCAAAATCGCCCGTCGGCAGTTTCACGCCGAAAGTCACACCGGCAGACAAGTCCGCCATGAATCCGGTGTAAATTCCCTCAATCCGAATGTCGCCAAGCTGACCCCAATTTCGCGACACGATGTCGCCCGCATTGTCCTTTGTCTTGAAGTGGCGAAAATCGCAGGGCACTTCAGCCTGAATACCCCAACTCCGATTGAACATATATTGCAGGCCAAACGTGACAAAATGGGTCTGAATTTCCTTGTCATCATTGTTCGCCGCCGGCGCTTGCGACGTGCCGCGCCAATTGCGATTCTGATCCTGATAGTCATACTGAAGGAAAGCCATTCCGCCCGCGCCGTTAGGGAACATTGAACTTGTGCCTACGTCAAAAACACCGCAGCCGCACGCGCACGCATGAACCACGCCCGGCGCGAGCATTCCAGCCAACAAACCACAACTTATTTTTACCGTGGCTGCCAGATTAAATTTATTTTTCATCCTCAAATTTCAAAGTAATGATTGGTAGCAGCCGAGGCAACGAGGCTCTGACTGAATTTACGATTTGCGATTTTCGATTTACGAATCACTTTACAATTCAGGCACACCGCGTAAATCGTATGTCGTAAATCGAAAATAATGAGCCTCCTCATGTCGGCTGCTACGAATCACTTTTCACCAATCCAGACCAGCGTGCCACCGGGCAGCTTGTCGAAGAGCGGAATCAAATCATCGGCGGCCAGGTGGATGCAGCCGCACGACATGGGTTTGCCAATCGTCGTCTCGTCGCCGGTGCCATGAAGGTAAATATAGCGCGCGTGCGAATCCACGTTGCCGCCGCGGTTGAAGCCGGGTTCGAGTCCTTCCAGCCAGAGAATGCGCGTGGTGATTTTTGCGTCCGGCATTCCCTGCCACGTGAATCCAACCGGCTTGCGTCCTTCAAAAACAGTTCCCACCGGCCAGCCGCCGCCAATTTTTTCCACGACGCGATGCAATCCGAGCGGCGTGCCGTTCGAGCCGGCGACCTGGCTGATGCCAAAGCGGGAAGTGGAACAGCGAAAAAATTTAACGAAGCGAAATTTCTTCGTAGCGGCTCTCGGCAGAGAGCCGGAAAATACGGCGGTCTGCCGACCGCCGCTACGCGAAGGGGAACTTTTAAAAAGTGAAACGGTTTGGTTTGCGACGCTCACGATGAGGACGAAGGGGGTTGGAACAACACCCTGCGTTTTGCACGCGAGCAAAAATTTTCCGAATGCGCTCGTTGGTGTAGTCATTGGGAAGTCGCAGGCGGGACGCCTGCGCTACTTTAATTTCTTCACGAGCACCTTCGAGTTTCGTCCGCTTTGCTCGTATTTTTCGCGGCGGGCGGGCGGCAAATCGTCCGGTGTGCCTTCGGCGAAGCCGCCTTTGGATTGAAAATACGTGAACGCCTGGGTCGAGAGCGTGATCAGCTCGCCCAGGCTCATTTCGCGCGCTTTGTTTTCCACAAACTGAATCAGCTTCCGCCCGATGCCCTGGTTTTCAAACGACGGATTGACGTAAAGGCACGCCAGCTCGCCCTTTTTCTGTTCGGGATAAACGTGCAGCGCAACGCACGCGACCGGATTTTTGTCAATCTCGAAGAGGTAATAATCGCCCAGGCTTTTCTCAATGCTCGCCCGGGTGCGTTTGACCAATTCATCCGCCTCGACCGCCGCCTTCGTCAGCAATTGGATGGCCCGGATGTCCTTTTTCTTGGCGGGCCGGATTTGCTGATATTCGTTGGCATAAATAAGCGTGCCAATGCCGTCATTGGAAAAAACTTCCGCGAGCAGGCCCTCGTCCACCTTGCCATTGATGATGTGGACGCGCGGAATTCCGGCCAGGCAGGCGAGCGCGGCGTGTTGCGCCTTCGATAGCGTTTCCGGCGAAAACCCGGCGGCATTTTGCTGCAACAACTTCTGCAGTTCCGCCACGAGCATCTGGCGGATGAGCTGGCCGTTGTAACGCAAGCCGTCCTGCGCCGTGATGAAAATCAATTTGATGGCCTTGAGCGCGTCAGCCACGGCGACCGCCACACCGTCGGAATTCACCCGATACGTCTTGCCATCGCCGTCAAACCCGAGCGGCGGAATCACCGGCACCACGCCTTGCGAAAGCAGCGACTGGAGCATTTCCACGTCCACGCGTTCGACCTTGCCGGTGAACAAATGGTCCACGCCATGGATAATGCCCATCGGATGGGCGATGATGGCATTCGTGCTGGTGGCGCGAAGATCGTTGGCCGAAAGCCCTTCGAGAATTTCGTGCGTGAGCCGGTTCGCGGCGG
>Ga0187848_10001311_pt1 | contig 21419 bp, 22 predicted proteins | sample June2016WEW_4_40_FD_132424 | JGI IMG/M metagenome (GOLD analysis project Ga0187848, IMG submission 132424) | Peatland microbial communities from SPRUCE experiment site at the Marcell Experimental Forest, Minnesota, USA - June2016WEW_4_40 | ecosystem: Environmental > Terrestrial > Soil >... | reverse complement strand
CCTGACATGAACGACGGACTGTATGAACCGTACAGAGGCAGACCGGGAGAAGAAGGCACCTTGAGCTACCGAGAAATTGAGCGAGACTATCTTCCCTCTTACACTCGACATTGGGACGATCAAGTCAAAGTGCCATGGCTATACAAGAAAGAGACGAAAGTCATGATCAGCTACGATGACTCAGAATCGATAGCCGTGAAGGCGAGATATGTAATTCAGAAAAACCTTGGAGGAATGATGTTTTGGGACCTTGGTCAGGACGACAGCAGATCGGCTCTTCTTGACGCGATCCATACGGAACTTGGCGGGAATTGATTCCTTGAGCGGATAGTCGTCAACTCAGAAACCACGGCGTATTTACACCAGTAAGCGCTGAAGACTGGTTGTGCGTGAGATGGCGTTCTACGCCGCCGTCAACACCATTGGCGCACCCTTCGTGATCACCAGTGTGTGCTCGTAGTGCGCCGAAGGCCTGTGATCCGCCGTGACGACCGTCCACTTATCCGGCGCGACGAATGCCCGGCCCGATCCCGCCGCAATAATCGGTTCGACAGTGATCACCAAACCTTCCGTGAGGACGTACGTAGCATCGGGATCAGCATAGTTCGGCACTCGCGGTTCTTCATGAATCGTGCGCCCGATGCCGTGCCCTCCCAGATCGCGAATCACGGAAAATCCGCAGCGCCTCACCTCGCGCTCCACGGCTCGGCCAATCTCCGAAACCCGAAAGCCGGCTCGCGCCACCAGCATTGCCTTCGCGAAGGCCCGTTCCGCGCACGCGATCAGGCGTTGGCGCTCTTCCGTTACTTCACCCACTGGAACGGTCACAGCAGCATCCGCCATGAATCCGTCTTTCTCTACGGTGACATCGAGCTTGACCAAATCGCCCGTCTGCAGCGCGCGTTGGCCCGGAACGCCATGCACTGCCTCGTCGTTGACGCTGATGCAGTTCACCCCAGGAAATTTGTAAACCAGTGCCGGAGCGGATCGCGCCCCGTGCTGCCTCATCACGCCCGCGCCCACCTCGTCCAACTCGGCCGTCGTGATTCCCACGCGCACTGCACTTTTCATGGCGCTCAGCATAAAGCGCACCACGGCGCCAGCAGCGCGCATCCCGGCGAGTTCTTCCGGCCCGTTGATGGACATGAAACCACCTCAAGGACATGATATCTCGGACTGTGCTTCAGGCAGCAGCAGGTTCCTTCGGGCCAAAAAAGAAAAGCAGCACAAACCCGCCAATATAAAAAGACAGGCTCTGCTGAAAATTGCAGCCCATGAAGCGCAAGATCAGGCCGAATAAAGCCAAAGCTTCGCTTAACGCGTAGGTCGCCAGATAACCACTTTTCCAATGCCCCAACGCGAGCGCATCATCAGGATGAGACGCCAGACTTTCCGCGGAACGGAGTACCAGCGTGCGCCTCACCACGAAAATCATTCCGACGATGGCCACGCCCAAGGTTGTGAAAACATAGCTGAGGGAAGGATCGACGGCTCTCGCCGTGTGACGAAACACTTCCCCCAGAACCGCATACAGTGCGATGCTACCCAACATCGCCCACTGCACGATTCGCAACCCCTTTAAGGCAACAACCATAGCGCTAGCTATTCTGCCGCAGGTCTCCCGATGAATTGAGGAATTTCTTCAAGGAAGAATCCGGCTAGGCACTATGAACCGCAGTGCCTGGCGATAGTATCCCGACGCTCAATTCCGGACGCGGACTCGCCCAATCGACTACGTCCCGGTAATCTTCACGCGGAGTTCTTCCGGCAGGCGTTCGCGAATCTCAGGAGGCAGGCGGTCGTGTACGCGGCGCGCGCCCTCCTTGGCCGCATCCAGCACGGTGACGGGCGCAGGCGTGGCCACCGCGACCACCAGCCAGATCAGCGCCGACAAGGCAAATCCTGCCAGTGCCGCAATCTCCAGCCAAAACGCGTGCCGCGGACCAAAATGGCGGATCACTCCAAAGGCCAGCAGAAACACTCCGCCCGAAATCGAAGCCAGCGCGATCAGGCCTACATCAATGACGCGGTTCATGCGCTGTCGGCTGCGGCACCGTTCGCACCCCGCAAAGTGGCTTTCGTAGTCCTCACGCATCTCCGGCGCCAGGCCGGAAATGTCGTACCGCCAGCCTGCCAGGATCTTGCCCACAATTGGATCAATGCACTGCTGACTCATAAGTAACTGCAGTCGGAGCCACTACAGCTGGATCGGCGGCAGGATCTCGGACTGCACCGCCACCAGCACGCGGTTGTGAAACAAGCCCCCGCGCTGCGCCAACGCCTTTTCGGCCTCTCTTCGCGCTATTTCCGGATGATTGTTCTGCTCAGAGAGATGCGCCAGCACCACAAAAGCTGCATTATTATCATAGTCGTTAGTGAAGAAATCCGCGAGTTTCGCGTTCGAGAGATGCCCCACATTGCTCGCGACCCGCTGCTTCACCGTCCACGGATAGGGCCCTCCGCGCAGCATTTCCACATCATGATTGGACTCCATGATCAGCACGTCAGAGCCGCGCAGGTGGTCGCGAACATTGACCGGCAGGTATCCCAGATCGGTGGCCACGCTCACCTTGGTGCCTTCTACGCGGAACGTGAAGCCGACTGGATCGGCGGCATCGTGCGGGATGGTGAATGGCTTCACCTCGATATCGCCAACCTGAAAGCGGTGCCCCGATTCGAAGCGCTCGAGTTTCTCCAGTTGCGGCCGCTCGCCGTTTTCATTGCGCAGAGCCCGCGCCCATGCCGCGTGCGTTGCTCCCGTCATGAAAACCGGGATGCGCAACTTCTTCGCCAGCGTTACTAAACCGTAGACGTGATCGGAATGTTCATGGGTAATCAGAATTGCCGACAGCGCCTGCGGATCTTCGCCCAGCGACTTCATCCGCTTGAAGGTCTCGCGGCAGGAAATCCCGGCATCGACCAGAATCTTCGTCCGCGCGCTGGCCACGAACGTACAATTCCCCCGGCTCCCGCTGGCCAGCATCGAGACAGTCACACCCATGTTCGCAGCATACGCGACCATCCTGTGGAACCGGGAGTAACTTCTTGATTATCCGCTACCTTGGGAGCGACCCACTGGGACTGCTCCCAGAACGGTAAGCTGGAAACCGGAATCTGAGAACTGAAAACTGCCCTTACTTCCCTTGCCGCAGATTATCAATCACTCCCCGCATCAGCGACCCGCCATAAGCCCCTGCAATGCCCGGCAACGCCGTGAGAAACGATCCGTAGACTTGGCCACGCGTAGGCTGTACGGTCAGAATTGTATAGGCCGCCAATTCGGCCAATGGGATGAAGACCACGACCACCACCACCCACCTCCAAGGCCAGCGCGGCCGCAGCAACCCCAACAGCATGCATGCCGCCAGCACCAGTAGTGCCGTGAAAAGCAGGTCATTGACGGCGACGTCCACCCACCCCGTGCCCATACCAGCGAGAGCCGCGAGCATGTAATAGGACGCATCGCTTCGAACTCGCGGCGAAACTACTTCAGTGGTCATTCGATCAAACGCTCTTTCAATCGGCGATAGAGTTTGTGTGGCGCAGCGCTTTCAGCGCAGCGATGAAGCGTGTAGTACCGTGGAAGAGCGGCGCTTCAGCGCCGCGTAAAAAGCCCAAAATCAGCGCGGGCTTTAGCCCGTGCATCTGCCAACGACAACCATTCCTTAGTACTTGTAAAATCCCCGCCCGCTCTTGCGTCCCAGCCAGCCAGCATCCACCATCTTGATCAGCAGTGGACACGGCCGGTACTTCGGATCGCCCAACCCATCCAGCATCACCCGCATAATGTCGAGGCAAACGTCGAGCCCGATAAAATCGGCGAGCGTCAGCGGTCCCATGGGATGCGCCATGCCCAGCTTGAAAATTTCGTCGACCGCCTCCGGCGTGGCCACACCCTCCATCACGGTATACATGGCTTCATTTAGCAACGGCATCAGCACGCGGTTGGAGACGAATCCCGGCGCATCGTTCACCTCCACCGTCGTCTTGTCGAGCTTAATCGACAAATCGCGCACCGTAGTGAAGGTTTCCTGTGAAGTAGCCAGCCCGCGGATCACTTCCACCAATTTCATTACCAGCACAGGATTGAAGAAGTGCATCCCAATCACTTTGTCGGGACGTTTGGTAAGCGCCCCGAGCTTCGTGATTGAGATCGACGAAGTGTTCGAAGACAGGATGACCTCCGGCCGCGCCAGCCGGTCGAGATCGCGAAAAATCTCCGCCTTGATTTCGAACTTCTCCGTAGCCGCCTCCACGATGAAGTCGCAGTCCGCCAGCTTGCCGCGCTCCGTCACCGGTTCGATCTTCTTCAATGCGGACGCCTTATCCTCGGCCGTGATCTTGTTCTTCGCAACCTCACGATCGAGATTCTTCGTGATCGTCGCCAGCCCACGATCCAGAAACCGCTGCTCCACGTCGCACAAAATCACCGAATAACCGCCACGCGCAAACACGTGGGCGATGCCATTGCCCATCGTCCCCGCGCCAAGCACGCCGACCCGCCTTATATCCATAAGCCCACCCTTAGGAAAACGTTCGAGTCTACCACCAGCAGGCATCCGCGTTCGTATCTTTCGCGGTTAATGACTTTCGGATCTCGCAGGATTGTGCAGCAGACCGAAAACTCCCACCCCGTCGGTTGTTCCAACATAGACCTTTCCCTGAGCGATCATGGGCGTGATGAACTTGTTTCCTGCACCGAAGTGGTCTCTTCCCGAAGCTGCTTCGTTGCTGTTGTACAGTTCATTCGCCAAGTCGTTCGCATCGTAGGCGTGTAGCACCGCCTGCTGGCCATTTTCAGAGGCCCAGACGATCCCGTTGCGCGATCCGTGCGCCGAAACACTGGGCATTGCGCCTGGATAACCGAATTGTGCAGCCGTGATAGAAACAGGTTCCGCGCGGAGCCGGGCGTCAATGAAGCGAAATTCGCGCATGCTGTCGTTGACCGATCCAAAATACAGCCGCCTGTCAAAATACGCGGGTGCGCCGCGAAAACGCTCGCCCTTCAGCGCCTTGAGAAGTTCCTGATAAATGTTCTGATTCCCCTGCGGATTGAACTTCCCCATGGCCTCACGATTCACCAGATAGATATTTCGATCCTTTCCCGATCCCACGGCTAGCCGCCGGGTTTTTCCCGACGCGTCTGTCATGTCGGGTAGCACGACGGGGCCGCCAGCGCCGAGGTCATCATCCGCGGCATTTTCAGCGTCAACGTTAAACATCGTGAAGTAATCGGCAACCAAGAGCTTGCCGCTGGCAGGCGAAATCTTCAGAAATGAGTTTCCAAAATCGCCACGTGACGGAAATCCGTCGGCGTTCAGCGTTGTATCGAAGGTTCCATTCGCGGCCATCAAATAGATGTTGCCTTGGTCATCCGCGGCCGGTCCTGCGCCGCTCTGCCAGACTGCGCCTTCTTCACCGTCCGGAGTCAGGTTGAGCACGGCTGTCTGCTTCAGTGTTTCCGCGCTGTAGCCGATAATCCATCCGTGGTATGGGTTGATGTCGCAATGCGAAGCCCAAGTGGTGTAGACCACGCCGTTGAGCAACAGAAGTGCGGCCCGCTCCTCGTATTGTTTCGGATCGAAAATCTCAGTGCCATCGCGGCTTGCCGCTCCGGCTCCGGGAAATGTGGCTTTAATTTCCACTGGCCCTCCGAACTCTTCGCTTCCATTTCGGAGATCAAGCGCATGCAGTCTCTGCAGATAGCGGCCGCCCTGAACTTTGCTCATCGAGACCAGGTAGATCGTGCCGTGCGGACTCCGCTTGCGATCGATGACCGGCGTAGATGTGATTCCGATTTCTGGGATTACCTGTGAGCAGCCGCGATCATCCGACGTGGTTTCACCGGGCCGCAGCAGCCGAACGTGCCAGAATTCTTTCGCCGTATCCGCATCGAATGCATAGACACTGTCATGCTCTGTGGCAACGAACAGAACATTCTTTAATCCTTGATTCGGGATTTCCAGCCTCTCGGCATAAAGAGGCTCCGCATCCACCTTGCCGTCCACGCGAATGATGAACAGCTTGCCAAACGTCCTCGGATTTACATTCTGCAATGTGAGGATTTTTTCCTTGAGGTTCTGTCCGGTCCGCGCATTGTCGTTATGCCAGGTCAGAACATCTTGTGCCGCCGACAGGTGGCACATGCAAAGAGCAACAGCAGCCAGGGTGGGCCTAGCTAAGAGCGTCTTTCTTGGAAGGCATTTCATGAATTACCTCCGAATGATCCGAAATGAGCTCATTGCGAATTTGCCGGCCATAGCTTTTGACGTGCGGAATCGAGGTTCGGTTTCCGATGCTACAATTAAAAGACGGACCAACAGAAAGTCGATCGATCCAATTCTGGACCTGGATTCGTCTCAAGGAGCGTCCCCCATGGCAACCCTAGAAGCCCCCGTCCGGCCGCGCACTACATCCTCCCATCAAGGCCCTTTTATCAACGAACCCTTTTACGACTTCCGCCACGAAGACAACGCCCGCAAGATGCGCGCCGCCATCGAACGAGTGCGCGGACAACTCGGCCGCGAGTATGACCTCATCATCGGCGGCCAACGCGTCAAGACAGCAGACAAGATCAAGTCCCTGAACCCCTCGCGCCCGTCGCAAATCGTTGGCATTCATCAGAAAGCGGGCAAAGAGCACGTAGAACCGGCAATGAAAGCCGCGCTGAAGGCCTTCGCGACCTGGAGCCGCACCCCCGTCGAAGAGCGCGCCGGTGTGCTGTTCCGCGCCGCCGACCTGCTGCGCCAGCGCAAAATGGATTACATGGCCTGGCTGGTTTTCGAAGTCAGCAAGAACTGGGCCGAAGCCGATGCCGACATTTCCGAGGCCATCGACTTCTGCGAATTCTATGCCCGTGAAGCTCTCCGATTTGCCAGAACTGAACCGCCCGTGCAGATGCCCGGCGAACGCGATACCCTCACCTATATCCCGCTAGGCGTGGGCGCCGTGATTCCTCCGTGGAACTTCCCCTGCGCCATCATGGCGGGCATGACCCTGGCATCGATCGTCAGTGGTAACACAGTCATCTTGAAGCCCTCCAGCGATTCGCCGACCATCGCCGCCAAGTTCATCGAACTTCTTGAAGAAGCCGGCATGCCCGAAGGCGTAGTGAACTTCTGTCCTGGCGCCGGCGCCCGCTTCGGCGATGCTATCGTCGCGCATCCCAAAACGCGCTACGTCGCTTTCACCGGCTCTCGCGAAGTCGGACTCCACATTAACAAAGCTGCCGCCACGCAGGCTTCCGGCCAAATCTGGATCAAGCGCACCATCCTTGAAATGGGCGGCAAGGACGCCATCATCGTCGACGCCGATGCCGACATCGACTCCGCCGTCGAAGGCGTAGCGCAAGCCGCGTTCGGCTTTCAGGGTCAGAAGTGCTCGGCCTGCTCCCGCGCCATAGTCGATGAACGCGTCTACGATAAGTTCCTCGAACAACTCAAATCTCGCGTCGAAAAGATAACCGTCGGCGATCCAGCGGAAAACGCCAACATGGGCGCCGTGATCAACGAAGGTTCGATGAAAACGATTCTCGAATACATCGAGCAGGGCAAGAAAGATGGGCGCGTCCTCACCGGCGGCGAGCGCGCCACCGAAGCCGGAGAAGGCTACTACATTAGGCCTACGGTAATCGCCGATATTCCCGCCAAGTCCAAACTCGAGCAAGAAGAAATCTTCGGGCCGGTTCTGGTTGTCATCAAAGCTCGCGGCTTCGACCATGCCCTCGAAATTGCCAACGACACCGAGTTCGGCCTTACCGGCGCCATTTATACCAAGTCGCGCGACAAGATCGATCGCGCCACCCGCGAGTTCCACGTCGGCAACCTGTACATCAACCGCAAGTGCACGGGAGCGATGGTCGGCGCTCATCCCTTCGGCGGCTTCAACATGTCCGGAACCGACTCCAAATCCGGCGGCCCGGATTATCTATATTTATTTACACAAGCGAAGTCGGTCGCCGAGAAGGTTGGGTAATTCTTTTTCCTTCCCCTCCAACTAAAGACGGCGTGCGATAAGAAATCAGCCGGCCGCGAGGAACCTTATTCGTCTCTCCCGGACGACGGTGGTTTGTGACAAAATCAACCAAGTCGAAATTCCGGTTAGGCCGAGCCTTTGTGTCCGCCGAAACCTTGGGTCGAGTTCCGTTTGCAGTTCGATTTTCGCTTTGACGGAGGTCCCATGTTGTACATCCTGCGCCTGACCAATGGAGATTGCGTCATCACCCTGGCTGCCGACGAGCGCAGCGCGCACGAAACCGCAAAGAAGCTCAGTCAGGATGAAGCGGCTGACGTGGCAACTGTGCGGCGTCTAGTCTAGGCTAGCTAGCAGGCTTCGGAGTTCAGTTCTCCCCCACGGAAGACGGAAGCCTGGAAGTGGCGCACTGGGATGATGCTACCTTGGACGACATTCTCGAAAGTGAATATCCGCAACTGAACGAAGCCTATCGCCGGGCCAACGCCGAGCCTTTTCTAAAGGCATCCGATCAGAAAGAACCGGTCCTCTAGCAGTTGAAAGCAGCGCACGACCTGAACACGGAGATGATTCGCGAGGGCCTTCGACTCGAGCGAGGTAGATTCAACCGCTCTCGACAGGCCGCTCATCTGAAATCAGTTTCCCGGAAAGTCAGATAGCATCTTTCTCCGGCGTAGGGATGGGCCCCGGATTCCGCTCCACAAATTGCCGCTGGTGCCAATAGGGATAAACCGGCGTCACCTCGCTCGCGCCATCTAACTTGGCAACCTGCTCGCGGGAAAGATTCCATCCCGCCGCTCCCAAATTCTGCCGCAGCTGTTCTTCGTTCCGTGCCCCGAAGATCACGGTCGAAACCGAGGGCCGTTGCAACAGCCAGTTCAGCGCCACTTGCGGCACAGTCTTTCCCGTCTCTTTGGCAACTTCGTCCAAGGCATCAACCACCTTGTACAGATACTCCTCTGACACTTGCGGTCCATAGTCGGCAGTTTTGTGCAACCGGCTCTCCGCCGGCAACGGCTTTCCCCGCCGGATCTTCCCAGTCAACCGTCCCCACCCCAGTGGACTCCACACCAGCGCGCCCACTCCCTGATCCAAAGCCATCGGCATCAGTTCCCACTCATACTCTCTGCCCACCAGCGAGTAATACACCTGATGACCCGCATACCGCGCCCAGCCGTACCGGTCAGCCACGCTCAAAGACTTCATCAAATGCCAGCCGGAAAAATTGGAGCACGCAATATATCTGACCTTCCCGCTCACCACCAGTTGGTTCAGCGTACTGAGAACTTCCTCGGCCGGGGTCAGGGCGTCAAACCCGTGCAGATGATAGATATCGATATAGCCGGTGCCCAGCCTGCGCAAGCTCGCCTCGCAAGCCCGGATCAAATGATGCCGCGACGATCCCAGATCGTTCGGCCCCGGCCCCATGCGGAACGTCGCCTTAGTCGAGATCAATACCTCATCCCGTCGGCCGGCAATTGCCTTCCCCAGAATCGTTTCGGAAAGCCCGTCCGAGTAAACGTCGGCGGTATCGAAGAGATTGACGCCCGCTTCCAGGCAAATATCTACAAGATGCGTAGCCTCGGCCACATCGCTCGCGCCCCACGCGCGAAAAAACTCGTTTCCCCCACCAAACGTTCCCGTACCAAAACTCAAGGCGGGTACCTTTAAACCAGAGCGTCCCAGCGTTCGAAATTCCATCCAGCAGTAGATGCCGCACACAAAGGAACGATGCTCTCAAAACAATTACCCACAAAACAAAAAGGCCGCCCGATGGGCGGCCCGTTTTCAAATCAATGTGTTCCAGGAAAAATCTACGGCATTGCTCCAGCCGGAGTTTGCGGTGCCGGCCCTGCCGTGGTCGCTGCCGCCGCCTCATTCAAAATCCGGTGGTGGATGGTGAACAGCGCCAGTTCCAACCGGTCCGAGACGCCGATCTTGTCATACACATTGCGCAGATAATTCTTGATCACCTGCTCCGTCGTTCCCAGCTGCGTGGCAATCTCCTTATTCTTATAGCCCTGCACGATCAGCGCCACAATCCGCAACTCCTTCGCCGTCAGGCGATCGCGCACACGCAAGCCCACCATATCGTTTTCGGTAAGCTCGCTGGGCACCGCGACATCCTGCACCCACGTCTCCCCGCGTGCCACCTTGCGCACGCAGTCCACAAGGGCCGCGCTGGTCACATTGCGGTAGACCACGCCGTGTGCGCCGTTCGCCATATGCCGCTGTGCACTTTCGCCCGTATCAGCCAGCACCACAATGCGCGTCTTCGCCTTATTGGCGCCCTGCACGATGGCGGCAAAATCATTGTGAAAGCCCGCCGCCACCACCAGCACCGCGGCACGAAATTTGTCCAGAGCCATGAACATCTGCTCCGGTGTCTGGGCCTGCGCCACGATGCGCATCTCGTCTTCCACCGCCAGCACCTTGGCAATGCCGGCGCGGAAGATTGCCTGGTTATCGGCCAGAATCAGTTTGAGCATGTTATTGGCGCTCCACAATTCAGTAATGTCATCCCGAGCAGGCGTTCTTTGCGCCGCGAGGGATCTGCGCGAGCCGCGCGAAGCATCGCGCTCCTTGCAATGCAATAATCGCGCCTTTGGCTCGCTTCCTTATCAAACTTCACTACTCCAAAACTTAAGAGTTCCTCACAAACTCGTATGAGTCGATCACGCAAGCCACACCCTTGCCCTCTTCGCTGGCTCCCGTGGGATCGGTGCGCACCACGCGCCCCTTGCATTGAATCACCACATTCTCCTGCCCCCCGGTTACATCCGGTGGCAGTGTGATCTCAAACTCCACCGGCGACCCAACCTCCAGCGACGCGTCAGCACGAATATAAACTCCCGCCGCGCTCAGATTTCCCGTCGTCCCCTTCGCGTCGCCGCTGGGGGCATCGCTATGCAGCTTGATCGGCAATTCCAGCGGAAACCTTTTTCCGGTCCGTGCTTCTTCGGACACAGTCCCTCCTCTTTCGTGGCTTGGTCCTTCTCTCTCGGCGAACGAGGCCAATACCATCAAATACGCTCCTGGCACGCAGATCAACCACTTTATGGCTTAGGGGCGGTTATATCACGGATGGCCACTCTATAAAAGCCTGATAACGAGTTAGTTAAGGGTAGAACCTAGATTCCCCCTTTGCCCTCGTGTAGGGCGGACACTCCCTTCCACAAGCTCAGGGCAAGTTCAGTCCGCTGCCTTTGACCTTGCCCTTGAAGTTGAGCTAGCCGGGCCCTCGCGATGGCCCGGAATCCCTGCATGTTTGCTATGATGTGCCGCCGGGTAAACGAGCATGACTCAACGATCAAAGAAATCGCCGAACAAACTCCTGCAAGGCAAGATCGCCCTGGTAGCCGGAGCCACACGCGGCGCCGGCCGTGGCATCGCTATCGCTCTCGGCGAAGCCGGCGCCACCGTCTACTGCACCGGCCGCAGTTCAAGAAAAAATTTGCAAAAACGCCCCGCCACACCAGGCCTGCGCGAAACCATCGAAGAAACCGCCGAACTGGTCACTGCCGCCGGCGGCCATGGCATTGCCGTAAGAGTGGATCACGAAGTTCCTGCCGAGGTAAGAAAGCTCGTCGCGCTTATCAAACGCCGGCACAAGGGCCTCGACATCCTCGTCAACGACGTCTGGGGCGGCGACGCCCTCACCGAATGGAGCAAACCGTTCTGGACCGTCAACCTCGAGAACGGCCTGCACATGCTCAAGCAGGCCCTCCATTCCCATATCATCACTTCCCACTACGCCGTTCCGCTAATGCTGGGACGAAGCCGGCCCGGTCGCAACCACGGAATCATTTTCGAGATTACCGATGGCGACGCCTTCTACTACCGCGGAAATCTCTTCTACGACCTGGTCAAGATTTCCGTCATCCGCCTGGCCTTCGCCATGGCCCGCGAACTGCGCAAACGTGACATCGCTTCCGTCGCACTGACTCCCGGATTCTTACGTTCTGAAAGAGTGCTCGAACATTTCAAAGTCTCCGAAGCTAATTGGAAGGATGTCGGGAAGAAGAACAAGAATAAAGATCAGAACAGCAAAGACCAGAACGACGCCCCCAACGATTTCATGGTCTCAGAATCGCCGCGCTACATAGGCCGCGCCGTAGTAGCGCTCGCCACCGATCCCAAAGTTATGAATAAGACCGGACGCGTCTTCAGCTCCTGGGCCCTCGCCCGCGAATACGGATTCACCGACCTCGACGGCACCCAGCCCCACTGGGGCAACTACGCCCGCAAGAAATACGGCAAATACAAAATCTGTGACGACCATTTCTATTCCTACTGGGTTCCCGGCCTGATAGAACTGATCTTCCCCGACTGGTTTTCGTGATCTGCTCGAGGGAGCCACGTTTGAAATCGACAGTTTCATCCCGGTAGGCGTCATCCGAGCGCAGCCGCTTTTCAGGTGGAGCGAAGGATCTCGCGCGCGGACTGTCGGGCGCAGTGCAAGCTCCCAACGCGAGATCCCTCACCCGGCTGAACTACGCCGGGTTCTGGATGACGCCTCCGGACAAAACCGAGGATCCAAGCTGCAGCCTCCACGCACCTGACCCCGCTTTACTTTGCAACCGAACCGCGCGTGGTACCGTCAGATGAGTGTTCTTTCTTCTTTCCCAGGAGAGCTAACTCATGCTCAGTCCATCTTTAAGCCACGCGCACCCGCTTGGTCGTCTGCGCCCTTTCCTCTGCCAGGTGATCTCTATTCTTCTGGTCTCGACCACAAGCCTGATGTCTCAGCAGTCGCCAGCTCAGAAGCCGGCCAATCCAACTTCCGGGAGCAAAGTTGCGGAGGGAAAGTCTGCGGAAGAAAAGCCACAGCCGGACGAGTCCGCCTCCGCAATGGCAGCCCTCGCGCAGCTCAACAATGCTCTGGAAGGTCTCGCCACAAAGGTGTCGCCGGCCGTAGTTCAAATCCTCGTCACCGGGTACGGCCCGTTGCACGAGGAGACCCGCACTCAGACCGCTCTCATCGTGCGCCAGCATGCCGTCGGCTCAGGCGTGATTGTCGACTCCTCCGGATACATCATGACCAACGCGCACGTCGTCGAAGGCGCGCAGCGCATTCGCGTAGCATTGCCATTGCCCGGAGATTCGGGCCGCGCTGTGCCCGTGGGAAAACGCCACATTCTCGAAGCGCGCCTCGTTGGTGTTCATAAAGACACCGATCTCGCTTTGCTCAAGATCGACGAGAAGGACCTTCCCACGCTGCCTCTACTTTCACAACAGCGGCCCCGCGTCGGACAACTCGTCTTCGCCATCGGCAGTCCCGAAGGCCTGCAGAATTCAGTCACCATGGGAGTCGTGAGCGCGGTCGCCCGGCAGCCCGATCCCGAGAAAGCCATGACCTACATCCAGACCGATGCACCCATCAACCCCGGCAACAGCGGCGGACCGCTCGTCGATATGAATGGCTCGGTGGTTGGCATCAACACTTTCATCCTCTCAACAGGCGGCGGCAGCGAGGGCCTGGGCTTCGCCATCCCCGCCCGCATCGTGGATTTCGTCTATCACAGCCTGCGCAAATATGGGCACGTGCATCGCGTGGAGATTGGCGCCGTGGCGCAGGAAATCACACCCACCCTGGCAGATGGCCTCCATCTCTCGCAACACTGGGGCGTCATCATCGCCGACGTCAAGCCGGACGGCCCGGCCGGCACCGCCGGCCTGCGGGTTCAGGACATCGTTCTCACCGCCGACGATCGCCGCATCGAAACTCTTCCAGCGCTCTCTTCCGCGCTTTATCTGCATCGGCTCGATCAAGTATTGAAGCTGGAAATCTTACGCGGCGACCAGAGAAAAATTTTGTACGTTCCCGCCATCGAGCAGCGCGACCCCATGGATCAACTCTTCGATGCCGCCGATCCAGAAAAAAGTCTCATCTCGCGCCTGGGCATTCTCGTCACCGATATCAGCGACGACCTGCGCAATCAGATTGGCACGCTGCGCATTGCTTCTGGTGTGATCGTACTCGGTCGCGCCGCCGACCTCATTACTCCTGAGACTGGGCTGCAGACCGGAGACGTGATTCACTCGCTCAACATCACTCCCATCACTTCCATGGACGAACTGCGCGCCGCCGTTCAACATTTGAAAGTCGGAGATCCGGTCGTCCTGCAAGTGGAACGCAGCGACGGCTTCACCTACTTGAGTTTCGAAATGGAGTGAAACAGGCCGCTGGTCCGGATTTCAAAAGCTTGTCATTCCGACTGAAGCGGAGCGAAGTGGTGGAATCTGCTTTTTCTTGCTGTAACGTTGCTGCCTATGCTCTTAGTCGCAGCCCGCGTGCGCGGCCGATGCAGCGACGCCCGAAGCGCTGACCGTGTCTCGGCGCGAGCGTTGCAGAGCATTTTCCACTGCCAATCCTAGCTTTGACGCGAGGGTCTGCAACACACTCAAGTCCTGACCGACAGCCGCCGCAAACTCGGTTTTACGGCTTGGTTTGCCGTAGAATGTCTTCTTGATGCGCCCGTAGCTCAACTGGATAGAGCATCTGCCTTCGGAGCAGAGGGTTGGGAGTTCGAGTCTCTCCGGGCGCACCACTTGCAATTAGAACGCGCTGCCACCACCACCACCGAAGCCGCCGCCGGAAAATCCTCCGCCCCCTCCAAAGCCGCCACCACCGCTCCATCCCGATCCCGTGGAACTGGCCCTGGGCGCGGACACGAACACCTGGTGCATATCTGTCGCCATACCGTGCATCGAGCTCGAAAATAAAATTGGGTTGAACGCCATGCCATATCCATATCCGGCGGGCGCAGCGTACCAACTCGGTGGATCTTTCACGATGCCGGCGAAGGCCTGCGCCCAGTGGTGTTCCACGCCGAGAGCCATCGCATAAGGCAGGAATTTCTCGAACGTGTCGGGCGGCATCACTTTGAGGCGCTCGGCGTCGACGCGATTCATGAATTCCTGGAATCCCAGCACAGCGATGTGGGTACGCGCGCCCTTGAGAGTCTTCGCCGTCATGACGCGGGCAAAGAGCCACCAGATCACGGCGCTAACCAGCACACAGCCAACGAGCATCGGAATCGAACTCAGAAGATCGGCCCATCCCGCGAACTGAAAAATGGCGAAAGGAATCAGAATGCAGAAGGCTGCCCCAATGCTGTAGCCGTTGGCGGACTCGGGATCGAGCGTGTAAATGCCTTTCTGTTTCAGCGCCGACATGATGTCTGTTCGGACCACGGGCACGGCAGTGTAGAAGCGGTTCTTCAGGCTCGACAGGCGAGTGTCAGGTGCATCTCCGACGAAAATATTTTCCATCATGACGCGCTCGTGGGGAGCGAGGCCGCGCCAGTCCTGGCGCTTTTGGAGCAGATGGAAGATGTAATCCTTGTGATGGAATAGCTGGCCGTTCTCGTCCGTTTCTTCAATCTTAATGAAGCCGCGCACAGCAAGATCGACGATGGTCGATGTAATGTCGCGGGGATGGATGCGATCATCCAGCAGCGTTCCGGCTTCCGCGGGCGAAATGCCGGGCGGCGGTTCATACATCGGCGCGACGGACATGCCCGGGTCAGGATCGCGACCGGCATACCACCAGAGGACGAACATAACTACGAGCGTGACCAGCGGCAGAAACACAACCGGGTTGCTGCCGATGAACCAAAATAGTTTCGTTAAAGCTCCCGGCTGTTTCAGTATGCCCTTGGGAATGTAGACATCAATAGTCATGCCGCCGCGCATGGGCAAAGGATTGTTGGTTTCGAACTCGGCGTTTGCGCCATCCACTTTGGCGGTTGCGTCGTGCTCGGTCGAGCCATAGACGCCGGTGAAGGCTTGCGCGCGCAAGGATCCACTGGCGGAATCCGGAAAATGTACGGTAGCCGCGGCATGATCGATGGGCACGGGCCAATCGTTGCCGGTGACGTTCCAGTAGAACTCGTCGTACTGGTCGAAAAAGCGCGTGCCGTTGCGCACGCGGTAGGCGATCTCTACCGTACGCGTGGCATCGACGGCGTTGGGGATATAGATTTTCAGATCGCGAAAGGCGCCCGAAGTAGACGAATCGTATTTGAGCTTGGCTCCGCTTTCATCGGTGACGCTGGTGACGTCAATAAAAAGTTGGTAATTCGTGCCGTCTGGTCCGGGATACTCGATGGGAATGGTCCGGTGTATGCCGTGCCACTCGCCGACGAAAATCAGAGTGATGGTTTCCTTGACCAAGGCACTGCCGTCGTTATTGACGGTGATGGTGTCGTGAAAGTTGGAGATGCGCCAGGATTTTGCGGAGGCGGGAGCAGCGAGCACGATAATAGTGACGAGCAGCAGCAACGCTGCGGCCGAATGCGACCTTCCATGCCTCGCCCCGAGCATGCGAGTCAGAACTTCACGGCGACCGGTTCGCGGTCGGCTGCCTCGGTGGTCTCGAAGAACTGGCGCGCGGAGAATCCGAACATGCTGGCAAGAATGTTCGTGGGGAATGACTGGATCTTCGTATTGAGGTCGCGCACCACGGCGTTGTAATAACGTCGCGAGTTCTGGATCGAGTCTTCGGTCTGGCTCAAAGATCCCTGCAGTTGAGTGAATTCTTCCGACGCCTTCAGCTCAGGATAATTTTCGGCCACGGCGAACAGACTCTTCAGCGCTCCGGTGAGCTGATTCTCGGCCACGGCCTTGCCTTCGGGAGTAGTCGCTTGCATCGCCTGCGAGCGGAACTTGGCAATGTTTTCGAACGTTCCCTTTTCATGCACGGCGTAGCCTTTGACGGTCTCGACCAAGTTAGGGATGAGATCGTGGCGGCGCTTGAGTTGAACGTCAATATCGGACCAAGCCGAGTCGCAGCGCACCCGCAGCTGTACCAGGCTGTTGTACATGCCGATCAGAACGACGGCGATGACCACAAGGATTACGAGAAAGATGATGCCGGCCATGAGCGTCTCCTTTTGTCATTCTGAAGAAGCGTTCTTTGCGCAGTGAGGAATCTGGGCGAGCCGCGCGCTCCTCGTAGCCTGCCCTGACAGAGCGAAGCGACCGAAGGGCGCGTTTGGCTCGCTTCCTTACCGAATCTCGAAATCAATGGGACGGTAGCACAGCGGGGGCGCAGGTGCAAACGAACTTCGCCGGGTATGTTCAGTTTCCCCGCGCCGCGAAGTAGAGCAAACGACGGTCGAGTGGCCGAGCAACCGCCCAGCGCCGAGCCGATTCTGAAATTGTGAGCGATATGGCGATTTATCAACAACCATGTTCCCCGATTTCGTATGCAGACTAGAAGCAAAAAGGAGGCACGCTCGTTGCGTGCCTCTCGTGTGGTTAGTCCGATTACGCTGCTTTTGTGCTCCTCAGCCGTGTAACTACTTAGCCGCGGGGATGTAGCTCAGTTCGGGCTCGAACTTCCACATGCTCCATTCCGTGCTCTCGATCAGGGGCGACACCTTGGCTAGAAACGCTTTATATTCCGCAGCGCTCATCCCTTTTTCGGTGCCAATCGGTCCGTCCAGGTCCGCCCAGCCACTCAGGCCCAGGTAGCTGTGAAATTCATTCGAGGGTGTACCAAACCGGGCCACGGCAACTCCGTAGTCGGTAGCGCCGGACTTCTTAATCGCCGGCACAATCTGATCGTGGAAGATGGCTTTGACGTCATCCATTTTGCCGGAGATGACTCGCGTCCTAGCGACCCGCACCATCGCGGGAATTTGGTTCGAGCGAACCATCATGTCGGGCTGCATTTCATCAATCCAGGTCTCGAGGCTGTCGGTCACCGTGTCAAGGCGGGCAAAGAGCCTTGCCATCTCAGCTTCTACCGGTTTCAGCTTCGGGTTCTCCTCGTCGATCTCCTTCCACTTCGACGAATACCAGACAACCGCGTGTTGCGCCGGTCCACTCTCAGACTCCCAGACGGTGAAGCCCTGGTCTGAGCCTGCTTTTTTCACCGTCGCCGCATAGTCTTTCACGGCAGCTTTCCAGCTTTCCTCCTGGCCCAATTTCACCTTGACGAACAGCACCGTGCGGATGTTGCCTTGTGCCCAAGACGGTACACAGAAGGCAGTCAATGCAATCGCAGCAAGCAAACTGCCGCGAAGCGAGAACGATTTTCTCATTGGTAGTCTCCTAGGCCTCGTGAAAGCAAATCGCAACCCTCGACAGCCGGAAACAATGGGATTGTGTTGGTGCTGAGGCGCCGCAAGTATACACGCTATCTTTGAGAATCACAGGATGGGTGTCGTTTACAGGCGATTACTCATTGAGAATTGGCCGTCGGAGTCAAAGAGTGTAACGGCGACTGTTTCGAAAAAATGTTTGGAACAGCGAACGTGCGCATGTAATCCAAACAAGAACGGAGGATTCGAGATGACGGAACGTTTCCAATACATGAAGGTCGCGCCGGGCGCGTACCGTGCCATGGCTGGCTTGGAACATTATCTTCATGAGAGTGGGCTGGAAGAATCACTGCTGCATCTGGTGAAATTGCGTGCTTCTCAAATCAATGGCTGCGCGTATTGCCTCGATATGCACTGGAAAGACTTGAAAGCGACTGGAGAAGCCGATCAGCGGCTGCACGAGCTGAACGCGTGGCAAGAGGCTCCGTTCTACAGCGAGCGCGAACGGGCGGCCCTGGCTTGGACGGAGGCGGTCACGCGCGTGGCCGATACCCATGTGCCGGATGCGGTGTATGAGGAAGTGCGCGGCGTCTTCAGAGAAAAGGAATTGGCCGATCTGACGCTGGCTGTAGCCGCGATCAACGCGTGGAACCGGCTGGCGATTTCCGCGAGGACGACCCCTGGAACTTATCAAGTGCCATCGAGAGAGTTGAAGAAGGGAGCGTAGATTTACCGCTGCGGGGCGAAGTAGCCTTTGCGGGCGCGGACTTGCAGGTCTTTCTTGAGAGCGGAGATTTCGATGGAGCGGTAGCGGCCGTCGGCATCGAAGTCGGCGGGCTTGTAGGAGACGACGTACTGGCTGCGGAGTTCGTCCTCGATAGAGGCGAAGGAGTGAGTGATGTCCTTCATCTTGAAAGGGAAAAAGGCGCGGCCGCCGGTGGCTTCGGCGATCTGCTCAAGCACTTTGTCGCCGCGGAGGATGAGCCCGCTATCGTCGGTGGAGATGGCATAAATAATAACTTCGGCGCGTTGCGCCATTTCGATGGCCTGGGCGCGCGAGACTTCGCTTTGATTGTCTTCGCCATCGCTCACCACCACGATTGCCTTGCGCGTCGGATGATCGGGACGGTCATTGAGGAACTTATCCTTGCAAGCGCGGTAGATCGCATCGTAGAGCGCCGTCCCTCCACCATCCTGCAGCCGGTGGACGCCATCGGAAAGCAACTGCACATTGTCTGTGAAGTCCTGTGTCATGTCACTTTGCTTGTTGAAGCCGACGACGAAGGCCTTGTCGAAGCCGGCGCGAACCGAGTGCTGCAGAAAGCTGATCGACGCATTCTGCTCGAACTCAAAACGGCTGTGGACCGATCCGCTCACGTCGATGAGCAAGCCAAGGTGCAGCGGGAGATCGGTTTCGTGGCGAAAATTTAGAATGGATTGCGGCGGTTTGTGATCATCAAGGATAGAAAAATCGTTCTGACTCAGATCGCGGACAAACTTGCCATGCTTGTCGGTCGCGATGAACAGTACGTTCACTTCGTCGACGCGCGTGCGAATGGTGAGCATTGCGCCGGCCTGAGGATCGTCCGATGTCGAATCCGAAGCGGACGGGCTTCCATACGCGGCGGAATTGGCGGCGCTGCTGGCGTAAGAACTGGAGTACGAATCTGATTGGGCAAAACCCGGGCAGGAAAGCGCCAAGGCGGCTGTCAGCGCCAGAATCCGACCGGCGGATGCCGTGTACTTCGTGCCTGAGAAGTCCAAAATTTTCACTCCAACCGACCTCAAAATGTACTTCCTACTCATTAGATGCACGCCGGATGCCGAATGACGGGCGGGCCTTCCCCAGCTTATCCATTGACTGTAGAAGGGCGCGAACCAAGCGCCAAGTTACAAAAGGAGCACTCATTTGGTCATCGCCGCGTCCTGCCGGCAGCCACGGCTTGCTTCTACGGCGAAACAACCATTTCTCCAAACCTGGCACCGTGGTCAATAAAGCAGTTCAAAAAAGTAACACGGAGGACAGGGTAAGATGGTTCGGGTATCCAGTGAAAATGATGAGGAAGAACTCCCGGGAGGAACGGTACCGATGAAGCATATTCGAAAGAATATAAGAAAGATGGTAGTCGTGTTCGTGGCTTTATGCTTGTTCACATCGCTAGGATTCGGCTCGGATGAGAGGGAAGAGGAGCGAGTGAAAGATGCTGGCGCCGTGATGAAGGAAATCCTGAACATCCCTGACAATATTCCGCAAGACTTGCTGGATAAGGCGGAATGCGTGGTGATTCTGCCCTCGGTGAAGAAAGGAGCGTTCGGGGTGGGAGGCAGCTACGGACGCGGAGTCATGGTGTGCCGCAGCGGGCTGCACTATACCGGGCCTTGGGGAGCGCCGGCACTCTACGCGCTGGAGGGAGTGAGCATCGGCTTTCAGTTGGGCGGCCAGGCGACGGATTTTGTTTTGCTGGTGATGAATCCGAGGGGAGCGCGCTCGCTGCTGTCGAGCAAAGTGAAGTTAGGAGCGGACGCCTCGGCCGCTGCGGGTCCGAAGGGACGAACAGCGGAGGGAGCGACCGACATAGTAATGAATGCGGAGATTCTTTCCTACTCACGCAACAAGGGATTGTTTGCGGGAATATCGCTGGAGGGCTCCACTCTGCGTTCCGATGGCAGCGCCAATGAAAAACTCTACGGAAGAAAGCTAAGTGCGAAAGAGATCATTGTGGAGCACAAAGTTGGAGTTCCGGCTTGCGCGAAAGAATTGGTGTCGCTGCTGAATGCGAAGTCGCCGAAGAATGAGTCCGATCCAAAGTCGCTGGAGTAAATGGCACGGCGGTCTGGCGAGCAGGTTCAGCGATTTATGAAACGAGCCAGCGGAGAAAAACGCCAGTTGGTGCGTTGCGCATGGGCGCGCAGCGAAGTAATGATTCGCTATCACGATGAAGAATGGGGCGTGCCGGTGCACGACGACGACAAGCTTTTCGAGTTTCTCGTTCTGGAGGGCGCGCAGGCCGGCCTGAGCTGGGAGACGATTCTGAACAAGCGGGAAAATTATCAAGCCGCGTTTGATGGTTTCGATTCACAGCGAGTGGCCCGCTACGACAGCCGGAAGGTCGCGCAGTTGTTGCGGAATCCGGGCATCGTGCGCAACCGGCTGAAGATCGCTTCCGCAGTGCAGAATGCCCGCGCGTTGCTGCGGGTGCAGAAGGAATATGGCAGTTTCGACCGTTACGTGTGGCAATTCGTGAGTGGCAGGCCGAAAGTGAATTTGCGGAATGCGCGGAATCCAGTTCCGACGCGCACCGCGGAGTCGGACGCGATGAGCAAGGATCTCAAGAAGCGCGGTTTCAATTTTGTGGGATCAACCATCTGTTATGCATTTATGCAGGCTGTGGGAAT
>Ga0187848_10001309_pt1 | contig 21431 bp, 13 predicted proteins | sample June2016WEW_4_40_FD_132424 | JGI IMG/M metagenome (GOLD analysis project Ga0187848, IMG submission 132424) | Peatland microbial communities from SPRUCE experiment site at the Marcell Experimental Forest, Minnesota, USA - June2016WEW_4_40 | ecosystem: Environmental > Terrestrial > Soil >... | reverse complement strand
CGTTCCGGTCATGGCCATCGGCTCCCAAACCCATGTCAGCGTTTCGGGGCCGAGCTTTGAGCAGGAAGACCAGGCGCTGACGGAAATGGAGACACTCGGCTTGCCCATTCACATCACCGAACTCGACGTCAACAGCGCGCAGGGCGGTCAGCGCGGTACTGGGGCGGACATCGCGAACAACGCCGCGACCACCCAGGGCGGCCTGGTGGATGACGCCAACCGGCGGCTGGCCGACGCCTACGCGGGTCTTTTCCGGGCGTTCGTCAAACACGACAAATTCGTGAAGGTTGTCACGTTCTGGGGTGTGAATGACGGTGTCTCCTGGCGCGCACAAGGCCGCCCGCTGTTGTTCGACGCGGCCGACCAACCCAAGCCGGCCTTTGACGCCGTTATCGCTGAGGCGAAGAAGGCAGCCGCTGCAAAGTGACCGGCTTGCCATGAAACGCGGCACCTGTGCAGTTCTTGTCCCTGAATCACTCACCCTTCCGCGTTTCTGCGCCTTCGGCATTGTTCTGCTCCTGTTCACCGCGCTCGTCGCGGGCGCCCAAAGCTCCGCCCCCGGCCAGCCCGTCACGGCCACCGTTGATGTCTCGAGAACTGGTCCGCCCGTCTCCCCCTACATCTACGGCCAATTCCTCGAGCACGGCGGCTTGCTCATGTACAACGGCCTCTGGAGCGAGATGATGCAGTAAATCCAATGAACAAATCCCTCGTTTCAATTGCCGCCGTTTCGCTGCTGCTTAACGGCAGCGCAATCTCCATCCCCGCCGCGGCTCCAAGCTCGGCCAAAATCCCCGTCGCCGCGATGCAACACTGGACTGCCGACAACGGCAACGGCACCTACTCCAACCCGCTGTTCTATGAGGAGTTTGAGGATCCGGACCCCATCCGTGTCGGCAACGACTATTACCTCGCCGGCACCACCATGCACATGAACCCCGCCGTTCAGATCATGCATTCCAAGGACCTGGTGAACTGGGAGCCTGCCGGCTACTGCGCGGACAGGCTCGATCTTGGCCCGGCCTACCGCCTCGAACGCGGAAATATTTACGGCCGGGGCATCTGGGCGCCCTGCATCCGCTATCACGACGGCGTGTTCTATGTCTTCTCCAACGTCAACGGGGCGGGCCTCCAGGTCTTCCGCTCCAAGTCCATTTATGGTCCTTGGGAGCGCAACCAGTTGCCCGGGAGGCACGACCTGTCGGTTCTCTTCGATGACGACGGCAAGATCTACATCATCTCGGGCGGCGGCAGCCCCTATCCTATCGAAGAGATCGCACCAGACCTCAGGTCCTTCGTCCCCAACGTCCGCCACCAACTGGCCGGCAGGATGGGCGAAGGCCACCACCTCTACAAGATCAAGGGCAAGTACTACGACATTTCCGCCATCCCCGGCGGAACTGTGGATCAGATGGTCGCCCGCGCCGATTCGATTGACGGGCCTTGGACGGTCGAAAGAATGGTCCAGGGCGAGTCCCTGGGCATTACCACCGTGGCGCCCCTTGGCCGCCGCGGCGTCAATCCCAATGACCGCGGACTGACTCTTCACCAGGGCGGCATGTGCGATACCCCCACGGGCGAATGGTGGAGCATCATCATGTCGGACCATGGCAGCGCCGGCCGTATGGTCGCTCTGGTCCCCATCACTTGGGACAACGACTTCCCGCTCATCGGCCTGCCGGGCAACCTTCGTAAAGCGCCCAATACCTGGGTCAAACCCAACACCGGCCATACCCAGGATCCCCAGCCGGCGTTTGTCCATGACGACAACTTCGACAGCGGCAAGCTCAATCCGCTTTGGCAGTGGAACCACGTCCCCGATGACACCAAATGGTCCCTCACCGAGAAGCCCGGTGTGCTTCGCCTCCATTCTCTGCCCGCCAATGATTTCTATTCAGCCCGCAACAGCATCTGCCAGCGGCCGCCTGCACCCGAATCCATCATGACCGTCGAACTGGACACGTCGGGCCTGGTCGCGGGAGACACGGCGGGTCTGGCGCTTTTGAGTTCGCCCTATGCCTGGATCGGCGTGGCGAAGTCCGCCGAGGGCACGGCTCTGCAGATGTACACCGGCGGGAGCCGCGGCGGCGCTGCCCCGGCCAATCCCCCGACGATGGGTCCGACCAATCCTCCCCAACATCTCTGGTTGCGCGTGGCGTGTAACTTCGACACCGACGAGGCCATCTTCAGTTGGAGCGCCGACGGCAGGCAATTCACGCCTCTGGCCAATCCATTCACCATGACCTTCCAGTTGACGACCTTCCAGGGCGTTCGTCCCGCCCTGTTCAACTACAACACGTCCGGCCAGCCCGGCGGATATGCCGACTTCGACAACTACACGGTTGAGGAACCGCGCGCCCGGGGCATCGAACGCGAGATTCCCGCGGGCAAGACCATTACCTTGACTAGTGGCGCCGACGGCAGTTTGCTGGCGGCTGATTCAACGGGCGCGGCACTCGTCAACGTGGCGGCCAATGATCCTGGCGCGACCGGCCGGAATGTTCTATTCGCCGTCGTTGATTTGGGCACGGGCCGTGTCGCGCTCAAGGCGGCCAATGGCCGCTTCGTCTCCGCCGACGCCGACGGGGTTTCGTTGAAAGACCTCGCCGGGAAGAACCCTGGCGAAGCGGAGTCCTTCCAATGGGTCAACCTGATGCGCGGCGACACCATGCTCATGTCGCTTGTCAACCATCGCTATTTGGCGACCAAACCGAATGAACCCGGTCCCGTGACGGTCACTGCCACCGGTCCGACCCCGGCCCGCAAGGGTGGCGCTGAGTTCAAATGGAAGGCCGCCGAATGAAATACTCCGCAGATACTGTAAACTCTTCACCCAGATTACCTATGAATACTCACTTTGGCCTTTTTTTTAGCAAAATTATCTCCTGGCTGGCTGCCGCAGGGGCGGGCCTGATCATCACCAGCCACGCTTTTGCCGCCGACCCCGGCAAAATCGTCGTCCAAGTTGACAAACCCGGCGCCAAAATCAGCCCCATGTTTTACGGCTTGATGACCGAGGAAATTAATTACTCCTATGATGGCGGCCTTTACGGCGAACTGATCCAAAACCGCATCTTCAAGAATGCTCCTCGCGGTGCTCGCGGTCGTCGCGGAGGCGGTGACGACACCGCGCCCGCACCCGCTCCGGTTATCCCTCACTGGTCCGTCGTGAATTCTGACGGCGCTCAGGGGACCATCTCCCTGGACACAAACGATCCGGTCAACACGGTCGCCCTGACCACCAGCCTCAAGCTCAACATCGCCTCTGTGGCTGCTGGAGGACGCGTCGGCGTGGCCAACGACGGTTTCTGGGGCATCCCCGTGCGGCCCAACACCACCTATCAGGCTTCGTTCTACGCCAAGGGGTCCGACGGCTTCACCGGACCTTTGACCGTTGCTATCGAGTCCAACGACGGCAAGACGCCCTTCGCCTCCGCCATCGTGCCAGCCGTCGCCGACAAGTGGCAGAAATACAGTGTCACCCTCAAGACCGGCGAGGTTCCGCCCACAGCCGCCGCACGCTTCGTCATCTCCGGTGCTTCCAAGGGCACACTCAACTTCAACCTCGTGTCACTCTTCCCGCCAACCTACAAGGATCGCGTCAACGGCAACCGCATTGACATCATGCAGCTTCTGGCCGACATGAAACCCGCTTTTCTCCGCCTCCCCGGTGGAAACTACGTCGAAGGCAGTGATTACGCCAACCGCTGGGACTGGCCCCGGACTATCGGCCCGCTCGAAGAGCGCCCCACCCACATGAGCCCCTGGGGCTATCGCTCGTCGGATGGCTTGGGCCTTCTGGAATACCTGGAATGGTGCGAGGACCTCAACATGGAGCCGGTCCTGGCGGTCTTCGCCGCCTACACGCTCAATGGCCAGAGCTATCCCAATGAATACGGCCGGTTCGCCCAGGAGGCGGTGGACGAAATTGAATATGCCACCGGCGACGTGAACACCAAATGGGGTGCGCAGCGCGCCAAGGACGGCCACCCCGCCCCCTTCAAACTGACTTATGTCGAAATCGGCAACGAGGATCCAGGCGGCGGCAGAGGGGGCCGGCGGGCGACCTACGCCGAGCGATTCCCCCTCTTCTATCTGGCCATCAAGGCCCGCTATACCAACCTTCAGGTCATTTCCACGACACGCGGCAATTTCGGCAACTACACGCCTGATGTCATTGACGAACATTACTATATGGACTTCAACAGCGCCCTGAGAAACGCCCACCTGTATGACAACCGTCCGCGCACGAATCAGTTGGGGACGCCGGTTCCCAGAATCTTCGTGGGCGAGTGGGCCACGCGCGACAACAAACCCACTCCCTCCTTCCACGCCGCGTTGACCGACGCCGCCTTCCTCACCGGATTGGAGCGCAATGCCGATCTGGTCATCATGTCCTGCTACGCGCCGCTGTTCGACAACCTCAATCCTGGCGGGCAGCAATGGGCCACCGATTTGATCGGCTACGACACGATGACCGCGTTCGGCTCGCCCTCGTATTACGTGCAGAAAATGTTTTACAACAACAAAGGCGATGCGGTGCTGCCGGTTGCGCTGACGCTGCAGATCGAGCCGGCCCCCGCCGCAACGAACGCCGCGCCTGAAGGCGGGCCCGGCGGCTTTGGCGGCCGCGGGCGCGGCCCGACCACTCCGCCGCAGACGATGTTTGCCTCCTCGTCACTCGATGAGGCCACGGGCGATGTGATCCTGAAAGTCGTCAACGCGGTTGAGACGCCGCAGCAAATGGAAATCAGCCTGGAAGGCGCGCCGGCGATCGGCAAAACGGCCAGGATGGAGGTGCTTACCGGCGGCCTGACGGACGTGAACAGCCTCACGGAACCGATGAAAGTCGCTCCCAAGAGTTCCACGATAGACGCCAGCGCGAAGTTCGTGCGCGAATTCCCGGGAAACACGGTCACCGTGCTCCGGTTCCCGACGAAGTGACCAATACCCATGTGTCATCCAACTATTGCAGGATGGAAATGTGGCTGTGATTGTGACAGCCTGTTTTGATGTCCATCCAAACCACCCCTAACCCGCAAAAAATCCCATGAGCAAGCAAGTGTTACTCAAGCTCCTCCTATGCGCCTTTTTGTGCGCCGCCGCGACCGGCGGCGTGCGCGCCCAGCCTCCCAATACTGCGGCGCCGAATGCGACGGCGCCCGGCGGCGTCGCGCCCGGCGGCCGCGGGAGAGGCGGTTTTGGGCGCGGCCCAATTCTGCCCCCAGGCCCACCGGCTCCCGTGCCGCCGGAAGTCGCCATTCCGCGACCCAGTGCCGATGAATTCGCCAAGATGAACGAGGATCTAAAACAATTCATTGCCACGTCGCCCGACAAGGAGCTGTTGCAGAAATGGGAATCGCTAATCACGGTTCAGATGCCGCGCGATAATCCATGCATACGCCCCACTGGCAGCGCGCAAAATCCCCGGCACCAAGCCTTCCTCAACATCGCCACCAACGGCGATTTCGACATTCTGTTCCTCGGAGATTCAATTACGGACCTGATAAATGTGGACAACGATGGGCAGGGCAATCCGGGCGGCAAGCGCGTCTTCAACAGCTATTTCGGCGACGTGAAGGTCGCCAACTTCGGCATCTCAGGCGACACCACGCAAGGCGTGCTCTGGCGCCTGCAGAATGGTGAAGGCAAGGGCCACAAGCCCAAGGCCGTCATGATCATGATCGGCACCAATAACACCGGCGGCAGCTCGGGGGCGGAAATCGCCGAAGGCATTGGCGCCATTATTCTTGAACTCCGCAAGGATTTTCCGGATGCCAAAATCATGCTCCTGGCCATCTTCCCGCGCGGCGCCGGTCCCTCGGATTCCAATCGCCGCAAGTGCGAGGAAGCCAACCAGATCATTGCCAGGCTTGACGACCAGAAACACGTCTTCTTCACCAACATCAATTCCAAGTTTTTGGATGACAAGGGTGGTTTGATCGGCTTCCGCACCACGGACAACCTTCATCCTGTGGAACAGGGCTACGAGATCTGGGCGTCCGCCGTCGCCCCCACGCTCAAGAGCTGGATTAGGTGACTTTGTCTCTATGCTTCGAACCCGATGAAGGCGATGGTGGCTGCGTCTCCATCGGCTCAACCACACGCCCCCAAACACTATTTACTTGATATGTTGAAAATTACGCTCCTCGCCGCGGCTTTGCTGCCGCTTGCGCCAACTCTTCATGCTGCTGACGCGGCCGACACCTCGACCTGGGTCCGGTTTTCCTCCTTCAGCTACAACGGCAAGACGGCCACCGCCCCAAAGGCCGGCGAATATCTTAACCCCGTTGTCGCCGGCTTTTATCCCGATCCCTCCATCTGCCGCGTCGGGGACGACTACTATCTCGCCAATTCCGCCTTCAACTACTTCCCCGGCATCCCCATCTGGCACTCCAAAGACCTTGTGAACTGGACCCAGATTGGCAACGTCATTGACCGCCCCTCGCAATTTGCCATGCACGGCGGCGCGGTCTCCGCCGGCACGTACGCCCCAACCATCCGCTATCATAACGGAACCTTCTATCTGGTATGCACCTTCGTCGGCGGCATCGGCAACTTCTACGTCACCGCCAAAGACCCCACAGGCCCCTGGTCCGAGCCTGTCCAGCTCCGCAGCGTCGGCGGAATGGATCCTTCCTTCTTCTTCGATGATGACGGCAAGTGCTACATCGTCAACTGCGACGATCCCGTAGGCCAGCCCAAATACAACGGCCACCGCACCATCCGCCTCCAGGAAGTTGACCTCGATCAAAAGAAACCCGTCGGCGAAAAGACTGTCCTCGTTGACGGTGGGACCGACATCTCGAAACACCCCGTCTGGTGCGAAGGCCCTCATCTCTACAGAATCAACAAGACCTACTATCTCATGTGCGCCCAAGGCGGCACCGGAACCGCCCACTCCGAGGTGATCTTCAAGTCCGATTCACTCCGCGGGCCCTACGTCCCCGGCCCCAACAACCCCATGATCACGGCTCGCGACCTTCCCGCGAATCGTCCCGACCCCGTCACCTGCACCGGCCACGCCGACATGGTGCAAACGCAGAATGGCGATTGGTTTGCCGTCTTCCTCGGCTGCCAGCCCTATCAGGCCGGCTTCTATAACACCGGCCGCCAAACCTTTTTGCTCCCGGTCAAATGGGAAAACGGCTGGCCCTCCATTCTGCTGCCGGGCGCTCCTGTTCCCTTGACAGTGAAGAAGCCCAACCTCCCCGCCGACAAGCCTGTAGCCACACCCACCACCGGCGACATGTCGTTCACCGACAATTTTGATTCGGACACGCTCGCTTTCCGGTGGGTGGGCTTGCGGGCCCCGGCGTCAAAATGGCACGAGACCTCGAAGGCCGCCAAGGCGCTTTTTCTTGAACCGCGCGCCGACCGATTCTCCGGCCAGGGCAACCCGTCCTACCTCGCCGTCCGCCAGCAGAACAATGACTTTGCCTGCTGTGTAACACTGACAGTTCAGCCCAATACCTCAAACTGCGTTGCCGGCCTTGCGGCCTTTCAGAATGAGGGGCATTACTACGCCATCAACGTCACGATTGACTCCGGCCATCTGACGGAGATTTCCGTGGGAAAACCCGCCGGTGGCCGTGGTTTCGGCGGCGGCGGCGACCGCGGCGCGCAGCCCGGCATTCTCACCACCCAAAAGCTCCCCGACAACCTCGTCTCGATTGATCTTAAAATCGAAGGGGCCGGGCCGGTCACCAGATGCTTCTACAAAACCGGCAATGGCGATTTCACCCAACTCGGCCAGGATCTGCAATCGTCCTTTCTCAGCACGGACACGGCTGGAGGGTTCCAAGGCGTGACGCTGGGGATGTTTGCGCACAACTAATACCCCGGCATTTGCGAACGGTTCAATCAATACCAGCGAAAGGCCCGAATGAAGATATGGGGATGGACAGCCGCATTTCAACGGCACGAACAGCATCACACAGAAAATCAGCGATGTGACGATGGATCACGGCACTGCGGCGAACCGGGTTCGTTCCTTTGTTTGGGCCACCGAAAACGTGGACGCCTCGAATTTGGTTTCGCAGACGGAAACATCGCCGGACGGTGACCAGACCTGGGAGACCAACAGTCTGGGCGCGACCAGTTACAGCCGGACGGGGTATCCGGGAGGGGGCACGACGGTGCAGACGAACATTGCCCCGGATAATTCCTCGACCGTGGCGGTTTCGCAAAACCAGCTTTTGTCAGGGGAGACAAACTTTGACGGCAACGGGAATCCGATTGGCTGGACGACCTGCGGTTACGACGCTCACGGGCGGCAAAACACGGTGACCGATGCGCGCAACGGAACGGCGACCAGTGTGTATATCCGTCGAGCACGCCGTCCGTGACCAGGGTTTATGACCGGTCAGGAAACAATTCGACCTTCACCCAGGGAGCGATCACGACGACATGGAGCGACAATAGCGCCAGCCAGGTGTTGAGCGAATCGTATTCGGGCGGGCTGCTCAGTGGCATTTCGGTCACGAACGGCTGCGACAGTTTGGGCCGGCGGACGATTCTCACCGCCCTTAACTCCAGCACTCCAGTTGATGTACTCATTGAATATAAATGAGATGGTGCGCGCTGCAGGATTCGAACCTGCGACCCCTACCGTGTGAAGGTAATGCTCTACCGCTGAGCTAAGCGCGCAGACGCCCATCTTGACAAGCCAGCAGAGAACCGGCCTCGCCTCGAATGAACTGGCGGACCTATTATGCCCTCATCAGAAAAGCCGGCAAGCGATTTTGTTGCAGCCGGAATCCTGGTTATTGCAATCGCAGAAGGTAAAAGCGTTGCGGGGCACTTGGGTCAACCGCGTTGGTGGCCGTGATGGTGAAATTGCCGCCGGCGTCCAGGCATTTGACCGCCATGGGCGTCCACTGGCTCACCGGCAGCGCCAGGTTGGTGCTCATCAGCACGAAATAAGTCCCGCCCAATTGCCCGCTGGTGGCGTTGAGCGCCAGATCCACGCCCGAGGATGTCGGGCTAAAAGCGATGCCAGCAATAGATGGCTGCGGATGCGCCGCCAACACGACGCTGACGTCGTCGAGGCCGAAATACAGCGGGGCTTCAAATGTAAATTGCAGGGCGGTGCTGGTGGCGCCGGCTGTGACGGCAACTTGAACATTGGTCCAGCCGACGGCGGCGAAGTTGGTCACGCCCCAGACGGTGTTGCCGTCCCATGAAACCAGAAACTGGCTGGGACTGTTGCCGAAGGGATTGTTCAGCCAGAAGGACAGCAGATAATGTGCGCCCGGCATCGTGACCAAGGTCTGGGAAAGAGTGCTGACGAAGGGGAACGTCCCGGCCAGATCCGCGCCGTAATTACCCGAGTGAACAAATTGGGGGGCGCTGTTCACGCCGGCGTAACTCATCGTGCCGCCGCTAGTCCACGCAAAGAAATCCCCCGTTTCAAAGTCGCCGTTCCAAACCAAACCCGAACAGGTTCCCTCAATGGAAATGGCCGGCGGGCCGGCGCACTCCACCAGAACGCCAAAACGGTTGGTGGCGACGAGATTCGGCGAGAAATCTCCCGGGTTCGTATAAGTATGCAAAGGATTTGGCCCGGTTCCGGCTGAGCCGTCGCCGAAATCCCAATTCCAGGAAACTATCACGCTGCCGCTGCTGTCCAAGTCAGGACAAATGAATTGGACCGTCAAGGGTGTGCCGCCGGTGGCCGGATTGGCCGTGAATTCAAGCGTGGGCAGCGTCACGGCAATCTCCGGACCGAAACCAACAATCATGTCGCCATTCTGATTGTTAGCGACCAGGCTCGGCGCGAATAGCCCGCCAGCGAGGTAGGAATGCACTGGATTTTGCTGCGCGCTGGATGAGCCGTCGCCGAAACTCCAGTTCCAATTGGTCAGGGGCGAGCCTTGGGTGTCCACTCCGGGTCCGGCAAATGCAACCGTGACCGGCGCGATTCCGTTGGTTGGAGTGGCGGTAAACAGGACGGGAGGAGCCGCTGGCAAAAGGTTCAACGTGAACAACGCGCCGTCCCCGTTGCTGCCGCCATTATAGGCGGTTCCATAAAGAGTGCCATCAGACAATACCAGCGCGGCTTGCGGATTGGCCCCGTCCAGGTTCGTGCCCGAAACCAGCATTGTAAAGCTGCAAAGATTGGCGAAGGCTGCGCCGTTGGTGCTGATGCTGAAGATGGTGCCGCCTCCCCCGGAACCGCCCTCCGATGCCGTCCCATAGAGCGTGGCGCCGGATAAAGTCAGCCCGGCCGCCGGAGCGGCCCCGTCGCTGTTGATGGAATTCCCGCTGGCAGGATCATAGGAGGCGACGACAAACTGATGGAGCGTGCTGAAGCCGGAGCCATCGGTGTTGATCTTGAAGACCGTGCCCCCACCCGCGTTGCCGCCCGAGAATGTCGTCCCATAGAGGGCGCCGCCTGATAAAAGCAACTCCCCGCTTGGGCTGGCGCCGTCAAAGAAGTTGGTGAAATTGTGGAGGACGGTGAAGTCGGAGCCGTTGGTATTGAGCTTGAAAACGGCGCCGCCGCCCGTGGCGCCGCCTTGCGAGGTCGTTCCATAGAGGGTGTCGCCAGCCAGGATCATGGCCGCCACAGGATAAGCCCCGTCGGTGTTGGTCATATTCCCGCTGGCAGAGTTCCAGCTACTGGCGGCAAAGTTGTGAATCTGGGTGAAACCGGAGCCGTCGCTGTTCAACGTAAAGATCGTTCCAGTACCTCCGGCGCCGCCAGACTGCGTGGTCCCGTAGATCGTGCCGCCGGACAAGACCACGCCATTGGGGTGGCAGCCATCGGCGCCATTGGTGAACCGGTGCAGCGCGGTGAAATCCGACCCGTCCGTGTTGAGTTTGAACACCGTTCCCGCCCCGAAGCCAGCGCCGCCTTGCGCGGCCGTTCCATAAAGAATGTCGCCGGACAACACCAGTCGCGACCGGGGGTCCGCGCCGTCGCTGTTGGTGTAGTACATTTGCACCACGGCGCTGAACTCATAAAGGTTGCTAAACCCCGAGCCATCCGTGTTCACGGCAAAAATCGTTCCGGACCCGCGGTTGCCACCCGCGGACATGGCTCCGTAAAGGCGCGTGCCCCCTAAAACGAGGCCGGCCTGCGGATGGGTCCCATCGCTGTTGGTGAAGCCGCCGCTGGAAGGATCATAGCCCCCGCCACCGCCCCCGGAAACGTAAATCGCGGAATGACCTGCCGAAATGTCCGGCCCATAGGCGATGATGCCCGCGCCTTTCTTGTTGGTTACAAGCAGCGCGGGGGAAAACACGCCGGGGCTGGCATAGATATGCGACGGATTCTGCGCGGTGCTGGTCGAGCCGTCGCCGAAACTCCAGTTCCAATTGGTGATGGTGTTCGCCTGGCTGTCCATGCCTGGCCCGTTAAACTGAACCGGCAGCGGCGCCAGGCCGTTGGTGGGACGGGCGGTGAAAAAGATCGGCGGGGGCGACACGACCACCTTCGGGCCGTTGGAGCTGATCATCGTGCCCCAGACATTGGTCACCGTCAGCTTGGGAGAAAAGGTCTTGATATTGGTGTAAATATGATTCAGCGAGACTGGCTGGTCCGGACTCCGATCAACGAAGCTCGTCCCATCGCCGAAATCCCACTTCCAACTGACGATGGAGTTGTCGGCGCTATCCACAGCCGGGAAGGTGAAATAAACAGACAGCGGCACGCTGCCATTGGTTGGCGTAACGGTGAACTGCACGGTGGGCAGCGACACGGTAATGTTGGAGGCGCCGATGCCCAGGACCGCGGCGCCGTTGACGTTGGTGGCGGTGAGGGTGACGTAAAAGGTCCCGGAGTTGGAAGACGTTCCGGTGTTGGTGTAGGTGTGCGATATAATTCGTCCTGTGCCGTTGGTGCCATCGCCAAAGTTCCAAGTCCAATTGGTGATGGTGTTGGTTCCGCTGTCCGCGGCGTCCGCAGTGAAGTGAACCGTGAGCGGGACCAGGCCGTTGGTCGGGTCGGCGGTGAAGGCCAAGGTCAGATGGTCGGGAAGGTATACCAGAGTGATGCTGGTTGAGGGGGCGCTCGCGCTGCCCGTGCTGGAGAAGGAGCCGTCGGTGGCAGTCCAGGAATAATCCTCCGAGGCATTGGTCGTCAAAGTCTGGGACCAAGGCGTCATGGCATTCGTGATGACAAACTGGAAACCTCGAACCTCGCACTCGCAATGCTGGGCGCAATACGTCCCGATAAAGGAAATCAAGGGAAGCTCCACAGCCCAATAGTCCGTCATCCAGCCGGTGTCCCACGGGGCATAGCTCCCTTCCCACATGTCGCCAAACGGAGCATTCTCGCAGGTGCCGAGGAATTGGCCTGTCCCGTTGGCCTGGCTCAAACCGTTTGAGGAAGTGATCAAGCAAACATTGGTCGGTTTGAAATTCGGATCCGGGATCCAGTCGCCGGATTGATCATCAACGGTAGGGTCTTCGGGATGGCTGTAATCCCAAAAATCATCAACATAGCTTCCCGAAGCCGACTCCTGCCCCGATGAACTGATCAGACTTCCAATGATGAGATTGGTTTCAGTCGCCAGCACCGCGTATTGCACCTGGCCGCTGATGGCAACGTCGAGGCTATCCGAACCGACCGTTCCAATGACTGCATCGCCGCCGCTAAATCCGCCCGAGCCGCTGGCCGTCGTGCTATAGTTTACAGTGATCACGCCGACTCGATTCGTCGTGGCGAAGGCGGTGGAGAGAGGAAGGTTGAGGATGGAGAGCGCCAGCAGGGTCAACCATCCGGAGATCAGGCGGTTTGGTTTCATATTATTCCTGGGTTTGTCATTGACAATGGGTCGAAAGCCTCGGCGCAAATTCGTTCGTCCGGTGGAACAGGTTGGCGGGGCCTGGCGACCGAACAACGCCGATGACGCTTCAATCCATTTTACATATATGCGAGATTTCAAGAAGGGAGTCTCAACCTTTATTGGCGAAAACGCCCCGTCCTTTGCGCCCGCCAAACCGGCTGAACGACCGGCGCCGCGCCCTGCTGCTTTGGCGGCGCGGCAAGACCACGGATTCGGGCTTCTGCTTAAGGCGATTCTCCAACGAAAAGCTTTTACCCGACTTGTAACCCGGTTCTAAAATTTGGGATTATATGTGATCACACGGGATGACATCCCAAAGCGAACAATCACTAATGGAAGCAAGGGTTTTGCAATGGTTGCACATCAAAACCAAAGGGGGGCCAAAAATGGCTAAAAATGCGGTTTTATGGTGTGAAGGGGATGCCCTGCCGCTGAGCATTGTTTTTGGAAGCACGGCTGGGTGATGGGGTTCGATGGAGTATTACCTTCTGAAGAGATGGACAGGGCGGACGAAGTGGACGAAATGGACGGGGTGGACGGGGCTGAGGCTGAGGATGGGCCTCGACCTTCGACCGAGGGCGGCGCGATGTGGCGGAACGCGGGCGGGGTCACTTGTCCTCGGCGAAGGGGTTGGCCAGGTAGTACTGATACATGCGCTCCAGGCCGGTGGGCAGGGGAACGCGGGGTTCGTAGGCGAGCAGGCGGCGGGATTTTTCAAGGCTCGGACAACGGCGCTGGGGGTTGTCGGTGAGATATTTGGGGTCGTCGCTTTGACGGTGTTCGACGCGCAAGTGCTGGCCGGATATTTTCACGACCATTTCGGCCAGGGCGCGCATGGAAATCTCCGGGGCGTCGGCGCCAATGTTGAAGGACTCGCCCTGATGCCCGCTGAGCAGGGCGCGCAAATAGCCGTTGATGGCGTCGGAGATGTAACAGAAGGTGCGGGTGGCGCGGCCGTCGGAGAGGAGGACGAGGTTGCGGCCGGCCAGGACGTCGCGGAAAAAATCGGGCAGGACGCGGCGGTCGGAAATTTTCAGGCCCGGCCCATAGTTGTTGAAGGGACGGACGATTTTGACGGGGACATGATGGACTTGCCAGAAATTGACGCACAAGGTTTCGCCATAGCGCTTGGATTCGTCGTAGCAACTGCGCGGGCCGGTGCAACTGACGTTGCCGCGATAAGTCTCCCGGGTGGGGATGTTGGCCGGGTCGGGGTCGCCGTAAATCTCGCTGGTGGAAAAAAACAGGAAACTTTCCACCGGGCGCGCCACCGCCGCGTCGAGCAAATGGCGCAGGCCGGTGACGTTGGCGTCCATGGTCTGGATGGGATGTTTGCGATAAAAAACGGGCGAGGCGATGGAAGCGGCGTGGATGATGAAATCCACCGGGGCGAGGGCCTGCTTTTGCACGATGTCGCGCCTTTCGCAGAGCAAGTCGGGGCGGGGCGGGATGGACTCCAGCCACGGGGGAGCGCCGCGGGCGAAATTGTCCCAGGCGATCAGCCGGCACGGTTGGCCGGCGAGGCAGGAATCGTTGAGGGCCAGGAAATAATGGAGGAAGTGGCTGCCCAGAAAGCCGGCGGCGCCGGTGAGGAGAATGGTTTTGCCGGCAAACCGCTGGTTAAGCGGGCCTAAATCAGCGATGACGCGCCGGGCATCGTCGGTTAGATGCGGGTCCATGGCGAGTCACCAGGTTTTCCAGGGGGCTTTGCCCTCGGCCCACATTTTGTTGAGGAGGGTGAACTCCTGGAAGGTGTCCATGGGCTGCCAGAAGCCGTTGTGCTGCCAGGCCATGAGCTGGCCTTCCCGGGCCAAGGCCAGCATCGGTTCCTGCTCAAACATCATCCCGTCGCTGTCGCGCAGGAGATCGAAAATGCGGGTGGAGGCGACGAAGAAGCCGCCGTTAATGCGGCCTTCGGTGGCTTGGGGCTTCTCGTTGAATTGAGTGACGCGGCTCTGGCCATCCACGGCCAGCTCGCCAAAGCGGCCCGGCGGACGCACCGCCGTGAGCGTGAGTTTTTTGCCGTGTTCGCGGTGAAATTGGAGGGCGGCCTTGATGTCAATGTTGCCCACGCAATCGCCGTAGGTGAGAAAGAATTCGGGGTCCTGGCCCAGGTAATGGCGGATGCGGTTGATCCGGCCGCCGGTCATGGTTTCCTGGCCGGTGTCGGCGAGGGTGACGCGCCAATCCTCCTCGGAGTGGTGGCTGTGAAATTTGGCCGAAGCCTTTTGTCCCAGGGAAAGGGTGACATCGCCGGTCATCCAGTGGTAATTGCGGAAGAAGTCCTTGATCATCTCGCCCTTGTAACCGAGGCAAAGGATGAAATCGTTATAGCCGTGGGTGGCATAGATTTTCATGATATGCCAGAGGATGGGCCGATCACCGATGGGCACCATCGGTTTGGGGCGATACTCGGTTTCCTCGCGCAACCGAGTACCCTTGCCGCCGCACAAAATGACAACTTTCATTTGGGACAACGGTATTGAAAGAAATGCAAAATGCAAAATGATAAATGCAAAATGAGGGAGGGCGCGGCCGGACAGGCATTGCGCCGGAATTTGTCCGTCCACATTTTGCATTTTGCATTCTTCATTTTACCAGTAAGCTCCCGCCATGCCTGAAGACGAGATGGAAACCGGTGTCAAACGAAAAGGCCAGTGGCTTGTCCTGCTGGTCTTGTTGGGAGGGGCGCTGGCGGTCTTGTGCCACGACGGGTTCAAGCCCTACCATGTGATGTGGGCCAACGACACCGCGCTGGGCGCGATTAAGGCCACCTCGGCCCGGCTGCCGGACACCTACACCGGCCATTGGATTGACGGGAACTGGATCGGGATCAAGGACCCGGCGTCGTCGCCGACGGTGGACGGCATCCTGTTGACATTCATCCCGGTGGAATGGTTTTACAAAACCTTCGCGCCGTTGAGCATGTTGTTACTGGGGTTCAGCGCCTGGGTGATGTTCCGGCAACTGAAGTTTGCCCCCATGGTCTGCGTGGTGGGCGGGCTGGCGGCGGGCTTGAACATGCATTGCTGGTCCAACGCCACCTGGGGTTTGGGAACGTGGAACATTGCCATTGCGATGATTTTCCTGGCGGTGGCGGCGCTGGTGACGGACTCGATCCGCCAAACCTGGATCAAGGCTGCGCTGGCCGGGCTGGCGGTGGGGATGTCGGTGATGGAAGGTTTTGACAGCGGGGCGCTATTGAGCGTGTACGCGGGGGTTTTCGTGGTGTTTCTGTGCTGGATCACCGAGTCCGGCTTGAAGCGGCGGATTTGCCGGAGCGCGGGCATGGGCGTGGTGGTGGTGCTCTTTGCCGTGTGGATCGCCTTCAGCACCCTCTCCACCCTGGTGGGCACTTCGATCAAAGGGATCTCCGGGATGGGACAAACCGCCGCAGAAAAACAAAGGCGCTGGACTGAAGCGACGATGTGGAGCCTGCCCAAGCTGGAAACCTTGCGCATCATCATTCCGGGACTCTTTGGCTATCGCCTGGCCAATTACGACACCACGCCGGACAAGGCGGGTGTGTACTGGGGCAAGGTGGCGGAAGACCCGCGAATCACGGCGCTGAACAGCAGCGACCCGCAGGTGCGAGCCAACATGGCCAAGGCCCTGAGTTTGCCCCCGGAAGCAGGAGGCGTGGGTTTGCCGCCGGAGGAAGTGAAAGTCCTGGAGGAAAACGATGCCCAGGCCCGGGAAGTGATTGTGGACAACGTGGCGCAGCGCAATGGATGGCAGCGGCGTCATACCGGGTCGGGGGAATTCGCCGGGGTGCTGGTTTCCGTGCTGGCTCTCTTCGCGCTGGCCAGCACTTGGCGGCGCGCCAGCCCGCCCTTTACCAAAAAGGAACGGCGCCTGGTCTGGTTTTGGGGCCTGGCGGCAATGTTCTCGCTGGTGGCGGCGTGGGGCCGCTACTCCTTTCTCTATGCCTTGCTTTACAAAATCCCCTATTTCTCGACCCTCCGCAACCCGATTAAGTTTCTGCATGCCTTTAATCTGACGTGGATCATCCTGGCGGGATACGGCCTGGAGGCGCTCTACCGGGGTTATCTGCGAAGCCCCGCCGCGGCCCCGGAGGCCCCGGCCCAGCCTGAGTCAAGACGATTGACCGCCTTTGAGAAAGGGTGGATGGGCGGGTTGATTTTGGCGGCGGGCGCGGCCGGGCTGTTTTTTTGGATTTATGGAGCGGGCAACGGCGGTCCTTCCCGGCATCTGTTCGAGCGCCTGAGCCAGTACATTGGGCACCAGGAGTTTGGCGAGGCCTGGGGGTCGCGCATCGCCGCTTTCGCCATCGGTGAGGCGGGCCGGTTTGTCCTTTACCTGGGCCTGTCGGCCGGGGCGGTGGTTTGCATTCTGACGGGGGTATTGCGCGGGCCCCGGGCCGTGTGGGCGTGGGTGGCGCTGAGCGCGGTGATGATTTGCGATTTAAGCCGGGCGGACCGGCCCTGGGTGCGCTATTACAACTCCCAGGAAAAGTACGCGGACAATGACATCATGAAGATTCTGCGGCAGGAACCTTATGAGCACCGGGTGGCGGCCAAGCTGGCCCCCAATGAAAGCGGGTATGCTCTGTGTCATGGGGAATATGGGGTGTTGGGGGCGGTCTGCCATTGGTGGCTGGAAAACGACTTCCCCTACCACGACATCGAGGCCATTGACTTTGACCAACTGTCGCGCCCGCCCGTGCAGGAAATCAACATCCTGAGCACCTTTGCCCCAAAATATGCCCGGTCGGCGGAGCAGGTGGATTTCGCGCCGCCGGTCCGGCTTTGGAAACTATGCAACGCGCGTTACCTGCTGGCCCCCGCCGACGTGGTTCCCTACCTCAACGAGCGTGCCGACCCGATGCAGCGGGGCTTTCAGATTCGCGCCCGCTTCGACTTGGTTTACAAACCGTGGGTGACCAACAAAGCGGAGGACTCCGGCGATCTGACCGCCGTCATCACCAACAACGGCCCGTTCGCACTGATCGAAATCACCAACGCCCTGCCCCGTGCCAAACTTTATTCCAACTGGCAGATACCGGCCGACGACGCCTCCACCCTGCGACTGCTGGATTCGGAAACCTTTGATCCCATGAAAACGGTTTTAGTTTCCAGCAACACCCCGGTTCCGGCCGCCGCGGCCCCGGAGGCGGATCCCGGCGCGGTGCGCATTGTGGATTACAAACCCAAGGAGGTTCACCTCCGGGCCACCGCCAAATCCGCCGCGGTCCTGCTGCTCAATGACCGGACGGACCCGGACTGGCGGGCCTGGGTTGACCAAAAGCCAGTGGCCCCGCTGCAGTGCAATTATATCATGCGCGGCGTTTACCTGACCCCTGGAGAGCACACCGTTGACTTCCGATTCGAGCCTTCGCAAGGCCCCCTTTACGTCACCCTGGCCGCTCTGGCCTTTGGCATCGTGCTCGGGGCCTGGTTGATCTACATGCATTTGGTTGCGCTCCCAAAGATGGCGGCGGCTGCACCGCCGCCGAAAGCGCCAGCCAAGCCCAAGCGCCAGTCCTAAACTTAGTCGTAATCTCAACACAAATTATCTATGGCCACAACCAAATCCATCCAGAACGCTTACAAACTGGCCCGCGAAACTTACGCCGCATTGGGGGTTGACGCCGAAGCGGCCCTGCGGCGGTTGCGCAAGGTCGCCATTTCCCTGCACTGCTGGCAGGGGGATGACGTGGGCGGCTTTGAAAACGCCGGCGGCGAGTTGGGTGGCGGACTGGCGGTGACGGGCAGTTATCCGGGCAAGGCGCGCACGCCGGAGGAATTGCGCGCGGACCTGGTCAAAACTTACTCGCTTATTCCGGGCCGCCATCGGCTGGCGCTGCACGCCATCTACGCGGAAACGGGCGGCCAACGGGTCCCGCGCAATGAAATCACCCCGGCCCATTTTCAGGATTGGATCGGTTGGGCCAAAGCCAACCGGCTGGGGCTGGATTTCAACCCCACTTGCTTCTCCCATCCCAAGGCGGCGGACGGCTTCACCCTTTCCCACCAGGACAAGGGCATCCGGCAATTTTGGATCGAGCACTGCATCGCCTCACGCAAAATCGGCGCGGCCATGGGCCAGGCGCAGGGAAATCCTTGCGTGACCAACTTGTGGATTCCCGACGGCTACAAGGACACGCCGGTGGACCGCAAAGGCCCGCGGCAACGCCTGGCCGAATCGTTGGACGCCGTTTTTGCGCCGCCGATCAGCCCCAAACACAATCTGGATTCGGTGGAACCAAAACTGTTTGGCCTGGGGTCGGAAAGTTATGTGGTGGGTTCGGCGGAGTTTTATTATGGGTACGCCATCCGCCACAAAAAGCTGCTCTGCCTGGATACCGGCCACTTTCATCCCACGGAGAGCATCGCGGACAAAATCTCTTCCGTGCTGGAATCGCTGGATGAAATTCTTTTCCACGTCAGCCGCGGCGTGCGCTGGGACAGCGACCATGTGGTGATACTTTCCGATGAACTCCAGATGATGGCCCAGGAAATGGTGCGCGGGGATTATCTGGACCGCATCCACATCGGGCTGGACTTTTTCGACGGCAGCATCAACCGGGTGGCGGCCTACGTCATCGGCGCGCGGAGCGTCCTCAAGGCGCTGCTCATCGCCCTGCTTGAACCCATCGCCGCCCTGCGCCAGGCGGAGCGCGCCAACGATTACACCGCGCGCCTGGCGCTGTTGGAGGCCGGCAAGACTTTGCCGTATGGGGCGGTCTGGGATTATTACTGCGAGCAATCCGGCGTCCCGGCGGAAGGTGCCTGGCTGCGCGAGGTCAAGCAATACGAGCGGGATGTCCTCTCGCGGCGGTGAGGCTCCCGAAAGAGTCCGGACCGGCAGGGAATCCAGCGAAAGCCGGCAGGCCGGGTTTATTTGGCAGGATCAATCGAGACCAACTCCATCTCAAAGATCAAGGTGGCATTGGGAGGGATCGCCCCCGGCTGCCCCGGCGCGTGGTAGGCCAGGTCGGGGGGGATGAAGACTTTCCATTTGGAACCGGTCGGCATGAGTTGCAAGATGTCTTGCCACCCTTCAATGACGCCCCTTGGCCCTGGCATCAGGCTGCATTGAAAAGGCTGGCCGGGAGGCGAAGCGTCAAACTGCCTGTCGTCCAGAAAGGTGCCGCGATAATTCACCTTGACGGTATCGGTGGGTTTGGGGATGGGGCCGGCGCCCTTGGTGATGACGGAGTATTGCAGGCCGTTGGTCAGGGTGGTGACGCCCGGGGCGGTTTTATTCCTGGCCAGGAATTCCGTCCCTTCCTTGAGGTTGTCTTTGGCGCTCTCCTCCTTGAAGAGCGCCTCTTGTTCCTTGCGCTTGGCGGCTTGCTTCTCCTGTACTTTGGCCGAGAGCGCCTGCAAAATCGTGCTCATCTCGTTGGGGGTGAGCAAGGTGGGACCGCCGGCCACAGCATCTTTCAATCCCCTGGCCAGCGCGTCGGCATCCAACTCCACACCGATGTTCTTGATATTGTTGCCGTAATAGACGCCCAGGGCATAGCTCGTTTTCTGCGGTTCGGTGTTGAGCGCGGCGGCCTGCGCGAACACCGTTTCTCCCGCCCCTCCTGCCTGGAGGGCCAGACAACAGAGAGCCAATTTTGCCAGCATGTTTTTTTTCATTTGCAATTTATTCTTCTGACTCGCGTGACGCGGCCGTGTCATGACCGCCTTGCCCCTGCCAGATCAAGGGCGGGAAAGTAACACGGTTTCCAGATTGAGCAAGCGCAATAATCCGGCTTTCTGTGGGTTGAATTGCCAAGGACAAATTCTCAATGGCACATTCTCGATTCCCGGACGGAAGCGACACTTCAAGGGGTCTCAGGATTGAAGTTTGGTCATTGGCAATTAAGAAATAGTTGTGCTCGTCACGGGCCGGGTCCCGCGATAGGATGCGCCCGCGCATGAACATTCCAAAGCTGCAAACGATTGACCGGGTGGTGGGGGTGCCGCTATGTTTTTTATTGACTGGGGTGCGGCGGGTTCTGACCCGGCGCCTCCCGCCGGGGCCGGCCCCCGTGCGCAACGTCCTGTTCGTCAAACTGGCCGAGCAAGGCTCGACCGTGCTGGCCATCGCCGCCATCGAGCGGGCCGTGCAAATGGTGGGGCGGGAGAACGTCTATTTCATCGCCTTCGAGGAAAACCGTTTCATCCTGGATCTGCTGGAACTGATCCCGGAAAAAAACGTCATCACGCTCAACTCGCAAACGTTGACCGGGCTGGCCCGCACCACCCTGCGGGCGATGCGGCGGATGTGGGCCTTGAAGCTGGACGCCGCCGTTGACATGGAATTCTTCGCCCGCGGCTCGGCCATCATCGCCTTTCTCAGCGGGGCGCGGGCGCGGGTGGGGTTTCACACCTGGTACGCGGCCGGGCCGTATCGGGGCGACTCGTTCACCCACCGGCTGTTGTACAACCCGCACCTGCACACCAGCACGACGTTCCAAGTGCTGGTGGAATCGTTGCGGAGGGATCCGGCGGATTTGCCGACGATAGACCTGGCGCCGCCCTCGGCGGAAAACACCTTCGCCCACTTTGCGCCGCGAGCCGGCGAGGTGGAGCCGGTGGAGGCGATGTTGCCGCACCCCAACGGGAAGCGACCGCCCATTATCCTGCTCAATCCCAACGCCAGCGACCTGGTGCCCTTGCG
>Ga0187848_10001306_pt1 | contig 21510 bp, 19 predicted proteins | sample June2016WEW_4_40_FD_132424 | JGI IMG/M metagenome (GOLD analysis project Ga0187848, IMG submission 132424) | Peatland microbial communities from SPRUCE experiment site at the Marcell Experimental Forest, Minnesota, USA - June2016WEW_4_40 | ecosystem: Environmental > Terrestrial > Soil >... | reverse complement strand
GGGACGTCTGCCTGGAGGTGGTTCCGATCAAGAGCGATCTGGGCGAGCGTTTCTTTCTGGTATTGTTCCAGGAAACGCCGGTGCGTGTGCCGGCCGGCCCGGAAACTGGGGGCAAAGCGCCGGCCACCGGCAAGCGGCAGTTGCAGGAGGACGCCCGCCTGCGGCAGGATTTGCAGGCGACCAAGGAGTCCCTCCAGTCGATGATCCAGGAGCAGGAAGCCATCAACGAGGAGCTGAAATCCGCCAACGAAGAAGCCCTTTCCAGCAACGAGGAATTGCAATCGACCAACGAGGAATTGGAAACTGCCAAGGAGGAGTTGCAATCGACCAACGAGGAGCTGGTCACGGTCAACGAGCAGTTAGGGAACCGCAACTTCGAGTTGGCGCAGCTTAACGACGATCTCACCAACCTGATCAGTAGCGTCGATATTCCGATCCTGATGCTGAGTGGCGACTGGCGCATCCGGCGTTTCACTCCCCAGGCCGAAAAACTACTGAACCTGCTGCCCGGCGACGTGGGGCGCCCCATCGTCAACCTCCGGCCGAACATCGATGTCCCGGACCTGGCCAAGCTGGTCACCGAGGTCGTCGATACCATGAGCATGCGCGAGCGGGAGGTTCAAGGCCTGGGAGGCCGCTGGTATTCCATGCGGATCCGGCCGTACCGGACCATGGACAACAAGATTGACGGCGCGGTGATGACCTTTATTGACATCGATGCAGCCAAGCGAGTCCATCTCGAATTGCAGCGCGAGCAGACCTTTACGGCGGCGGTACTGGAATCGGCGGCCGCTCTGGTGATGGTCACCGACCTGGAGGGCCACATCGCCCGGTTCAACCTCGCCTGCCGCCGGCTCAGCGAGTACTCTTTCGAGGAGGTGGAGGGAAAGCCCTTCTGGGACGTGCTCGTGCCCCCCGAAGAAATCGAGGCCGTCAAACAGGTGTACAAGGAGCTTGGGGAGAACCGCTCCGCACGGGATCAAGAGAATCATTGGGTGGACCGGAGCGGCCAGCGGCATTTGATCTCCTGGTCCAGTACGTTGGTTACAGAGGCCGAGGACGCCACGCGGCACCTGGTTTGGGTTGGCGTGGACGTCACCGACGCCAGGCTGGCCGAAAAAGCGCTGCAACAAGCCGAGATCCTTCGGCAGAGCCAGGAGCAATTGCGGACGTTGACAGCCGGCCTGGTGGAAGCCCAGGAGGAGGAGCGGCGGCGGGTCTCGCAGGAGCTTCACGACGACATCAGCCAGAGGCTGACGGCGCTGGCCATTCAACTGGAGGTATTGCATCAGGCACCCGGAATCTCGCCCGAAGAACTGCACGGCAAACTGGGGGAGCTGCAGAAGCAGATGGAGGCGCTATCGGAGGATCTTCGCCGCACTGCCCACAATCTCCACCCCTTCATGCTGACGCAGCTCGGCCTCGGCCCAGCTCTACGATCCTACTGCGAGGAGTTCTCCGGCATCAGGAAGTTCAAGGTGCGGTTCACGGCCCGGGCCTTACCCGAGATAATCCCTCCTGGGGTGGCCCTGTGTGTATATCGCGTGGTCCAAGAGGCTCTGGGGAACGTCGCCAAGCATGCCGGAGCGAAGCGCGCCGTCGTGTCGATCTCCGGCATTGATGATGTCCTGCACCTCGCGATCCGGGATGACGGCCATGGATTCGACCTGGACCAAGCGAAAGGAAAAGGGCTTGGATTGATCAGCATGGAGGAACGGGTGCGGCACCTGGGTGGGACCTTCTCGATTTCGGTCAAGCCCGGCGACGGCGCCTGCATCGAAATCCGAATTCCCCTCGAAACAAACCTGCCCATGCTCGCAGTGGAATCGATCACACCATGAAGAAGCCGCGGCTGTTACTTGCTGATGACCATACCATCCTCGTCGAAGGACTAAAGGCCCTGCTGGCTCCGGAATTCGAGGTGGTAGCGGCAGCCGGCGATGGCAGGGCGGTGCTGGAAGCGGCCGAAGAGCACCAGCCGGACCTCATTCTGCTGGACATTTCCATGCCCCGCCTCAACGGCATCGAAGCCGCGCGGCGACTGAAGAAATCGAATCCCGATGCGAAACTGATTATCCTCACCATGCATGCTGACCTCATTTTCGTGAGCGCGGCTTTCGAGGCGGGGGTATCTGGATACGTGCTGAAACAGTCGGCGGCGACCGAACTGGTGACGGCGCTCCGTGAAGTGGACAGCGGTCGGTGCTACGTCAGTTCGCTGATCCAGAAACGCCTCGGCACAGAAACTCCAGCTTTCTTGCGGCGGCCGAAAAAGCTTTCCGCCGATCTCACATCCAGGCAACGCGAAGTGCTCCAATTAGTGGCGGAAGGACGCGTTCGAAAAGAAATCGCCCAAATCCTCGGTGTCTCCGTCAAGACGGTGGAATTTCACAAGCAGAAAATCACTGAGAAGCTGGGTATCCACACGGACGCAGCATTGACGGCATACGCCATCCGGCACGGCGTCGTTTCGGCCGAGTAGTGCTCTGTCGGCACGAGCGAGAGTCGGCAACGTAGGCGATCCACTGCCCGGATTTCAAGCTAGGCTAACGACGTCTGACGAGGTGCACCACCAAACAGATCACCGCTATTATTAGCAAAATGTGGATCAACCCGCCCGCAACGTGGAATGCGAAGAATCCCAGCAGCCACAATACGAGCAAAACAACAAAGAGCGTTAGAAACATTGAAACCCCCTACATGTGTTTAAGACTTCGTTATACGTGACGGCCATTTGGTAGTCGGAGCTTTCGGCCAAACCGTTCCTCTGGAGGGCCGTTGAGCGCGAATCTCCTAGACCGCGTCTCCTGGACCGAAAGAAGACGACCAAAAAACGAGCGATAGCGGGCGTATCTCTGCCCTTCTTCGCTCTTGTGTTCTTCACTCCTAGGATTCCCTCCAGTTTGTCTTCCAAACTCTTAACACCAACACTGCTTCTTCTTGCAATCCGTCAAGCTCAGGATGCAACCTTCGCGAGAGGCACTTGTGGGTCGTTAACCAGCTCCTCGAAAAGGGTACGGTAATGGACCATTGCCTGGCGCAGTTCCTCCGTGCTGGCCTGCCCCGCCGTCTGCCGAAGCGCGATTTCGTGAGCCGTTCGGTAGTTTTTCAGAACCAGTGGATGGTCGACGGAGATATCCGCCGCCCGCTGGTCAAAGCCGCTTACCGGATAGCCCCGCGTGGACATCACATCAGCCAACAGTTGGTCCGCTGCTGTTACCGCGCCGGCGGGGCCGTCCACGAAGCGTGCCTGGACTTCGCGCCATGACGTCAGGAAGCGCGCGCGATCCCCCGCCGCGAGCGGCCGGACGTGCAACCCCTCAACTCGTTGTGTGCGCTTCTCGAGTCCGGCTTCGGCATGCCGCCGGTTGCCGTCTTTCTCCACGGCGCGGGCATATTCAGCGCCACCGAATTGAGTGCGCAGTCTTTCAGTCCGGCGCTTTCGGTGCGATAAGAACGCGGCGACGCCTACAGCCACAACCACTACGAAAGCGATGATCAGGATCCATTCTGTTGTGCTTATTTCCGATAGACTCATGGTTGATCTCCCTTTACTTCCTGCACTACTATCCTCTTTAACAGAGCCTGGCTGAGCCACATCGGCTCGGCCCCGCCCGCCTCCTGGTTTCACTTCGCGAACCGGCCAAATGGCCAGCCGGCGCTACTAGCGCCAACGGGAGTATCCCCAACCCCCGCCGCCGAGTACAAACAACACCAAAAGAACAATCAGTATGGTCGTCACTTCTCACCTCTTCCAGTCGAGTGCAGTGCAGGTGGAAGGCCAAAGCTAAATGAATGGACACGCAAAGTAGATCACCCAGGCTACGGCAAGTTGTCAGGCGCAAGTCCTGCCATCCACCAGGCAAGAATCGCTGCCTCCGCTGCAAATTGCAGTCAGGTATACTATCGCCCGCCGTTCTTGTGCTTTAGAGGTTCAAATGGGGCCACGAGGGCGAAAGCAGCAATGGCCTGGAAACGGCCCTCAAAGTGCCCACTGCCTGGCGTGCGTATAACTTCTCTACTCGCGATAACTGCTTCAATTCTGACGTTGGCTGGCGCGGAAGTTGCCGGACCAGCGAAAAAGCCCGCTGGTGCTCCGGTGCCCCGGAGTCCTGCCGCGAGCGAAATAGAGGACTCAACGAAGACCGGCGCGGTGGGTCCGGGAGCGACGGGGCCTAGGGTGACGCGGGCGCAGATTCTCCTGGACCGTGCCAGGTTCTCGCCGGGCCAAATTGACGGTGTCTACGGCGACGATTTCGGGGTTGCGGTCAAGGGATATCAGGAAAACCACGGTCTGAAGCCGACCGGCATAATCGATGCCGAGATGTGGCGCCTGCTCGATCGCGACGCCGGCACTCTCCTGTTGACCTACACGATTACCCAGGCGGACGAGAAAGGCCCGTTCCTGCCGCTACCGGCCGAGGTCCAGGAAAAGGCGAAGTTGAAGTGGCTTGGCTTCGAAACGCCGGAAGAAGGACTGGGAGAGAAGTTCCATATTTCGCCGAAGCTGCTGGCTGAGTTGAATGCAGGCAAGAAACTGGACACAGTGGGGGAGCGAATCACCGTACCGAATGTGCGGCGCGCCACTCTGCGCCTGGCGCTGCGCGTGGTGGTGTCGAAGTCAAAACGCACTGTCATCGCATACGGGGCTGGCGGCAAGGAGCTCGCGCAGTATCCGTCCACGATTGGGGACTCGCACGATCCTCTGCCGATCGGTGACTGGACCGTCGTCGGCATTGTGCACTATCCATGGTTCAAGTGGGATCCGAAACTCCTCTGGAATGTGGACCGGAAGCTCCCGACAGCGGAACTCGCGCCGGGTCCGAACAATCCCGTCGGCGTTGCATGGATCGGCCTCTCAAAGGTGGACTATGGAATCCACGGGACACCAGATCCGGGTAATATCGGCCACGGCGTGTCGGACGGGTGTATCCGCCTGACGAACTGGGATGTGGACGAGCTGTCGCACATGGTTCGACGGGGCACACCGGTCGTCCTGGAGGAGTAGCGTGAGGCTCTGGGCTTGCCTTGTCGGGCTGTTGCCAATCTTACTCGCCTTTGGTGCAACCGCTTCCATTCTTGAGATGACTCCGCCCATCCGCGGACTCGCGTTCGCGGATCTGCGGGATACATTCGAGGAGGTTCACGACGGACATAAGCACGAGGCGATCGACATTATGGAGCCGAGAGGCACACCCGTGCGTGCGGTGGTATCCGGAACCATCCGCAAACTGTTCCTCAGCAAACCGGGCGGCAACACGATCTACCAGTTCGACGATATGGAAGCGTATTGCTATTACTACGCGCACTTGGACGGGTACGCGAAAGGGCTGTGTGAAGGAATTCGGGTCGAGCGTGGGGACATCATCGGTTTTGTGGGATCGACCGGAAATGCGGATGCGCGCACGCCGCACTTGCATTTTGCGATCACCGAGTTGTGGCCGGAAAAGCTGTGGTGGAAGGGTAAGGCCGTTAATCCATATCCGTTCCTGGTCGACGCGGTGAAACGGGCGAAATAGCGTACGATCTGTTGGCGGCCACAACGAGGTTCGCCTGGTGGTGGTTCCCTGGAGGAATCCCGGCGGATCTGCCATCTACCACGGCTACGATCTCGCTATGAAAGGTGCAGTGTTCCCTCAGCAGCTAGTACTGACTTTTCCGCCAGCGGATCCGCAGCCACTATATCCGCGTTCGGCTAATAGGCGCCGGCAAGCCAGTTAATCTGCCTGCGTCACCAGCGCCATGAGGAACCCCGACGCCAGCCGCAGTTCCCGGTACGCATTCACTGCGATCTGGTCCAGCCGCAGCAGGTCCTCAATTCGCCCGTGCCTCAGCCGCCAGCGCATGCGGACCCAGAATCTCGCCAAATCCCGCCGCGAACCGCACAGTTGGCTCGCCCGGAATAGCGCGACCTGCTCCCACAACAGGCTAAGGCGCGACGGCACTTTGATCGACGGCATCTGCGCCTTCGTCCGCAGGTACGCCGCCCGCAGTTCGGAAACTCGCAGCCGCCGGCACATTCCAGACCGTATCCGCGCCAATTCCTCCAGCACAAGCGTCTCGGTCTCGCCCACCCGCCGCGTCGTCAGCCACAACTCCTCCATCTCGAGCATCAACCGCGCCGACGACCGCAGTAGCCTCAGGACCTCCGTAATCCGCCGCCGCAGGTGTGCCACCCGGCCCTCCCGCGCAAAACCCGGTCTTCGCGTTGTGCGATCCTTCAACCGCAAAAAGCCGGTCAGCATCGGATGCGCACCTTCCACGACTATGGCGTATTTGTACCACCAGAAGTTCCGGAGCGCATCCCAGTACATCGACGGATCCACGCGACCCAAGATCGCCTTCATATTCTCCAGGCTATAGAACCGTCGCCACGCCTGTCGATACGCGCGTATCCATTCCTCGCCGCTCATCCGCGCATGCGGCATCGTTTCGTGGCACGAATCGTACTTGTTATAGTCCGGATCGATCGCAACCGCGCTTTCCACCAGCCGCTTGTGATCCTCCGATCCCGGCAGCGGGATCATCATGAAGAAACTCGCCTGGTCCGGCTGCACCTCCCGGATCAGACGCTCCACGTCCGTGCCCACGCTCTCCTCGGTGTCGTGTGGCAGCCCGATGATATAACCCACCTGCACCCGCACGCGCGCCTTGCGCCACGCCCGAATCGCCGCCCCGTATTCTCCGGTGTGATTCTGCACCTTGCCCGCATCCGCCAGATTCTGCGGGTTCAGACTCTCCATGCCGACGAATACGCTGAAACAGCCCGCTTGCGAGGCCTTTTCCACGAATCCCGGTATGCGGTACGCCGGCACGTCCACCTGCATCATGAACTCAATCGCGATCCCCTCCTCGCCCCGCATCGCGATCAGCGCGTCCAGGATCTTACCGGAAGCCGGGTTTCGCGCGAAGTTATCGTCCGTGAAAAAGAAGATCCGAATGCCGGACTGCCGGTACGCCCGCCGGATGGCGGCCGTCACGCATTCGGGCGACCGGTAGCGCATCCTGCGCCCCTGCACGTTGATGATCGTGCAAAACGAACAGTGGAACGGGCAGCCACGGCTGCAATCGATCGTCGCGTAGTTCGCGTTCACAAACCGCCGCGTCGCCTCCCGGCTCGCCCGGGGGCAAGCCGCGTCGAACAGGTCCGGCGGATCGTCAATCAGCCGGTAAATCGGCTGCAGCTTGCCCTCCCATGCGTCCCGCAGCAACTCGTGCCACCGGTGCTCCACCTCGCCCGCCACCACGCTGACGCCGGCGTCCAGCAGTTGCCGTATCTCGGGCGATACCCCCGGAAACAATGCCAGCATACCGGTCACATGGAAGCCGCCCACCATCACCGGCACGCCCTCCCGGCGCAGCGAGAGCGCGATATCGGCCGCCCGGCAGAATTGATTGGTCTGCACGCCGACCAGGCAGGCCAACGCTCGGCAGCCTGCCGCACGATTCCGCCGCGCGATCTCGTCCAGCGGAATCCGGCTCACCGACTCGTCTATTACATGAGTCCGCAGTTCGACCTGGCCCAGTAGACCGCGCTCGCGCACGTCCGCCGTCAGCCCGTGCAAACAAGCAAGGCTGTTGCTCGGTACCACTCCCCGCCAGTGCCGGATCACAAACCCGTCGTCATCGTATTTCGAGGGCTTAATCAAATACACGTGAAACGTTCCTTGACGATCCTCCGTTTTCAAGCCCGCAAGAGTCGCAAAGGGTGGTGGAGATCCCTCGGTTCCGAAACCCGTTTCATCCATCGAGTTTTCTGTCGAGCAAATTTGGGACCAAAGTAGAATGTGCCCTAATGCAAGCTAGCGGGCTCGCCGGGCCGCACGTCGGTGCAATTCCTGGCGTCCATAAGGCAATAACTGCCGCTGCAAGCGGACATCCATCAATGCCGGTCGGCGATCGCTGTGCCGCTTGGCCCGGACGCGATCACTGCCGTGATGTTGGCGTCGTCGGTCACGCTATCTTTCAGGAATTCGTCAATATGCTGTTCCATTTCAGCGGGAAACCGAGGTGCACGCCCCACCAGTTTCTCACCGTACGCCTTGAGCATTACTTCTCTGAACACAGGAAGTGCGGCCCTAGCGCCTGTTTCATCGGGCCCCAGCGAACGGTTGTCGTCAAAGCCTATACGGACAGCGACGGTGATTCCCTCGGGGCCGTAAGTGGACCCCACGAAAAGCGCGTCCCTGAACTGGTTTGTGGTTCCCGTTTTGCCCATCACAGCGATCGGGAACCCGGGGGAGTCCAGTGCGTGAGCCGTACCGGTCGGTACGCGCACCACGCTGCGCAGGCCCTCTTGAATCAGCGAGAGCGCGTCGCTATCGACAGCGATCGGAGATGACGCGCGACCGCTGTCAGTCATTACCTCGTCCGAATTGCGTACGATCTTGCGGATTACATACGGCTGGGTCAGAATGCCGGAGGCGATCGTGCGGTACGCATTGGCCAGTTCCAGCAGAGTTACCTCGGACGCCCCCAAGGCCGTGGTGACATATGGCCGCAATGGCGTCTGTATCCCGAGACTGCGCGCCGTGTCGAGGACGTTGGAGACTCCGATCTGACCTGTAATCCAGATTGCCACCGCGTTTCTGGATTCCGCCAGCGCCATTCGGACGGGGATCATGCCCTCGAATTCTCCGTCGTAGTTTGAAATCCATTTCACATCTTGCTCCCGGCCATTGGCGACGCTGATGGGTTCGTCCGGCACCACGGTAGCGAGATTGAAGGTTCCTTCCCGAAAAGCGGCAAGATAGACGATGGGCTTCATGGCGGACCCAGGTTGGCGCAGGGACTTCGTGACGCGGTTGAGATCGCTGTATGCGCTGGAGCGGTCTTTATAGAACTGCCGGCCGCCTGTCTCGGCGAGGATGCCGGCATCGCGGTTCCTCAGCACCACCACCGCGCCCTGGACCAGGCCGCGGGCGCCGGCGTGGCGGTTCTCGTACAGCAAAAGGCCGCGCTCCAGGGCCTGGTTCGCAATTAGCTGTACCCCGGCGTCCACCGTCGAGTAGATCTGGATTCGCCCCTGCCGCAGGTCCTTCACGCTTAGTTCGGATTCGCGGCTTGTGAGTTCGTCAAGGATATTGTCGACGACTGCGGAGGCCTCGATGATCTTCTCCTTGTGCTGCGCCACCACCTCAATCGGGCGCTGCTTGGCTCTTCGCGCCTGGTCGAGAGAAATGAAGCCCCTGGCGGCCATCAGCGACAGGGTTTGGTTTCTGCGCTGCAAGACTCTGCCGGTTTCACTGGCGGTGGGTGCGTAATAGCGCGCCGACTTTGCAATGCCTGCCAGCAGCGCGGCCTTGTCCGCATCTTCCAGGGTGAACGTGCCGAGAGGCCGGCCAAAGTAATATTCCGCCCCTCTTGCAAACCCGTACTGACCGTTGCCCATGTAAATCAGGCTGGCGTACCGGGCCAGAATCTCTTCCTTCGCACGGCGCTTGGAGCCGAAGTGATATTGCATCTGTTCCTCGACCCACAACGAAAGGCGGATCTCCTCCACCTTTCGAGCCAGCATGTTGACCATGCGTGCGCCGATCACGCCGGATAACAGTCGAGCCAGGAGTGCACCGTGCCGGAGTTGATCACTGTTCTCCTGAGTCGTCATCGACTTGAGAAAATAACCGCGCACGAGTTGTTGAGTGATGGTCGACCCGCCTTGTGGGAATACCGCCGAGTTGTTAGCCGAGTCGCGACTTCCCATCTTCGCAAGGCGCCCGAGTAGATGACCGAACTTGATTTTGCATAACATGCGAGCAAATCCGGAGTAGTCCACTCCGGAATGAGAGAAGAAGTTCTTGTCTTCCGCGGCAAGGATCGCGTCACGAACAATGCCGGGGATTTCCTCATAGCGGGTGATCTGGCGGGATTCTGTGGCCATCTCCTTGAGTAATTGGCCGTTGGCATCGTAAATGCCTCCGACGGTAGGAAACTCGAACCGGATGAATCCTTCCAGATCGGGCAAATTGCTCCGATCAAAATATACGTGATAGAGAACGGCAGCCGCGAAAACGGCTGTAACAGCAGTCGTGCCAATCAGCAGGCGAATGAAGCCCTTCGTCCAGTCCAGTCTCCCTAGGCGGGTTCTACGTAGTCTCCGAACCGCTACCCGGGCGCGCAGCCGCAGACGTTTAAACCGGATTCGAACTGGCATCGGCTGGCCCCGGTGGGGGGGTGGCCTGGCTATGCTCATGGGAAGATCGCCTTCGCGAACCGGTTCAGCCTGACGTTGAGGGCGTCTCGGCCTTCTGCCGGGTAGACCGTACCGGTGTCGGCTGCGACGTTGCTATAACCGCTGTAATTGACCGTCTGCTCGATACGCAAGGCCTGTAGCAAGCCCAGCCGCGCCGAGGCGAACACTTGAAGGCGATCGGGCAGCCAAACTCCATTGTTGACGCACGTCAGGTCCAGGGTTGCGCGCGATCCCTTCGCGACGCGGACCAGGAATAACCCAATCGAAATCGTGTCGATAACTTCCGCGTCCACTTTCACTATCTGGTGGTCTTGTTGATCTACCCAGAATCTGCATTTGAGAGAACGAAACAACTTGGCAGTGCGGGATCGGGGCTGGTATCCCTGGCGAGGCATCGCCTCGATTATGAAGACGCTGTGGCCATTCAGCCTCCCTTCTCCGCTCTTGCGGAACTCGAACGCTTCGGGCAACTCCTGCCATGCCTCGCGCTGCCAGTTGGGGCGCCTGTCGTACGCGGACAGGCGCTTGGCGCGCTCCGCCTCAGTCTCCTGCCGTCGATCGGCGATACTCCTGGCCAAGCTCTCCCGCTCCTTCTTCTCTTCGTTGAGAGGCAACCGGCGGTCGTCTCTCTGGACCAATTGCCGAGACCGCTCACTCGGTGAGAGATGCAGAAGTTGCCTGGTGCGGTGCTGATTTTGCCGCTTTCATCGGAGACTATCAGTGCCGAGCCCAGGGAGTTGCGCGAACCAGCCGGGTTTTCACCCCAGATCGGAATAGGGTTGGTGAATTGCAATGCGGAACGCGCGACAAACACGCCGAGGCTCACGGGAAGCTCGTTGATCCCAATCAACCCGCAGACACTTGTCACACTTCTTCCTTCATGGTTACTCTCAGCCCCGACTCCGATATCAGCGACCCACAATAACAGCTTCCCTGGGCCTCGAAAGAGAGTTCCAACCAACGAGAATAATGTCGCCGCGTAACGGGCAGCACGGACCGGACGCGGCGACAACACATTCGGAGTTCGCACCGCGGCCCTTCCGGGTACTCTCATTGAGGCTTGGTTCTTCTGCGCGGCGCATGGCAATGAAGATTCGCCGGTCGGACTGATCGATCGCGTACTCAAACAGATCGGAGGCTCGCCGAAGCTTATGACCGAAGGACTATTAGACGCGCCCATCCTCACTCCCACAAACGGCGGACCCAAAACGCCCCCCGCTCCTACCCAGCCAGCGGTGCCCCAGCCACCGGCTTGGGAGACGACTCCCGCCGCCACCCCCGCCGGGAAAGCCCAAAGTGGCGTTCGATAAGGCGGCTCCCGTCCCGCCCGCTCCCAAGAAAATCACTGGCAAGAGAATCGCGGTAGCGATTATTTTGCTGTTCGTGACCGCAGCGGGCGCATGCTTCATTTGGAAAATGTTTCTCGCGGCGCCAGCGGTGCCGGCGAGCATCGTTGTCCTTAGCGCCCGGATCGAAGGAGACGACTCGGCGGTGGCAGCGAAGACCACGGGGCGCGTATTCTCGAAGTTCGCGTGCGGGAAGGCGACATGGTCAGGACCGGCGACATGATCGCGGTTCTCGGCGATCAGCAGATTCGGGACCGCGAGGAACAGGCCCCAGGCCGCACTCGCTGGAGAGGAGGCGAAAGTGGGTGTGACACGCCCTTCTGGGATTCGATGCATGGTCGCTTCGGTGCCGGGATCGCGCTGGGAGATGATATGTCGAACCAGAGTGTAGTACGGGCGGCGGACCGCTTCCGACCGGAGCGGCCGTTCTGATCCGGGGGTCAAGACCTTGCGGCTGTTGTTATTCCATTTATTCCGTTAACGACGGATTCGGAAAGCGGCCACGAGGAATCGCTGGGAGAAGATGCCGACTGACTGGTGGTCAGCCGCCAAGCACTCGGGGGGTAATCAGGCTCGGTCCGCGGACACTAAACATTCATGCCGATTGTGTGCCAGAAATCGTTCCGATGTCACGCGCCCCACCAGGCTAACGGGTTTCGAACTTGCCATCCTTGTTCGATGTTTTGGGATGTCCAAGTCATTGACTTTGCTACCTGAGGCGAAAAGCCTCGGTTGACCTCGCGCTCCGTCGCTTTGACAAAACCTAATCGGAGTCTTGATTCGCCTGCATTGTTTTCAGGTATTTGCGCAAGCGATCGGCATCGTTCGTGGTCGATTTGCGACCGCGTGATGCGCTCAAGAGCAGCCGGCCCGCTTCGGAAAGCGATCTGCATTGCCGACACATTTCTATGACATGACTAACCTGAACGCGGTCAACTGCGTCCATTTCAGCTATCCGCTCGCCGCCGAGGAGGTCGCGGAGCCGGGTTTCTCCCCGTGCCTCCTGGCCCGCTAAGCGAGTGCCACTCAGGCGCCGGCCCACATGAGTGCGAGCCCTCATCTGGCCATTCCCGATTTTCCCGGCTTGACGAGCCGCAGCGGTTCGTTGGGATCGTAATCGAATCCTCCCGAGGCCGGTGGCGGAGAGAGCTTGCGCTGTTTGAGTGCCGCGATTTTCAGCGCAGCATCGGTTGGCGGTATTTGCTGCAACACCCTCTTGCCGGCATTCGTCTGCGGGGATGCGACCTCGCTGGAAACACCAGGCCTGACGCTGGGCCGCCTCTCAGCCTTCGCCGTTCGGGTCCTGAGCTTCAGGAAATGATGTATGTTGCTCGGGGACGAACTGACCTGGCATTCTTCCGCTAGCACGCGCGCGATTTCCATGAAGGTACGGCCGCGTCGACGCATCTCTTCGATCAGCGTGGCATGTGGATCCAATCGCGAGCGCGGCGGCTTGGCCGGAAGTCTCTCGATAATCTCGTTGACCTTGTCATCCATCTCAATCCCACCTGAAACGCCCCTGGCACGAGCCCAGCGGCCCGCCGAAGACGTTGAACGTCCGTCGAATGGCGATTGAACGTTCATCGAATATCCATTGAATATTCGATGAACGTGCATCGAATAGAACGGGCTTCGCGCGGGCCGCAAAACCTAAGCCGCTAGGCTTAGGGATGGTGTCTCTCTCCCTTCAGAACCGCCGTAGGCGCAAACTCCCATCGCTATGCGCGCTCCCCATTCGCATCGATCCTCTGAACGACGATCTCTCGGATGAACCGCCCACCAACAGCAAAAAAGCGCTCTGGCCTCGACGGCTCACGCATGGCGCCCACCCGCTGTGCTGCCAGGTCAGCCAACAGAACCGACAAGCCGCTGCCTCGTACCACGACGTCGTGCGCCACGAAAACCAAACGGATCTCGTCCTCGCCGCCTTCGGCATACAGGAATTGACTCCACGGCAAGACGTACGTCCGCTTCAGCAGAACGATTTCCAGGGCAGCCGTCCGCTCGTCCGGCGCTATCGACCATGGCTTCCCGCTATCGGCTGATACCGCGTTCATGGGTTCTCTCCCTCCTGATCTGCTGCCGCACCTTTTCCGGCAACGACGTCACGAATCGTGCCGCCCTCCTGGCAAGATCGCGCGCGGCCGCCAGCCCGCGAAGCTCGCCTCGCGTGTAACACCGTCTTACTCCCCTCGCCAGTTCTGACGCTGACTTGCGTGCAGCCGAACTCGCAACCGAGGCCCGCAGCCCCACCTTGTCGCTCGTGATCACCGTAACGCTTCGCCGCCCGCGCGATGCCGCCACATAGAACAACTCCTTCTGCATGCCGTCGGCAGAGATGATCACTGACTCGACGGTTTTGCCCTGGCTGCGATGCGCCGTTACGGCATAACCGTGCGCGAACTGCCGGAAGTTGGACGGCAGGACACGACCGTCTTCGAGTGCGATGCGTCCTTGTTCGTTCACCGACGAGACCGTCACGATCTCCCCGTTGGTCGCGCGGAATCCCAGATCCCTTCGGTTCGCCGTGAGTAGGAGCCGGTCACCTGCTGCAATCTCGATCCCTCGGCGCTCCATGACATCGAAGCTGTTTCCCTGCTGGCCGGTGATCCGCCGTTCTTGGCCGCGTTCGTTGCGAACCGTGACGTGGTTCCCACTCACGCATACCACCTCAACCGTTTCATTTTTCTCGATCCCTTTTGCTTGCCTGTGGAAGCAGAGGAGCTGGCCGGGACGAAAGTTGCGCAACTCCCGTTTCTGCGCCGTGCTCCAGCTCAGCGACACATCGCGCACCGCTTGGACCGCCGCACCCAACCCGCCCGAACGCTTCCGCTGCGCGCGGATCGCCTCGGTCACGCGACCAATCTCCTCGTGCGTGGCGCAGACGACTAAGGCGTTCTGTGTCCTGGCCTCTGAATAGGCCTTGGCAACAGCCGCCGCACGATCAGCCGGCGCAACCTCCCCCACGGCACCGAGGGCATTCAGTTTCTCGAATCCGCGCTCCGGGTTTCGTCGAAGTTCTTGCATGGCGTCCCGATAATCCGGCGCTCTCTGCCGCTGGACCTCCGTCAGGGCTACGCTCTTCAGACGCGATTCTCTTTCCAACACTCGCAACGCATCGCCCGCCTCGACGCTCTGAATCTGTTTTGTGTCGCCGCTGAATACTATGCGGGCACTGTGACGCTCAGCCAGTTCCAGTAGCTCCCACATCTGGCGGCTGGAGATCATACCGGCTTCGTCCACGATCAGAACCTTGCAGCCGAGTGCCGCCTGGATTCGCTGATCCTGTATCAGCCGCTCGACCGTGATAGCGTCCTGGAAGCCTACCTTCTGCAGTTCCTCAACCGCGCTCATGGTTGGCGCGACGGCCAGCAACTCACGACCCGCTTCGATTAACTGTCTCCGCACTTCCTGAAGGGTTGCTGTCTTGCCGGTACCGGCAGCACCACAGATGTTCACCGCAAGGTCCCTTGAGGCGAGCACGGCCTCGACAACACGCCTCTGCTCGGGGCGTAGCTGATCGGATGCGGCAATCGCAGCCCCGTTACCGAGCGCTTCAAAGCCGCCAACGCCACCGTTGATGGTTTCGATCATGGCGCGCTCCCGGCGGAGACTCGCCACCGTGGCGACTTCGCTGCCCTGACGAAGGACCTCCCCACGCGCCTCTTCAACCGCGAGCGCCCCTTTCAGCTCAGCCGCACTGACGCGTCCCCGGCCGTGGCGTAGCGCCTCGGTGAGAAGCGCGTGATCACGCGCAACCGAAACGCGCTCGAATACGTGCTCCTGGGCGTACTGCAGCGAGAACTCGGCCGGCTCCAACGGAACCGGCACCGTGGAACTGGCTTGCGCTAGGCCTGTCAGCGTCTCAGCTTCCGTGGCGGTTAGCCTCTCGCGCTGACGAGAGCGCAACTCCCCGGTCGAGATTTCGGTCAGCTTATCCGGACGCGATTCGCGTACCAACACGGCAACTTCGTTGTCGCTCGGTTGGCGTCTGTTTCTTTCGACGAATTCTCGGATCGCGGCGTCGCGCTGCTGACTCCGCTGGCTGAACTTGGCGAGAAGCTCTGCAGAAACACCTGCAATCTCAAAACCGCAGTCCCGCCCCTTGGCGTCCCGGCGGTCCACGACCGTGTAACCAAGTTCCCGCACTGTGCGGGCGAGCGAATTGCGGTAGACCTCGGTCAGGTAAGCGCGACGCTCGTAGATGCCAGACGCCTGCAAGGCTTTCCATCGACCTTCCGTGCCGTCATAGGTGAGATTGGCCGCCACCGCGTGCGTGTGAAGCTGGGGATCGAGCTCCCGGCTGCTGTCGTGGTGGTAAACGGCCAGAACGATATTGCCGGTGGTTCGATCTGCATTGGCGCCACCCTGCCGTACCCGCGCCGCCGCATAGGATTCGAGTTCTTCGAGGGCCGCCGCAACGGCCGTCTGATGTGCCTGCACCAACCGCAAGTCTCCGCCAAGAATTGCCAGGAGCGAAACCGACTTTGGCGCCGAGATCGTGAAATCATACAGGGATCGCGCCTGGCAGAGTGTCTCTCCGCCAACGCCAATGCGGTCGGCGCCGCGTCGCTGCCGCAGAAACTCTCCAGTTCTGGGATCGAGGCCTTGGCGCAATGCGTCGAAGTCACTGGCCTCCACTGGGCCGCTCAGTCCCGCGAGTTCCGCTCCGCGGCCGAGCCATTGGCCAACAACCCGCTCGCCTTCGGCGTAGTAGTCGCTGTGTTCCAGGTGCCTGGATGCGTATCCCTTCCCATCCGACATGGCGCGGACTGTGAGCATTCGCGAGCCTATCGCTTGGACTTGGTCGTAGGGTTCATTGCCGGCGCAGGAGTGGCCGGAACACTTGCGTCGAACGTGCTCTTGGGCGAACCAAGCCACCGCTCCGCCATCATCCCGAGTATCATCCCCAACAGGAGGGCAAGCGCGCAGAAGCTATGCAGCGACCATCGGTACGCTTCGCTAAACGTCCAGGAGAGATTGGCCGCCGCCCGTTTCGCTGCATCCGTGGCGCGCGACACCGCGTCTTCGATGTTCTGAACTGCCACGCTTGCTTCCTGCACCGCACTGCCATAGGATCCGCCCAGTTCGCTCGCCACGCGGCCGAACTCTGCCGTCGTGTTCTTCATATCTCTGGCGATTACTGCCAGCGCCTCGGCCGTTTGCGGAATCGTGGACTGAACGAACTGCTGCCGCATATTCTCGGTGACCTTGCCAGCAATCGCTTCCGGGCTGATGCCATTTGCGATGGTCGCAGGCAGTTGGACCAGTCGATCATCAAGAAGCCGACGATAGGCTTCAGTGGATTCCTGGAACTGGTGGATTTCGCCCGCCGCTTCGCGCAAACCACTGTCCAGGTGTTCTCGCTCTGTGGCGATGCGGTTGGGAACCCCATCCATCAATAGTGTCAGGAACTGCATGGCCCGCAGAATCCGCAGCATCTCGTCGTTTTCGGGTAGCGAACGGCAGTGCCGCATCTCGCGGTAGAAGTCGGCGCGCACTTCTTCCGGCAGAGCGTTTGCAATACGGTCGATGAGGTCCGGCTCCGAGCGCTCCGCAGCTTGGACGTCCCGCGTCATGGCAACAGCAGATCCTTCACTTTTTCGAATTCCGAGAACATCCGCCGCCGATAGCTCTGGGATCGCATCACCAGCGAGGCCTTCTGCAATTCCGCGGCGTTGGTCCTTCGAGATGCCACCTCGCCCAGAGTCACACCGTGATTGCGCATCGCGTTCTCCAAATCCGGCAGGCGATAGTCCATCCGGATTACCGCCGGGTGGAAGATCTCCTGAAACTGCAATGCCTGTTGGCTGGTGCGCCAGTAGGTGAATTCGGACTGTTCGCTGAGGCTGTTCTCCACGATCAGATACACGACCCGTTTCTGCAGTCGCGCTGCCCACGAGAGCACGCTCTCGACGCTGGCGGGATCGTCGGTGACGATGCCGATCGCCGTGAAAGCGATGCCGGCCTCCGCTACGTCCAGATACATTTTGTCGAACCAATCGTGAGTGATGCGGCCGGAACCGGCGCCCATATCGGCGAGAATCACCGGCTCCCCATCGGCAAGATGATCGACGAATGTATCGAGACCTGCTGGAGTATGGATGTTGACCTTGGGTGCCCGCTCGCCGAAGAAATGACCGAGCGAACCACGCGCCTTGTTTTCCGTGTCCAGGTCCAGCAGCGTTACCGGAATCTCGTTTGCATCGAACCATTCGGCAAGGCCTGTCATGACGCTTGTCTTGCCGACGCCCCCTTTGCCGCCCATGGAAAGAATCACCCGCGTTGCGGCGATCCCCGCGGTCGCGCTAGTCGTTGCTTCCTCGCCTATTGCTGTTGACTTCATGACAACCTCCCTCCCCTCCGCCGAACCACGCACGTTAGCGTCTACAACTCGCCGTAGACGAGAGCCAGTTCGGCCAGAACTGCCTGTAGCGCGGGCTCGGCCAGCGCCGTCCCAAACACGCCCTTTAGACTCTCCCACTCAGCCTCCGCAAAGGTGAACATCACCCCGTCTGCAGGGCGGCGAAACTGAAACTTCACTGGCTGGCCTGGAGTGGTCGTGTCCGCCGAGGCGTGGAAGTGCAGGCCATCCCAAGTCTGCCCCGGCTCGAGTTGCTGCAACATGGCCACAAATTCCTGGATCTCCGGGTACGGACCGAGCGGATAGACAACGCCGCGGCCATCCATCGCCAGCGCCAATTGAATCTCCCCCTCGGTGCTCACGGAGGCCGTCAGACGCAGATCGCCAGCAGACACTGAAGAAATGGGCGAAGTGAATACAGGTCCTTCATGCCTCACTCGCACCGGGCGGCGTTCGCGAACCCAGTGCCCGCGCGCGGCCAACCGGAACAGGTTGGCCATGTGCGGCTCCAACACTCGGTTGAGGGCGATCAAGTCGTCCAGTGCCTCATCGCGCAGCGCTACATAAAGGTTGCGGCCAGCGAAAGCGGCTTTCTTCGCATCCCAAAACCCGCGCAATTCCCGTATCAAACTTGTGACAACCTGCGGAACGAACTCCGGATCGAATTGACGTTCGTTGAACGCAGCGGCATCCGGCACACCAAGGTTGCTCAGATAGTAGCGATCAAGCCCGGTGCCGCGGTCGGTGCGCAGAGCGCGGACCGCAAGCAGTGCTTCCAGCACCGAACAAAATGCTCCAGAGCTCGGCACGGCACGATTCTCGGAGATTGCTTCGCACGCGACCTGCACGTACTGCGCTAGAAAGATCCATTCGGCGCGCGACAAAGGCTGGCGCTGCTCCCATTTCTTACGAATGGCCGCGAGCGAATCGGTCGGGGCCTGCTGCAGTTCGGCGACTTCGAGACGGAAGTCGAGCCGGTCGTCCTTTGCCGACTCCAGAAGAATCTTGGCCACGTCCGAAGTGGAGACAGTTTCGCCACGGTCGTGGGAGATCACCTGCTTGGACCTCTCCAGAAACTCCCGGAGCGCGTCGGAGATGCGGATTGATAAGGTCTGCTGCTGAGGTTTTCGCTCCATTGATCCCTATAGTGGCACAGAATTCGCCATGATGCAATGGTATCGATACATTTGATTGTATTGATTGAGAGTGTGTGCCATAATGAAGCTGTTGGGGGATACATGAATAGTCTGTTGACCGAGCAGGATGTCGCTAAACAACTGCACGTAAGTCTCGCGGCGTTAAGACGTTGGAGGTTGGAAGGGCGAGGGCCGAGGTTTATCAAGGTCGGTTCGTTGGTGCGGTACCGGCCGGAGGAGTTGGAGCAGTGGGTTGCAGCGCAACCTACAGGCGGCTCCTCGGCTGCCCGGCAGCCGGCAGCAGGCTTGGAACGTGCTGCACGCTCAGCCCGTCTGGGAGCTTGACTAGATATGAATACTGATCCATACTTAAAAGTATGAGAATCGGTGAGCGGGGCCAGGTGACAATTCCAAAGGATATTCGCGACCAGTTCGGGCTCGGGCCGAATTCTGACGTCGAGTTCCACGTCGAGCACGGCTCTATCATCCTGACCAAGGCGCCGAAGAGACTCGACCTGGACAAGTGGAAGGGCCACTGCAGCGGCAGTCTCGGGGATCTTGGGTATCCTTCCGTCGACGACTTCATAGAGGACATTCGCGGACGATGATCACCGCCATTGATACGAACGTCTTGCTCGACGTGCTTCTTCCGAACCCCGATTTCTGCGATGTCGCGATGGAGTCGCTCCAGGCTTCCGCCACAGCCGGGTCTTTGGTGGTCTGCGATCTGGTTTACTCCGAACTCTGCGTCCATTTCTCGACCCAGGAAGAGTGCGACGATTTTCTCGCAACCAGTGAGATTCGGGTCGAGCCCTTGAGTCGTGCCGCGCATTTCGCCGCCAGTCGCGCGTGGCGGGAATATCGCCGGCAGGGTGGGCCGCGCGTCCGGATTTTGGCCGACTTCCTGGTAGGCGCCCACGCCCAGCTTCAAGCGAGCCGGCTGCTATCGAGAGACCGGGGCTTTTACCGAAAGCTGTTTCCTTCGCTGAATCTCATCGATCCCAGCGAGCGCGCCCTGCCCGAACAGGAGTAACTCCGATGTCTGTCTTTAAGCGCGGCGATGTGTACTGGTATCACTTCCTCTTCGCCGGACGGCATATCCAGGAGTCCGCCAGGACCTCATCGAAAACGCTGGCTAAGGCAGCCGAGCAGCATCGGCACAGGGAACTCGAAGAGGGCTTCAATTCCGTGGTTGACGATCGCAGGGAGCGCATCCGCACCATTGCCGATCTGGCTGCGAGTTTCTTTGAAGACTACAAGCTCCGCCATCGGTCCGCAACCTTCGCCGAATACGCCCTCAAGCACGTCGCACGTCTAATCGGCGGCCTCATGACCGTAGACATTACGGAGCAGACCATTCTCGGATACCAGTCCGCCCGCCTCAAGGAAAAGGCCTCGCCTAAGACGATCAATGAGGAAGTCGGAATCCTGCTGCGAATGCTGCAAGATCGTGGCGACGCGCTGCGCGCCAGGTTGCGCCGCAGAAAGCAGCTGAAGCTGAAGGTGCGCCAGCAAGTGGGCCGGGCCTTTTCCCCGGAAGAGAAGGTCCTCCTTTACCAACAGGCGCTCCATCGCAGGTCCAAGGCCATCTATCCCGCCCTAGTCCTGGCTCTCAATTGCGGGTTGCGCGACAAGGAACTTCGCCAATTGCAGTGGGGACGCATTCACCTGAACCACGCTTTTCTCGTAGTCGGCGAGACCAAGACAGATGGCGGGACCGGCCGGACGATTCCGCTGAACTCGACCGCGCTCGAGGCCGTCAACGACTACGCCGAATGGTACGAAGAGAAGTTCGGCAAGTTGAGCCCCGAGTGGTTCGTGTTCCCTTTCGGCAAGCCGCAGCCTACCGACCCGACCAAGCCGTGCACCACCTTCAAAACCGTGTGGACAAAGATCCGCGAGGAGTCCGGCGTCAACGGCCGATGGCATGACAACCGGCACACGCTCGTCACCGAACTTGCCGAGAGCGGCGCCGGCGATCAGACGATCCAGGACATCGCCGGGCACGTCTCAAAACAGATGCTGAAGCACTACAGCCATATCCGCATGGAAGCGAAACGCAAAGCCCTCGAATCCATCGTGGGCCGCAAGAAACCGTCAGCAGGCGCGCGCTAAAGCTTCCCAACCACGGTCGCGCCATGGTCGATATGCGAATGCGCCTGGTAGCAGCCCGGACGACCAACCGATAGCCGCCGGCGTCGGCCTCTCCGCAAGCACAAACGACCGCCAGCGCGGCGAGATCCACCCCACCATATGTGTCGCTACATTCCTACCGATTTTGAGGTGCGGTCGCTACAATTTCCGCTACAGTTGGACTTTTCTGGGACTCGATGAGATTTGTAGGTGATTGATTGGCTCTTGATCAAAAACGGGGGCAGACCGTGATCCCAGATTGGTAAAACAATCTTGGGAGATAACGTTTTGACTCAATCCGAGATCCTTTTAGGTCTGCCCGGCTACCAGATTACCGGG
>Ga0187848_10001296_pt1 | contig 21570 bp, 17 predicted proteins | sample June2016WEW_4_40_FD_132424 | JGI IMG/M metagenome (GOLD analysis project Ga0187848, IMG submission 132424) | Peatland microbial communities from SPRUCE experiment site at the Marcell Experimental Forest, Minnesota, USA - June2016WEW_4_40 | ecosystem: Environmental > Terrestrial > Soil >... | reverse complement strand
CGCCTCAGCACGCGCGAACTCGACGATCGCGCGCGCCGCATCGCGACCGGTTTGCTGCGGCGCGGGATCGAGCGCGGCGACGTGGTCTCCGCCCAACTGCCCAACTGGTGGGAAATGATCGCGCTGTATCTGGCCGTGTTGCGCGTCGGAGCGATCATCAATCCGCTAATGCCGATCTTCCGCGAGCGCGAGCTGGGGTTCATGCTGGCGCAGGCGGAAAGCAAGCTGATCGTCGCGCCCGAGCGTTTTCGCAACTGCGACCACGCGAGCATGCTGCAGGGCCTGCAATCCAGCCTTCCGCATCTGCGACACGTGCTCGTCATCGGCGCCAAGGAGCCCAACAGCTTCGAGCGGATGCTGGAAAATGAGCCGGCCGGCGACGAGGCGTTCGCCGATCGCCGGGCGACGCCCGACGACGTCATGGAGGTGCTGTACACGTCGGGCACCACCGGCGAGCCCAAGGGCGTAATGCACACGTCGAACACTTTGATGGCGAACCTCTGGCAACATCTCAAACTCTGGGGTCTCGGCGCTTCGGACGTGACGCTGATGTCGTCGCCGCTTGCGCACCAGACCGGCCTGCAATATGGCGTCTTGGGCCCGATCATGACCGGCGGGCGGGTCGTGCTGCAAGACGTCTGGAATCCTGACGAAGCGGTGAATTTGATCGAGCGCGAAGGCGTCACGTTCAGCATCGGCTCGACGCCGTTTCTGGCGGACCTGCTCGACGCCGCCAAGGGCCGGCCGCAAGCGTTGCACACACTACGCACGTTTGGAGCCGCTGGCGCGCCGATCCCGAGGCACTTGGTGAGCCGCGCCGCCGACGACTTCGGTCTGAAAATCCATTCGGTGTGGGGCATGACGGAAATGGGCGCCGCCACGTTCACGGGCCCCGACGATCCCCCGTCCCGGGCGCTGGAAACCGACGGACGCCCGGCGCCGGGAATGGAACTGCGCATCGCCGACCCGAACGGCCGTCCCCTGCCCCACGACACCGAAGGCAGGCTGATGGCTCGCGGCGCCGCAGGAATGTTCGTCGGCTATATGAAGCGGCCGCAGTGGTACGTCACCGACGACGAAGGCTGGTTCGACACGGGCGACCTCGCCCGCATCGGCGCCGACGGCTACATCCGCATCACCGGACGCAGCAAGGACGTGATTATCCGCGGCGGAGAAAACATCCCGGTGATCGAAATCGAGAACCTGATCTACCAGCATCCTGCGGTCGCCGAGGTCGCCATCGTCGCCATGCCGGACCCACGACTGAACGAGCGTGGCTGCGCCTTCGTGGCGCTGCGTCGCGGGCAGGCGCTCGACTTGGCCGAGTTGTCGCAATACCTGCTGTCGCGTCAGTGCGCGAAGAACTATCTGCCCGAGCGCCTGGAGGTCGTCGACGCCCTGCCACGGACCGCGTCGGGAAAGATTCAGAAATTCGTGCTGCGCGAAAAGGCGCGCGCGTTTGGTTCGATCGAATGAGCGCAATCCCGCAGCCGATCGTCCCGGTCGTCCGAATTCGCGCGAAGACCTCGAGGAAGAATTGAAATGATCTTGACCGAAGACCAGGAGCGATTCCAGCTCGCCGTGCGGAAGTTCGTCCACAACGCCGTGGCTCCGCATGCGGCGGAGTGGGAAGAGTCGCGCGGGTTTCCACGAGATCTCCTGCGAGAAATCGGCCGCATGGGATTTCTCAGCGTGACGGTGCCGCCCGAATGGGGCGGCGTCGGCGCCGATTACGTGTCGTGCGCACTGACGTTGATGGAGATCGGCGCCGGCGACGGCGCTCTCGCGGTGCTGGTGAGCGCGCACAATTCGGTGCTCTGCATGCCGTTGGTGACTTATGGAACCGACGCTCAGCGCGAGCGCTACGTCAGGAAAGTGACGACCGGCGAAATGTTGGGCGCGTTCGCGTTGACCGAACCGCACGGCGGATCTGACGCTTCTGACCTCAGGACGACCGCCGTCCGCTACGGCAAGGGTTGGCGCATCGACGGCGTCAAGCAGTTCATCTCCTCGGCGTCGATCGCCGATTTCGTGCTGGTCTTCGCCAAAACGGATCCCGCCGCCGGCAAGCGCGGGGTCAGCGCGTTCGTGTTTCCAACGTCGACGCCGGGCTACCGCGTAACCCGAGTCGAAAAGAAGATGGGGCTGAACGCGACGGACACCTGCGAAGTCCTGTTCGACGGGGTCGAGGTCGGCGACGACGCTCTGGTCGGCGAGGTCGGTCAAGGCTACAAAATCGCGTTGAGCAATCTCGAGGGAGGTCGGATCGGCGTCGCCGCGCAGTGCGTGGGCATCGCGCGCTCGGCGCTGGAGCACGCCGTCGCCTACGCGAAGGAACGCGTCACCTTCGGCAAACCCATCGCTCAACACCAGGCGGTGGCTGTGCGCCTGGGCGATATGGCGACCAGAGTCACTGCGGCCGAACAGCTGGTGTTGCACGCGGCGGCGCTGAAGGACGCGGGCAGGCCTTGCCATGTCGAGGCGTCCATGGCCAAGCTCCTCGCGTCCGAGGTCGCGGAACGCGTCGCTTCCGACGCGGTGCAGACTCTCGGCGGCAATGGGTACATGGCGGGATACCCCGTCGAGCGCATTTATCGCAGCGCTCGAGCCCCGAAGCTTTACGAAGGCACCAACGACATTCAGAAGCTGCTGATCAGCAGAGCGCTGACCGGAATGTCGGCGTTGTGATTGTTGAACTGCGAATGTGCGTCGTGGCGCCGTCTTCGCCGCCCGCTCGGACCGACGCCGAAGTCACGCGCGAGAGGATATCGTCGGCCGACGCCGCTTAGCGCCGCGGCGACTTCGGTATCGAATGGAAGTCTTGCTTCAAGCCAGGGTAGGCCCGTAATGCCTCGAAAGAAGTCCGCCCCGAGAGATCGCTCGGCGACCGCGATGTTGAGCGACATCAAGACCTCTGTCGACGACCCCGTGCTCTTGGAGCGCCGACGACGCCAGATTACCGCCGCCGCGATTCACGCCTTTCGCAAGCTCGGCTTCCATCCCGCCACCATTCGCGACGTCGCCAAGCGAGCGAAAGTCAGCGTCGGTTTGATCTACCAATACGTCGGCGACAAGGAAGACCTGCTCTTGATGGCGCTTGTCGAGGGCTTGCGCTGCTATGAGATCGGCATTCCCAAAGCGATCGAGCGCGAACCGCATCCCTTGAATCGCTTCTGGATCGCGGTGAGCACGTATTGCCGGGTTCAAGGCTCCCCGGCGTACGCCACTGTCCTCGCGTACCGAAACACGGCGTGTTTGCGCAAGGAGCGACGCGACTTGATCAAGCAGCTGGAAACCAACACCAACGAGCTGCTCGGCAAGTGCATCCGGGATTGCATCGATGGCGGGCTGTTCAAACCGGAAACGGACGTCGACCTTTTCACCTACCAGCTGGTGATGTTCTGCCATACGTGGACGCTGAAGGCCTGGTACTTCGCGCCGCGGATGAGCCTCGACGAGTACTTGGAACGGGGCCTGTCGCTGAATCTTCGCGCGGTCGTGACCCCCAAGGGCGCGAGGGAACTGCGCCGCATCGGTCGATGGAGAACCGAAGGCGACGCGGCTACGCAGGCGCTGCAATGAAATCCATCGCATTGGCGAATTCCCGGCGCGCCGCAACGCCGTCAGAAAACCGATTGAATGTTCGTTCAGTCGAACATATGATGACTGCGGACAAAGGTCGGGGGAGCACGCAAACCCCTGCAATCCGGCGCGGCGCTTAGGGAGGGCGTTACGATGCGGTTCAAGGATCGAGTGGCGATCGTCACCGGCGCGGCGAGCGGCATCGGCTTGGCGACCGTGCGAAGATTCTTGTCCGAGGGCGCCTTCGTCGTTCTTGTCGACCGCAACGCCGCGAGCCTTCAGACGGCAGCCGGCAGCCTTGGCGATCCGGCCCGCGTATCGGTCGCCGCGCTCGACGTCGCCGATGAATCCGCCGTCGAGGGCTGCGTCGCCGCCGCCCTAGCGCGCTTCGGCAAAGTCGACGTGCTGTGCAACAACGCCGGCGTTCTGGGTGGCTATGATCGCTTGGCCACAGACCAGGACTTGGAGGAATGGCGCACCGTGATCGCCGTCAACCTCTATGGCGCCGTGATCTTCACGAAATACGCCGCCCGTCCGATGCGCGAAGCAGGCCGCGGCGCCATCGTCAATACCGCCTCGATCGCCGGCATGCGCTCCGGGGCGGGCGGCAATGCCTACAGCGCCTCGAAGGCGGGCGTCATCAACTTCACGCAGACCTCGGCCTGCGATCTGGCGCAATGGGGCATCCGCGTCAACGCGGTGTGCCCCGGATTGGTCGAGACCGGCCTCACCCAGCACTGGTTCGACTACGCGCGCGCCAACGGCAAGGAGGCCAAGCTCGGATCGCGTTGCGAGCTGCGTCGGTCCGGGCGCCCCGAGGAGCTGGCGGCGGCGATCGCGTTCCTGGCGAGCGACGACGCCAGCTACGTCACCGGCCAGGCGCTGGCGGTTGACGGCGGGAACACCGCGTCGCTGAACATGCCGGGCATGAAGACGTAGCGGTCGGCCGCGTTTCCGCGGCCAAGTCTTGGGGAGAGCGAATGAACGACGACAGCCCGATTCGCCTGACCGTAGAGGCCGGCATCGCCCGAATTGTGCTCGACCGGCCTGACGAAGGCAATCCGATCGGCGACGAGGCGATCGCTGCTTTGGATCGCGTCACGCTTGAATGCGCCGATCGACAGGACGTCCGCGCGGTTTTGATCAGCGCTCGCGGACCCAGGTTCAGCGTCGGAGGAAACGTCCGCGAGTTCGTTGCGGACCGACAGGACCTATCCACCTACATTCGACGCGTGAATCTGATTCTGAACGGTTGTCTGGCGCGACTGCATCGCATGGAAGCGCCGTCGGTCGTAGCGGTCCAGGGTGTGGCGGCGGGAGGAGCCGTTTCGATCCTGTCGGGTTGCGATATCGTCGTCGCGGCCGAAAGCGCGCGATTCGTCGCGGCCTACGCGAGCATCGGCTACTGCCCCGACATCGGCGGCACGATCAACCTTGCGCGGCGTATCGGGCTGGCGAGGGCGCGGCGTTTTCACTTGCTGCACGAGCAACTCGACGCCGCGACCGCCGAGCGCATCGGCCTCGTCGATCAAGTCGTGCCGCAGGCGCAGGTTCTCGCCGCCGCCGAAGCGATCGCGCAACGCTGGGCGCAAGGGCCCACTCGCGCTTACGGCGCTATTCGCCGGCTAATGCATGGCGTGCATTGCACGCCGATGGAGACGCAATTGGAGTTGGAAACGCAGGAGCTCGCGCAACTGACTCGAACGGATGACGCATGGGAAGCGCTCAACGCCTTTTTGGCCAAGCGCAAGCCTGCCTACAGGGGCCGTTAGTCCGATGCACGGCGCGCCGACCAACGCGACGGATCGCCGCTGCGGCGCGCGGCGCTTCGCGCATAGCGAATTCCGATCAATCGCCACGCACGCAGACGCAGCGACGGCACGGCGCTCCGCCGCGACGGCCGTCTCAGATCCGCCATCTGCGAAAGCCGGGACGCGCGAAGGCGCCCCGCCCCTCCCGCTACGGGTCCTCGGCGCTGAGCAGCGCGTTGGCCTCGCCCAGTTCGGGATAGCCGCAGGCGCCCGGATCCAGACGAAACGTCGCATCCACCGGGATCGGAACGGCAGGCATGGCTCGGCCGCCTGCGGCGACGCAGTAGGCGAAGGCGCCGCGCGCACGATAATGCGGGTCGTTGAGGGCCTCTTCCAACGTTGCGACCACGCTGACGCAAGCGTCGACGCCGTCGAACGCACGCCGCCAATGCTCGGCTGTCTCGACGCCGATCGCCGCGGCCACGCCCACCATGGTCGCCGCGGGGTCCCGCGAGTCGTCGCGCAACGTCTCTGGCAGACCGATGACGTTACAGAACTCCTCCCAGAACCGTTGCTCCAACGGGGCCGCCGCAATGTAGCGATCGTCGGAGGTGCGGTAGAGGTTGTAGCGCGCAGAGCCGCCGGTGACCTTCTCCTGGCCCGGCCGCGGCCAGCGTTGCAGCCCCAGGCCCTCGCCGATCGCCCAATACAGGAACGGCAGCACGTTGTCGTTCATCGACAGGTCGATGTGGCAACCCTTGCCGGTGGCGATGCGCCCTTGCAGCCCCAAGAGGATGTTGATGACCGCCGGAAAGGCGCCGCCGCCGATGTCCGCGATCAGCGTCGCCGGCAGCGTCGGCGCCATCCCCTCTCGCGGCGTCAACGACAACATGCCGCTTTCGGCGACATAGTTCAGATCGTGCGCCGCCTTGCCCGCCTTTGGACCCGTGCGTCCGTAGCCGGAGAGCGAACAGTAGATCAGTTTCGGATTGATGACCCGCAGCGCCTCATAGTCGAGGCCGAGCCGCTCCATCACGCCGGGACGGAACTGCTCGATCAGGACGTCGGCGCTGACGATGAGCGGCTTCAGCCGCTCCACCGCTCCCTTCGCCTTGAGATCGATCGTGATGCTGCGCTTTCCTCGGTTGAGCTGCGCGAACACCAAGCTGTCGCGACCGACGCGCGGTTCATAGGCGCGCGCTTCGTCGCCGATCGCCGGGCGCTCGATTTTGATCACTTCCGCGCCTGCCTCGGCAAGTATCAAGGTGGCCATCGGGCCAGGCAACAGAGTGCTGAAATCCAATACGCGAATTCCCTCGAGCGGCCTCATCCGTTCATCCCCATCCATCAGCAATGCAATGTATGTAATAACCAGCAACAATCTGGACATTTGTCACATGATTTTGATATGTATACGTTGCACTTGGCAATCAATGCAAGACGATTCTCTCCACAACTATGTCTTTTGCCTAGTGCGGCGCATGTTGGGCGTCATTTCGGCATAGCGAGGCGACATTAACAGCAGTGTGGGGAGCCCATATGAGTCGGCCGTTTGAAGACATCCTTTACGAGGAGCGCAATGGCGTCGCCCGGGTCACTATCAACCGCCCGGAGAAGTACAACGCCTTCCGATCGCGGACGGTGGAGGAACTCATCGCCGCATTTCAACGCGCAGGGAGCAATCGCGACATCGGCGTCATCGTGTTGACCGGCGCCGGAAACAAGGCGTTCTGCACCGGCGGCGACCAGAGCGCTCACGAGGGCAAATATGATGGGCGAGGCATCGTCGGCGTGCCCATCGAAGACCTGCACAGTCTCATCCGCGACGTGCCGAAGCCCGTTATTGCGCGCGTCAACGGATTCGCGATCGGCGGCGGCAACGTCTTGGCGACGCTTTGCGATCTGACGATCGCTTCGGAAAGCGCTCAGTTCGGACAAGCCGGCCCGAAGGTGGGGTCCGTGGCGCCGGGGTTCGGAACGGCTTACCTGACCCGCCTCGTCGGCGAAAAACGCGCGAGGGAGATCTGGTACCTGTGTCGGCGCTACACCGCCAAAGAGGCGCTGGAGATGGGACTCGTCAACGCCGTCGTTCCCGACGCTGGGCTCGACGCCGAGGTTGATCGGTGGTGCGCGGATCTGCTGGAGCGCAGCCCGACCGCGATCGCGATCGCCAAACGATCGTTCAACGCCGACACCGAGAGCATTCGCGGCATCGACGGTTTGGGAATGATGGCGCTCAGTCTCTACTACGACACCGAAGAGTCCAAGGAAGGGGTCCGCGCCTTCAAGGAAAAGCGCAAGCCCGATTTCCGTCGGCGCGCGCGTTAGGAATTGGGCGTCATGAACGGAAATGCGGGCGTGATCCAGTCGTTGCAAGCGACGCTCGGGGGCCGCGGCGCGCGGCGCGCCGCCGACCACCACCGAGGCGGATATGTCTATAGCCGATGAGGCGTCGCAGACTTCTCAGCCGTTCGCCCGCTTGTTGTCGCCACTGGCGTTGCGAGGCGGCGCGCTGCCCAATCGCGTGGTCATGGGCGCGATGCACATGCGTCTGGAATTGCTCGACCGAGCCGCCGAACGTATCGGCGCCTTTTACCGGGCCCGCGTCGAAGGCGAAGTCGGCATGATCGTCACCGGCGGGGTCGCTCCCAACGACGAGGGGCGTTTCGAGAAGGGGACGATGACGTTGTCGGACGACGCCGACACGGCATGGCACCGCGCAATCGTCGAATCGGTCGCGGGCAGTTCGACCCGGATATGCCTCCAAATCCTCCACACCGGTCGCTACGGCCGATTCGAGGGCTGCGTGGGGCCGTCGGCGATCAGGAGCCGCATCAATCGACACGCGCCTCGGGCGCTGACGACCTGGGAAGTATGGCGGACCATCGCCGACCATGCTCGCGCCGCCGAAAAGGCTCGCCAATTGGGCTACCACGCCGTGGAGATCATGGGCTCGGAAGGCTACCTGATCAACCAGTTCACCGCGCCCGTCACCAACGATCGCAGGGACGAGTTCGGCGGCGATTTTGCCGGACGCGTGCGATTCCCGTTGGAGATCGTGCGCGCGGTTCGCGCGCAGGTCGGCGACGATTTTCCCATCATCTATCGAATGTCGGTGTTGGACCTGGTGGCAGGCGGCATGACCGGCGACGAGACCGTCGCCTTTGCGCGGCTCTTGCAACAGGCGGGTTGCGACATCCTCAACACCGGCGTCGGCTGGCACGAGTCGAAGGTGCCGACGATCGCGCACGTGGCCCCGCGCGCCGGCTGGGCCTACGCGGTGCGGCGCGTAAGACAGGCGGTGTCCATTCCGGTCATGGCCTCCAATCGCATCAACGACCCGCAGGTCGCCGAGGATCTGCTTGCGGCCGGCGACGCCGATCTCGTCTCCATGGCGCGGCCGCTGCTTGCCGACCCGCACTTCGTGCGCAAGGCGCGGCAAGGCCGCTCGCGGTCGATCAACACCTGCATTGCCTGCAACCAGGGCTGTCTGGATCGCATCTTCCTTGGCCTCGCGGCGACATGCCTCGTGAACCCGCGGGCGGGACGCGAGATCGAATTCCAACCGCGGACGCCCGCACGGCTAAAGCATATTGCGGTCGTCGGCGGCGGCGCGGCGGGAATGAATTTCGCCTTCAGCGCCTCGGAGCGCGGCCACCACGTCTCGCTGTTCGAAGCCTCGGACCGGCTCGGCGGCCAGTTGTTGTTGGCGCGCAACATCCCCGGCAAGACCGAGTTCGACGAAATGCTGCGCTACTTCAAGCATCGTTTGGAGGCGGAGCGAGTCGATGTGCGTCTCGGCCGCGCGCCGATGGCCGCCGAGTTGACCGCCGGCGACTACGACGAAGTGGTGATCGCCACAGGCGCGCGGCCACGGCGTCCGGCGGCGCCCGGCATCGATCACGCCAAGGTGCTCGACTATGCGCAAGCGCTGTCCGGCCAGCGGCCCGTTGGTCGACGCGTCGCGATCATCGGGGCCGGGGGAATCGGTTTTGACGTCGCCGAGTTCCTGCTCGGCGGCGCGCCGCACATGCCGCCGACCGTCGATGAATTTGCGGCGGAGTATGGACTCGATCTCGACGTTCGCGCGGCAGGCGGGCTGGCGGCGCCGCTTCCGGCGACGCCGGCGCGTCACGAAGTGACGTTGCTGCAGCGCAAGACCGGTCGTTTCGGCGCCGGGCTTTCCCCGTCCACCGGATGGATCCGCCGCGACAGGCTGACGCGCCTCGGGGTGAATATGGTCGGAGGCGTCAGTTACAAGCGCGTCGACGACGCAGGGCTACATATTCTGGTCGACGGCGAAGCGCGTTTGCTGGAGGTCGATACGGTCATCGTCTGCGCGGGCCAGGAGTCCGAGCGCGGCCTGCATGGACAGCTGCAAGCGCTCGCGCCCACTGTTCCGGTTCATTTGATCGGCGGCGCCGATAGGGCCGTGGAACTCGATGCGATGCGCGCCATCGATCAGGCGACGCGACTGGCGATGACGCTTTGAGACGAAATTGTCACTCCGACCGGCGCCAATGGCGAGGAGCATCCCAATGAACGCAGTTGTAACCACGCGTCGCGAAGGCGCCATTGCGGTCGTCGCCATCGACAACCCGCCGGTCAACGCGCTGTCGACGCCGGTGAAGCGGGCTCTTCTCGCCGCGTTCGCGGCACTGGAACGCGATCCGGCAGTCAAGGGCGTGGTTCTGTCGGCAGCGGGCCACACCTTCGCGGCCGGGGCGGACATCGGCGAGATGGATCGAGCGCCTGAACCGCCGTTCTTGCCCGAAGTCGTAGCGGCGATCGACGCTTGCACCAAGCCGACGGCGGCCGCGCTGTTCGGCAACGTGTTGGGGGGCGGCCTCGAACTCGCGCTCGCGTGCCGGCTTCGCGTCGCCGATGCGGCGACCAGGCTCGGCTTTCCCGAAGTGAAATTGGGGCTCGCGCCGGGCGCCGGCGGCACGCAGCGGCTGATGCGTCGAACGGATTTCGCAACCGCCGTGCGCCTCGTCACGACGGGCAAGTCGATCGGCGCCGAGGAAGCGAGCGGCCTCGGGCTGATCGATCGCATCGCCGACGAAGACGTGACGCGAGCCGCGATCGCCGCGCTGTCGGACGCGATCGCGCGTGACGCGATCCCGAAGTCGACGGCGGCAGGCGCGAGTGCGGCGCCCGCCGCCGCGCACCTCCAGGCGCTCCGCGCAGAAGTTCGCAAGACCGCGCGCGGTCAGCAGGCGCCGCTCAAGGCTCTCGAGGTCATGGCCGCGACGGCAGGCAAGCCCTTGGTCGAAGGGCTCGCCGCGGAACGCGCTTTGTTTCTCGACCTGCGCGCGAGCGTCGAATCGCGCGCGCTCCGCTACTTGTTTCTTGCCGAGCGCGACGCCGGGCGATTGCCGGAGATCGCCGGCGTCGAGCCCAGGCCTATCCGTCACATCGGCGTCGTCGGCGCCGGACTCATGGGATGCGGCATTGGCTTCGCCGCAGCGGCGAGCGGCTGCCGCGTCACCTTTATCGACAGCAATGACGAGGCGGTGGAACGCGGCAAGGCGCGTATCGAGGAGTTGTTCGCCGCCTCGCTCAGGTCGGGACGTCTCAGCCCCGACGCCTGCGCGAAGCGCAACGCGCAATTCGCCTTTTCGACCGAAGTCGGCGCCTTGGCCGACGCCGATCTCGTCATCGAGGCGATTTTCGAAAACATGGACGCCAAGCGCGCCGTGTTCGCCAAACTCGATGCGATCGTTCGACCGAACGCAATTCTGGCGTCAAACACATCCTATCTCGATATCGACGAGATCGCCGCGGCGACGAAAGACCCCTCGCGCGTAGTGGGATTGCACTTCTTCTCGCCGGCGCATGTCATGCGTTTGTGCGAAGTCGTGCGCGGCGCAGAGACAGACGCCGACGTGCTGGCGACGGCAGTCGCGGTGGCGCGCAAACTCGGCAAGATTCCCGTGGTGACGCGCGTCTGCGAAGGCTTTTGCGGCAACCGGATTTTGCGGCGCTATCGTCTCGTGGCCGAGGCGATGCTCGAAGACGGCGCGCTGCCCGACGAGATCGATGCGGCGATGACCGCATACGGCTTCGCGATGGGTCCGTTCGCCGTGCAGGACATGTCGGGACTGGAAATCGCCTACGCCAATCGCAAGCTGACGCCGCCGATCGTCGACGGCCGGCGCATGGTTCTTGTCGAGAGGTTGGTCGAAGCCGATCGGCTCGGCCGCAAGAACGGCAAGGGCTGGTATTTGTATTCCGACGGCGCCCGCGAAGGCGTTCCCGATCCGGACGTCGCCAATATCATAGCCGCGGCGTCCGCTGAAAAGGGCATTGCGCGTCGCGCGTTTTCTCGCGACGAGATCACACAGCGTCTTATTCGCGCCATCCAGGACGAGGGCCAGCGGGTCCTCGATGAAGGCGTCGTCAGCCGCGCCGCCGACGTCGATCTCGTGCTGGTTCATGGCTACGGCTTCCCTTCATACAAGGGCGGCCCAATGTTCGCTCGAGCAAACTCCTTGACCTGAGGGCTGGCGATGACCAACGAAGTCTTCATCTGCGATTACGTCCGTACGCCCATCGGCCGCTACGCCGGCTCGTTGGCGAGGGTGCGGACCGACGATCTCGCCGCGCTGCCGATTCGCGAACTTGCCCGCCGCCACGCCGGGCTGGCTGCAGCGATCGACGACGTGTACTACGGCTCCGCCAATCAGGCCGGCGAGGACAACCGCGACGTCGCGCGCATGGCGGCGCTGCTCGCCGGATTGCCCGAAACGGTGCCCGGGGTGACGCTCAACCGGCTCTGCGCATCCGGCATGGAGGCGGTAGCGACCGCGGCGCGGGCGATCAAGGCCGGAGAAATGAATCTGGCCATCGCCGGGGGCGTCGAATCGATGACGCGCGCGCCTCTCGTCATGGGCAAGGCCGAAAGCGCCTTCCAACGATCGGCGGAGGTCTTCGACACCACGATCGGATGGCGGTTCGTCAATCCACTGATGAAGAAACTGTACGGCGTCGACTCGATGGCCGAAACGGCTGAGAATGTCGCCAACGACTTCGCAGTCTCTCGCGCCGATCAAGACGCTTTCGCGCTGCGCTCTCAGCAGCGCGCCGCCGCGGCGCAGGCCAAGGACGTTCTCGCCGCCGAGATTCTCCCGGTCGAACTTTCAGACGCGAAGGGGAACAAGACCTTGGTCGCTCGTGACGAGCACCCCCGCCCCGACACCACCATCGAGTCGCTAGGCAAATTACGACCGATCGTGCGGCCCGACGGCAGCGTCACTGCTGGCAACGCCTCCGGCATCAACGACGGCGCCGCCGCGCTCATCCTGGCTTCGGCCAAAGCGTGCGATCGTCATGGGCTGAGGCCGATTGCGCGGGTGCTCGGCTACGTAGCGGCAGGCGTCGCTCCGCGCATCATGGGCATCGGCCCCGTGCCTGCGACCAAGTCTCTCGCGGCGCGGCTGGGACTGAACATTTCGCAATTCGATGTGATCGAACTGAACGAGGCTTTCGCGTCGCAGAGTCTCGCCTGTCTGCGCCAACTCGGCCTCCCGGACGACGCTGGCCACGTCAACCCAAACGGCGGCGCCATTTCCCTCGGCCACCCCTTGGGCATGTCGGGCGCCCGCATCACCGGCGCCGCGGCGTTGGAGTTGAAACGGCGCGGCGGTCGATACGCGCTCGCCACCATGTGCATCGGCGTCGGACAGGGCGCCGCGATCGCGATCGAGCGAGCGTGAAGCGTCAATCCGCGCGGCCCGCCTCCTTCGTGAAGCGGGCCTCCGCGGGAATTGGCTATCCCGCGCTATCCGCCCCAATGCGAGAGGCCGGTCAAGAAGACCTCCCGCTCGGCGCCGATGGCGTCCAATCTCACATCAGCTCGCCGCCGGCGATCAGGATGCTCTGGCCGGTGATGGAGGCGGAGCTGGGCAGGCAGAGCCAAGCCACCGCGTCGGCGACCTCGTCGGGCTGTACGAACCGCCTCTGCGGGTTGTGTGCAACAAGATCGCCAAGCGCCTCTTCGCGGCTTCGCCCGGTCTTTTGCGTGATGGTCTCGACCGCCTTGTCGACGATGTCCGTGGCGGTGTAGCCGGGACAAACGGCGTTCACGGTGACGCCGGTGCGCGCCGTCTCGATCGCCAGCGCTCTGGTCATGCCGACCATTCCATGCTTGGCCGCGCAATATGCGGTGACGTAGGCGTAGCCGGTATGCCCGGCCGTCGAGGCGATGTTGATGACGCGGCCGAACTTGGCCTCGATCATCGCCTTCAAGACCTGCCGGGTGCACAGGAACGCGCCGGTGAGGTCGACGTTGAGGACGCGATTCCAAAGGTCGAGGTCGATGCGATGAAATGGCGCCGACGTGGCGATCCCCGCGTTATTGACCAGGATGGCGGGAGCGCCGAGAGCCGTGGTCGCGGTGGCGAAGGCGGCCTCGATCGAGCTGGGGTCGCCAACGTCGGCGACGACGTCGGCGACTCGGCCGCCATATGTCGTGCGCAGACGTTCGGCATGGACCCGCAGCGCTTCGGCGTCGCGCCCCATAATGGTGACGTCGGCGCCCAAACGGGCCAGCGTCTCCGAGACGGCCGCGCCGATTCCCTTTGCGCCGCCCGTCACCACCGCATGGCGCCCTGCGAGACTCCGACCGTCGCCCACGCCCCCGCCATCCGTTCGCCGCGCCGCCGTTTCCCTCGCCATCCGCGAATCCCCCCATCGTTCGACCGTGCGCCCGCGACTGCGCCAAGAGGGCCAAGCCGCCCCGCGTCAGGGTCCGCGCGATCCGTTGATCGTGAGCAAGCGCTCCACGCGATCGCGATCGGTCGGCGCGTTGCACGCGGCTGTATCTGCTCAAGCCGATTGCGAGGTGTCAACAGCGCAGGTTCGTCGCTTCGTCGCTGGAGCGACAGTTGCTATTTGACGCGCGACTCGGCTCGAGAGGTCACGCGGACGCGCTCAAAGTCAACCGCGCCTCGAAGCCGTCGACGCGTCCCGGCGCCGGGGAGAATAGCTCGCACTTTCCACCGGTCTGCGCCATGACGGTCTCGACGATCGCAAGCCCAAGCCCCGAACCGGCATGACGCGTGTCGCCCCGGGCGAAACGCTGCTTCAGCCTCGCCAACGTTTCGTGGGGAATGGCCGGTCCGTCATTGACGACGCGAACGACGCCATTGGCCTCGACTTTCACTTCCACCGCACCATCGGCCGCGCCGTGCTTGAGCGCATTGTCGATGAGGTTGCGCGCCGCCATCGCGAAGGCGTCCATGTCCATGTCCGCGACCAGCGCGACGCCGTCAGGCTTCAAATAGCGAATGCGCTCGGGGTCATCGAGCCGTTTGGCGCACTCGTCGACGACGAGATCCAGAACAGGCATGAGATCGACCCGTTGGTCGGCTAGCCCTATCCCGGCGTCGGCGCGGGAGAGCTGCATTAGCTTTTCCGCAAGGGCCGCGAGTCTTTTCAGCGTGGTCTCGACTTCACGCGCGCGGCGACGATCCTTGGGCTCGTCGAGTTCGGCGATCATGCGTTGCGTCTGGGCGAGCGCGCCGGCGATCGGCGTACGCAATTCGTGCGCGCTGTTGGCGGCGAAGGCGCGCTCGGCGTCGAGCGCCGCACGCAGTCGTTCGACCAGTTTGGCGACGGCCTCGGCGATCGGCCGCAGTTCTCCTGGTTGGTCGGAGATGTCCAGCGGGGCGAGGTTATGGCTGCTGCGTGAAGCGATGTCGCCGCTCAGCCGCTTGACCGGCTTCATCGCGCCGCGCACGGCGAGCCAGATCGCCAGGACGTTCAAAGGGATCAGGCCGATAAGCGGCCATAGCATCGCGCGAGCGCCGCCAAACACGGCTTCCCATCGCCCTTTTGTGGTCTCGGCGACGGTGATCGTCAGGCCTGTCGCGCTGTCCGTATCGGTGAAGAGCCGATAGCTTCCAACCGTGCTGAAACCCGAAGTCGCGACCTGATCGTAAGGCGCGGACGGGGCGTCATGGGCGCGCAGCAGAATGTCGCCGGCCGCGTTGCGCAACTGGTAGCTCAGATATTCTTTGCGCCCTTCGTGAAAGTGACGGATTGCGCGCGGATCGGCATGGTCGCGTCCCAAGGCGTCGTCGGCCGCGAGCGGCAGCAGACGCCGCGCCGCCTCTTGCAGCGCGCCGTCGAACGTCTCGTTGAGTTCATGATAGGAGACGTAACTGGAATAGGCGGCGGCGCCGAGCCAAAGCAACGTCGTCCCGAAAACGAGGCTGACGATCAGTCGCGCGGTGATGGATGGAAACGGTCGCATGGGGCGAAGCATCTCTATGCGCCGACCACGTAGCCGGCGCCGCGCACGGTCTTGATGGAGTCGCGCCCGAGTTTCTTGCGCAGGCGACTGATGTAAACCTCGACCGCGTTGCTCTCGATCTCGGCGCCGAACTCATAAAGAGAGTCTTCGATGTCCGTCTTGGCGATGAGGGCGTTGGGATGGCGGATCAGCCGTTCCAGCACAGCCCATTCGCGCGCGGTCAGATCGACGGGTTTGCCCGCGACGGTGACGATGCGCCGCGCAAGGTCGATCTCGAGCTCGCCTCGCCGCAGCAGCGGGTTGGAACGACCGCCGTAGCGGCGCGCGACGGCGGCGATGCGCGCCGCCAATTCGCTCAGGTCGAAGGGTTTTACGAGGTAGTCGTCCGCGCCGGAGTTGAGTCCCTCGATCCTGGCGGCGATCTGATCCTGGGCGGTCAGGATGATCACGGGCGCGTCGGCGCCCCGACGGCGCAATTCTCGCAACAGATCGAGCCCGCGGCCGTCGGGCAAGTTGAGATCAAGCAGCACGAGTTCATAGTCGACGGTCGCCAGAGCTTCCCGCGCGTCGTCCAATCGCTTCATCCAGTCGACGCCGTGGCCGAGCGCAGCGATATGGTCGCGCACGGCCTCGCCCAGCACGTAGTCGTCCTCGACAAGCAGCACGCGCATCAAACACCTCGTGGCGCGAAGAGTCCTAAGCGATCGTCCTGACGCGAACCTTACAAAAAAACTCCCCGACTTTCAGGCTGCCGTCAGGTCGGCGGGGTAGCGATCGGGCCACTTTAGCAATTCCGCCAGATGTCGAGAGGTGCATTATGACGTCCTCGCTCCGCTTTCCCGCAATAGTGATTTCCGCCGCCGCCCTATTCGGCGGCGCAGTCTCGGCGCCGGCCGAGGCCGCCAACTGGTCCTGGTTCTCGAGCCCGGTGAAGCAGAGCCCGCAACCGGCGCCGGTTCCCGCCGCGCCGAACGCCGTCGCCGCCAACGCCGGACACCTTCGCGACGGCGCCTATGTCGGGCAAACCGTCGACGCGTATTATGGGCCGTTGCAGGTTCAGGCCAAGATCAGCGGCGGCCGCATCGTCTCGGTCGACGTGCTGCAATACCCCGCCGACCGACGCGCCAGCCAAAGGATCAACAACGAGGCGTTGCCGGAGCTGCAAAGCGAAGTGATCGCCGCGCAGAGCACGCAGGTGGATATCGTTTCGGGCGCGACGCTGACGAGCGAAGCCTATATGCGCTCGCTGGATTCGGCGTTGGAACAGGCGGGTTAGAGACGATGTCGCGCGACACGCGAATCCTGATGGGCATGCCCATTGCGGTCGAAATCGTCGACGCCTGTTCGGCTCGCCTCATCGACGAGGTCTTCACTTATTTCGCGGCCACCGAAGCGCGCTTCAGCGTGTTCAAGCCGGAGAGCGAAATCAGCGCGCTGAATCGGGGAGGCCTGCGCCTCGCGGACGCCAGCGCGCCGATGCAGGAAGTCCTGGAGATCGCCGCCCGGACGAAAAGCGAGACGCGCGGATATTTCGAAATTCGCCGCCCGGACGGATCGCTCGATCCATCGGGCGTCGTCAAGGGCTGGGCCATTCGCAATGCCGCCAATCTCATTCGCTCCGCTGGCGTCCAGAACTTCTACGTCGATGCCGGCGGGGACATCCAGGCCGGCGGCGTCAACGCCGCCGGTGAAGACTGGAAGGTCGGCGTCCGCAACCCCTTCAACCCGCGCGAAATCGTCAAAGCCATAAGGCCGCGGGGACGCGGAGTCGCAACGTCCGGCTCATACGTGCGCGGCCAGCACATTTACGATCCTCACCGCCTTGGCCAGCGGCTCGAGGACATCGTCAGCCTGACCGTGGTGGGCGGCGACGTACTCGAAGCCGACCGCTTCGCGACCGCCGCTTTCGCGATGGGTCGCGCGGGGATTCATTTTCTCGAGAAGCGGTCCGAGCTTGAAGGCTACGCCATCGACGCCGCCGGCGTCGCCACGAAGACCAGCGGTTTTGACAGCTACGTGACGTCATGAGCAATTTCATCGATTCGGCGCTCAATCGCATCACCATGTACAGATTGACGCTTTACTATCTCGCGGCCCTGCTCCTGGTCGCCTTCGGATTCGGACTTCTCAAGCCCGCTGCGAGCGATCCGACCGCGCTCGCTGTCTCGTTCGCTCTGATCACAGCGGTCTGTTGGGCGACGAACCGCGCTTTTGCCTGGCTCTTTCGCGTGCCGGTCAATCGAGAATCAGTCGCCATCACCGCGCTGATTCTGACGCTGATCATGCCGCCGGCTGCGGCCGATGGGACGGGCGTCGCGGCGCTGGTCCTGGCGTCCGTTGTCGCAGTCGCTTCAAAATTCCTGTTGGCGGTGCGGCGCAAGCATGTCTTCAACCCGGTCGCCATCGGCGTCGCCGCCTCGGCGCTGCTGTTGGATCAGCCCGCGACTTGGTGGGCCGCCGGCAATCCGAAGCTGGCGCCGATCGTCCTGCTGGGCGGCTTGCTCATCGTCCGCAAAATGCAGCGGTTCGAAATGATCGGCGTCTATGTCTTGGCCAATCTGGTTGCGACGCTGGCGATGACGCCGTTGGCGACGGCTGGCCAGGCGCTGACGCAATCCCTGCTTTTTTCGCCGTTGCTGTTCGCCGGATTCGCCATGCTGACCGAGCCGTCGACCGCGCCGCAGGCAAGAGGACCGCGTGTGATCTTTGGCGCGATTGTCGGCGCGCTATCCTCTCCGAACGTCCATTTCGGCGGTTTCTATTTGACGCCGGAAATCGCCTTTCTCGTCGGCAACGCGTTCGCCTACGCGGTCAGCCCCGAGGGCCGGTTCAAGTTCACGCTGCTGAGGATCGAGCGGATCGCCGCCGACTGCTACGAATTCGTGTTGAAGCCCGATCGCAAGATCGCCTTCCAGCCCGGACAGTATCTGGACTGGACCCTGGACGTGCGCAAACCCGACGATCGCGGCAACCGGCGTCCGTTCACGATCGCTTCGGCCCCAGGCGACGAGGACGTCCGTCTCGGCGTCAAGTTCTATTCGAGATCGAGCGCCTTCAAGCAAGCGCTCGCCGCGATGAAGCCGGGCGACGTGATTTACGGATCGCAGCTCGCCGGGGCGTTCACGCTGCCCGCCAATCCCGCCGAGAAGCTCGCCTTCATCGCCGGTGGAATTGGCGTGACGCCGTTTCGAAGCATGGTGCAGGACTTGCTCGGCCGTCAGGACAAGCGTTCCGCGGTTCTCATCTACGGCGCAAACAAGGCCGATGAGATCGCCTACGCGGACCTGTTCGAGCAGGCGGAGAAGGAGTTGGGGTTGCGGACGGTGTACGCGGTCGCCGACAGCGCGGCGCCTGGCCCCCGCATTCACAACGGCTTTATCGACGCCGCGCTGATCCGGCGCGAAATTCCGGATTTCAGGGACCGCACGTTTTACATCTCGGGTCCCTGGGCGATGGTGTCGCTGTTTCAACGCGTGCTGAAAGAAATGGGCGTCGCCCGTTCGCGCATCAAAGTCGATTTCTTTCCAGGCTTGGCGTGAAGTCGCCGCGCCGGGCGCCGGCGGCCCGGACGGGCCGGAAAACGCCGCCCGCCGGCTCGAAAAACATGCGCGATCGCAAAATGCGGCACGTCCGGGGGCGAAGGCCCCCGGCGCGAAAGAGCGCGGCGTCAAGCCGCACGACCGCCGCGCGGCAGCCTCGTCCACTTCGCTCCGAAGCGCGGGCGACTGACCAACACTCTGGTTCGTTGGTCCGGCCGCCTCAGCGAGGCCGCCGTCGCCCGCGTCGTCAGATCTCAGCTTTTCGCTGAGTATATCTTGCACCAACCCGAAGCGCTGACAGTGCCCTCCACCGTCTTGCATCCGTTCGGCGGGATGAACGGATCGCAATTGTCGCAACGCTCGTCGCCGTGCGGGTTGTCCTGGTAGGCGACGTCGGCCTGCGTTTTCTTCGGCTTCTTAGCCAGCGCGCTGTTCGTGGTCGCGATTACCGCGACGCCGGCGGCGGCGCACGCGACGCCCTGCAGCAGATTGCGGCGGGACAGCTCCGCCGAATAAAGTCGCACCTTTGTCATGTCCAAGTTCTCCTCTTCGTTACTCGATCTGCGTCCGCATCAGATCGTCCTCATTGCGATTCGCGCCTGCAGCGCGGCGCTGCCGCTCGGTGCTGGATCACGAAGCGCAACACCTCCGACTCTCACGGCTGCGCTGACCCGCTGGGACCAGCGTTCCCCGCTGAGAGCCGGGGATCTCCACGAACGGCGCGTCCGAAAGGCGCCGCACGCAGACGATTCGAAACGTCTTTCTTTCGCAGCGAACGATCCCGATCGCCGTCGTTGCGCGAGCCGACCCGGGACCGTCGGCGCCGCCCGAGCGACGCGTCATTTCGCGGCGATTCATCGCTCATCCGGCAAACGGAATGTCACCGCCCATGCGCTCGAGAATCGCCTCAGGCGGCTTCGAGAACCACATCTGATAGATCGTGGTGAGCCACATGAATGCGAAGCACGCGGCCATCAGCATGCCGGCGCCAATCTCCAACCATGCAAACGGATGAAAGAGCTTGATGAAGTACCAGGAGCTGACGTCGAGGACGATCGCCGCGAACGGCGTCGCGATGACGGCGTTCTTCAGCCAGATGGGACGCACGTAGGCATGCGTGAACGCGAGCCCGACGATGAAGAAGATGAACGTCAACCCGAACAAATGAATGTGGGAGACCCGCACCAGCGTCGCGATCGGCGCCCCCGTGTCCAGGGCTGTGACCTTCTTGACGTTTTCGAAACTGGATAGATTTGGCAGATGCGGGTTGCGACCGTCGTGACAAGTCAGGCACCTCTTGTCGAGGATCGGCTTGATCGACGCGTCGTAAGCCGATTGCGCCGCGCCGGCGCGGACCCATGACAGCAAAGTCGTTCTCTCGTCGGGAGGAAGCATGGACGACATCGGTCCGCTGAGCGCGCTCTCCACGACCGAACCCTTGCCGCTGCCGGAGTACGCGACCACGATGTCCTCATACGAGAGCATCATGGGATTGCCTCCCGCTCGCCCGGCATAGGTGAAGTAAACGTTCAGCAAGGCGAAGAGGTAGCCCAAACCAAGGATCAGCAGCATGCACGTAAACAGAACGCGGGTGCTGTAGGGCAGCTCCGAATAGTGATAATAGAGTCTGTGGGGCGGCTGTTCGAATTTCATGATCTGATCCATCGATTGCGTATAAATCAGCAGATTGTGGGGCGGACCCCTCGGTCGTCGATTCCCTTCATCTGCTCGGCACGGTGACGAAGACGACCGCACGCGCCTTCTGGTAGGCGTAATGCGCGGCGAGCCCGGCGACGTCGTCTTCGGTCAGGATGCTCGACATCGCCGCCATTTCAGGGCTCTTGCGGGCGCCGGACTGATATTCGCGAAGGACGGATTCGAGGTAGTCCATGCGCTGCGCCGCCAAAGCGGGCACTTCCGGGCGCGCGCTGTTGCCGTTGACGCCGTGGCATCGGTCGCATTTGTCGGCCCACTCGTCGGGGCTCAACGGCTTGGGCACGTCGGCCGCCTTCGGTTGCAGCCCGGCGAAATAGGCGGCGAAGTTCTTCATTGCGACGTCGTCGAGCTTCTTCACCTTCGGCGACATCGTGTCGTCGTCGCGGCTTCCATCCTTGTAAGCGTGAAGCGCGCTGAGCATGTAGGTCGCGTCCTGGCCCGCCAGGTTCGGCGTGACCGCGCTGGTGGCGATCCCCGCTTCCCCATGACACTTGGCGCAGGGCGCGAGGACGTCCTTGGCGACCGGGGCGCCGCCGTCGTTGGGCGTTTGCGCGCGGGTGAGGTTGTCCTTCTGCAACGAGTAGTAGAGGGCGATACGATTGAGATCCCGTTCGGTCAGCGTCGACAGCGCCGTCTTCATATCTTGGTTCTTCTCGTCGATCGGCCGGTCCTCGCTCTGGTAAGACTTCATCGACTCCACGAGGTATTTCGGCGTCTGGCCGAT
>Ga0187848_10001295_pt1 | contig 21586 bp, 33 predicted proteins | sample June2016WEW_4_40_FD_132424 | JGI IMG/M metagenome (GOLD analysis project Ga0187848, IMG submission 132424) | Peatland microbial communities from SPRUCE experiment site at the Marcell Experimental Forest, Minnesota, USA - June2016WEW_4_40 | ecosystem: Environmental > Terrestrial > Soil >... | reverse complement strand
ATATTCTATGATGCGGCCAATACTACCGCAGGAATTACTGGTTATCTCGCTTCAAGCGCGATATGCGACTCAGTTGAATTGGTCTGTATAACGGCAAACGCAAATTGGCAAGTTGTGGGGTCGACCGGGAATATTACATACGCGTAAGGAGATTTTATGGCAACGATGAACAGTTTTGGGAATCATGTCCTTGCCGCTAATGTGACCTTCAACGGCGGCACTATGAACATCGGCAGCGATTCTACCGACAATGCGATAAACATAGGTATAGCAGCCAATGCAGGAAGAATTATAACTATTGGCAGCTATACAGGAACTAGCAGCACTGCTTTATTTGGAGGATCTTCAGGTGTTTCTTTAGGTACAACCGGTGGACCTATTTCTATCCTTGCCGGCACAGGTTTAATCTCGGTCGGGTCTGACTCATCAACGGGTGCAATCAGTATAGGCGCTCCGGCCTCATCGCGTGTTATCACGATAGGTAATATTTCTGGAACGACATCTGTAAATACAAATGCAGGGAGTGGTGGTGTCAATATAACAACTACTAATTCAACGTTCCAAGTAAATACAGGCACAGGCGCCATTAACATAGGCACCGATGCAGTGGCAAAAACCACAACGATAGGGACAACAACAACAACGAGTACCCTTGCAGAAAAATGCGGCACCGGTGGTTATACATTGGCATCAGCTTCGGGAACATTGATAAATGCAGCAAGTACAGGTCCTATAACAATGCCACATCAAAGCGCTTTCTTGGCATATAATAATGCTGCTCAATCTAATTTAACAGGTAATGTTGTATTAGTTTCTCCAGTAAGGTTTAATGCAACTGTTTATGATTTGCATTCTGATTTTAATACAGGATCTTATACATTTACTGCGCCAGTTACCGGGTATTATTTCTTTAATGTTCATATTTTTTATCAGAATCTAGGAGCTCTTAATACCATTATTTATGCGGAATTAGACACTAATGCGAGAAATTATCCTTTGATTGATGGCAGTGCAGGATTAAGAGATGGTAATAATAATTATGCTTCTTGCGCTTCAACAATGGCTGATATGACTGCCGGTGATACTGCAACCGTCATAACTGTAGTATATGGAGGAACGCAAGTAGTTGGTATTGGAGGCGGTGCAGCAGGAGTGCTAGCAACATGGTTCAGCGGCGTATTAATTTGTTAAAGGAGATTAAATGGCACAGAACAGACTTTCGGGAATCAATCCGCAGGCATATCAGGGCGTGGAGGAGAAATTATGAGCAATAGGCTTGGAGGAAAGCAAGGGACGGCCTACACTGGCACCAATGCTAATCAACCTCCCAATATGCATTTTAATGACAGGCCACCTACAACATTTGATAAATTTGATGTTTCAGTAGGCGATTTCTGGGTAGATTCGAGTGCCCCGTATAATTATAGTCTATGGTATCTGGCTTCTTTGGCAGGAGATCCCGGTTCACGTGGTGAACTTGCCCATTGGATCCCAGTTCTTTTAGGAGTTACGATGATCAATCAGATAAATGTTGATGGCAATGTGCCTGTATTCCCGCTCAATGGTGTAGTAAATATGTATGGCATTAATGGCATAGACACTACTTTTGTAGCCCCCAATACTATTAATATAGGCCTTACAAATCCCATCACTATTAATACATTGCTTTTGGGATCTAACCCGCCTCTTGCTCCCGGCGTTCTTGCCTTGGAAATACAAACGGGCGACGTCCAGATTGATGCTGGCAATTTGCTATTGCCTAATACCGTTGCAGGCAGCACTGCAGGCTGCATTAAGATGGGCGGAAGCGTCATGCTACGCAACTACGGCACTAATAATATTTTCTTGGGGTCATCAGGCAACACAACGTTAACACCTGCAGTCGCGGTAGCAAATATAGGAATTGGCAATGGCGCGCTCGATTCACTGACGACGGGTGTAGGCAATACTGCTATAGGTGTCGGCACATTAAATGTAAATACTACTGGCCGCGGCAATATCGCAATAGGTGGAGTGGCATTAGGTGCGAATACATCAGGCTCCCATAATATCGGATTGGGATACCATGCTTTGACAGCTAATACTACAGCCAGTAACAATATCGCAATAGGTGATCATTCATTAGAGACAAATATTATAGGAACCGAGAATATTGCAATAGGCATTAATGCATTAAATGCCAATACTGCAGATAGCAATATCGCAATAGGTTATAATGCATTAAATCTGAATATGACAGGCGGATCCAACGTTGCCATCGCTCCGGCCGCTCTTCAGGCTAATACTACCGGTGCCAACAATATCGCTATCGGTATTACTGCATTGTTTGCCAATACTACAGCTGATAATAACGTGGCTATAGGTGCCCTCGCGATGGCCGCCAATACTACAGGCGGCTCTAATACTGCAGTCGGAACAACTTCGTTGCGGACTAATACGACTGGTGCTAATAACGTAGCCGTCGGTATTAATGCGATGGCCGCCAATACGACAGCGGCTAATAACGTTGCCGTCGGTTGCGATGCATTGCAGGCGAATACTACGGGAACTGAAAACGTTGCATTGGGCTATTTGGCAATGGGTCTTAGCGTTTCTGGAAATAGAAATACCGCAATAGGCATGGATGCCCTTAATATATTAACCTCAGGGAGTTATAATACTGCCTGCGGTCGCAGCAGCCTTTTAAATTTAGGAACAGGCAGCAGCAACGTTGCACTCGGCTACAATGCGGGCGTTGCATATAATGCCGCTGAAACCAATAACATTGTTATCGGGGCAACAGGAATAGTGGGCGACACCAATGCTATACATATCGGCGATACGCCAACAGGTGCACAATGGACTGCTCTAACATCCTGTTCTATTGGTGGTATTCGTGGCGTAACGACAACCTTAAACGACGCTATACCTGTTTTGATAAGCTCAACAGGGCAGCTCGGTACTGTTTCATCATCACGTGCTTATAAAGAGAATATCGCGGATTTGGGCTCAATCAGCAAATCAATCTATAGCCTGAGACCAGTAAGCTTCAACTATAAATCAGATAAGAGCAAGCGCGAGAACTATGGCCTTATTGCTGAAGAAGTAGATAAAGAGATGCCTAACCTTGTCGTCTATAACAGCCAGCAAGCGCCTGAAACTGTACGTTATCTGGATTTGATACCGTTAATGCTGAATGAAATGATCAAAATAAACGGTCGTATTACTGCAATTGAGGAGCGCTATGGAAATTAAATCGTTGCTGAGTAATAAAGTCTTTCTGATTGCTGTTACAGTTGTTTTAGCATTAGTTATAGGACTTCTTTGTAAGTACATTATCAAAAAACCTATAGCAATCCCTGTTGAAAATATCGCTGAAAAAGTAATCGATAAAGAAACAGGAATAGATTTTGACTTTAGTGCGACTGATACCAATCTCTTTCGCAATAGAGAGCAAGTCTTGCAAGAACTTAGAAATACAGTTAAGAACTGTTCTGACATAATAAAGCAATCTCAGGCAACTATATCAACTACGACCTAAGGAGGTGGTTAACGAATTGATATAAACGTACGATGAGGTTTGATTTTCATTCAAAGAAAAGCCCCGCCAATTGGTAGGGCTTTTCTAATAGAGGAAGAATTTAACGGGAGCTTTTTGAACCCAGAATGCGGTCAACGATTTTTTCCAATGCATCAACGATAGTAGCAGCTGTGAAATCGCCGAGCTTTTCCCAACAGGGATCAGATTCATCGGCGCTCAGTTGAATATAGATTTCGAATTCATCAGAAGTAGGCTTATTGACTTTGCAGATGGTGCCGCAAGGAGCATGATCATACTTGGAAGGTTCACCGCATCGTATTAACATCTTAACGCTTCCTTTCAAACTCTTCTTGGACTTTCTTAATCTTCAATATCCGATCACGGACTTTGTAATATTCACTGCGAGGCAGATCAGCCAAAGTTTCAATGCTATAAGATTCCATGATCTCCTTAGCCAATTTATCATAACCTTGTAGCTCAATCAAAAGCTCATTGTGTTGATCTTTGCTAATAGGATTATCACGATCTATAATAGATTTTTCAGCTGAATCGGGCTTGCTCAATTCTTTTATTATGTGCTTTTCAGCCAGCTCTTCACCATTGTCATCAAAGCTTACGGGGTCACCATCAGACGGTGCTATACCCAACAACATCTGTGCATGAATACGCTTATATATTTCGAGCCTATTGCCTGTTTGCCTATCTGTCTCGCCAGCAACTACTCTGGCGCATGAAGATATCCATTGCCCACTAGCATGAATGAGATTTGACCATAAAAGAACAGCGCCTGTTCCTTCAGCCATCAATTCTTGATACTGATAGAAACCAAGACCATTTGAGGCCAACGAATCCTTAGTGGCTAATAGGGTTGCCTTAAGATTGGCAAACTTTCGTCCTGCTTGAACCTCGTTCGCCTTTAACTCTTTATAGGTGCCTTGAGCTTTTGCTAAAGCAGCTGCAATCTTATCAATCTCAACTGAGCGATATTGGCTATTTGGTTCCATCATCTCCCCTTGCTTGCTCATAGGCATCTTCGGCGTTAGTTGGTTTTAGCTCTTCAAATTTAATGATGGTATTCTTTACTTCATCGATGCAAGCCTTGTTGATGATCCTAAGACCTTCTATTTCTATGCATTTCTCTTTGTATTTTTTATAAAGATCTTCATATTCTTTCCATAGTTTTCTATTAGCTAAATGTGTGATTATGCTATCAACAATCAATAAGCCAATGCAAAACCAAAAGAATAACTTAAGCAATACCCACATTGCCATAAATAAATAGGACATTACTTTTTCCTTTCAGAACTTCGTTCATACCATCTGCGATAACATAGATAACATTCTCTCAGTTCAGGATGGCGTGTTTCTTGCCCACAAATAGGACATATTACAAATTCAGTCCATGACAAATCTTCACGACCTGTTTCAACCTGTACCATTTTGTCACGCTTTGACTTTTTCATTTGAGTTATCTACTTTGCTTAATTTCTCTTTTACTTTTTTCAATTGTTCGTCCATCTCATCATCAAATTCAAGCAATGACTTTAAAAAATTATATGTTAACTCATATCGTTCTGTTTCATGATGTATATATATGAGATATTCATTTATTTTCATATTTTCATAATGTTCTTGAATAAAATAATTAATAGCACTAATTTGGCATTCTAAATGATTAGTTAATGGCTTTAATAATTGATTAGTTATATCTTTGCGTCTTTGCAACCATTCTTCCATAGATGCTGATTTTAATTCTAAACTGCCATTTTTCTTAATTGTTTCCATTAGCTTCCTTTATAGATTCATTTTCTTTAGCGCCTGATTTCTTGATTATCTCAATAAATTCGTTATATGAATTGACTGAATTATTTGCGAATTGAATGCGGCTGGCGATGAAATGCAATGCAGGATAAAGCTCTGCGAATTTAGTTTGGATTTCTCCCAGCAATCTATTAACTTCAGGCAGATCAGTTTCAGTTAATGGCTTACCGCGATGTTTGTTGAGTTCATCATGAAGCTTTACATATTCATCATAAATTGCAGTCATTTCTTTATCTAAGCTATTAACCTTCTTTTCAATTGACATCTTTTTCCTTACTTTATTTTCTCTATATATACTTTAACAGATTCAAATGATCGGGCTGGCAGTTCTGCAATATTCTTTATCTTGTTGAATTTCAATATGTTACTAAGCACAATTTTTGAGTTAGGCGAAGCATTTATAAGATTCAAAAGTGTTAATGCTTGCTCATCAGAAATGGGATCCTGGTTTAAATTTGATGGCTTGGTGGCCATATGCTCTTGTTCTTCTTCACAGTCATCATCTTCACAAGGGATTGCACATAAAGATTGAAGAGCTTGCTTTCTCATATAGGTATTGGCAGCGCCTTTACCTTGGTTGCCGGGCTTTTCGCTTTCGGACATGCGTACATCTTCTATAAATTGGCCAGTTGGAAAATGAGTAAGGCGCGTACTAAGATATTCAACGCCATTTAAAACCCAGGAGAAATGCCATATTACAATTTTCTGTTCCCATAAAGCAGATTCAATACCATTGTAGATATCGCCTATCTTGGCATAATCATAGTTCTGATTTCTGTTTCTGCCACTTTGGCCTGTAGGTTTAAAATGCTTTTTAGCTTCCCAAAATGCAGCGCCAAAAGCTCTGATATCTTCAGACATTGAATTTGTTTTACTTTGTGAATAGTTATCATCCATTATTTGCCCTTGATTACAATTATCTTTGTTATTGGGAATCTGTCGTTATCGCTTAAAGGTTCAGGGGAGCATGCCATATGGCCATATTTAGCAATCTCTTTATTTAAAACATTGTATGGAGCAGGCCTTACCCATCGCCAACCTATTGAATAAAGATGATTTAAAATACGGCCTTGCATTCTGAGTGCACCCAGCAAATCTAGTTTTATTTTCTTGTTATCTTTAGTGAAAAACCTACAATTTTCGCTGCATGCTTTATTGTGTTTACCATAAAAGCCTCTAAAGATTCTTGTCGCATCCATGTTCCACCGCCTTTTTTTCGGTTTCATTAACTCTATATACTGCTCCAGACAATGAAAAAGATTCTTCTATTTTTCTGATTGCCATATGAATATTGGTTATAGCTCGATAGCAAGTCACACAATCATAGCAAGTAAATTCAGCACCATCGCATTCTGGTTCTGTACAATCATCTATTTGCTTTTCTAGATACATTTGTGCATCTTGTAAAGCTTGTATGGCTGTATAGATATTGTTCATTGTGTCTTTTTCATTCTTTCTATCCATTGTTCTTCCTCATATTAGATTTGTTGTACAACTGTTTTCTGTCTGCTCCAATACTTGATCCAAATCTTCTTTTTTATAAAGTCGATAGTTATTTAGAGAACATCGATATACTTTTATCTTTTTTTGCCTTTCCCAATTGCGCAATGTGTTCATAGTAACACCTAAATAGGCAGCTGCTTCTTTTATGCGTAGAAAATCATTTATCTTATTCATACTTATCCTTACTATATATATGCATAGCTTAACATACATTATCTAACATTGCAAGAGATATTTTACATAAAAAAGCGGCTCAGGTGGAAAAATCTAACGCAAGCCGCCTGAACCGCAAAGGACTCATTATAACTGCACTAATGAAAGGAGTAAGAACGTACAGCTATCATGATAAATGAATAATACCAATATGATTTTACACCAATAAAGAAGGAAGCGAAGAAAATTTTTCTTCACTTCCCTTTACTTCTTTGCTAACATCAACCTTATTTGTTGAAATGTATTTTAAAAGAAAAAGAACAATGTATTGCTTCGCAGGCCATCATTGTTCCCACCCTTTAAAAATGAAAAATAATGAATCTAGTAAACCACGCCCCACATATAAGTCAAGAAAAAAATAAAAGAAAAAGGCCGCCAGTTTGGTTACGCCAATTTAATAAATTTCTTATTGAATATATACGCACACGCAATGTTCAATATTTTTATAATGCGATTATGAGCTGCTCTAAAATGGTAAAGCGATTGATTGCTTTGCTGCTTAAGATGGATTGCTTGTATCAAGTTGTTGAGCCTGCTCAAAGGTGGATATGCCAACAAGTTGGCTCTGCAAGTCAATCGTATATATCTGAGTTGGTTAGTGCATTAACGCAGTCTGGTTTTTTAAGAGTTACTCATCGCGGCTGGGTTCCTGCTTTAGTTATTAATGGAGTTGTGAAAGAACCTGGTCATTGGCGTACTAACATTTATAAGTTTTCTGCCTTTCTGGATGACCACAAAATACGCGCAGAACTTGCAGACATTTTACCTGGGTGCAAAGCCTTGGAATACTCTCTTTTGATGGTATTCGAAAAGCAGTTACTGCAAGGATTTCCGATACTATTAAGACCAAGTATTGAATTTAAAGACGACATACCAGCCGAATGTATATTGATAGATGATTGTAAAGTGCCAAATTTCGACAAAGGAGAAACAATGACGCTGCCAGATAGAAATGAAATGCTTCGATCGCTCGAAAGTTTAAAAAATACACCAATGAGCGAAGCTGACATTGCCTTAATTGGGGCATATCCTGACGAAGTGATAGCGTATGCAAATCTGTGTACGCATCGAAAAGGGGAATTAGCCAATCCATTTGGATATTTTCTTGTTTGTTGTCGTGAGTATAGTAAGAAACTTGCGAACGGCGTAAGTCAATCCTTGCGTCTTGAAACCCAAAAGAGATACCCACAAAAGGGAACTTCACAGCCATCATCTGCGCTTACATCGCAACAAATCATTGAAAACAATGAGAGAATCGATAAACTATGCAATCAATCCTTGAAGCGTTGCCAAGCCAAGAATTGGATAAAAGACTACCGCCAAGGCAAGATGGCCAAGGATCTTTTAGAGCGAATGTTATCGGCGATAGGCATGCTTGACTCATGCCGTTCTCAAATCGTTCAACTTGAGTCAAATTTGACATCTCTTGAAATATGTCCGCGAGTTTCCTCGAATGTGATATAATGAGTTAACGAACAAAACTAGACGGGGATGCCCGCGGCCGTATCTTAAAGGGAGAATCCATGGCGCGCAGTATGTCCTTCACGATTCCCATAGATCCTATACCCTGGCAGCGCCCAGGTTTAAATGGGAAGCATTTCTTCGATAAACAGCACAAAGAAAAGCTTTTTTTCAATATTTATGTCAATCAGCAATTGCATGGTCAGCCGATATTTACTAAAGCTGTCAAAATGACAATGCTTTTTTGTATGCCAACACCCAAATATCTGCTCAAATGTAAGGCGTTGCCGCCTCATGACAAAAAACCAGACTTAGATAATCTCGAAAAATTCTTATTAGACAGCATTAGTCATGGCACCTTGTTATCAGATGATTGCATAGTTTGTTCAGTTTCTAAAGATAAAGTGTATGATAAAAAACCAAGAACGGAATTTACAATTACAGAGGTTTTATAGTGTCTGAAAAAGATAATAGCAAAATAGATAATGATAGCATCGCTATTACACCTTTGTCGAAAAATGTCTCCTGGGTTGATTTCCTGCAAAATGACGCATATATGCTGTTTCCTGAAAAGGATGATTGGCGTAAAAGATTCTGTTTTACCATGCTCACATGGGCTGAACGAAAAGATAGTTTAGAAATCGCTGATTTTGTTTTTTTGATGAAGATGGATCGCGAACAACTTTATCGTTGGGCCAAACAATATCCTGATGTTAAAAGAGCATATGATTTGGCTAAACTTATGCTTGCTGTTCGTAAACGCAAAGGCGCTTTAATACGCAAATATGACAAAGATGTTGTTTATAAAGATATGCATATTCTTGATCCTGAATATTTAGCAATAAACAAATATTGGTCTGATTTGAAGAAAGAAGAAGCTTCACAATCTGAAGTTAGATATGTCTATTTGGAGAAGCCTAAAGTAAAGAGCAAAGAAGAAGTTGATGCTGAACGGAATGCAGATAGTGCTGTAATTGTAAAGGAGTGAGTGTGTTTTGGCCTTTTAGTAAGAAGAAAAAGAAACGCATTATTAAACCAAAACCTTTAGTGATCAATCCTATCAATAATACATCAGGTGAATACAAGAATTATACTATTACAAAGAGAATTGAGAATGCAGAAGCTGCCAACAACAAATTAAGCGAAGATAATGTAGAACTAAAAGACAAATTGTTTCGTGCCCAAGAGGAAATTACAAGCATCAAATTACTGGCAAAAGAAGAAAAAGAGAAATTAGAAATAGCACATGAACGATGTCATAGGCTTGCAGCTGAACTTAATACTATGAAAAATAAAGTTGCTTTATGGAAATTGAAAGCCAAAAAATTGTCCGTCAAGATCAAATCTAAAGCAAAGGAGTAAAATGCGTTTATTTGAGTGGATAGTAGGCAAAAGTACAAAATCTGAGTGTGATAGACTCAAGGATGAGAATGAGCGCCTTAGCAAACAAATCGTTTCTCTTTTAGGAGAGATTCAAGAAGCCAGTGCATATTATGATTTTGAGACAGCAAGATTGGAAAAAAAAATAGCAGAGTTATTAGAAAACAAGGAAAGTTTGATAAAGACTTTACAGGAATCAGAAAAACATTTGGTAGATAGACAGTGGAAGATTGATAATCTACACAATGAAAACAGCTCACTTGAAGCTGATCTATGTATGTTACAAGACGAGATTCAAAGTGTTAAGAAATTAGCGCGAGCACAAAAAGATATCGGATCGGATGAATATATAAAAAAATGGTGGGCAAAAGCGCCAGTTCAAAAACTTAATCTTTCTGTAAGAATCAATCAATGTCTTGCCAGTATTAATGTGCATACTATAGGCGATTTATTAGCTAAAACAGAATCAGAATTATCGGAAATCAAAAACTTTGGCCATGATAATATTGGCAAAATTAAAGAAACATTGGCATCTTTTGGCTTAACATTGAAACCTGATTATATGCGATGTGTAAACAATCCTGACTTTACATTAAAAATGACACGATATGAGAAATTAAAGCCTCAAACAGATTTCGTGAAAGCAATAGATGCTGCAATGACAAAAAAGCGCGGGCGTCCAAGAAAGCAGAGGGATTAATGGAAGGCATTGCATACGATACTGATAATAAGCCTATAAAATGCGGTCAATGTGATAAATTAGCTGTTTATGTAGCTTATGGTGATGACAGTGCAATCGCTTATTGCCTTGAACATTGGCCGAAAATGGAATGGCAAGGCGATCTATTGAAAGAAAGGCCCGTAATGGCGTCTGACTTTTGGATTGCTGATGAGAGAAAGGAACATTAATGGAAGAAAATTGTATTAAACCTAAACCTAATTGGGTAATTGAAGAAGAAAATAAGCATAAAACATATAACAAAATAATTAATTATTCATGCAATAGAGTAAAAGAAATCATTAATGATCCGCATACTGGCAAACGCGGAAGGCCAAGAAAAGCTGTCCCTTTGTTGAATTTCTGTACGCTTTTAAAGATGCCTTTTATTAGAAAAGTTCTCGAACCGATTACTAAAGATAATAAGCGCTGGGCTAATAGCAGCTGTCCTTTCTGCCGAGCTGAATCATTTTCAATAAACAAAGCAAAAAACGTTTATTACTGTAATACTTGTTATAACAATGGGGATGCTCTTGCTTTTATGGCTTTATTATTAACGTATTCATATGAAGATCTTCGTCGTCAAATTCTTTCTCTTGTGCAACCTGATGATTTTCATGCATTAAGCAAATTATTGGAAGAGCGATTGTTGAGCAACCGTCGCCAAGTTGTCGACAGTTCGGAGACAACTGAGAAAGAAAAGAATGTCTAATGATTGGATTAGTTTTTTAGATCAAGAGCCATCAATTGGGTCACGAGTTTTAGTTTATGGCAATCCTTATCCTATTGAAGCACCATTTGGTATCTATATTGCAGATGTTATTTATATTTTTAAGCCAAAATTATTAATGCAAATCAAATGTAATGGCAATCAAAATGAAGATTGCATTATTACTGCGCCTCGACCATTTGCTAAGTTTTCACATTGGATGTTATTGCCTGAAGAGCCGAGTGTGTAAATGAATGTTGAAGAAAGTCTAGAATTTAGCAAGTTCTCTCTTCGTTGGTATCAAGAAGAAATCTGGGATACTATCGAAGAAGGCAGATCAAAGCGTGTCCTTTATGTGGCTGCGAGACGAGCAGGAAAGGATATTCTCTTTTGGAATCTCGCCATTCGTCAATGTGTTAAACGTGTTTGCCTTGTACATTATGTACTTCCAACCTACCAACAAGGCCGTAAATGTATTTTCGATGCTCTTACCATAAATGGTATTAAGTTTCTTGATTTCCTGCCTAAAAGCCAGATCGCTGCCATTAACCAAGCAGAAATGAAGATTAGATTCAACAATAATTCTGTCTTACAGATAGTTGGCGGCGATACTTACTCATCCTCAATGGTAGGAACAAATCCATACGCTGTTATTCTGTCAGAATATGCACTCATGCCTCATGACATTTTTGATTATATCCGTCCTATGCTTGCAGCAAATAAAGGTTGGTGTGCTTTTGTAGGAACTCCCCGCGGCAAAAATCATATGTGGCAACTGTGGAAGATGGCGCAAGAATGGCCTGAATGGAAAGTATTCATACACAAAGCCTCTGAGATACACCATATAGACGACGAGGATTTAACCAGAGAACGTGAACAGATGGATCCTGGTATTTATCTTCAGGAGTATGAATGTTCGTTTGACAGAGGTATTAGCGGTTCATTTTATGGTACTTATCTTGATGCCTTGAAGCTTAAAGGACAGATTAATTATATCGCCTGGGAACCTGGATTGCTTGTCTATACAGCTTGGGACATCGGCGTCAATGATGCAACGACAATAATATTCTGGCAATCAGTAGCAGATGGCGCAGTTATACGCATTATTGACTGTTATTCAAATACAGGACTTGGGCTTGATCATTATGCCAAAGTTATACAAGACAAACCCTATAAGTATGGAAAGCATTTTGCTCCTGCAGATATAAAAGTTAGAGAATGGGGCGGTGGAGCTGTTACTCGTTTTGAGAAAGCTGCTCAATTAGGCATAAACTTTACGTTGATAGAACAAGTAAGCATTATCGATGGCATCGAAAATGTCTGGACACATTTCAATAAGTTTTGGATTGATCAAGAAAGATGCAGATCTCTTATTAATGCTTTAGAGAATTATCGCAAGGAATGGAATGAAACACAGCAGCGATATTTGCCTGTTCCCGTTAAGTCTTGGTGCTGTCACTATTGTTTTACGCCTGATACATTAATATTGACGCGTAGCGGAATGCGTCCCATAATAGAACTTAACGATAATGATGAAGTTCTAACTTTATTGGGATGGCGTTCATGCACGAAAGCGCAAATAACTCGGAAAAATGCCCGACTTGTGGAAGTGAAATTCACCGACGGTACAAAGGTGAAGTGCACGGGGGATCATATGTTCTTGACGGACAGCGGATGGATATCTGCGCGAAAATTAACTCCGAATACAAAGATCCAATCGTCCTTGATGAATTTATCCAATACTTCGCGGGCAGAGTTTATCGATTATATGCGAATGAAAGATATTTCACTTCATTCGGAAGAAAATTACATTGGGATGTCTGGGAAAGTATATTCGGCAAACGTAGAACCGATTGTTGCATCCACCATGTCGATGGAAACGTGTCAAACAATGCATTGTACAATCTTGAATGTTTGCCCGATAAAGAACACCGTCATATTCCGAAAAAGAACAATAAAGGTATTAGCGAAGTTTGTCGCGAAGCTGCCAAAATATGGCATAAATCTGCTGAAGGAATTATTTGGCATCGTGAACATGCCCAACAGTGCAAATCATGGGAAAAATGGAAAAGAGAGCCAAAGAATTGTGAATACTGTTTCAAGGAATTCCTTGCGATTAACAGAAATGGTAGATCGACACAAAAATATTGTCATGCAAACTGTAAAGCCGCTGCTGGTAGAAAGCGTAGAGCCGCTGAAAGAGAAATCTGATGTTTGTTGCATTTCCGTTCCAAGTACAGGCCACTTTAGTTTAAGCAATGGCGCAATTGTAAAAAATTGTGATGCATTACGGTATATGTGTTTAGCTATTCATAGAACAAGAAAAGGAATGTCGCCAGAAGATTTCGATAGAAAAAAAGCAGCTGCATTGTATGGTGGCCAAGCAGATCTTCCCCGTTTCTTTAGGGATGATCCACGTTATGACCGATATCGCTAATAAATAATCGTCTTGTTCTCATTTCAAGTCTAAAATGAAAATAGTATTTAAAAACTTGTTTTCCCTCTCTGGTCTTTCTAGACTTTTATAGCGGAGGGAATTAAGAGAAGGGAAGCACAATGTTAATGCGGCAACCGGAATACTTACAAGATGATTATGGCTCCATAAAGAAAAAGATTGATGCTGATTATTCGGCTAACCAGGCTATTTGGCAGGTGTTTTGGACTGAGGCTACTTTAGATGCTCGGCTTGAAGCTGGTGACACTTCAATGATGGCTGAGCTTAATCAAGCTTTGCCCAATAATAACCGTGGCTCATGGTTCTTTAACCGTACAAGGCCTATGTGCGGCATGGTTTCAGGCCATCAGCGGCGAAACCGTAAATCTACTATCGTAGTTCCTTTGGAGAACGGCGATCAAAAGACTGCCGACCAATGGACAAAGATTCTCATGAATATTTACAAGCGTGAAGGCGTTTATGAGACGATCTCAGATGCATTTCATCAAGGCGCATGTATCTCAGGCATGAATTTGCTTCATGTGTATCTAGACTATACGAACGATCCTGTTTCAGGCGATATCAAAGTTGATAATGTCTCATATAATAACTTTTTCATCGATCCCTATTTCCGCAAGCCTGATCTTTCAGATTGTTCTTTTGTCTGGCGTCGCAGTTATTTATCTCACAGTGCAGCTGCCTCGTTGATGCCGGATCATTATGACAATATAATGGCGTTGCCTGGAAATCCAACAGGAACGGGCAGAGACGGTCGTTTTCAATATGCCCCTGAATCTTATGGTCAGACTCAACAGAATCGTTTAGCTTACGACGAATATTACTATCGTGATTATCGCAAGCAGAAATTGCTCGTCGATAAGCAAACTGGCGAGATAATGGAAATCACTAACCAGACCGATATGGATATTGAAACATTCCGTGCTCATTATCCTCAGGTTGAGATTATTGAACAACAAGTTCCCACTGTTCGTTTAGCCATTATGATCCAAGACAAAGTATTTTATGATGGAAACTCAGGACTCGATGTCTATCCTTTTGTGCCTGTTATAGGCTTCTATAATCCATTCATGCCCTATTTTTACAGCCGAATCCAAGGATTATGCAGATCGCTTCGGGACCCACAAATCCTTATGAATCGCAGAATTATCCTTTCAGCCGATGCAGCCGAGTCTGTCGTCAATAGTGGTTGGATATTTAAGGAAAATGCTGTTATTGATGTGAAGCATTTGTTCCAAACCGGTCAGGGTAGGATTATTCCTTTGAAGGAAGAAGCTGCGATGACCGACATTCAACAGATTGCTCCGCCTAATATTCCTCAGTATTTCTTCCAATTGCAGGATACATTCTCACAGGAAATGAATGCCGTCACCGGTATCACTGAAGAACTCCTCGGTGCATCAAAAGATGATTCTATTGCTGGCATACTTTCAGCATTGCGACAAAGTGCAGGTTTAACAACATTGCAGCCTTTATTTGACAGGTTGGATTTCTCACAGAATATGTTAGGCCGCATTGTTATGGAGATTGTTCGTAATAACTATACGCCAGGCAAGATTCAAAATTTGCTTGAAGGTGAACAGCCGGCGCCGCTCTTTTATAATAAGGCATTTGGCAAATATCATTGCATGGTTGAACTTGGATTCAATACAGAATCGCAAAAACAGATGCAATTTGCTCAGCTCTTGCAGTTAAAAGAGCTCGGCGTTCCTATTCCAGATACGAGTCTCATTGAAGCTGCTTCAATCCAGAACAAGGATAAGATCGGTCAACAGATGCAAGCTCAACAGCAGCAAGCTCAACAAATGCAACAACAACAGGCTCAAGTTGCGATGCAAGAATTGCAAGCCAGAACTCATTTGGCACATTCGCGTGCATATGCAGATGAAGGATTGGGCAATGAGCGTAATAGTAGGATTGAGGAAAATAAAGCATTGGCACAAGAGCGCAAAGCTGCTGCCGTTAAAGATGATTATCTTGCAATACTCAATTTTGCAAAAGCTATGAAAGAGATAGAGAATATTGATATAACACAGCTCGAACAAATACTCGCGATACAACGTGCAATAAATGAACCTCAGCCAATTCAGAAAGGTTCTGAAGCGGTAAGATAGAGGCGAAACCTTGCGGCCTTCGGGCACGCAATTTCTTACAAGGAGCCAACCATGGCAAAACGATATCATCACTCAGAACATGGGAAACACCATAGCATGAGAGAAGGACATCATAGTCCAGTTCCTAACACTGTCAGCGGACTTCGTCATGATGAAGGATATGCAGGCGGATATCATGCAAGTCGCAAGATGATGGAACGTGATGGACATATGATCAGCGAAGATCATTCAGCGCCTTGCTTGTTGCCACGTCATATTATTGAAGAGTACTGGCCAATGGCACACAATGATCATATGGGCTTTGTAGAAGATAAATTCTACGGTGCACAGAAACAAATGCATGAAGATTATGCTGATCTTGGCAGAGAGATGGAGCCAAAGAAATACTAGGATTACTATGCCAGGAAGTATAAGAACCAATAAGAAAGCAATGAAGATTGCTTATCAAATACTACAGACTCCTAAAGAGAAGCAGCAACGAAGCCAACCTAAACCATCTGAAAAGAAGGTAAGGGAATGGTTTCGTGATTCTTCTATGGCTCAATAACGCATAAGGGGGGAGCGATCCTCCCCCTTTTTAGGGCACCTCTCAAGCTTTTAACACAATTGGAGCTACATATGGCTATACCAAAGAAATTTTGGGAAGAAGAAGCGCATGAGATTGCACACAAAGATATAAAGAAAGAGCTTGAAAAAGCAGCGGGCAAATCCAAGAAAAAGAAACTAGTACGCAAACCCCGCAAACTTAAGAAAATTAAACCTCGCGAACATGCGATAATAAGGTAAGCAAATGCCTAAAAAACATGATTTATCAGTTAAAAAAGCCATGCGACATCCTGATACATTAGGTGCTGGCGCTAAAAAAAGAAAGCATCTTGGTCCAAAATCTAAAGTAGAAGTTGTAATGAAGGAATTCAAACGAGGCACTCTTCATAGTGGCCATGGTGGGAAAGTAACAAATCCTAAGCAAGCAATTGCTATTGGACTAAGTGAAGCACGTAAACATGGTGCTAAGATCCCTAAAAAGAAAAAATAATCTTCTTCACTCATTCTTGAAGATAGTTCCTCGACTATCATAAAGACCCCTGTTCCTTTCGGGGGTTTTTATTTGTAACAAAGAGGAGTAGGCTTTAATTAATACAAGTTTGTAATTGGAAGAGTAAATGAACGAAAAAAAGAAGCCAGCTGGTCAAGTTATCCTTGAACATGATGCTCTTCATTTAGCCCTTGAAGATGACATCATAGAATATCGTCGCAAGATGGAGCCTGCCATCATTAAAGGAATATGGGAAACAGTAGAGAAATCCAAAATCCTTCCCATTTATGCAGGTAAAGACTTTTATATATGTCTGACAACAACTACAGAAGCCGTGCTCAGACAACCCAAAACGGTTGTATGGGCGCGGCGCTCTTGTCCTACGCCAGTCTATAAACAATCTGTTTGGAAATATCATAATAGTACGGGAAATCTCGAATATTTGTGGACCATTCCTGATGCTCTTCTTTATCACCACATTATTCGCAATCAAGATCAATATTTACGGGATAAAGAATGCTATCAGCTCGCTCAATTTGTTATTTTGATGGAATCTGGCGAGCTTTTAGAGTGGATAAAGCGCGAAAATGGCGAGAAGATTGATGCAGTTATATTTACAGATAATAAGGAGAATTCATGTTTGACGAATTAGATGCAGCAACGCAACAAATTCCTGAACTTCAACCTCAAGAAACTGTTCAAGAGCAGCCAAAAGAACCAGCAAAGCCTAAAGAATCTGGCAAAGATGAAAATATGCGGCTTATGCGCGAAAGAATTGAAGCTTCAGAACGCCGAGCGCAGGAAATAGAGCGCAGAAATCTTGAACTTGAACGCATAGTTCGTGAAAACATGAACCAAAATCAGCCTTCAACCAAAATGCAATTGGCAGACGAGGATGATAGCGGCGTTGATGATGATCTTTATGTAGATGGTAAGCAATTCAAGAAGCGCACACGGAAATTAGAACAAAAACTTGAAGAAACTCAGAAAAAGCTTGAGCAATATCAGCAACAAAGTTCATTGGAAAATGCTGAACGGGTTATGCGTGTGCAATATGCCGATTTCGATTCTGTGCTGAATGAAGACACTCTAAAAAAATTCTCGGCTAAAGAACCGGCTTTATTCCGTTCAGTTATGGCTAATCCAAATCTGGGCGATCGTTATTATGCTGCTTATAAAATGATCAAAAATAGCGGCATTCTTGTTGATGAATATGAAGCAGTTGATAAAAAGATAGAAGAAAACAAATCAAAGCCTCGTTCAGCTGCCAATGCAGGGCCTCAGGCAGCTGAAACCCCGTTGATGCGCGTCGGTGATTATGATAGGCGTATATTGACAGAGGAACGCAGAGAACAACTGCGTCGCCAGGTTGAGGAAGCCAAGCGTAATCGTTAAAGCTTGTAAATCCATTATTTTTGAGCCTATACTATCGTTAGCGTAACGTGCCTCGCTAGCACAGGCGTATCGTGTCTCGCCAGCATAGACGTATCGGGCTTCGTCAGCTCATGGACGTATGAGAGTATCCGTCCGACTCACAGTCATTACATTTACGTTTGTACTAAGGGAGTTTGTTATGCCTATAACAACGCCTACAACCCTTCCGGCACCGGTACAACAGACGTTTGATGACGTACTCTTATCGGTAAGAACCCCAAATCTTATCCATAAATTAGGAGCACTCGGTAAACGTTTACCAGCCAAGGGCGGTAGAACTTTACGTATGGCACGTTATGATAGATTGCCAACTGCGCCGGTTCCTTTAGGGCCTAGCGGAGCAACGCCTCCTGCAACCCCATTGAATCGTGTAGATATTGATGCGACTATGTCATTTTATGGCCTCTACGTCGCTATTAACCAGCAGGTTAAAAATGTAGCCTGCTTTAAATCTGTCCTAATTGAGGTGGAAGCCCTAACGTAAAGACGAGGGTGACACTGCGCAAGGCTATAGGATTAACGGATATGCAAAGATTTCAGTTGATTGAACAATTCATAACGAAGCTTAAGAATATCAGGGTCAATAGGCTGTGTGCCTTGTTGGCCTTTTTGCATTCTTGTTCTCTCAAATGTATTGCGCATATCGATCATTATTTGAGCCTGCTCTTTCTTGATAACGAGATATGGCAACGTGCATTCACACAAATGTTTAACGCGATCAGAAAATATAGTCCATCTAAATGGTACGCGTTTGCAATTGCTCGCCATTTGTTTTGCAGTATAAGTAGAAAGTTTTCCGCCAAAATTATCAACGAGCCATTCGATAAGAATTCTATCCGTACTTGTGACTTGAATGGTAGTATGGAAATGCGGAACTCCAGTTTTTTTACTAAATGCATAGCATCCAATAACGAAACAACCTTCTCCATCAAGAATTCCTGCAAGATAAGCCAATTGAGCGATCGAATAATCTTTTACAACATATTTGCTAATCATGTTTTATCCTTTGCTATTAACTATAGTATATATATTAATAGCAAAATAGCCAGCGTAAACGACTTAAGCGGATGGATATCTGAAAAGATAAAGCGAAAGTCTGAACTCTATGGAGACATAGAGAAGATGAGCCGAAGAGCTCGTCTCGCCAAATAGAAATATTTGGTCATAAAAAGTAACAGAAATAATGTACATTACAAAACCAAGATCCAGTGCTTAATGAGACAGCAGAATTGCTCGGATTGTCGCTCAGGATGACCGAAGATCAGCTGACTCGTGACATGATGAGCGCCACAGCAACGATGTATAACTGCACTGGTGGCGGCAATGGAGACTTGCCTTCTAATCTGTCCATCGCTGATATTGATGAAGTAACCTCAGCATTATTGACAAATGATGCTTGGATGGTACTTGATACAATAGGCGGCGAAGACAAATTCGGTAAACTTTGTGCCGAATTAAAATCTTCTCTGATAGACTTGAAAGCCGAAGTGGCTATTAGTTAACCGGTAACAAGGGGCAAGAATGAAACATGAATGTATGAGAATGGAAAAAGGTATCGACTGGGTTTGCACCATCGAGCATAATTCATTATCACTTGGTGTTAATGGCGAATACTCAATCGAAGTAAAGTTCTGTCCATTCTGTGGATTTCAGCCTGAACGTAGCAAGCGAGAAGACCACGAAAGTGGATGCGGTGCTCTGAACTCTAGCGATAAGTTAGAGAGGGATAAGTAAAGAAAGTCCCCGCCTAGGAATAGGTCGCAAAAGTAACAGATTTGACAGGTCCAGTCCGTGATGCCTATCTGGCACTCGGACATACACGTTTATCAAAGGATTTGAATAACCTTAATGGCTTCATTTCTAAATGGAACTATCCAAATGATAACCGTGTATTGCGTTCAGAATGGGGAACGGTTAATAATACTCGTTTCATGCTTTCTTCCGTGGGTGCGGTTGCACCTAATGCCTCAGCGCTAGGCAATGACGTATTTACAATTTTTGTACAGGGAATGGAATCGCTGGCCTGCATCGAACAGGACAACTATTCCGCGCGTTTCTTATACAGGCCGCCAGTTTTTTCGGATCCACTTTTCCAAAATATTACAATTGGATATGTTTTTGCAGAAGTGCCCCGAATACTCAATGACTTGTGGTTAACCGCAATGCGCTGCACGCTGAGATAAGGGAGGAAACAATGGTTGAATTTACTGGAACTAATCAAGGACGTTTCACTTCTACAGGCACAGCACAAAGCATTTATCTCCGCTCTGATCTCGACTATATGTGGGTTCTAAATGAATCCCAAGCATATCAGGCAGGATCAGGCCAAGGCGTTCAATATTACTGGCAACGCGGCATGAATCAAGGTCAAGGTGTTATCTATACCAAGACTGCGGTTACTGATGCGCTCGTAATAGGTCAAATAGCTGCTAATGCAGGATTTTATCTGATTGATACATCGGTGAATGTACCTGGGCCTTCATTGGCTTTGACAGGTATAACTGGCGCAGTTCCTCCTCAAGTAAATACGGGTAATACAGCATCATTAAATAATTACGATATTGTACGTATTTACAATACAGTAGGTGCTCAACAACTTGGCGGGATGGATTTTACAATTAACAATATCAATCCAACTGTAAGTTTTGATCTTGCTTATATGCAAGGCATTGCTAACGCCAATCCAGGTGCTGGCACATTCCGTCGTATACCTTACAATCCGCTGTATTATCCAACACGTAGATATATTACAAACATTTCACAGGCAACAAATGCCATTGTGACACTGTCTGTAACGCATGGTTATACGGTTGGGCAGCAGATTAGTTTTGTTATACCTACGGTCACTGCATTGGCATTTGGTATGACTGAACTTGACGGTACTGAAGCTACGATTGTTGCTATTGGTCAAGCGGATGTAAACGGCTTTACCAACACAATTACTGTTGATGTTGATACGACCGGATTCACTGCATTTGCTTTCCCTCTAACTACAGATCCTGGCTTTACGCCAGCACAGGTTATCCCTGTTGGTGAAAATACAGCAACAGCATTGAATTATGGACAGAACATTCTTGCCGATGCAACTGTTAATACAGGTAACATCGGTATCCAATTGATGGCTGGCGCAGCATCTCCTGCTGGTAGCCAAGGTGATGTTATCTATTGGGTAGCAGGTAAGTCTGTTAATGTTTATAGCATCTAATCGCAAATAGGGTAGGGCTT